>Ga0224495_10000307_pt1 | contig 39439 bp, 32 predicted proteins | sample SF_Jul11_sed_USG_FD_168128 | JGI IMG/M metagenome (GOLD analysis project Ga0224495, IMG submission 168128) | Sediment microbial communities from San Francisco Bay, California, United States - SF_Jul11_sed_USGS_4_1 | ecosystem: Environmental > Aquatic > Marine > Sediment | place: USA: California... | reverse complement strand
GGTCCCCGCACCCGACCAGCCCGAGTGGCTGACGATGGCCGACATGATGGGCGACATGGGCGGGATGTCGCACGCGGGGATGGATCAGGGCGCGCACGCCATGCACGGCACGCCGGCGGCGGCTGCTGCCGCCGGGCAACCGGATCACGGGGCGCACGCGATGCACGGCGCCGCGCCGGCGGCGGCCGCCGCGTCCGCGATGGACCGCGGGGAGCACGCCATGCACGGCCCCGCCGCGGGCGGCGCCGCGATGGACCACGGCGCGCACGCGGCGCACGGTGCGGCGGAGGCGCCCTCGGGCGCCTCGCGTCGGGTGCGCCATGCGCGCAGCGAATACGGTCCGAGCGTGGACATGCGCGTCGACACGCCGCGCGTCAACCTCGACGACCCGGGCATCGGCCTGCGCGGCAACGGCCGGCGCGTTCTCACCTATGCCGATCTGCGCACGCTCGGCGGCCCGCTCGACGAGCGGGGCGCAGAGCGGGAGATCGAGCTTCATCTGACCGGCAACATGGAGCGCTACACCTGGTCGTTCGACGGCCTGGAGTTCGGAAAGTCCTCGCCCGTCCACCTTCGCTACGGCGAGCGCGCGCGCATCATCCTGCACAACGACACGATGATGACTCATCCGATGCATTTGCACGGCATGTGGAGCGAACTCGAGACGCCGGAGGGACGGTTTCTCGCGCGCCGTCACACGCTCGCGGTGCAGCCGGCGCAACGGCTGTCGTTTCTGGTCACCGCGGACGCGCTCGGCCGCTGGGCCTGGCACTGCCACCTGCTGCACCACATGGACGCCGGCATGTTCCGTGTCGTCGTGGTGAGCTGACGTGAACCGGGAAACGAGGAACGACATGAACGCATGTCCACGACTGCTGCTGAGCGCGTGTATCGCCCTGCTGCCAGTGTCGCCGCTGCTGGCGCAGAGCGCGGCGGACCCCGGCACGATGTCCCACGGCTCGATGCAGGGCGGCTCGGCGCCCGCCGACGCGCGTGATCCGCACGCCTACTCGGGAGGCCAGGACTTCGGGCCGCTCGGTCGTCCGCGGCTCGCCGACGAACACAATTTCGGCGCTCTGGTCGTGGAGCGGCTCGAGGCGCAGCGCGCCGAGGACGAGACCGCGGCGGCTTACGAAGTCATCGGCTGGTACGGACGCGACTACGATCGCGCGGTGTTGAAGGCCGAGGGACATCGCGAGCAGGGCAGGCTCCAGGAGGCGCGTACCGAATTGCTGTGGTCGCACGCCGTCGCCGCCTATTGGGATGCGCAGCTGGGGGCGCGCTACGACAGCGGCGCCGAGCCGGGCCGCGGCTGGCTCGCCGTCGGCGTGCAAGGGCTCGCGCCGTACTGGTTCCATGTCGACGCGACCGCCTATGCGGGTGCGAACGGTCGCACGGCGCTGCGCGTCGCCGCCGAATACGAGTCGCTGCTCACGCAGCGCTGGGTGCTCGCGCCGCGCCTCGAGGCGAACGCGTACGGCAAGGAGGACGCCGAGCGCGGCGAGGGCCGTGGCTTGAGCGATATGACGGCCGGCTTGCGGCTCCGCTACGAGATCCGGCGCGAGTTCGCGCCCTACCTCGGCATCGAGCGGACACTGATGGTCGGCGCGACCGCCGAACTGGCGCGCGCGGCCGGCCAGCCTCCCGGCGTGACCCGCGCTGTCGCGGGAATCCGTTTCTGGTTTTGACCGAGCATCATCTGACACCGAAAGGAACGACCCCATGAAAAAATCGATTTGCATCCTCGCGCTCGTCGTCGCGCCGGCGGGCGCGCTGGCCGCCGAGGAGAAACACAGTGCTTCGCACGGCGCCGCGCACGATATGCCGGGCATGCGGCACGACATGCCCGGCATGCAGCACGACATGCCCGGCATGCGTCACGACATGGGCACCGCCGGCCGGCCCGGCGATCCGGCGAAAGTGTCGCGCACGGTCGAGATCGTGATGAGCGACGACCTGCGCTTCACGCCCGCTCGCGTGCAGGTCAAGGCCGGCGAGACCCTGCGCTTCTTCCTGCGCAATGCGGGCGGCAGCGAGCACGACATGGCGATCGGTTCGAGCGCGGACCTGAAGGCGCACGCCGAGATGATGCGTGCGCAGCCCCACATGAAACACGCCGCGCCGAACATGGCGCGCGTCGCGCCCGGCCGGCGCGGCGGGATCGTCTGGCAGTTCACCCAGGCGGGCACGGTCGATTTTGCCTGCCTGGTCCCCGGGCACTACGAAGGCGGGATGCGCGGCGTGATCGAGGTGCGATAAAGCGATAGGCCAATCATTCCAGCACCGAAGCATGAACAGCTTGCCTGCGCCCTTCAGACTTCACGCCCGGAAGGATTTGCCGATCTCCTGTTTGTGCCGACTAGGGCCGGGGGGATGAAGGATTCCCCTCGCGCACCTGAGGGTGGAATCAGTCTTCACCCGGCTGGGGTCAGTAGATTCCATCCTGCCGGGGCGCAGCAAGAACCGGGTCAATTGGCGTGTTTTGCGAGTTTCTTGAGAATGTGGGACGAGATTGCGCAGCCCTGGGCCGCAGCCGCCCGCAGCCAACGCTTCGCCTGTTCTTCGTCACGGCGCACCTCGCGCCCATAGAGCCGTTCCCCATGCAGGAGCATCAATCCCAGGCTGCGTTGCGCATCCTGATCCCCGTGCTCCGCCGCGACGGTGAAATGCGTGAGTGCCAGCGAATAGCGGTATTCGCGGGCCGCTTCCAGGCCTTGTTCATACGATGGGCTAGACGCGGTGGCGGTGGCGGTGGCGGTGCAAAACAACAGCGCGGCGGTGGCGCCGAGCGTGAATACAAAACGGTTGTAATGTCTCATGGGGGCTCGTCCTGTTAGTCATTCTTCGATACAGGAAATCCTAACGAGCGGCCCGCAGCGGGTCTGTCCCACGAACGGGGGACAAGGGCTGCGGTCCAGATCGGCCTTTTTGTGTCACGATGACGGGCCGGGAGACTCAAACTTGCGGTCAAACACATCATTGGAGCAATCGCTGATCCACGTCGTCCTGGTCGAGGACGATGTCAATTTCCAGGATGCGTTGATAGCGGCCATCGAGACTGCGCCCGATATCGCCTTGCGCGCCATGGCAAGTTCGCGCGCGCAGGGCCTGCGGTTGCTCGAGCAGACGCCGGCCGACGTGCTGCTGGTGGACCTGGGGCTACCCGACGGGTCGGGCATCGACGTGATTCGCGCCGCGCATGAAAGGTGGCCGACCTGCAACATCATGGTCTGCACCACGTTTGGCGACGAAATGCATGTCCTGCAATCGATCGAGGCCGGCGCCGCCGGCTATCTGCTGAAGGACAGCGCGCCCCAGAACATGGTGAACGAAATTCGCAGCCTGCATGGCGGGGGGAGCCCGATCAGCCCGCAGATCGCGCGCAAGATCCTGACGCGGTTTCGGCAACCCGTGCCGTCTGGCGCGATCCTTGGCGAGCCCCGGGAGCCCGCCAAACCACGCGTCGCCCTGTCGGACAAGGAGCAGGAGGTGCTGGAATGCATTACCAAGGGATTTACTTCGCGCGAGATCGCCGCGCTGATGTCCGTTTCCAACCATACGGTCATCACCTTCGTGCGGCGTATCTACGCCAAGCTTGAAGTCCACTCCAAGACAGAAGCCGTGTATGAAGCGCGCAATCAGGGTCTTCTGCCTTAGCCTCGGCGCGCTGATCCTGCTCCCGTGGTCCGTTCAGGCCATGGCGACGGACAGGGTGCTCGATGCCCGCCAGCCGGGTCAGGGCGCAGCGTCGTTGACCGAGTACTTCGCCATCCTCGAAGATCCCGGTCAGGCATTGACCTTGGCCGACGTACAAAAGCCAGACGTGGCTGCCCGCTTTGCCACGGTGCGACCACCGGCCGAGGTTCTGAACTATCGCAGTACCCGTTCGGCTTATTGGTTGCGCCTGACTTTGCGCAATGCATCCGGGCAGCCGGTCAAGCAGATGCTGGAAATCGGCTATCCCCTGCTTTCATACATTGAGTTGCATCAGCCCGCCGCGGACGGGCGCTATCAATCCGTTGCCACCGGCGCCGCGAAGCCGTTCTTCACCCGCCCCTATCCGAACCGTTTTTTTGTCTTCCCCTTGGTCCTGCCGGCTCGTTCCGATCAGGTGGTCTACCTGCGCATCCGGTCGACGATCGTGATGCAGATTCCAGCCAGGCTGTGGGAGCCGGAGGCCTATGCTGCCATGGCGCGAGACGACTATGTCACCCAGGCATGGTACTTCGGCATGGTCACGGCTTTGCTCCTGTTCAATCTCCTGCTCTTCATCGCGCTGCGCGATGGGGTCTATCTGTCGTATGTCGTCTTTGGCATCTGCATGGCGCTCACCACTTCGGCAGGAAACGGCTGGGGCAAGGAATTCATCTGGCCAGATACCACGTGGTGGTCGGACATCGCCGTCAGTGTCCTGGGCGCATACACGTACGCGGCCTTGCTGGCGTTCATGCGCCGGCTCTTGGGCACGCGGGAACTGGTCCCGCGACTGGACCGGTTGATCCAGGCTTTCATAGGCATTCATTTGCTGCTCTCGGTGGGATTTGCCGTTTCGATTGAGACCTTCACGGCGCCATCCTCCCAAATTGGGCTTGCGACCCTGCTGCTGATCCTGTTTGTGGGCATCTACTGTGCTTTCGTCAAGAAGCAGCGGATGGCCACCTTCTTTGTGATCGCTTACTCCCTGTGGGTATCCGGTGTCCTGGTGGTTGGATTGAGAGGCTACGGAGTGCTGCCCCCCAACGCTTTCACGATGAACGGATGGCAGCTGGGTTCAGTTTTCGAAATGCTGCTGCTGGCCTTTGCGCTGGCCTATCGCTTCAACATGATCCGACGCAAAGCGGCCGACGACGTGCAACAGGCCAATGCCGGTCTCGAGGCGCGTTTGCAGGCGCGGGAGGCCGAGTTGACCCGCAGCTACAAGCTGCTGCGGGAAATCGAGCTGCGGCAGAGCTTGTATCAAGAGCGCCAGCGCCTGATGCAGGACATGCATGACGGCTTGGGCTCGTCGCTGACCAGCGCTTTGCGCATGGCGGAGCACGGGCGTATGGACAAGGACAAGATCGCTCTTGTGATCAGGGGGTGCATCGACGATCTCAAGCTGGCCATCGATTCTTACGAGGTGGTGGATGCCGACCTGCTGCTCTTGCTCGCCACGCTCCGGTTCCGGCTGGAGCCGCGTCTCGAGGGCACCGGCATCGCCATGCGCTGGGAGGTTCAGGCGGTCCCGCCGATGGACTGGCTGAATCCGCGGAACGCCCTGCACATCCTGCGCATCCTGCAGGAAGCCATCACGAACATCATGCGGCACGCCGAGGCTACCGAAATACGCGTTGCCACCGGCGTACGCGATGGCCGGGTGCTGGTGACGATCACCGACAACGGCAAAGGATTCCAGGTGAAGCAGGCGCAGAACGGCAATGGCAAGGGCCTGGCCAACCAGATGCGTCGCGCCCAGGCGATTGGGGCCGAGATCGCCTGGGAGTCCGGTGAGGCGGGAACCACGCTGACCCTGAGCCTGCCTGTCGTCTTTCAGGCAGACAAGGCGGGGGCGGCGCTCGCTAGCGTGCCGCTCGGGTCGCTGTCGCCCGCCAGCCCTACGCCGTGGTTGGGGGTCAGGCCGATAGTGGGTTGACCCGTTTCACCTATGCCGCCGGATCCGCCGGCAGGCCGCCCTCGGCCAGCGGATCGCCCGCTAGGCCGTCGGCGCCGCATTACAGGATGAAGAATTCGGGCGCGCGGGCCGTCAAGGAAACGCTCGGCTTCGTCCCAGGCACGATGGCACGCCTTCCTCGGCAGAAGTGTTGATGGGGGCGCCAAGTATTAATGGGTATCGCTACGTTTTGCATCGGGCCGCCGAAAGCTCACCCGTGAGTCGACCGGGGCGGCGGCCGGACCCGATCGCGCGGACAGTCTGCGCGCCGCACCCGATCCGCGCCATAATGCCGCCCCCTGCGTATTCCGGTATACGCCTTCCCCCGCGAAAGGAAGCACGATGCGTCAGATCTCCGCAGCCGGTCTTGCGATCCCGCTCCCGGCCATACTTGCCTGGCCTGCGTGCGCCGATGAGCTCGCGGGCGCATTGTGCGGCGCGGTGGCGCGACGCGATCTGCTCGGCGCCCTGGTCGCGCACGAATCGGCCGCGACGGTGGCGGTCCGGCGATGAGCGGAACACGATTCGCGATCCCCGCCGCGGCGATCTGGCTGCTGGTCGGGTTGGTGCTCGGTTGGGGCATGAGCTGGCCGCTCATGAAGCTCGCTTTGAGCGAGATGCCGCCGTTGCGCTTTCGCGCCTTCGCGGTGGGCGTCGGCACGATCGGGTTGTTTGCGGCGGCCTGGATCAGCGGGGCGCGGCTCGCGTTGCCGCGCGGTGCGCTGTCGCGCATCGCGGGCGTTGCGTTCTTCAACTCGATTGCCTGGAGCGTGAGCATGGCGTACGGCCTGCGACTCGTCGATTCGGGGCGCGCCGCGATTGTCGTTTACACCTTTCCGGTGTGGAGCATTCCGCTCGGCGCTTGGTTGCTCGGCGAACCGATCACGCGTCGGCGCCTCGCGGGACTGGTCCTCGGCATGTCCGGCATGGCGCTCCTGCTCGGTGGCGAGCTGCACGCGGTCGGTCGAGCCCCGCTCGGCGCGCTCCTCCTGCTCGGTACCGCGGCGTCGTGGGCGGTCGGTACGGTGCTGATGAAGCGATGGGCGGTGGACGTGCCGGCGAGCGCGTACACGGCCTGGATGAGCCTGATCGCTTTCGTACCCCTGCTAGCCGCGACGCTGCTCCTCGAGCGCGGGCCGCTGCATCCGTTCGGCCTGTCGGCCGGGCCGATGTTCGGCGCCTTCTACAGCGCGCTCATCGCCGCGCTGTTCTGCCAGTGGGCGTGGCTGAGGCTCGTGCGGCTGACCTCGGCGGGTGTCGCTTCGCTTTCGATACTTGCCGTGCCGGTGGTCGGCGTGGCATCCGGCATGGTCCTGCTCGGCGAGCGTCCGGGCGCGAGCGACATCGGCGCGCTGGCGCTCGTGCTCGCCTCGCTGGGCACGGTGGTTCTGCCCAGCCGTACAAGGCGCGCGCCGGGCTGACGCCCGCGCGGCCGGGGAATTCCGCGGTCCGCTCCGTCGCGGCCGCGCGCCTCGTCCGGTTCTACACGCAGGATGCCGCCCGCGCTCACGCTGCGATAGAACTCCTGATCCTCTAGAGCGCGCGCGATGCGGTCTTACCTCGCGCCGCACGCAGCGGCACCGATGCTCGAGAATCCGGCGAATATGGCCGCGGCGTCATCGATCAACGCGCTGCCATGCCTCAACGCGCCGCAATCAATCCGCCTGAATCAGCGCCCCGAATCAGGCCTCCAGCAGCGCTTCGAGCACCGCGCCACCGAAAGCGTCTCCGGGCTGTAGCCTCCGCCGCCGAAAGCCATCAAGCTCCCACGCGCATGGCGCTCAGGCGCAGGACGGCGGGCGCCTGCGAGCCCGTCGGCGCCGGCTGCGGAGAGCTCATCTTCTACCGGCGTCGAGCATGGCTGGCCTGCGCGCGGGCGGCACCATAGCGGCGGCGACGCCCCGCTGGAAGGGGCCGCGCCGCGGCACGGGCGAGCCGGCGGTCAAGGTCCACCAATCGGGACCTCGTAGCTCGCCAGCTGCGAGCAGTCGGCGCCGAACACCCGACTTGCTGCGAAGACTATAGGCAAATCAATCCGACCCCGAAGTTTGAACAGCTTGCCTGCGCGCGACTATCCCGTGCTGGAACGCGCCCTGAACGGTCTACATTGCGCGAAACAGCCAGCTCGACAAAGCGCATGTGACGCGAGCGCTCGCAGGCCTGATTCAGCTTTCGCCGTCTCAATACGATCGGGCTGATCGACAAGAGCACCCGGAAACTAGAGTGGGCGCACCGCGACGACAGCTTCGGAATGCAGCACGACTGCGCACCCCTCCCGAACGGGAACATCACGCTGTTCGCCAATGGCATCAACACGCCGAATAATCCATTCTCCCGTGTTGTCGAACTCGATCCGCGCACGCACAAGATCGTATGGGAGAATCGTGCCAGGCTCGCCCATACATTTTTCAGCCCGCACATCAGCGGCGCGCAGCGCCTGCCCGGCGGCAATACACTCATCTGCGAAGGGCAATGGGGGCGGCTTTTTGAAATCACGCCTGCCGGCGAGATCGTGTGGGAATATGTCGATCCGTTTATGGCTCCCGTTCGCGCCGGCGATTCCTCGAATGAAGTGTTTCGGGCCTATCGCCATCCGGCCGACTCGCCGCAGATGCGGGACCGGGTGAAATCTGTCTGCCTCGGAATGCCGATGGCACTCGACACTTCTCCAGCGTGACTCCGACCCCCGCAGGTCAGGGCCCGGAGTCAGGGCCCGGATCGAGGCCGGGCTAGAAGAGCCAGCCCTGCGGTGCGGAGACGCTGTGGTACTCCTGGAATTCCAGGACGCCCTCGTAGCCGAGGTTGCGGCCGATCCCGCTCTGCTTGAAGCCGCCGAAGGGTGCGCGGAAATCCTGCGCGAGCGCGCCGTGGCCGTTGAGGTAGGTGTACCCGGCCTCGAGTTGGCGGGCGATCCGCAGCGCGCGTTCGCGGTCGCGCGTCCAGACCGACGAACACAGCCCAAGCTCCGAATCGTTCGCGAGGCGGATCGCCTCCGCTTCGTCGCGGAAGGGGAGAATCGGCAGCACCGGCGCGAACTGCTCCTCGCGCACCACGCGCAGGCTGTGGTCGGAGGTCAGTACGACCGTCGGCAGGTGGAAGTAGCCGCGCGCGAACACGCCCTCGTCGGCGATCGTTCCGACCTCGCGCACTTCGGCCCCCCGCGCGCGCGCTTCGGCGACCATGTCGCGCATGGCCTCGTGACGACGCGGGTTGTTCACCGGCCCCATGGTGACGCGGGGATCGAGACCGTCCCCGACCACGTAGCGCGCCGTTGCGGCGGTGAAGGCGCTCACCAGCTCCTCGTAGCGCGATTCGTGCACGTACAGGCGTTTCAGCGCCATGCAGATCTGGCCGGCGGACATGTAGGTCGCGGTGACCATGCGCTGGATCGTCGCCGCATCGAGTTCGGCGTCCTCCAGCACGATGGCGGGATCGTTTCCGCCCAGCTCGAGGGTGACGTGCGCGAGATTGCGCGCCGCCATGGCCATGACGTGCTTGCCGACTTCGACGCTGCCGGTGAAATTGATCTTGCGCACCAGCGGGTGCGACACCAGCGCGTCGCCCGACTCGATCGTGGTGCCGGTGAGCAGGTTGATCACGCCGGGCGGCACGATTTGCGCCATGCGCCGGATCGTCTGGGCCGACGCGAGCGGAGAGTAGGGCGAGAGCTTGACCACCGCCGTATTCCCCGCCAGCAGCGCCTGCGGCAGCTTCGCGCCGAGGATCGAAAGCGGCCAGTTCCACGGCACGATGAGGGCCGCCACGCCGCGCGCCTGGCGCCCGATCAGGGTGTCGAACGGCGGTCCGGGCAGTTGTTCTTCGCGGCCCAGGCGATCGGCGTAGGTGGCGGCAAGGCGAAACCGGTCGCCCAGCCGCGACATCTCGATTTCGCATTCCTTGAGGATCTTCCCGTGCTCGCGCGTGAACAGCCGGATGCGCGCCGCGAGCTCATCCTGGTCGGCCACCAGCGCGTCGGCGATCTGCTTCAGATATGCGGCGCGCTGCGCATACGAGAGCTTCGACCACGCCGGCCAGGCCGCGTGCGCCGCGCGCACGGCGCGATCGACATCCTCGCGCGAGGCCATGGCCGCGCAGCCGACCAGCTCGTCGGGCCGCGCCGGATTGCAGATGTCGTAGCGGCTCTCGCCCTGCGCCGCGGTCCACTTCCCGTCGATGATCAGATTGGTGATGGCAATATCGGGCTGTCCGTGGTGCATGGCGTTCTCCCGGCTCAACTCTTCTTCGGCTCCGGCGCGGGCTCCGCCGCATCCTTGCGCCCGTCCAACGCGCGCGCCGCGAATTTCGCCACGCCGCCTTCCAGGTCCATGGCCAGTTCGTCGCCGATCATGCGCAGCGCCGGCAGCTGCACCGCCATCTCGAGGATCGAATCGATCGCCTGATTGAGCGGCGGCTTGGCACCCGCCGCACCCTGCGTGCCGCCGAACCCGGACATGTGGTTGATGCGGATGGATTCGATCTTCTCCGCCGGCTTCACCATCTCGGCCACGATCCTGGGCAGGGCCTCGAGCCGCGCCAGATCCACCTTCATCGCCACGATATGGCGGTCGATCTTGTTTTCCGCGTCGATGATGGCGCGCTGGCCCTCCGCCTGCGCGAGCTGCTCCTTGCGCCGGGCGGCGGCGCGGATTTCCGTCGCGTCGGCGTCCGCACGCGCATCCTCCAGCCGTGCCCTGGCGCGGTCGAGCGCGGCGTCCTTCTCCGCCGCCGCCTGCATGCGCAGGCGCATCGCCACGATCTCGCTGTCCTGGCGTGCGGCGAGCAGCGCGATCTCCTTGCGGCGCTCGGCCTCCGCCACCTGTTTGGCCGTGGCAATGGCCTCGGTCGCACGCACCGACTCCGCGCGCACGAGATCCGCCGCCGCACGGTCGCGCTCGCGCGCGATATCGGCTTCGAGCAGGCCCTTTTCCCTGGCGAATTCCGCCGCGCGGATGGACTGCTCCATCTGGATGCGGGCACGCGCCCCCTCGAGTTCGCCTTCGGCCTTGCGCTTGATGACCTCGGCGATCTGCGCCGCCTTCAGGGCCTCGATCTTCTGCACCTGGGAAAGTTCCGCTTCCTGCTCCTCCAGCTCGATCTGCAGCGTCTGCTTGGCGGCGAGCATCGCCGCCTTGCGCACCGACACTTCGGACTCGGCATCGATCTGCGCGCGCTCCTTCTTCGAGTTGGCAATGACTTCCGCGAGGCGACGCATACCGACGGCGTTGAAAGCGTTGTTCTCGTCGAGGGCGCTGAACGGGGTCTGGTCGAGGGCGGTGAGAGACACCGAGTCGAGCTCGAGACCGTTGCGCGCCAGCGACGCGGCAAGGCCCTGCGCGACTTCGCTCACGAACGTGCCGCGGTTTTCGTGCAACTCGTCCATCGTCATGCGCGCCGCGACCGATCGTAGCGCGTCGATCAGCTTGCCGTCGATCAGCTCGCGCAGCTTGTCGGGGCTGAAGGTCCGGTTGCCCAGGGTCTGCGCCGCCTTCGCCACACCTTCCGGCGTCGCCGCGACGGAGACATAGAACTCCGCCCCCACATCCACGCGCATGCGGTCGTTCGTGATCAGCGCGCTCTCCGCGCTGCGGCGCACCTCCAGGCGCAGCGTCTGCATGTTCACGCGCTGCACTTCGTGGAAATACGGCAGCGCGATGGTGCCGCCGTCCATCACGATCTTGCGCCCGCCGACCCCGGTGCGCACGAGACTCGTCTCGCGCGAGGCGCGCTGATAGAAGGCCCCCCAGATCACCACGGCAATCGCCGCAACGACCAGTGCCGTCAGCAGCATAGTGAGTTCGCTTGTCATGTCGTTCTCCTCTCGATGGCGTCTTGGTCGCGCGCGTTAGAACATGGGTGGATAGGGCCGTCCGCCGCGATCGAGCGTGATCCAGCGGGTCTCGGTAAACGTCTCGGTCGCCCAGCGCCCGCCGTGGCGCCCCATGCCGGAGGCCTTGGCGCCGCCGAACGGGGCGTGCGGCTCGTCGTTCACCGACGAGCAGTTGATGTGGCACATGCCGGTCTCGAGGCGTCGCGCGATGGACAGGCCGCGCTGCTCGTCGCGCGTGATCACCCCCGAGGACAGGCCGTACTCGGTGTCGTTGGCGATCGCGATGGCCTCGGCGTCGTTGCGGAAGGGAATCACCGGCACGACCGGCCCGAAGGTCTCGTCCTGGTAGACCTTCATGTCCGGCGTGACACCGGTGAGGATGGTCGGCTCGACGAAGCGGCCGGTGACCTTGCCGCCGAGCACGACCTTCGCGCCGCGCGCCACCGCGTCGTCGATCTGCTCCTTCACCTTGGCGGCCTGCTTGTCGTTGATCAGCGGACCGATGATGTTCGACTTGTCCCGCGGATCGCCGACCTTCAGCCGCGCGGCGCGCTCGATGAAGCGCCGCAGGAATTCGTCGTACACGCTCTCGTGCACCAGCACCTTTTCGACCGACATGCAGATCTGGCCCTGGTGCATGAAGCTGCCGAAATTCGCCGCCGCGCTCGCACGCTCGAGATCGGCGTCCTCGCAGACGATGAGCGAATCCTTGCCGCCGAGCTCGACGCAGCATTTCTTCAGATGGGCACCGGCGCGCGCCGCGATCTGGCGGCCGACCGCCGTCGAGCCGGTGAAGGAGACCCCTTTCACCCGCGGATTGTCGATCAGCTCCTGACCGACCGGAAGCACGTTGGTGCGCGAGCAGGTGACGACGTTCAGCACGCCGTCGGGCACCCCCGCCTCGGCGAACACCTCGGCGAACAGCAGCCCGCCGCAGTAGGGTGTTTCCTCGGAAGGTTTCAGGACGACGGTGTTGCCGGCCGCCAGTGCGAAGGCGATGCCGCGGCCGGTGAGCAACACCGGGAAGTTCCAGGGGCTGATGACCGAGACCACGCCGAGCGGCTGGCGCATGGCGAGCGAGACCTTGCCGTGCTCGGAAGGAATGATCTCGCCGATCGGCGTATAGGTCGAGGCGGCCGCGGCATGGAAGATCTCCGGCACGTAGCCGGTTTCGAACATGCCCTTTCCGAACCAGCCGCCGCCCTCGGCCTGCAGCGCCTCCACGATCTGCGCGCGGCGCTTCTCGAACACCTCGGCGATCTTCATCATGTAGTGCGCGCGCCGGGTGAACGGCAGCGCCGACCAGGCTGGAAAGGCCGCCTCTGCGGATTCGATCGCCGCACGCGCTTCATGCCGTCCGCCGTCCGGGACCTGCGCCCACACCGAACCGTCCGCCGGATTGAGGTCGGCGAACGTCTGACCGGTGGACAGCGACCGGCCGCCTATGAACATCCCCTCGAAAACTCGTGCCATACCGGCCTCCTCCGTCCTTGTGACAACCTACCGTTTCCCGTGTCTGGCCGCAGCCTGCGCCGCCGCCTCGATCTTCGCGATCGCCTCCAGCAACGACGCATCCGCCGCGCGCGCCGCGGCGCGCACCCTGGGAGCCGGGCGGGATCCCGCCCCGGCCGCCGCCCCGCCCGGTGATTTGCGCACCAGGCGCGCGTCGCGCACCGTGCGCACATGCTCGGTCTGGATGTCCGCCGCGTTGCGCACCAGCGCATCGAGCGAGCCGTCGATGAGCAGGTCGATCTCCGGCGCGGGCCGCGGCGCAAACGCCTGCGGCGGCGCGCTGCGCACCGATGATGCGGCAGCCGGCAGCTGCTCCGGCTGCTGCGGCAGCCCCGCGCCCGGCACGGGCGCCGCCGCGGAGACTGCGGCAGCACCGCCCAGATAGGCCCTCTGCACGGCGGCATCCTGCATCAGGTTCGCGGCCAGGTCCGCGCCCACGATGCGGCCGTTCTCGAGCAGGTAGCCGCGGTCGGCGATCGCCAGCGCCTGCCGCGCGTTCTGCTCGACGAGCAGGATGCCCACGCCGGTCTTGCGCACCTGCACCAGCGCCCGGAAGAGCTCTGCGCACAGCAACGGCGAGAGCCCGAGCGAGGGCTCATCCAGCATCAGGATCCTGGGCGAGGACATCATCGCCCGCGCGATCGCGACCATCTGCTGCTCGCCGCCGCTCATGGTCCGTGCGAGCTGCCGCCTGCGCTCGTCGAGTTTGGGAAAGAGCGCGAATATCCGATCGAGGCCCTCGCGCTCGAAGGCCCGCGCGCGCTTTGCGTAGGCGCCCAGCAGCAGGTTTTCCATCACGGACAGGTCGCCGAAAATGCGCCGACCCTCCGGAACCAGCGCCACTCCGGCTTCGACGATCAGGTGCGGGGGCAGGCCGCGCAGCGAGCGCCCGTCGAGTGCGACGTCGCCCGCGCCCGGCACCAGGCCCGCGATCGTGTTCAGCAGGGTGGTCTTGCCCGCCCCGTTGGCGCCGAGAATGGCGGTGATCTCGCCGGGCGCGACCTGCAGCGCCACATCGGCGAGCGCCTGATGGCGGCCGTAGCTGACCGATATCCCCCGGCACTCAAGCATGGTCTTCCCCGAGGTAGGCGCGAATCACTTCCTTGTCGGCGAGGACCGTCGAGGGGGTGCCCTCGGCGATCTTCTCGCCGCTGTTCATCACCACGCAGCGGTCGCACAGGCTGCGGATCGCGTCCATGACGTGCTCGACCAGCACGATGGTGCGGCCTTCCACGCGCAGGCTGCGGATCAGCTCGATACCGACCTGCAGTTCGGTGGGGTTCAGTCCGGCGAGCCACTCGTCCAGCAGCAGCAACACCGGATCGGACGCGAGCGCCCGCGCGAGCTCGATGCGCTTCTCGTCGATGTAAGTGAGGGACGCCACGGGCGCGTCGACCGCGTGCCGCATCCCCACCCTCTCCAGCTGGCGCAGCGCATGCTTGCGCGCCGATCCTCCCCAGAGGCGCTTGTGGCCGAACACGGCGCCGGCAACGACGTTCTCGAGCACGGTCAGCGAAGGCAGCAGGCGCACGAGCTGGAAGGTACGCGCCACGCCCGAGCGCGCGATCGCGCGCGGCGGCTGATCCGAGATCATATGCTCGCGCAGATAGATCTCGCCGTCCGTCGGTTGCAGGGCGCCCGAGATCAGATTGATGACCGTCGTCTTGCCCGACCCGTTGGGACCGATCAGGCCGAGCACCTCGTTCTCGCGCACGTCGAAGCTGAGCGCATTGACCGCGAGCAGTCCGCCGAAGCGCTTGCTCACCCCGTGCAATTCGAGGACGCGAGGCTCAGACACGGGTGGCGCGGCGCCTGGCCGCCTGGACTATCTGTTCCAGCCGGCCGACGACGCCGTTCGGAATCAGGTACACGATGAGCAGAAAAGCGATGCCGAGCAGCAGCACCGTCTGTGTCGGAAAGCGCGCGGCAATCAGCTCCCACAGGATGGCGAAGGGGATCACGCCGACCAGCGGACCCCACAGGCGATGCACGCCGCCGAGCAGCGCCATGATCACCACCTGGAAGGAGAGCTCCGCCGCGAACGCGGTGGAGGGCTCGATATAGGTGTAGCGCGGCGCCATCACCGCACCGACCATCGCCGCGAAAATGCCGGAGATGACGAACAGGATGAGCTTGCACGATGCCGCGTGGATGCCGACATGCGCCGCGACCGTCTCGTCATTGCCGATGATGCGCAGCGCAAACCCCAGCCGCGAGCGCACCACGCGCCAGCCGATCAGGTAGGCCGCCGCGGCGAGCGCGAGCAGCTCCCAGTAGATGATCGGCTCGGTGATCTCGGTCAGCACGTACATGCCGCGGCTGCCGGTGAAATTGTTCTGCACCCAGGTCACGATCTGGCGCACGAGCTCCGCGAGGCCGAGCGTAAAGATGACGAAGTACACCCCCGAGAGCCGCAGCGTAGCCACGCCCACCAACAGGGCCGCGACGGCGCCCGCGGCGCCGGCGAGCGCAACCAGCACGGGGTACGGCAGGCTGCCCAGCCCGCCCGCCACCACATAGGTGCCGATGCCGTAGAAGGCGGCGGTGGCGAGCGAAATATAGTGGGTCGGGCCGGAGAACATCGCCCACGAGGTCGCGAGCACCGTATACATGGCGATGCTGACGCCCATCGACAGCAGATAGCCGTGACGCAGCAGCGGCAGACAGGCCAGCAGCACGAACGCCGCTGCCGCAGCGACCAGCCACGCGCTCTCGCGACGGCTCACGAGGACCGCCTCCCGAACAGCCCCTCCGGCCGCAACAGCAGCACCAGCACAAAGAGCAGATAGGCCGCGGCCAGCGTCAGGCCGGGATCGATCAGGCTGGCGACCGCGGTTTCCGCCAGGCCCAGGATCAGCGAGGCGATCATCGCGCCGCGCACATCGCCCACGCCGCCCATGATCACGATGATCAGCGCCTTCATGGTGAACACCACGCCGATCGATGCATCCATGGTGAGGAAGCTGCTCAGCGCAATGCCGCCCGCGGCGGTCACGGCGCCGCCCAGGGCGAATGCGAAGGCCGACACCTGCGGCACATTGATCGCCACGAGGCCCGCCGCGGTCGGATCCACGGCGACCGCGCGGATGGCCATGCCGGGACGCGTCCGGTGGATGCCCCAGTAGAGCAGGCCGCACAGCAGCGCGGCGGCGGCGCTCGCCACCAGCCGATTCTGGCCGAACGGACTGCCGAACACGACATAGGGTTCAGCCAGGTAGGAATAGGTGAAGAAATTGCCGCCGAAGGCGAGCAGCATCACGCCGACAAAGACAAAGCTCAGCCCGAAGGTCGCCAGGATGGTGTCCACTTCGAGCATGCCGCGGTTCTTCGCGCGACGCACGAGAGGGCGCATCAGGACACGGTAGATCACCCAGTTGAGCAGGAACGCCGCCGGGACGACGAACACCGCCGCCGCGTACGGGCTGAGGTGCTGCGAGGTGAACACCCAGAACGCACCGAACGCGCCGGCCACCAGCATCTCGCCGTTGGCGAGGTTCATGATGCGTGCGACGCCGTACTGGAGTGTGAGACCCATCGCGATCAGCGAGTAGGTCGCACCAAGAAGAATGCCGGTGATCAGGATGTCCATGGCATGAAAAAAAACATACCCCGGTGCCTGACCCAGGCACCGGGGTGGTTGACGCGCAAACCGGATTGAGGCCTGACTACCAGCCGGCTTTGACGATCGCGGGCTTTGCGCCCGGCAGCCCCGTCGAGGCCACGCCGTGGAACGCGCCGCCCTGCCACTGCCCCACTGTCCAGTATTTCTCGATCGACTGGTTGACGAACTTCCACGGCCCCATCACGGTGTTGAAAGTGCTCTTGTTGATGTGGTCGATCACCGCCTTGCGATCCAGGCCCACGGCCTCGATCGACTGCTCGAGCACCTGCAGGGACGCATAGGTCACCGCGCTCGCCCAGAAATCGGGCGCCTTGCCGGTGATCTTCTTGTGGGCGTCGAAATAGGCCTTGATGTCCGGGCTCTCGAGGTTCACGCCGCCTGCGCCGAGGTGACCCTCGACCGACTTGCCGAACTTGCCGCCGTAGGCCGGAAACGCGGTGGCCACCGCGGTGTAGAAGGCCTTGACGTTGAGACCCTCGATCTTGGCCTGTTCCGTCAGTGCGAAGGTGTCGGGCGGATACGACCAGGCGATGAACGCATCCGGATTCGCCGCCTTCGCCGCCTTCACGATCGGCGATACGTCCTGCGTGCCGAGCGGGTAGGAGCGGTCGAAGACGAGTTCCATGCCCGCCTTCTTGAACGCCGCGCGCGCCGATTCCGCAATCTCGATGCCGAAGGCATCCGCGACGTTCACCATCGCGATGCGCTTGCCGATCTTGCCTTCGCGATGCATCTTGCCGAGAACGTCGGCGACCGATCCCGCCAGCCCGGTGGTCGATCCGAGCGCGAAGAAGATGCTGTGGTAGCGCTTGGTCAGCTCGGGAATCTTGTCGGTGATCGACGTAGCGGTGATTTGCGGATAGCCGTGCTTGGCATAGACCGGCGCCGCCGCGACGTTGAGTCCCGTGCTGTAGGGGGCGATGATGAAATCGGCATTGTCCTGCGTGGCCAGCCGTTCCACCGCCTTGATGGTCTCGCCCGGATTGGTGCGGTCGTCGTACTCGATGATCTCGACCTTGCGCCGGGAGCCGTCCTTCATCTTCAGCCCGCCGCGCTCGTTGACCTGGTGCGCCCAGAGCTGGATGTTCGGCCAGTGGGTGACCGCTGCGCCTGCAGCGAGCGGGCCCGTCTTGGGCGCGACCGCACCGATCTTGACCGTCTGCTGCGCCCATGCCGTGCCGGCCGACAAGGCAACAGCGAGTACCGTCGACGCGGCGCCTGCAAGAAGAATTCTGCGTTTCACTGTGGTTCCTCCTCTGTGGTGTGTGCAGCGCGAAGATTCGCGCATGTCACCGAAACCGGGAGCGAATCTACGGATCTTCGGCACCTTTTGTCAATGCCTAGGCTCCCGGGCCGGCGCTCGTTCCCGACACTCTACCAGATACGCGTTCGCCGGCGCCTTGCGCGACCACAGCGCGCGGCGCCAGCGCAGCCCGATCGCCCCGAACCCTTGTCGAGTACCAGCCAACGTAGCGCACCAGATCTTCGAACCGGTCCGGAATATGGCGGCAGAGCAGTTCGAGCCATTGCGCGCCGGACATCACTTGGAAATTGCGCTTTAGACTCTTGTGCATGTGCGAGCGGTAGATGACCATGCCTTTCCCTGCGTCATAGGTCATCTTCTCCAGGGAAAGCGGCGCGCGCAGCGTGTAGTGCGCGAGCTTCTTGCGGCCCTCCAGATCCCCTGCTCGAACGCGTACGGCGTTATGCACCGAGAAGCCGCTGTGGCGCCAGGCGAGCAGGCCTGCCGCGAGCCGCTCGCCGATGGCATGCTCGGCGACGAGGAGCTTGAGCACCTCGGATCGAATTGGAGGTGCTGGTGTCCACGCAGGAGGCGGTGCAAAAGCTCTGCTCTGCGCCGCGCGGCTCATTTCGCCGAGCGACTGATTTGTGGAGGGCGGTCGGCCGCAGAGGCTGGCCGTCGGCTCACAGGTCGAAATGCTTGCGCACCATCTGGTCAAGCAGTGCGCGTGCCTGTGTCTCGTCGGCCTTGATGATCGCCTGATGGAATCGTGGCGCCAGACCCACGAACGCCTTGAGCAGGTGCGGGTCGAAGTGCCGGCCGGCGCCTTCGGTCATCACTTCCAGCACGGCGGGCAGATCCCGCGACGGTTTGTACGGGCGGCGCGCGCACAGGGCGTCAAACACATCGACGATGGCAAAGATCCGCGCCACCAGCGGGATGTTTTCGCCAGCCAGGCCACGCGGGTAGCCGCTGCCATCCCACTTCTCATGATGGCCCGCCACCACCTCGCGTCCGCCTTCTAGCCAGCCCGCGCCGGTGACGATCTCTTCGCCCATGGTCACATGGGTGCGCATCACAGCTATCTCGTGTTCGGTCAGTTGGCCCGGCTTGAGCAGAATGTCGTCCGGGATGCCGATCTTGCCCACGTCGTGCAGAAAGCTGCCGGCGATCAGCGCCTTCATGCGCGAGCCGTGCAGGCCTACGGCTTCGCCCAGCGACGCGGCCATCCAAGCCACGCGGTAGTTGTGGGTACCCGTGTCGGAATCGCGCCGTGCAATGGCGCGCCCCATGGCCTCCATCATGGTGATGTGTGATTCCAGTAGCTCACGCGCCTGGCGCTGGTTCTCAGCGAAGAGGCGAATCACCACCGGATAGAGCACTGCGCCGCAGATCAGCGCGGCCAGCGATACCATCAGCGCCTCTTTGAGCGCATCGTTGCGAATCTGTTCGCGTTGCCAGCGCGGCATCAGGCGCACACCCTCGAAATATCCGTGGATGACTCCCTGTTCGCCCAGCTTCAACGGGACAAACACGCGCAGCGTCCAGCGATCGGGCGCGAGCCGCTGACTTTCGTAATAGGGCTTGCTGTAACTCGGGATACGGTGTTGGGGCCGATCGTGTTCCAGTGTGTCGCCGATCGGGGTGGCTGCTTCGGCCAGTTTCCGGCCGTCGGCGGCGTAGAGCTCGGCGATGTCGAACAAGCCACCCACCAGCGCCTGGACGGCTGCCTGGGCATGCTCCTGCGCTTGCGGGCCCTGTGGCCGGAAAGGTTCGTGCTGCAACAGGCGTTCCGATTCTTCCAACGCCATGGCCACGATGGCTTCTTCCGCGTTCCCGCGCGCCACCCACCAGGCCAGCGGGGCCGCCATTGCGGCCAGGAACAACGACACCGAGCCTATGCCCAGTGCCACCTTGCGGTTGAAAGAGATCATTCGGGTTGCGTTCGTGTGAAGCCTGCGCGGATTATCGTCCAGCGCGAGTCGCGGCAGCGGTCACGAGCATATGGGGCGCGCACTCTAGCACTTGAGGGCGATGTGCGGGGTGAAAAAAGCGGTCGCGACGCGCGCCAAGTCAAGCGTGGCACGCGCGAGCGCTCGGTTCTAGTAGCCCGCGCTCAAGTGGCATCTCATGCGCGAGGTACGCCAAATGCTCGACGCCGGCCGTACCTATGAATCCTTCAAAAGGGCGCGGAGACGCGCCTTGAGCTGATCGGGGGCTTTCTGTGCGTCCGACTCCTTGATCCGTTCGGACAGCAGGCGTTCCATTTCAGCGCGCGAAAAACAGCTCTGGCAGTGTCCGAGATGATGCTCGGCCAGAGCACGCTTGTCGGGTCTGTTAAGAGATAGGCCAATCAATCCGACCCCGAAGTTTGAACTGCTTGCCTGCGCACGACAATCCCGTGCTGGAGCGCGCCCTGAACGGTCTACATTGCACATTAAGTCAATCTCGCTCCGCGACACGCGTCCGAAGAGGGCGATTGGAGCAGAGTCTAGTGGTAAGTTATCGTCCGGAGGAGTTCCGACCCGGGCTCGTGGCTCAATCGAATGAACAGTTGTTGATTGCCGCAGGTGATCTCGGCGCTACGATTTTTCACCCGGTGGGCACCTGAAAAATGGGTGTTGATGCGCTGGCGGTGGTCGATGCGAAATTGCGCGTGCACGGTATCCAGGAATTGCGGGCGATCGATGCATCGGTGATGCCGACCATCATCTCTGGTAACACCAATGCGCCGACCACGATGATTGCGGAGAAGGGCGCTGAGATGATTTTTCAGGACAGAAATTGAATGTCAGTGCTGTAAAAAACTAGACCAGGCCGGCTTGCGAAAGGCTTGAGATTTCCTCCGGGCTGGCAAAACGTGCAATGTCATTCAACGACAGTTGCGGCCGGATGCGGCGTGCATCGTCGAGCGCGGCGCGGGCGGCCTGCAGGTTGCCCGCGGTGTTTTGTGCCACCGCCAGTACCACGCGTGGCAGGAAGATCTTGTCGTCACAGCGGCACGCGTGTTCCGCTGCCTCAATCGACTCGTCAACCTTGCCGAGACTTAATAGACCGCGTGCCAGCATGGCGCCCCAGGCAGCGAGACGGTTGTCACGGGGACTGATGCGAATGCCGTAGCGCATTTCTTCGATGCCCTCTAACTCGCCTATGTGCAGTAGCGCGGAACCAAGTGCCGCATGCGCCTGCGCATTGCTCGGGTCCAGTTCAACCGCGCGTCGCATCATACCGATGCCGCGCTGGAACTCGCCCATGTCGGCAAACGCACAGCCTACGTAGCCAAGAATATCCGGGTCCTGGCCATCGAGTGCCAAAGCGGTTTCCGCTGCGACGACCGCTTCCTCGCGACTGGCATCGTCCGTGACCAGGCCGATCAAATGCCCGATGGCTAGTAGCAGCGCCAGGTAAGCATGTGCAAACGCCAGTTCTGAATCGCGGGCAATTGCCTGGCGTAACAGGTCCGCTGCTTCGGCAAAGGTCTCTTCGCTCCAGCCTTTGATCCCGAGCAGCGCATGGCCCTGGCGATAGAGTGACCACGCGCCGAGATCAACCGGTCTGTGTTGACGCAAACTAAGCAGTTCGGCGCGGTTCAGTTCCGGCTCGATTTGACCAACGATTTCGCGCACCACGTCATCCTGGTAATCCCCGAGTTTGTTGGCCGGTAACTCCGTGCGGTTGGCCCACAGAAACCGGCCGCTGGAGGTTTCCAGCAACTGTACTGATACACGCAGCTTGTCGCCGGTATTCCAGACCGAACCCTCGATAACGTAATCGGTTTCCAGTTCGCGACCGATCTGGTCTATGGTGAATTCGCGGCCGCGATAGTACGCGGTGGAATTACGCGAAATCACCAGGAACCCCGGGATTCGGGCCAGCTGGATACTGATGTCTTCGCCCAGCATCTCGGCAATCCACGCTATCTTTTCGTCACCCGGGTTATGTGCAAAGGGCAGAACGGCCAGCGAGGGCTGATCCCGATGCGGAGCAGGCATCTTCGGAAAGACGTCAATTGACTCCTTACCTGTCTGCTCCCGTTCTTCGACGATTTCGGCTACAAAACGGTATCCACGGCGATTGAACGTGGCGATGCAGTTCTGGTTGTGCCCGCTGTCACCGACTGCCTGCCGCGCGGCCTTGATGCGGCTGCTCAAGGTCGATTCGGTAACTATCTTTCCAGCCCATAGTTTGTCGAGCAGCTCCTGGCGGCTGACGATACGATCCCTGTTGCGGGCCAGGTACAGCAGCAGGTTGAATACCTGCGGCTCAAGCGGGGACCGCTCACCGTTGTGACGCAGTTCGAATAGCTCTGTATCGAGCACGTATTCCCCGAAAATCAGCCGCACCGAAAGTCTCCCCCTGGAAATACCCCAGATATCAAATTAGCAAACTATCTCCACAAAATCTCCATAAAACCTCCTGGCCGACTTCAGGTATCCGGAGATTGATGGATTTAGGATGCATGAAATAACTGGAAAAGCCCGTAAATCGCAACAGGAGGGAGTGCATGCCACTGGTGACCATCAGCGTGATCAAAAATGTTTTCACCGATGAACAGAAGCGGGAAATGATCCAGAAGGTGACCGATGCCATGGTGTCCATTGAGGGCGAGGCCATGCGGGGCATCACCTGGGTGCTAATCGAGGAGGTAAGCGAGAACAACTGGGGCATTGGCGGCCAGAGCCTGATCAGTCCGGTCTGACGGATGCACTCGATGCATAGGGATTAATACGACTAGAGATGGCGAATCGCAGGGAAAGTTGATATGAAAATCGGTGACGAGGAATTCAATATACCGGCAGAGTCCAAGAGAGCTCTGGACGTAGAAGTGACCCTTATGACCGCGATGACGTACGTAGTCATATTTGCCTACGCGCTGGACTACCTGAGCTGGCCCGTTTTCTACCTGCTATTTCATCTCCTCTACATGCGGTTCTTTATGGGCGCCCACGATCGCATGCATACCGACCAGCTGCGACGGTGGCCGCGGGCGATTGAGCTCATGGCTGAGCATTTTGCAGTTGTTGCGGTTCCGTGGGCCGAGCCCATCGATTCCATCCGGAAGAAACACTTTACGCATCACCTGGAACACATGCCGGGCAAGGTACCGGGCGGAGATATGCTAAAGGATCCGCATTCCATCTACGAGTCCGGTGGATTCTGGCGTTCGCTGTTTTATTGCACGTTCTTCGAGGAAGCGCAGCTCGTGATCGATATCCGCAACAGGAATATCACGACCAGTCGCTGGATCCGCCTGGCCATCTACCTGCCGCTACTGGTCCTGTTCGTCCTGAGTTTCGGCTGGGAGAAGTACCTGGGGGTAGTGCTGGCCGTGCGATTAATGAGCGCGATTGCGTGGCTGAGTTTCTCCTGGTTTTCACACACGCAGACCTACCGCTTTGGGCTGGACAAAAAGATACCGGGGTTTGTAAAGATCTTGTTGAGGATGACAAATGGCAAGCGGGTCAGCGACGGATTCTTCCGACACACCTCCCATCATGCCTGGCCACAGGTTCCTCCCGACAAGCTGTTCCTGCTTGATGAAGCGGTAATGCGATACCCGGATTCGATGCCGGAAATGATCAGGTCGAGCTGATGCTGATGAGTAAATTGTCGGATCAAAGAAATTCTATTGCAGCCGGTGACGCATCGGCGAATTTCACAAACCGCCTATAACGAGAGGAGATCTGATTATGTCTATTGAAAACGCGATATCGAAACACTACACCCACGGGGATTTGTTGGGCGCGATCCAGGTGGCGATTCCCAAGCTGGGAAAAACCGTGGACTCGATAACCGTGGAGGACCTCGGACCGGTCGACGAATTTCATATTGGCGGACGCCTGGCAACCGATCACCTGCTGCAGCAAATGAAATTTACAGACAAGGATCACGTGCTGGATGTCGGATGCGGGCTTGGTGGTGCAGCGCGGTATACGGCAAAAAAGACCAACGCACGGGTAACCGGTATCGATTTGACACAGGAATATATCGATACCGGTAATGCGCTTTGTTCCTGGGTCGGACTGGAAAGGCAGGTCACACTGGAACAGGGGAGCGCACTGTCAATGCCGTTCGAGGATGAGTCATTTGACGGAGCGATTATGTTGCATGTTGGAATGAATATTGCGGATAAAAAGAAATTGTTTGCCGAGGTATACCGTGTGCTTCGACCGGGAGCGGTGTTCGGGGCTTACGATATTATGCAGATCGGCGACGGTGAGGCGAATTATCCCGCAACCTGGGCGACGGATAGAATGACCAGCAGCCTGGCGACACCGGACCAGTACAGGCAAGCTCTTGGCGCAGCAGGCTTTGTGATTACGGCGGAGACGAACCGGAGGGAATTCGGGCTTGAATTTTTCAAGCAGATGAAAGCGAAAACAGAGGCAAATGGTGGCCCGCCGCCGCTGGGTTTGCACACGCTGATGCAGGCAACCACACCTGCCAAGATAAAGAACCTGGTCGAAAACGTCAGCGCCGGATTGCTGGCTCCGGTGGAAATGATCGCGCGAAAACCCGCCTAATCTCATGCGGCGCCCGGGACGCTGGAGATTCCCGGGTGTCCGGCCTTTCGTTCACCAGTGAGCGTACGCGATACGGATCAGGTGTCCACAATCACCCGGATTGCATCCGGCCGGGGTTTGGCGGTATCGAGTACCCGGCTCAGTATTTGCCAATGTGATTCGAGGTGTTCGATTTCGTCTTCCCGGATGTTCGGGTTTACCCGGCGCAAGGCCTTGAGCCGGTTAATTTCCGTCGACAGGTTGTCGCGTGTCTGGGTGTGTGCCCCTTTCAGTATCGTACTGGCCTGCGTCGCGGCCAGCTCTTCGGCAACCGCAACCAATGTGCGGAGGGTAGCTTCCTCGCTGCGCACAATGTGCGCCGCTGTCTCGGGCGGCACAGCTTCCAGTCCCTGGCCGATCAATTCATGTGGCAACAGACTTGCATGGTCACGGCCCTGTTGATCGGCAACGACGCGTATGGTCGTCGGCGGCAGGTAACGCAAGGTCTGAACCGTATCGGACACGGATAGGGAAATCAATGCGCCTCGAAAGTCTGAACAGCTTGCCTGCGCACGACAATCCCGCGCCGGAACGCGCCCTGAGCGGTCTGCAATGCGCATTATGTCCATCTCGCTTCGCGACACCCGCCCGAAGAAGGCGATTGGAGCAGAGTCTAGTGGTAAGTTGACACGGGTTCTACACGTGCACCGTCACTGCGACCGAGTGTTCCCGTTGGTCGTCGCAAAGCGGAATCGCCTGGTCATGCAATTCGACACCATCGACGCTGATACGCATTACGCCAGTTTTCCCATCGCCGCCCGCCCGGATTTGCGAAACGGCGATGTGATAGACCGTTTCCCGGTAGCGATAGTGGATTGTCACTTCGGTCCAATGTGTCGGCAGGCAAGGAGTAACGTGCAGCCGGTCCGCCTCCAGCCGCAAACCCAGCAGCGATTCGACGATGAGCCGGTACATCCAGCCAGCCGAGCCGGTGTACCAGGTCCAGCCGCCGCGGCCGATGTGGGGCGTCACGGCGTAGACGTCGGCCGCCATGACATAGGGTTCCACCTTGTAAGCCGCGATGGCCTCGGGTGATTTTGCATGGTTGGCCGGGTTGATCATGGTGGTGAGTTCCCAGGCACGGCGGCTGTCGCCTAGGGCGGCGAAGGCCATAGCCGCCCAGATGGCGCCGTGGGTGTACTGACCGCCGTTCTCGCGTACACCCGGCACATAGCCCTTGATGTAGCCCGGGTCCAGGTTGGACTTGTCGAAGGGGGGATCGAGCAACTGGATGAGGGCGTGGTCGCGGCGCACCAGCCGGGCGTCGACGGCCTGCATGGCCATATGCGCGCGTTCGCTGTCGCCCGCCTCGGAGAGCACCGCCCAGCTTTGCGAGATCGAATCGATTTGACATTCGCTGTTGCCCGCGGAGCCGAGGGGGGTGCCGTCGTCGAACCACGCGCGGCGATACCAGGCGCCATCCCAGCCGTGCTGCTCGATGTTCGCGCGCAGGCGCTTGCCTTCCACTGCGCAGAATTCGGCGAAGGCGGCGTCATTTTGGCGGCGCGCCAGATCGCCGAACTGGCGCAACACGTCGTATAGGAAGAAGCCCAGCCACACGCTTTCTCCCTTGCCCTGAATACCCACCCGGTTCATGCCGTCGTTCCAGTCGCCCGACCCGATCAGCGGCAGGCCGTGTTCGCCGAATTGCAGTCCGTGCCGGATAGCCCGCACGCAGTGCTGGTAGAGGCTCTCTACGCCCTCGGAGTAGCCGGGCAGGTCATAGTAGGAATCGTCGTCCGGGTTGAGGGGACGGCCTTCCAGGAACGCGACGGATTCATCCAGCACGCCGGTGTCGCCGCTGCACTGCACATAGCGGCAGGTGGCCAGGGCCAGCCACAGATAGTCGTCGGAACAATGGGTGCGCACACCGCGGCCGGAGGGCGGATGCCACCAATGCTGGACATCGCCTTCCTGGAACTGACGGCCTGCGCACAGGAGCAGTTGGGCGCGCAGCAGCCCCGGCTCGGCGTGTACCAGCGCCATCGCGTCCTGCAACTGGTCGCGGAAGCCGAACGCGCCGCCCGACTGGTAATAGCCGCTGCGAGCCCACAGGCGGCACGCCATGGTCTGGTACAACAGCCAGCCGTTGGCCAGCACATTGAGTGACGTGTCGGGCGTCGTCACCTGGACCGCACCGAGAGTGTGGTTCCAATATTGCCAGACGCCTTCCAATGCCCGCCGCGCGGCGTCGGCGCCGCGGAAGCGATGCACCAGGTGACCGACTTCGCCGCCGCCCGGCATGCCTCCCAGGCCGAGCCTGAATGTAATCTCGCGTTCCTGCCCGTCGGCAAGATCAAAGCCCACCTGAATCGCGGCGCAGGGATCCAGACCGCCGCCCAGCTTGCCGGACAGGTGGGTGCGCGCCATCGCCGCCGGATTTTCCAGGCTGCCGTTGCGGCCGATGAATTCGGCGCGGTCGCAGGTGACGCTCCGGTTCGCGTCGTCCACATCGAAGAACGCGACCCGGTCGGGAAACTCGGTGTTGTAGGGGTTGCGCGCGTAGAGTGCTCCGACGTAGGGATCGACCTCAATGGCAACCGAGGTGGTCACGTGCATCACGGATCTCGGCCGCAGGTCGCCCAGCACCCATTCGACGTAGCCCGTGGCGGAAAGCCGGCGCGGCTGGCCCGAGGTGTTGCGCACCTTGAGCACGGAGAACTTGATCGGCGCATCCTGGGCCACATAGACCCACAGCTCGGATCGGATGCCGTTCTCACAATGTTCGAACACGCTGTAGCCGAAGCCGTGCCGGCTGACGTAGGGAGTCGCGCCGCGCCTGGGCAGCGGCGTGGGTGACCAGAATTGGCCGCTTTCCTCGTCGCGCAGGTAAAAGGCCTCGCCGCCGGCGTCGGATACCGGGTCGTTGTGCCAAGGCGTGAGGCGGAACTCGTGGGCGTTCTCGCCCCAGGTATAGGCCTGGCCGCTCTCCGAGATGACGCAGCCGAAGTCGGGATTGGCCAGCACATTCACCCACGGCGCCGGGGTGGGCTGTTCGGGCGTGGTGGTGATGACGTACTCGCGCCCGTCCGGGGTGAACCCGCCGATCCCGTTGGACAGGATCAGATCGCGGTGCGGCAGTTCGAAGGCGGCGGGCAGTTCGGGAAACTTGGGCCGGCTCGCCACGAGTCGCGGCACGCGCACCTGCACCGCGGCAAGGCGATTGACCTGTTCCGCCAGTGTTCCCGCGCTGTCGCTAAGGATGACGCGCGCGACGGTCTGGAACAGCGTGCGGTCTTCCTCGGAAATCTGCTCTGCCGAGCGGATGAAGATGCCGCCCGGCCGGTCCATCACCTGGGTTTCCAGACCGACCGCCACCAGGCCCAGAATCTGGTCCTGCAGCACCTGCCGGTAACTGGCGCGGTCCTCGTTCCAGATCACCATGTCCACCACCAGTCCCTTCAGGCGCCAATAGGCGTGGGCCTGGATGAGCTGGCGCACCAGCTCGATATTGGTCAGGTCACCGATACGCAGTAAAACGATGGGCAGGTCACCGGAAATGGCATAGCCCCACAGGCCGGATTGCCCGCGCCGATTTTTCGTGAGCACGCTGCTGTCGGCGCGCAACGAGGTATTGGCGTGGAGGATCGAATTGGCCAGGCGTCCGTAGAGTTGCGCGTCCACTTCCCCCGCGTTGATCTGTCGCAGCACCACCTGGGCATGGGTCCAGGCCAATTCGAAGACACGGTCGGCAAGGCGCCGGTCCTGATATTTCTCCACGAGATTCAAAGCGGCTTCGCGGCTGTCGCCGATGCCATAGACCTGGTCCACGTTGGCCGACTGTCCCGGTGCGAGAGTGATCCGAGAGCGGATAGCCGCTACCGGGTCCAGTACAGAGCCCTGGCTGCCGGACAGCGCCGCGGCGGTGTCCATCGCCTGGGGCGCGGCGAGGCTGCGTCCCCGGCCGATGAAGCGTGCTCGGTCGGTTTCATAGGAAAACCCGTCGACGTCCCCGTCATGCACGGCCATCAAATGAAACATCCAGGGCGTCTGTTCGTCGCGCGAGCGTGGGCGGCGGGTGCAGAGAATGGCTTGGCGCGCCGCAACGATCTCGGTCTGCACGAACAGATTGCTGAACGCCGGATGCAGCGCGTCGGCGGCGGGGTCCGCCAGCACCACCTCCGCGTAGCTGGTGACTTCGATCGTCCGACGCGCGGTGGAACGGTTGGTGACGCGCACCCGGCGCAGTTCGATGTCGTCTTCCGGGGATACGACGATATCGGTGTGGGTGTCGAAATCGAAATCGTCACCCCGATCGCGGCGGCGGAATTCCGCGCGCCCTTCCGAAAAGATCGCTTCGTAGCTTGCCCCCCGGCGCAAGGTGGGCTGGTGCGCGGTGGACCAGAACGCGCCACTTTCCACGTCGCGCAGGTAGCAGAACGTGCCCCAATGATCACGGGTGCCGTCCTCGCGCCAGCGCGTCAGAGCCAAGTCCTTCCAGCGGCTGTAGCCGCCGCCCGCGTTGGTCACCATGACGTGATAGCGGCCGTTCGAGAGCAACTGCACTTCCGGGACCGGCGTGTCGGGGCTGTCGAGCAAGCGGATCGGCATCTGCGGGCTGCCCGCGCCTGCCTGGATGCCGGTGAGTTCGGCGGCGTGGGCATAGAACGCCGAGGCCTTGGGGATCCGCTCCTGCAGCAACAGCAGGGTGGCCTGGAACAGCGGATCGGAGGCAAAGCGCTTCTGCATCGGACGACCCAGCAGCAGACAGGCCAGGGCGAGCAGGCTCATGCCCTGGTGATGGGCCATGTAGGAGCGCACCAGGGCATGGGATTCGCCGCGTCGTTGTCGTGCCGGGGTGTAGTCGATGGCCTCATGAAAACCGAACTGCCCTTCCGCGCCAGCGGCGGCGAGCCGTTGCAGGTTCAGGCAGGCCGCCTCCGGCGCCACCATCAACGCCAGCGCCGAGGCGTAGGGCGCGACGACCATCTCTTCGGCGAGCCCACGTTTCAGCCCCAGGCCGGGCACGCCGAAGGCGCGATATTGGTAATTGAGATGCACGTCCACCGTGTCGTAACCGGATTCCGACATGCCCCATGGCAGGCCGTGCTGCTGCCCGTACTCGATCTGCCGCGCCACCGCCGCCCGGGCGGTCTGGTCGAGCAGGGTGTGCTCGTAGCTCGGCATAACAAGTTGCGGCATCAGATACTCGAACATCGAGCCGCTCCACGACAGCAGGATCGGTTCGCCGCCGGCGCGCGTGAGCAAGCGGCCGAGCGCGAACCAGCTCTCCTGGGGAATTTTTCCCTGGGCAATGGCGACGAACACGCACAAGCGCACTTCCGAAGCCAGCAGATCGTAGTAACTCGCGTCCAGCCGCCGCGCGTCCAGGTTGTAGCCTATGCTCAGCAGGCGTGATGCTTTGTCGTACAGGAAGCCATATTCCATGTCCGCAAATTCGCCGACCTGCAGCGCAAGACTCTGGATGGCCGCGATGCGGGCCCGGGCGTGCTCGCTGCCCTGCGCGACGCGGCGGCGCAGTTCGGTCAGCCACGTCGCCCGCGCGGGCGTCGCGTCCGCCTCCGACAGGTTCGCGAGGCGGCTCGACGTGGCGACTTCGAGTTCCGCCAGGGCGCGCAGCGTCGGGATCGCATCGACGTCGGGAAGATCGCCGAGGCCCTCGGGCACTTGCGCCAGATTGGCCCAGGGCGCAAGAAACGTCAGCTCGTCGCGGTGTGCATTGCATTGCCGGACCAACGCCTGTGCCCACCAGCCCGCCTGGCTTTCGGGCTCATTCCCCAGTTCGTCGCCGATCGCCTCGGCGGATCGCGCCAGCCGGTCGAGCAGCATCTGTGCCGCCGGGAGCGTGGTCGGCAGGGATGCGCATGCCGTTTCGAGGTCCTGCCGGAATTGGATCAGCGTTGCCGGTGCGGCCTTGCCCGCTGCCTCCTCCAGGATCCCCACGGTATCGCCCAGGCCGTCCAACCAGCGGGTCTCCAGGATCGGGCGGTCAATGAGTTCGATCAGGCCCGGACGCAGGGTCAGGAGATGGCCCGCCAGGTTGCCGCTGTCCACGGTTGAGATGTAGACGGGGTGCAGCGGTCGCAGCGATTGCGTGTCGTACCAGTTGAAGAAATGGCCGCGATGCCGTTCCAGTTCCGCCATGGTCTTCAGGGTATGGGACGTGCGCTCGACCAGCACGCCGGCCGGGATATAACCGAAGTCGTGGGCAGTCAGATTCGCCAGCAGGGCCAGCCCCATGTTTGTGGGCGATGTGCGATGCGCCACCGTGAGAACGTCGTGGTATTCCTGGCAATTGTCCGGGGGCAGCCAATGATCTTCCGGACCGACGTAGGTGTCGAAGAAGGCCCAGGTCTTGCGCGCGATCCTGCCGAGAAAACGGGTCTGCTCGGTCGTCAACCGAGCCGCGCGGCGGGTGAGGGGCAGGCTGATCCACCAGGCGATCGCGGGGGACACCAGCCACAGAATCAGGATGGAGCCCGCCACGGGCAGCGCGGGCGGATCGGACGCAGCCAGATAAATGGCCGTGCCGGCGGCGAGGGTGGGTGCGAACCCCATGGCGCGGAACGAGGTGGCCAGGTCCCTGCGGCTCAGTCGTTCCTGGTCGCCGGAGGGATTCCATTCGAGCAGCCGTTTGTGCGTGACCAGCAAACGCCCGAGGGTACGCAAGATCGCATCCAGGCTGTAGAACGCCTCATGGGGCAGCGTCGCCAGGGCAAAGCCGGTCTGGACGATGCGCTGGCCGGCGGCGTGGACTGCTGCAGCGAGATGCTGATCCGGACGCATGTCGCCGGGGTTGCGCAACACCTCCGGCAAAGTGGCCAGCACCGGCGGGATCAAAAGGATGCCGAGCACCGCCAGGGTCCAGAGCAGGGATGAAGAAAACAGCGTCCAGCCCAGCAGCAACAGCAGCGTCAACGCCGCTGGCACCAGGCTGCGGCGCAGGTTGTCGAACAGCTTCCAGCGCGACAGCGCGGAGAGGGGGTTCTTGCGCAGCCGCCCGTCGGAACCGGGCACCCACGGCAGCACCCAGGCCGCAAGTTGCCAGTCGCCTCGGATCCAGCGGTAGCGGCGGTTGACGTCGGCGAGGTAGCGGGCCGGGTACTCCTCGTATAGCTGCACGTCGCTCAACAACCCGGCGCGTGCGTAGCAGCCTTCCAGAAGATCGTGGCTGAGGATCCGGTTTTCGGGAAAGCGTCCCTTGAGCGACTGTTCGAACGCATCGAGGTCGTAAATCCCCTTGCCGATGAACGAACCTTCCTGGAACGCATCCTGGTAGACGTCGGAGACGGCGCGGGTATACGGGTCAATGCCGGGCTCGCCGCCGTGCAGGCGCGCATAGCGCGACTGGCTTGCGCCGGACAGGCTCACGCTCACCCGCGGTTGCAAGATGCCGTAGCCCGCGCTGACCCGCCCCAGGGCCGCGTCGTAGACCGGACGGTTCAGCGGGTGCGCCATGGCGCCCACGAATTGGCGCGCGGCATCGCGCGGCAATTGACTATCCGTGTCCAGGGTGATCACGTATTTCACGCCGGCGAGTGCCGCGGTCGCGCCGACCACCAGGGAGAAGCCTTCACCGTTTCCTTCGCGCAGCAACGCATTCAGGTCCGCCAGCTTGCCGCGCTTGCGCTCGTAACCCATCCATATCTTGTCGTGGGGATTCCAGCGGCGCGGGCGATGAAACAGGAAGAAGATGTCTTTGCCGCCGCGCGCGTACTGCGCATTCATGGCGTCGATCCGCTGCCGCGCAAGATCCAGCAGCGGCGCATCCCCGGCCAGCGTTTCCTCGGCAGCGTCGCGAAAATCGGTCAACAGCCCGAAGTGCAGGTTGTCGTCGCGATTGGCGAGAAATCTCACTTCCAGCGCCTCGACCAGGCTGTCGATGTTCTGCGGGCTGGTGAGCATGGTCGGGACCACCACCAGGGCGCGTGATTCCGGCGGGATGCCCGCCGAGTAGTCCATGCACGGCAGCGAATGCGGCGACGTCAGCAATGTGGCCAGCCAGTTCACCAGCGCGACCGCGAGTTGGCTGGAGGCCAGCAGTGCGAGTATGACCGTCAATGCGAGCACCCAATGGATCTCACCCCGAGTGAGCACATCGCTGGCCTGCGTCTGCGCCTCCGCCAACAGGCCGCTGGTCAGCAGCAGCGTGAGCAGCGTGATGGTGCCCAGATAGACCAACAACGGGTTCCGGCTTGCCCAGCGCCGCAGCATCGCCGCCAATGGAAGGCGTGCCTGGGCCGCGCGTTCCAGCTCGGTCAGCCCCCGGTCGATCAGGTAATAGCCCACATGCGCCATTCTGTCGGTCTGTCCGCCCCGGGCCGCACCCGCCCGCGCCAGCGCGATGGCGTGGCTGGATACCGCCGCTTCGGAAAGTCCGCTGGCCTTCGCCACTTGCTCGATGACATGGCGGTAGCGGTCGCGGCTGGCGAAGTTCATCGCGGCATAGGCCGCGCCCGGTTCTGTGCGCAGGGTCTGTTCGACCACGCTCATGGTCTCGACGAACTCGCGCCAGTCCATGGTTCCGAGCAAGCGCAGGCTGCCGATGCTGTTGCTGATGGAAACCTGATCGGCCGCCTGCTGCTGATTTCCCGACCGTACCAGCTGCTCGATGCTCAAGCCCGATGCGGCCAGTTGCTGCTCGATCCAGGTCAACGGCAAGGCCAGGGCGGGACCGTGTCCCTGCAGGCGCCGCGCCAGTTCCGACACGAATGGCGTCGTCATGGGCGGTTTCGATCGCGCCATGTCCGCGATCACCAGGATCATGTTTTTCGGATCGTCGCGGGCGATTCTTGTCAGCTTGCTCGCCCACTCGACGGCCAGATCAAGATGCATCCTGCCGCCGGCGATGCGCACTGCGACGCGGCGCAGATTTTCGATCAGCGCCAGACGCAGCATGATGGGAATGGCCCACAACTCGCCCAGCCTGAGGGGGGTTATTGTCTGGTACGCGGTGATGAAACGGCCTAGGCTGTCCGGGTCCACCCGTCCGTCGCCATGGGCGATGGTCTCAAGGGCAAGGTCATACACGCGCGGCAGTCCGGCCGAAGCGCCCTCGGCCAGGGCAGGCAGTTCCCGGCTGTAGCCCTTGGGGAGGTGGCGCCGGGCCGTGCGGATCTGTTCCTCGACGAGATAGAAGTTGTCGAGCAGCCATTCCCCGGCGGGCGTGATGCGGTGCGTTTCCGCGATCGCTACGGTCAGCCGATCGCAGGTTTCGACCAGCGCAGTCTCGTTCGCGGCCAGCCGCGACAGCAGTTGGTCCGGCACACGGCCAGGCTTTAAACGGTGGACCGAGGCGAGACGCGCGCCGTGCTGCTCCATCTGCTCGGTGCTGAACAATTCCGCCCGCAGCGGCGGCTCTTCGTCGAAAGATTTTTCCGCTGCGCTACTTCCGGCCGTGCGCGCCCTGCTCAGACCTGTGCCTATCCTGCGCCAATGGCGAAGAAGAACAGAATTGCCTGTCTTCCACGCCGGTCCCATGTTGTTATCCCCCCCGTTCGATGAACGGTTGCAGTTGCGTCACACGGCCTGACGCCAAGGCGACGATGATCGGAATACTGGGGCTGTTTGGCCCGGACGCCCGGTGGGTATTCTCGGGACAGCGGCGAAAGGACCAGGGCCGCTTGTTGCCCTGGCATTTGCATGGATCATACACGGGGTCTGCTATTGGGCCACCGTACCTGGCCTGCATGGGAGATGAAATTCAATTCCTCATGATTACCGGAGGCGATATTCCTGCGCAGCGCGCCTACCGGGTGACCTTTCGACTCATCGAACACGCCATGTCGTTCCTGAGCCAACCGTCCCGAAGGTATACCGCGGCCAAGGAGCCGGCATAACATTCGTTTTCCCGATGGTCTCCTGTCGCGAGTACCGCGGACGCATGACGGAGCTGGGCCGAATCCAGATCCACCAGGACCAGGCACCGCGTCTGATCGACGACGAGCGCGTGGCGCGACTGTACCTGGGCAAGCGCTGAGCGAAGAGGGGCAGGCCCACATTCGCATGCTCGCGAGGACCAGGCGTGAGCCCGATCTGCAGTCCGGTCACGTCCGCTCGCCGCGACGGTGGCGGCCGACGCCGTTGTCGCCGCCCTGGCAGGCCATCCGCCGACGGATAGGGAAATCAATGCGCCTCGAAAGTCTGAACAGCTTGCCTGCGCACGACAATCCCGCGCCGGAACGCGCCCTGAGCGGTCTGCAATGCGCATTATGTCCATCTCGCTCCGCGACGCGCGCCCGAGGAGAGCGATTGCGGCAGAGTCTAGTGGTAAGTTGAAGGAGCTCGTGGAAACCGGGAAGGACGGGCTGCGCACCAGCTGCATGGTCATGTTCATCATCGCCGGCGCGGTGGTATTCGCGCCATTTCCTGGCGGTATCGGCCATTCCGTTCAAGCTCGCCGACTGGGTGGGCGGTCTCGATATCCACAGGATGGCGGTCATGGCGATCATCATCCTGATCTACTTCCTGGGCGGATTCTTCATGGATTCCATGGCCCTCATCGTCGTGACCATCCCCATCTTCTATCCCATCGTCCAGAAGCTCGGCTTCGACCCGATCTGGTTCGGGGTCATCATCGTCCTGACCGGCGAAATGGGAGTGATCACGCCCCCGGTCGGCGTCAACGTCTTCGTGATCAAGGGCATCGCTCCGGAGATCCCTGAATACCATCTTCCGGGGGATCTTTCCCTTTCTGTACGCGATCATCCTGCTGACCATCGTGGTCATGGTGTTCCCGGAGATCGCCACTTACCTGCCAAGTCTCGTCAAGTATTGAGCGTTTCGATGCCGGGCGGTTCAGCGAAAACGCGCACCCTGAACGAGGATCCTGCATGACCCGACCCAAGTGGCTGCAAGCTGCAATGATCGGAACCGCGCCGGCGCCGGGGGAACCATCGGCACGTCGGTGGTGGCGAAAGCGGCGCCGGACGGGCAGCCGCTGCTCTTTACGGCGGCGAGCCACACTATCAACGGTTCGCTCTACGCCAAGCTGCCCTACGATCCGATCCGGGACTTCGCCGGCGTCGCGGTCGTCGGCACCAGCGGCTACATGCTGATAGCCAGTTCCACGGTGCCGGCCAGGAACGTCGCGGAATTGAATGCCCTGGTGAAGAACCCGTCGATCGTCGAACGGCTGGCCAGGCAAGGCCTCGAGCCCCTGGCGCTGTCGCCCGAGGCGTTCGATCAGCTGCTGCGCTCGAATTTCGACAAGATGGCCAAGGTGATCGCCGTCTCGGGCGCCAAGGTGGAATAGTGCGGCCATCCTTGCGCGTGCCTTTGGGGAACGCCGGACGGCCCGTTCGCGTAGAATGATGGTTCGCAGCCGGTGGCCGAAACTCGGCATGCCGGCCGTACCTGGCGTACGGCCGCAGCCGCCGGGCGCCCTGGAACGCTCTCAAGGAGGAGGATCCGAAAATGATCAGAAACTTGTGCAGAAGCGCGCTGGCGACGGTCGCTGCCGCGATAATGCTCGCGGTGCTGGCCACTGGGCAGGCCGCGGCGCAGACGGTCGCCATCTCGACACTGCCGCCGGGATCGATAAACAACGTGCAGGCGGCCGCGATCGCCAAGGTGGTCCAGGAGCATTCCGATCTGCAGATGCGCCTGCTCACCTTCAGCTCGCCTGCCGCGATCATCGGCGCGGTGCAGAACAAGCAGGCCGAATTCGCCTATACCAGCAACGAGGAGGCCGGTGACGCGTTTACCGGTATAAATCAGCACCAGGGCAGGCCGATGAAGGATCTTCGGGTGGCCTTCACCGTATTCCCGTTTCGCGTCGGCATCATCGTGCGCAACAATTCCGACATCAAGACGGTTGCGGACATGAAGGGCAAGCGCGTCGGCAGCGAATGGACCTCGTTCAAACAGGGCATCGCGCTCTGGGACGGGCTGCTCGCCAATGCCGGGCTCAGCCTCAAGGACACCTCGCCCGTGCCGACGACCGATCTGCTGCGCGCGGCGGAGGACTTCAAGGCGGGCAAGTCCGACGCCTTCATGTTTGCCATCGGTGGACCCAAGGTTGCCGAAATTCACGCCTCGATCGACGGCGGCGTGCGCTTCCTCAATATGGAGAATTCTCCTCAGGCCAACGCGAGAATGCGTGCCGTGCGCAGCGAATATCACGTCGCGCTGGTTCAGCCCGCGCCGAATTTTCCCGGCGTGATCGGCCCGACCAATCTGATGGAGTATTACATCGTCCTGCTGACCCACAAGGACACCCCCGCGGATCTCGTATACAAGGTGGTCAAGACCGCGCACGGGAACAAGCCGGGGCTGGTGGCCGGCCATCCATCCTTCGGCGCATTCACGCAGGCCGGGATGGCCGCGACCCAGGATCGACTGCAGTACCACCCGGGCGCGCTCAGGTTCTTCAAGGAAGCGGGGATCGCGACGGGAAAGTGAGTCCCGGCCGCGAATCGGGAAACTGATCGGACCGGATTGGCTCTGAACGACGCATCGTCGGGCGGCAGCGCACCGCCACTTTCGCCGACGGTGCGCGTGCTGCGCCCCGCGCTGGCCATCGCCATCGCCGTGGGCTCACTGCTCTGGGCGATCGATTTCTACCGCTTCGTCGGACTGCTGTTCCTGCCCGAACAGTATCTCGCGGCAACCTACGCCGCCGCCCTCGCGCTCGTGTTCCTGCACTGCCCGGCAAGCCAGGGGGTCGTGCGCGGCCCGCTGCCCTGGTACGACGCGCTGCTCGCGATCGTCGCATTCGCCACCGGCGCTTATGTCACCTACAACTTTCCCGATCTGTCGACCCGGATGTTCGAGGCGCCGGTCGAAGGTCTGGTCACCGCGTGTATCCTGCTGGCACTGACCGCCGAGGGGCTGCGCCGCACCGTGGGCGCGCCGCTGGTGGTCATACTCGCCTTCTTCATCCTCTATTCGCTGGTCGGCCATCTGGTTCCCGGCGCAATGCAGACGCGGGAGGTCCAGTTCGACCGGATGATGGTCTATCTGGGCGTCGATACCAGTGCGCTGTTCGGCCTGATCATGATGGTCGGCGTGACCGTGGTGATCCCGTTCCTGTTCTTCGGCCAGCTCCTGTCCGAATCTGGGGGGGCAGGCTTCTTCAACGATCTGTCGCTCGGTCTGATGGGGCGTTTTCGCGGCGGGGCGGCCAAGATCGCCGTTCTTGCCTCGAGCCTGTTCGGCACCATTTCGGGCGTGGTCGTCTCCAACATTCTCGCGACCGGGGTGATCACCATCCCGATGATGAAGAAATCCGGCTTCAGCCCGCAGCAGGCCGCGGCGGTCGAGGCGACCGCATCGAACGGCGGCCAACTCATGCCGCCGGTGATGGGCGCTGTCGCCTTCGTGATGGCCGATTTCCTGCAGCGCCCCTACCGGGACATCGTCATCGCCGCGCTCATCCCCTCGGTCCTGTATTACGTCTCGCTGTTCATCCAGATCGACCTCGAGGCCGCGAAGAAGGGAATCAAGCGCGTGCCCGAGGAGGACATTCCAAGGCTCGCACCGGTCCTGAAATCGGGTTTCGTGTTCATCCTCCCGTTCGCGGTACTGATCTACCTGTTGTTCTGGGAGAACCGCGAGGCCGAATTCGCAGCGCTGATCTCCGCGCTGGTCGTGGGCGGCATCGGCATCGCCTTCGGCTACAAGGGGCTGCGGATGAAATTCCGCGTGCTGGTCCATGCCCTGGTCGCGACCGGACTGGCCAGCCTGGACATCCTGATCATCGCCGCGGCGGCCGGATTCATCGGCGGCATACTGCAGGCCACCGGTTTCGGATTCGCCCTGACTCTGCTGCTGGTCAAGATCGGTGCCGGGAATCTGATCGCGCTGCTGATCATCGCCGCGATCCTGTGCATCGTCCTGGGCATGGGCATGCCGACCATCGGCGTCTATGTCCTGCTCTCCGTGCTCGTCGCGCCCTCGCTGGTGGAGGTCGGGTTCTCGCCGCTCGCCTCCCACATGTTCATCCTGTATCTGGGCATGATGTCGATGATCACGCCCCCCGTGGCGATCGGCGCCTTCTTTGCCGCGAGCCTCGCGGGCGCGCCGCCCATGCGCACCGGATTCGTCGCGATGCGCCTGGGCTGGACCGCCTATATCGTTCCGTTCCTGTTCATGTTCTCACCGGCCCTGCTGCTGCAGGGCGGCTCGACGGTCGAGACGGCCACCGCAATCGCCACGGCGATCATCGGGGTATGGCTGATATCCGCGGGCATGGTCGGCTACCTGGCCGGGCCCATCGTCCCGTGGCTGCGGGCGGGATTCGTCGTGTCCGGAACCTGCCTCCTGATTCCCGACCAGATCGCCCACTGGGCCGCCTGGACCGACATGGCCGGGGCGATCGCCGGCGGCCTGACCGTCGCCTGCCAGCTACTGCTGCATCCGGGAAGATCGCCCGCACCCGCGGCCCGTTCGCGCACGGACTGAGAACGAAACGAATTCAACGGCCGGACGGCGCACACGCTGCGCTCCGACCCGATCATGCGCTGCGTGCGCACCCGGTCGCATCGCCACGCCGCGGCGATGCGCCCGAAGCGGGAGCGCCAGGCTGCTAGAAGCCATCGTTTTCCGAGGAAGAAATCCGCCGATGAGCGCCGCAGCCCCCAAGCCCGACGATTCCTTCACCGTCCGGATGACCGACGGCGTGAACATAGAGATGCGCCGCTATGGCATCGGCAAGGGTCCGTGTCTGGTGACCACCCACGGCAACGGCTTCGCCATCGACGGCTACCGCGTTTTCTGGGAGCCGCTGCCGTCATCGCGACAGCCGTCGCTGACGGCCGCGGAGCGGCTGCGACTATCAACCGGCGGGTGTCGAGGGGCAAGTCGCGTTTCGATTGCCTGGGACCCGGGGCAGGAATGTCCTTTCATGCCCGCGCCCGGTATCGCGCGGTTCGCATGGTCGACGGTGATCGCACTCGCGACGGCACCGTACTCGACGCTGCGTACTCGGCCGCGCGGCTGCACGGCGACGCGGCATCGCCGTGCAGCCGCGCGCCGCGAGCGGGGCGGGTCGCGACCGCGACCGTCTGCCGCGCGATCCGATGCGCTGTTACACTTCCCGGGTCCCGGGCCCTGAGTGGTC
>Ga0224495_10000306_pt1 | contig 39600 bp, 45 predicted proteins | sample SF_Jul11_sed_USG_FD_168128 | JGI IMG/M metagenome (GOLD analysis project Ga0224495, IMG submission 168128) | Sediment microbial communities from San Francisco Bay, California, United States - SF_Jul11_sed_USGS_4_1 | ecosystem: Environmental > Aquatic > Marine > Sediment | place: USA: California... | reverse complement strand
AAATCCCGTGGAGACGGTCAAACAGGCATTGAAAGTCTACCTCGAAACCGGTACTCTGCCAGCATTAAAAGAATTCACTGCTTCAAATGGCTAAAATATTACCAAAATGATAACTTGACAAAGGTCGTTCCATATCAGCCGCTACCTTTATCCTGATGGGACTCCGTAAAGAGAACGGCAACGCAACAGAAGCCAAGCTTCCTGACAGTCACATCTTACAGAAAATATTGAACGAACACGCACTTTCGCGATGCTATCTGGCAGATTTAGTTCAAATTGCAGATGAGATTAATCATCTCGATCGCCTTTCTGATATGAGCTCAGAATTTCGTCGACTGGCGCATACGATTGATTATTTCTACCATTTCAAGCGGCATATCGAACGGGAAGAGGACATCATCTTTCCCTATCTGAAAAAGTTCGGTTGGAAAGGCCTTTGCAGGGCAGACAAAGATGAACATAGGAAGATTTTAGCTGACATAAATAATCTTGTTGTATTGGTATCTTCTTTTGGGGATTTCAAGTTCGTTGATTTCAATGGTTATCTTCAAAAGATCATTCAGCATTTTATCCCGATGGTACAGGACCATCTGTCCTATGAAGAAGACATCCTTTGGCCTATCGCTCTTGTTGTTTTAGATGATGCTAAAACATGGGAAACGATCAAGGCGTTCTGTGATGAATTCGAATACTGATTCTTTTGATTCCGGCATTGGAACAAAAGTGAAAGGAGTATGGAAATGGATGCATACTATTCAAAAAATACGACTCCTGCGAATGCCACAAAAGCATGTATCACAAAACAGGTGCAAGTGCGGCGTCTGACAGATGAAAGCACCGGATTTTGTATTTGTCCCAAATGCTTCCACTTTATCTACGATGAAATGCTAACCGGAGTTTGTCCGTGCTGTCGCCATCAGTTCTGTCCGTCTTGTCCGGTGAAAAAAACAGCGTCGTAATTGACCCAATTATATCCCGATAATGGATGCGTTAAATGCAATGCAGCTTCATATTGAATAGAAAGGGGGTTAACAATGATCATACTTCGATATCAACCGAGACAGATTCTGATCGACATCGACACGCAGCGGGATTTGCTTGTGGCCAATGGCGCCGCCAGTGTTTATAATCACCGGAAAATCCTGGCCAATATCCATCGGGTCATGGCAGCGGCAAGGCATAACCACATCCCCACCATTTCGACTACTCAGGTTTACAATCCCGATTATCACAGCCCGGGGTACTGCCTGGCGGGGACCAATGGTTTGAAAAAGTTAAGGTATACGGTTCGAGATAACTGCTTATGCTACCCGGCGTCTGATTCAGCGGATTTGCCGCTGGATATTCTGGATCGGTACAACCAGGTCGTTTTTTGTAAACGATGCGAGGATCCGTTTGAAGAACCACGGCTCGACAGGATGCTGACGGGATTACGGGCCGATGAGCTGTATTTGATCGGCGCCACAGCAGAAGGATCGGTCAAAGCAACGGCACTGGGACTTTTGACCAGGGGTAAAAAAGTGACGGTGCTGACAGATGTTGTCGGGACGCGAAATCGCCCCGCGGCAGATCGCGCCTTTCGGGAGATGGCCGCAAAAGGGGCCATTCTGTCTAAAGCAACGGAAATACTGGGCCCCTCGGTACTGAGAATAGTACACGCCTGCCCGTGTAAGCATTGCAGAATGGCCGGCTCATAAATACAAATCCTTATCGACGGCTCGAAAATGACTGTCGAAGTTAGAGGGCTTCGGCCAAGATACTCAGGATGGCAGTGATTGGGATGTTGAGCTTTTTCTTAGCCATATTTTCAGACACAGATTAACGCAGACTTCTAACTATTTTTAGGCTGAAAATGGGCACAAAATGTTACAATTTTTCTATAGTTTAAAAATTTTTTAAAGTTTACATATTTTTCTTGAACCCAAACCATATTTATGCGATATTATAAATGAAGGCATTAATGAAAGGCAAAAATATGACGACAATCAGCATGTCGGAAATCCGATTAAAGCTGTCCGAATTGGCCAACCGCGTCATCTACGGCGGCGAGCGGGTCATCGTGGAAAAAAACAACAAACCCGCATTCGGCATTGTGTCGATGGAGGATATAGAGTTACTGGAACGACTCGAAGATGAAATCGATATCAAGGCCGCAGAAGAAGCGCTCAAGGAAGGCAATTTTATCCCCTTGGATAAACTGGTAAAGGAACTTGGAGTCGAAGAAGGAGATACGGACAAGGATGTACAAGGTTGATGTTGGCTCCCAAGCCGAAAAGTTTATCCGCAAACAGGATAAAACAATACAGCAGCAAATTATTCGAAAACTTCGTGGGCTGGAAGTTGACCCGCGGCCCCATGACTGTAAGCGACTAAAGGGCAAGAAGGATTTATACCGTGTCCGCACCGGCGACTACCGCATCATCTACACCATCAAAGACAATCAATTACTCGTATTAGTTGTCCAAATCGGCCATCGAAAGGATGTGTATCAAGGCATATAATCTTCATTGAAGGAATTTCAGATGAAAAAAAAATATCAACGATTATGGAATATTTTTCTGATACTTTTACTGTTATGTGCTGGAGTTTACATTCTATTTCTGAGTGATGAACGCGATATACTCAAAGATAAATGCCATTTTCTTTCATTAGGAAAAGTGGGGTACGGATACACAAGTACACTTGAAAGATATAAAGAGCAAAAGGGGCAATACCCTGATTTACTCGAAAGGCTAGTTCCTGACTATTTACCTTCGTTGTATTACTACGGATTGGGGTACTTTTCGGATCCCTATCATTGGGATGCAATAAAGAAATATAGAAAAGATAAAAGTGAATGGCCAACTAATCTTGAACAACTGACACCAAACTATCTTTCAGATTTATCACATGTAAACTGGGAGTATAGTTGCGATCCTAACGGCCTATATTACGAACTCTCACTTTCATGCGATATTACTTCTTATGAAGAAACCTTGATGTTTGATTCAAAAGGCCGCACCTATCTGAACAAGAGTAGTTTTAAAATCAGATAAAGTATGGATAGCTTGTGAGAAATTAAAGAAGTCTCATGATGGCTTCTAAAATGTCGGCTGGTTCTGCCATGCGGCCGATGCCGGTGGTGCCGCAGGCGAGGCGGCCGCTTTCCGGGCCGATGATGTTGAATTTGAGCTGGTCGGTGATAATTGCCATGTTACGCTGTACAATCGGGTTGGCCCACATGTTACTGTTCATCGCCGGAGCCAGCAGGACCGGCTTGTTCCAGCAGGCACACAGCGTCGTACTGAGCAGGTCGTCGCAAATGCCTGTTGCCACTTTGGCGATGATATTCGCCGTTGCCGGAGCGACCGCCACCGCGTCCGCCCAGTCGGCTATTTGAATATGGCCGATCTTGAAATCCTCCGGTCTGGTCCACAAACTCGTATAAACCGGCTGTCCGGTCACGGCTTCCAGTGTGACCGGCGTCACCAGTTTGCACGCATTTTCAGTCATAATCGTGCGAACAACAGCGCCGGCGGCGGTTAGTTTGCTGGCCAGGTCGGCGGCCTTGTACGCTGCGATGCCGCCGCTGATGCCCACGAGAACCTTTGTATTGTTCAGTTGTTTCGGTGCTTCCGTCATAATCGGTTACAGCAGGTTGATCGCCGGCTTCTTTTCGTCGCCAACAACATCCAGAACGATCTTGTCCTGTTTGATTTCCTGAACGACGATCTCCATCGGGGTCAAGCCCTCGGTATCCTCGATCAGCGGCCGTCCGCCTTCCATCAATTCGACCATTCGTTTCTGAATCAGGGCCGACAGCTTAAACCGTCCGCCGACCTTGTTCACGATATCTGTGTTTTTCAGTTCTTCGATCATATTTGTTCCTTTATTTTTTCCTGGATAATATCAATCACTTCCTGCACGGCCTGGTCCAGGTCGTCGTTGACGACCAAGTGATCATAATGCTGCCAGGCCATGGCAATTTCTCTGCCGGCTGTTTCCAGCCGCCGTTTTTTTGTTGCTTCATCCTCTCCGCGTGCGCGTCCTTCAATACGGTCCAGCAGATCTTTTTTTCGCGGCGGCAAGATAAAAATCGTTTTCGCTTCCGGCCGCTGTTTCTTGACCTGCAGGGCACCCTGAATGTCAATCTCCAGAATCACGATACGTCCTGCGGCGAGCGCCTCATCGACCGGCGTTCTCGGCGTTCCGTAATAATTGCCAAACACCTCTGCGTATTCCAGGAATGCACCTTCGCGAATCTTTGTTTTAAACTCATCACGGGTTAAAAACGTGTATTCCCGTCCGTATTCTTCTGAGTCGGACTGCGGACGGCTCGTCGACGAAACACTTAAAAATGCCTCCAGCTTTTCAACGGCCTGTGCACAAATCGTACTCTTGCCGACACCCGAAGGCCCGCTGATAATAACCAACTTTCCCGATGTTTTAGATTCTTTCGCTGTCAATGTGCAAATACTCTTTCATTCAACATTTTGAACTTGTTCTTTGATGCGGTCAATCGCGCATTTGATCTCAATCACCGATTGATTGATCGTCGTGTCCGAACTCTTGCTGGCAATCGTATTGGCCTCGCGAAGCATTTCCTGCGTAATAAAATCCAGCCGTCGTCCGACCGCGCCGCCTTTTTCACAGCACTCCCGGAATTGCGCCAGATGCGCCCCCAACCGCGAAACCTCCTCGGCGACATCGCTGCGTTCGGCATAGATTGCCACTTCGCGCGCCAACTGAGCTTCATCCATCTTCAACTGGGCCTTGGCCAGCAACTGATCGACCCGGTCTTTCAGCCGCTGATGGTACTCCTCAACAACAACGCCTACACGCTCACCAATGGCTTTAAGGCGGTTGGCAATCAGGTCCAGATTCGCCAGCAGATCCACCGTGATGGTTTTACCTTCTTCGCTGCGAGACTGCTTAAGTAACCCCAGGGCCTCCTCTGTCAGCGACAGAATCACCTGACGCATCTTTTGCATGTGGGCTTCGTCCGGAATCACCGGCTGGACGATTCCCGGCAACGACAGCATGGACGCCAGATCAATTCGGCTGTGCCCGTCTCCGGCCGGAAGCAGATCGTTGAGACGCTGAATATAAGTATTGAGTGAATTTTCGTCGATATCAAAAAGCGATTTGCCCGAGATATTCTTCATCCGCAGCGAGAAACTGACCGTGCCCCGATGAATCGCGTCACGATGGACCCGCTCGATCTCGCCTTCGAGATAAGCGGCAATATCCGGTATCCGTAATTGCGCCTTGAAATAACGGTTATTGACCGAACGAATCTCAACGGTGTAAACAACGCCGTCAACTTCCGAGCAGGCCTGACCAAATCCTGTCATACTGCAAATCATGCGGGGATTCCTTATTTGTTTTCGTTAGAAGCTTCAGGTTTCGGGGCGTCATCGCCTGCGGGCTGATTCATAACATCGTCGGTTGCGGTTTCGGGCACCGGCGTCGTTTCTTCGGTAACCCCTGCCGCTGCGGTGGTATCTACGGGAACTTCTACCGTTTCTGTGCCCGCCGCGGTACTCTCATCGACCGTTGTCGTCTGCGTTCCCAAAGGAGCGGACAGGTCCGACGAGGTTCCCTGCGGCCGCATGAACTTACCCATCAGGACCGCCAGCACCAGAAAACCCGCCACCAGGCAAATTGTCACCCATGTCAGAAAGTCTCCGGTCTTGGTTCCAAGCAGGCTGCCGGCTCCGCCGGCTCCGCCAAACGCGGCGCCGATACCGCCGCCGCGGCCTTTTTGAAGCAGGATAATTAAAATCAGCGCTGTACACACCACAACAAACAGCGCGACAATCAAATTACCAATCAATGTCAGTGCAAGCGAAAGAGCCATATTCAATCCTCTTATTAAAATTCACTTTAAATTTGTTTATACTGTTACGCAACGGTTTTGACCATTGCAGCGAAATCTTCAACTTTCAAGCTGGCGCCGCCGACCAGCAGGCCATCCACATCCGGCTGCCCCATCAGCTCGGCGGTATTGCCCGGCTTGGCCGACCCACCGTATTGAATCCGGAGCGATTGAGCGATATCCTTGCCGTACAGTTCCGTCAGCAAGCCGCGAATCATCGCGTGCACTTCCTGTGCCTGCTCCGGCGTCGCCGTCAGGCCCGTGCCAATGGCCCACACCGGCTCGTATGCAATCGTTACGGCCTGAATCCGCTCGTCGCAAATACCCTCAAGGCCCTTTTTGACCTGGCGAGCCACCACGTCGTTGGTGGTTCCGGCGTTGCGTTCGGCGAGCAGTTCCCCGACACAGAAGATCGGCAGCAGTCCACCGTTAATTGCGGCGGAGACTTTTTTGTTAATCAGTTCGTCCGTTTCGCCCATGACATGCCGGCGTTCCGAGTGACCGATGATCGCATAGGTGCAGCAGACATCCTTGAGCATGTCACAACTGATCTCGCCGGTAAAGGCCCCATTTTCTTCAAAATAGACATTTTGGGAGCCCAATGCGATATTGGATGCACTCAGCGCCGCGGCTACCGCCTGCAGGTACACGAACGGCGGACAAACCGCAACATCCACACTGTCCACGCCTTCCAGCTCTTTTACCAGTCCGCTTGCCAGTGAAACAGCGCTGGCGGCATTCATATTCATTTTCCAATTGCCGGCAATAAACGGCTTTCTCATTTTTGTCTCCTGATTATTCAAGTCATTTAATCGGTTATAAAATTGAGGCACTGCGGGGAAAACTTCCCAATACCGAAAGCTGCAAACAATGTTGTTTGGATTCGGCCAGCGCTTTCTTGACATTGTCATCTGCCCGGTGGCCCAGAAAATCCACAAAGAAGTAGTATTCCCATTCCCGTTTTTTATTCGGCCGGGACCCGATATTGGTCATGTTGATGCCATATTCCCTGAAAACATTCAGCACGTCCACCAGGGCACCGGTTTTATGAGCCGTGCTGAACAGTACAACGGTCTTATCATCCCCGCTGGGCTGGGAGTCACGCTTGCTGATAATCAGAAAGCGGGTAATGTTATTTGATACGTCCTCAATGTTCTGGCACAATATCTTCAGCCCGTAAATCTCCGCGGCAATGGCCGACGCAATCGCCGCCGAAGCCGGTTCGTTGGCCGCTAATTGAGCGGCTTTCGAGGAAGAGGCCATCGGAACAATATCCGCCTCTTTGAACGTCGCCGCCAGCCAGTTGCGGCACTGGGCAAACACTTCCGGCTGCGAATAAATCTTTTTGACCTCAGACATCGGGCAGTTGGCCAGCAGGTTGTGATGGATCGCCATATTCGCTTCGGCACAGACCATGACATCCGTTTCGACGAACGCGTCCAGCGACTCACGAATGCCGCCGCCGGCGCTGTTTTCGATCGGCACGATGCCGAAATCACAGTGGCCCTTGCTGACTTCTTCGAAGATGCCGCGGATATCGGTCAGCGCCTCATAGTCCACGCTCTGACCAAACTTGAGCATTGCGGCATTGTGCGAAAAGCTTCCTTGCGGGCCGAGATAGCCGATCAGCAACGGTCGCTCCAAAAAGAACGACCCGCTCATCAGCTCTCGCCATATCGCCTGCATCGTCTTGTCAGGCAGCGGGCCCTTGTTGAGCTGGGCTATCTTGTCAAGAACCGCTTTTTCCCGATGCGGCACATAGATCGGTTCGGACCCGGCCTGCTTGAGTTTGCCAACCTCGACAACGACCTGCGCACGCTCATTGATCAGCTCAACGAGCTTTTCATCAATCGCATCAATTTTTTTACGCAGTTCTTCCAGTGACATTCGAGTAACCCGTTTTCTGACCTGTCGTCCTGAATCTATTGATAGACTCTCTCCCTGTTAGCAGAAACGCCTTAAATACCAAAAATCACCCGTTCCGTCAACGAAATTCACACAAGAGATTGCTTCAAAATCCAAAAATCACTATATTTATGGAAATGAAACAGGAACAACCCTATTTCTATGATATTTTCAAAACTCACTGGGGATGGTTTGGGCTGCTCGGCAATGAAAACGGCTTGATTCGCACGTGCCTGCCGGTCGCCCATAAAGAGGCCGTTCAAGGCCGGATGCTGTCGGATATTCCGAACGCCGAGAGGTCAAAAACGGCCTTTTTAATGTTGGAAACGCAGATTCATTACTATTATAGGGGCCAGCCGGTCGATTTTTCCGATGTAAACGTCCGGCTTGACGGCTTCAGCAAGTTCCAGCAGAAAGTCTTGGCGGTTTTAAGAACTGTAAAATACGGCGAAACAGTCAGTTACGGTCAATTGGCAAAATTATCCGGCAATCCGAAAGCTGCGCGGGCCATCGGCTCGGTCATGGCCGCCAATCCGCTGCCGCTGATTATTCCCTGCCACCGGGTCATCAGAGCCGACGGCGCACCCGGCGACTTCTCCGCCCCCGGCGGCACCGAAACCAAAATCCGCATGCTCAACTTGGAAAATTCCATGCTGTCATGCCGGACTTGATCCGGCATCCAGACGTTTCATTTATAACTAATGCGTTACTTTTTTCAGTTTTTTCCTTGAACCGAACAGGTTAATTTGCGATACTATATGTAGTGACAATGTAATGACAATATCACTACAAGAGAGGTGATTATGGCTGGAAAAACAACAATTCAGATACGGGTCGATGAAGACCTGAAAAAACAGGCGGTCAAGGTTTTTGAAAAAATGCATATGACCCTGTCTCAGGCGATTAAATTGTTTTTGGGGCAGGCCGTGAGCCAAGAGGGAATCGGCATCGAATTCAGAAGACCCAGTAAAGAGCTTCAGGAAAGAATGGATGAAGTCGAAAGGGACGAAGATATGATGGAATTCGATACCGTTGAAGAGTTATTTAAGGAGCTTGATCGGTGAAAATCAAAGCAAGGAGGCGCTTCAAAGAAGATTATAACCGGCTCGAAGCAACACTCAAAAACCCCGTTTCTTTCAGAAAATCGTTCAATAAAGCCGTCACATTGCTTCAGATGGGCAAAGATATTTCGAAATCATTTACAGTTAATCGGCTTATCAATCGCGGCGAAGGGTGGTATGACTGCTATATAACATCCGACATTGTAATGATTTATATGATTCAAGGGCAGTATGTTAAATTGACTGCAATCGGTCCGGCAAAAGAAATGTATGACCGATAGAAAATTTTTTGGAAAAACATGTAAAGCAAACTTGACATTGTGTCCGAAATACCATACATTGTATTTCACTGGATATAAACGGGCTTCTATTTGGAAAGGGCAGAAACATGAACCGGTTGAAGAAGAAAGCAAAAACAGAATTTTTTGCAAGCAGCATATGCACCCTAATTACAATTCCACTTTTTTTGATTATGGCACATACCAATGCTAAAGGGTTAGACTTTCTTTTGATTTGGGTCCTTGTCGGTGTTCCCACCGGTCTCGGGCTATATCTATGGGAAACAAAAAAGCTCAAACAGTTCGATGAACGCGAAAGAGAAATAATCCAAAAGGCATTTTCAATCAGCATGATGTCTTTTACGCTATACCTATTGATATTTTGTTTAGCCGGATTCTTTATGATCGGCGGCGGGGGAAATATCCCTGTTGTTTTCATGCCAGTGATGCTTTTTGCAGGGGTATTCTTCGCTCAATGCACCCAGTCATTTATTATCCTGTTCCAGTGCACAAAGGAAGACGATGGAGAAACCGAAGGAGGTGTCGAATGAATCGCGCACAGAAAAATGCCTGGTTTGGATTGGTCAATTGTTTGATCGCGATTGCTTTTTGTGTTTTTTTTGTTGCGGGACGAATGTTTTTTGCTACTCCTGTACCCGGTTTCAAATTTCAACCCCAGCCAAGTCAAATCGAAATAATTGTCAGGAACATATTACGGCACTGGCCACTGATACTGCCTTTTATCGCATTGACACTATTGTTGCTCCCGCGTAAAAAGCAAAGTCCGGCCGAGCCGGATTTTGATGAATTGGATGCCGCGGTCCAAAACAAAGCGATCCGCATGAGTTTCATTTCTGTCTGGTTCCTGTGGCCACTAACTTTACTTTTGATTATGATAATCCTGTTAGGATTCAGCTCGGATAATGCACCCTTTCCGGCGTTGATTTTTTTCTGTTTTTCAATCTCTACGGCTGTCTTTGCTGTTTGCATGACCATCTACTTTCTAACAAAAATTATTCTGTATCGAAAACAAACCGAAGGAGGTGACGCATGAATTGTGATTTAAAGGCAGCATCTTTTAGAAGCCCGTGGGGCTTCAATACCAATAGCCGCGGGTGCAGTCCCGATGGAATCGGGACGGAACCCGTGGTAACGAGGCACCCCAACCATCCCAACCCCGCAGGGGTTGAACAAGCGTTCGATGACAAAAGCGGCGCGATTTATTCGACCCCTACAGGGTCGGTTAAAACAACAACTTTCTCAAACCACGGGTTTCGGCCTGTTGGGCCTTCACCCGCGGCTATTATTATGATGACCCCGATGGGGTCCGGTGGGGGCGGTGATGGGTAACGATCGGCTTAGCAACAATATCCGGCGGCTGCGGTTTGAGGCCGGGGAGATGACTCAGCAGGCGTTGGCCGATAAAGTCGGCGTGACGCGGCAGACGATCATCGCCACCGAGCAGGGCCGCTATGCGCCTTCGCTGCCCTTAGCCATCAAGATCGCCCGCGCCTTCGGCAAAACCGTTGAAGAGGTTTTTCAACTGGAACAGCCTTAAAGCTCTCCCCCTGCAAAGGGGAAGTGCCCCGACCTGTCCCGCCGAAGCTGGCGAGCGAAGGGGGAGGGGGTATTGTCCTGCCAATAATTTTTCTCCTATAAAATCCGCCTTTCGATGATATAATACAATCGAAAGCAGGTTTTGCCATGAACACGCCCCAGCCGCAAAAGACGTTATCGGTATTCGATTCGGTTTGTGTCATCATAGGCATCATCATCGGCGCCGGCATCTATGAAACCGCCCCTACCGTCGCGGCGAGCATGGGTTCGGCCTCGGCGATGCTCGGCATCTGGCTCCTCGGCGGGCTGATCGCGCTGGCCGGGGCGCTCAATTACAGTGAACTGGCCACCGCCTACCCACGGCAAGGGGGTGATTATGTCTACTTGACCCATGCGTTTGGCCGCCCGACAGGGTTTTTATTCGGCTGGACACAACTGGTTATCATCCGTCCCGGCGACATCGCCCTGATGGCCTTCGTCTTCGGTCGGTATGCGTCGGCTTTGTATCCGTTTGCTTTGAGCAAAATCATCTACGCCGCAACGGCCATCATCATCCTGAGTATCATCAACATTCTCGGCGTCCGGCAGAGCAAATGGACGCAGAATCTGCTGACCGTCATCAAGGTTATCGGCCTGTTGGCTATCGTTGCTGCCGGACTGCTCGCCCCCCAGTCCGCACAACAGCCCGACTTGTCCTCCATAGTTTTAACGGAGGGGCAAACGCAGGGATTACCCCCCGCTATTCCGCTGGCTTTGATCCTGGTTTTGTATACTTTCGGCGGGTGGAACGAAATGGCATATGTTGCCGCAGAGGTCAAAAACCCCGCTCGCAATATCAGCCGCGCACTCATTTTCGGAACCGTCGCGGTAACCGTATTGTACCTGCTGGCTAACGGGGCCTTCCTGAATGCGCTGGGATATTCACAAATGGCTGCATCCGAAGCCGTCGCCGCCGATGCGCTGGCCATAACGCTGCCGGCCATCGCAAGCCGCCTCATCAGTATCCTGATCTGCGTTTCCGCACTGGGAGCGGTGAATGGGCTTATCTTTACCGGCGCCCGAATCTCGTATGCTCTCGGCACCGAACATGCGCTTTTCGGTTTTTTGGGACATTGGCACCGCCGCCTGGGCACCCCGCTTCGGTCGCTGATGCTGCAGGGCTTCATCGGCCTTGTCATTGTCCTGTGTGCAGGGTCGTTTTTGGATACCATCCTCTACACCGCGCCGGTTGTCTGGTTGTTTTTCACCGGTACCTGCGCCTCGGTCTGGATTCTCCGCCGAAAAGATCCCCTCGCCGAACGCCCCTTCAAGGTCCCTTTGTACCCGATTCCAACGGTGCTGTTCGCCGCGGCGTGTGTATTCATGCTCTACAGTTCCGCCGCCTACGCCGTCAGTCAAAGGCCGCTGGGCTTCGCCGTCGTCACCGCAATCCTCGCTGCTGGCGCCATCATCTACGGTTTAACAAAACGCAGGAATCATTAATCCATCGTCATTCGTCCATTGTCAATCCCTCGTTAGCGGCACAAACCGCACCGGCATCTTGGATTGGCGTTTCAGTTTGCCGTCTTTGTTTTTGGTTACCAGCATCAGGTCCTGCACGCCCCATTGACTGCCTACGGGAATGACGATTCGGCCGCCGGGCTTAAGTTGGTCGATCAACGGCTTGGGGATATGGTCCGGCGCACAGGTGACGATCACTGCGTCAAACGGGGCGTGTTCGGACCAGCCCTTGTACCCGTCGCCGATCTTGGCGCGAATGGTATTGTAGCTGCGCTGCTTGAACGTTGCCATCGCGCGTTTGCCCAGCGGCTGGACGATCTCGATGGTGTACACGTGCGGCGTAAACTCCGTCAGCACCGCCGCCTGGTACCCGCTGCCGGTGCCGATCTCCAGTACCTTTGATTCCGGCAACAACTCCAGCAACTGCGTCATGTACGCCACGATGAACGGCTGGGAAATCGTCTGGCCATACCCGATCGGTTGCGGGCCGTCAACATAGGCCGACCGTTGGACATTGGCGGGTACAAACCAGTGCCGCGGCACCGCCTCCATCGCCCGCAGGATGTTCGGATCCGTCATGCCGTACCGCTGCCGCAGCACATCCACCATCCGCTTGCGCTCATCGGCCCGCTCATCACTTCGCGGATGCGTCCACACCGGGGCATTTGGATCAAATGTTTTCGCAGATTCATTTCGTGATGACGATACAGCCGCTGCCACGGCGGAGTTGTGGGAGGTGGGGTTATTCGTCCGCGGAACGGGGATGTTTTCTTTGCACGAAGTGCACAACAGCAAAACTGACGCCAAAACAAGACTTGATAAGTAGCGTTGGCACAGCATCTCTTGCCTCCACAAAAACAAGGGAACGCAAACTCCACGACAGCTCTTTCACTTCGCAGATGTAAATTTCTTAAGAATCTATTATACCTCAATACCAAGAACACAAAAACTCTAATTTCAAAATCACCCATCGAAACCATAGATTACACTTTTTTTTATTTGCTTTTTAATGTAAACAGCCATGGTTTTTAGAAGCCATCCCAAAACCCCTTGGTTAGGCGATATTAGTACTGAAAACGCTGTTTTTTATAGGTTTTGGGATAGGTTCTGGTCATAACAAGGAATCCCAACGGTATCATTTATAAAAAGTACTAAATTGTCCAATTCCCTATTTTTTCCTTGAAAATCGTCCGATAAGATGGTAAATTAAAAACTAACTGTATCGATTTTGGTCTTCAAGATCAGGATCGTAATCATTAATGTTGTTTCTTTTGGAGGACATGAACCATGATGATAAAGAAGCCGCACCTGAAAATCTTACTGCTAATTCTCCCACTGACTGTTATTGTTTCAAGCTCCTTTGCCTATCCCATTGAGCAGGTTCCACCGTTTGTAACCGACCCCAATGCGCCCCAACCAACCCAAAAGCCCCCCGCCAAGCCGCCGTGGGATTGGTCCGGTGCGAAAGAGCCGATCGGCCTCGCTCCGGGAGATTATATCTGGATCGGTTGCTACAATGAGTATAGACCGGAACACACAAAAAACATGAAGGTACGGATCAATGCGAGCTGGGACGACGAGTTGGAAATTGAGTCCGCTGTCGGATACACCCCAACCGGTTCAACTGTGAACGGAACCGTTGACGACCCAAACGGCTTTACAAATACCGGCTCCAAAGGCACCTACTGGGTAGGAGAAATCAGCTTCACCCCCCAGCCGGACTGGGAGTGTGTCAAGATCAAAAACACAAGCTCAAATTACAATCTGCTCGCTGACATAGAGATCACGTACTGGTGCTATAAATGCTATGTCATGGGTAATCAGTGCGACCTTTATGAGACAACGATCGGACATACGGAAAATACACGGGCGATCACCAAACTGCTTATGACGCACACGCAGGCAACAGTTGACTCACTGGCTTTGCCGGGGTTGGACGACCACACGGGATTGAATACTTGGGACGTTACGTATACAACAACTGACCCCAACACCGGGGATCCGTTGCCTCAGGGCGGATGGCTATGGACCTGTACCTCAGGACCGGGGATCGGCTCCGGCCAGCCGTTTGATATGACGATGAAAGTCCTCGAATGCATGCCCGAAGGGCAACTCGAACTGCATGTTTACGATGAATCCGAATTTGCTCCAAGGGATTGGGATATTTACTATGCCCAGGATGACGATCCGGAACCAATGACTGCCGATATCGCTCTGCCGTATGATTGCATGGTAACCCTGCCCGATTTCGGTGTTTTGGCCGAGCATTGGCTCGATGGCGTTTACTGAATTTAACCCGTTAACGACTGAATATCCGGCTTATCAAAGCACGCAATAATTATTATGGTGTGTGAGGGCAGAGGTGATGTTTATTTATGTCTCCATTGCCGATGGCAGCGGTCGGTATGTAACGAAAAATACGTAATACCCAACCTGGTAGCCGGGCACGGTATCCTTTCTGACCGAACGCTGAATTGTCTAATTGAGGATCGTTTAGCACTCAGGAGCGGGGCGCTTCAGCCCCCAGGGCTGTTTGATTCCGGCGCGGCCGTTTTTTTTGTGGAAATCAGTAATGATTCTGACCGCTTCTTCGGGTTCATCAACCACGCTGAACACGTCCATATCCTCCGGTGAGATGTAGCCGTGCTGTTTCAGCAGGACTTCCTTAACCCAGTCGATCAACCCATCCCAGAATGTATGGTCCATGCAGATGATGGGGAAATGGGCCTGCTTAAGTGTCTGGACGAGAACCAGTGATTCGAAAAACTCGTCCATCGTGCCGAAGCCGCCGGGCATGACGATAAAGCCGTGAGCGTATTTGAGGAACATGACCTTGCGGCAGAAGAAATAGCGAAAGTGCAGCGAGACATCCTGAAATTCGTTGGGTTTTTGTTCGTGAGGCAGCTCGATGTTCAGGCCGACACTTTTGACGCCGGCCTCGGCGGCGCCTTTGTTGGCCGCTTCCATGATCCCGCCGCCGCCGCCGGTAATGACCGAAAAGCCGGCCTGCCCGACCTGACGCGCGGTTTCTACGGCTAAGTTATAATACGGTTCGCCGGGTTGTGTCCGGGCTGAGCCGAAAATGGATACGGCCGGGCCGATATTGGCTAATTCCTCAAAGCCCTCGACAAATTCGGCCATGATGCGAAAAATACGCCATGTTTCTTCAGCGGATACGTAAAAATCAGTCATTTCGTTCAGTCTCCAGTCTCAAATCGGGAATGTAGGAATATAGGTAGACAGGAATATGACTTCATAAACTTCCTTATATTCGTACATTCATACATTCGTATGTTCCTGTATTAATTTCGGCATTTTCGGCATCGGTCTTTACCACAACTCCGGCTTGTTGGCCGACGGGCAGTATTCGGCGATGGGGCAGTTGGCGCAATCGGGTTTACGGGCGTTGCAGATATTCCGGCCGTGGAAGATGATGTAGTGCGAAAACATGGTCCAGCCGCCGAATTTGTTTTTGGGGACGATTTCCATCAGGTCGAATTCCAGTTTGACCGGATCGCTGTGTGCCGACAGGCCCAGCCGCCGCGACAGGCGGATGACGTGCGTATCACAGGTAATGCCGGGGATACCGAAAGCGTTGCCGAGGATGCAGTTGGCGGTTTTGCGGCCGGCGCCGGGCAGCGTCAGCAGTTCGTCCATCGTTTTGGGCATCTTGCCGCCGAAATCGCGGATGAGTTTTTCCGCCGCCCCGCGGATATTTTTGGCTTTGTTTTTGTAGAAGCCGGTCGAGCGGATGTCCTGCTGGAGTTCTTCCTGTTCAACATCCAGATAATCCTGCGGTTTTTTATACTTTTTAAAAAGGTCTTTCGTGACCATGTTCACCCGCACATCCGTACACTGCGCCGACAGCACCACCGCGACAAACAAATTCCACGGGTTGTCCCAGTTCAGCGCGATTTTGGCGTCCGGGTAGGTCTTTTTCAGGATCGGGATAATTTTCAACCCCCGTTCCTTCGCCTGGGCCGGATCGACGGTGATTTTTGCTTTTTTTGCCTTTGCCATCGTGGGTATGCTTATACTCGAAAAAGGGTTAGAGTTCAAGCTTTCGCTTGTGACAATAGCGCGGGAGCGCAAGCTCTCCGATTGCGACACCCTGTCTGTTACGTATTCACATACCGTTTTGAGCCATTCGCAGGGTCGCGAAATCGGGCGGCTTCCATCTTCGCTAAAGCTACGATGGACAAGCGCGCCGCTGCGCTGTTGTCACTTGTTTTCAGTATCTTGCAAGCGTATAATGATTGTTATGGCGGGAAAGAAAACACAAACCGGACACATCAGGGTCGGTACGTCGGGCTATGTCTATGAGCACTGGAGCGGTTTATTCTATCCGGCTGACCTTCCCAAGACCCGCCGGTTTGAGTATTACGCCTCGCAGCTTGATACGGTCGAGTTGAACGCGACATTTTACCGCTTGTTTCCGGACACCACATTTGCCAAATGGCACACGCAGGCGCCGTCCGGATTTACCTACACCGTCAAACTCTGGCGATGGATTACCCACCGCAGGCGGCTGAAAGACATTGCTCCTGACTTGGAAACATTTCTTGAACGTGCAGTTCTGTTAAAGCAGCATCTTGGGCCTGTGTTGATTCAATTGCCGCCGAGTATGCGCCGGGATGATGAGCGGCTGGAGGCATTTTTGACCCTGTGCGACGAGACACAAAACAAGCTCAAAGAGGGTTTTCGTTTTGCCGTGGAGTTTCGTCACGCAAGCTGGTTCGAAAGCGGGGTCTATGAATTGCTCCGTCGACATCGTACAGCACTGGTCCTGCCCGATATGCCGGCACTGCATGGAATCCGAGAATGTACCGCCGATTTTATTTATGTCCGCTTTCACGGCCGACCCGGATTGTATGGAAGTTTATATTCGCACCAGATGCTCACAGGTTGGGCAACGTGGCTTAAAGACTATCTCGGAAAGGGGATTGACGTATACGCCTACTTCAACAACGATGACCACGCCCATGCGCCGCGCAACGCACAAATGCTGCGACGGTATTTGATAGATGATTAAAATTGTTCATTGATGATTTGTTTTAACTCCTCCGGCGTGAAGATGCCGCGGAGGTTGGTAATCGTTTTTGTCTTCGGATTCAGCAGGATCGTGTTCGGGACGCTGCCGGCGCCTTTGAAGATCGCGTTATAATCAATCGTGGCCCGATAGGTGTTCTGCGTAGTGTCGGCCTTGATGGTCGTGAATCCTTGTTGCGTTAAAAATGCCGCGATGTCGGGGTTTTTGTAAACATTTTTGTCCACGATCTTACAGTTGGTGCACCAGTCGGCGGTAAACTTGATCAGAACGGGCCGGTCCTTTTCCAGTGCATCCTGCACAACCGCGGGTTCGTAGTCCTGCCAGTTGACTTCGGAGGCCGCCGGGGCAGGCAGCAGCCAAAACCCAGTCGCGATTGCCAGTACCAATGCGATGAGACGTACGGTCCATTTTTTGCCTTTCGGCGTTGAGAACGTAACCCATGTTCCCCACATCCAGACACAGAAGCCAAAGATCACGCCGTACAGAAGGACGTTGAGCATGTGGTCCTTGGTCAGCCCGGCGAGCATGAACTTGGCGGCGATAATCAGCAGCAAAAAGCCGCCTGTTTTTTTGAAGATTTCCATCCAGGTGCCCGGCTTGGGAATATAGTCCAGCAGTTTCGGTACCGAAATCAGTACCGCATACGGCAGGGCCATCCCCACGCCCATGAGGACCAATGCCGTGCTGCTGACAATCCAATGCTGGGTTTGCGCCCAGACCAGCACCGCCCCGATGATCGCGCCGCTGCAGGGAATGCTTAAGATACCGGCAAAAAAGCCCATCCCGATCGACCCGGCAAACCCGCCGCCGCTCTGATGGCCTGAGACCGAACCGGGCAGGGTGATCACAAGCACATCCAGCAGTACCAGTGCGAAGAAAACAATGAACAAAAACAAGGTAATGACCGCGGCGGGAATGCGGTACAAGCTGTTCAAATCGATTTTGACGCCGGTGCCGAACTGAATCGCCGTGGAAATGGCTGCAAAGGCGGCGAAGAACAAAATGATGCCGCCGCAGAAGGCAAAGCCCAACGCCACACGCCGGGGGCCGGACTCTTTGGCCTGGCCGACCAGCCGCATGATGATCAGCGGGATCACGGGCAGCACGCACGGCATGATATTGATGGACAGTCCCGCCAACAGCGCCAGCAGGAAAAACCACGCGGTGCTGTTAATTCGTTCCTCGTCCGTACTTGACTCCTGATAGCCGGCCAGCAGCTTTCCGAGACCGGTATCGCCCTGTGCCATTTCGGTCGGTGGCGGGCCGGTTGTTTTTTCGGGACTGGCTGTTTCAGCCCGCGGCGCGGCGGTTTTGAAGTCGAGTTCCGGGGCGGTGTCAAACAGCAGGTTGATTTTACCGGTAATTTCTTTGGTAAACGGTCTCAGGCATAATTTACTCGTGCAGGCCTGGCCTTCGATGATTACTGTAACATCTTTTTCTTTGGCCGCGTTTATGATGGGGCCTCCTGCAATCGGTACAAAAACGGTGAAATTGCCCTCGTAAACCGGGACTTTCCCGACGGCGGGGTCGTCATAATAATGGGGCTCAGGATACACGGCATTGCCAAAAGTCAAACCAGCTGCCTTTGCGGAAACTTTTAGCTCTATCAGTTGCACTCCGCCGGCTTCTGCGGTGGCGTAATAGTGCAGATCGTCGGTGCCCTCAAAGACCACGGCGATGCCGGGTTGGTCCTTCATGCGGGCCAGCTGGATGGAGGCGCTGGAGGATTGGTCCTTATATTGGGTGATAAGGGTTTTGGCTGACGCGTTACTGGCCCCAAACCACAAGCCCGCGACACTCAGCACGAGCCATAGAAAACACGGTTTATTTTTCATGGGTATTTTCCCTTCGATCGGCTGTAATATCATCTTTTTTGATACGTAGGTAACTCGTTATTGTTCCAAGATTAACCTAATCCCAGCGGGTTTGAAAAGAGAAAAATGCTCCCCAATACGGTATTTCCGGACTTTCTTTTTTCCAAAGAGCGGTTTTTCGGGTTGTTTTTTGGAAAATGAAAGATTAATGTTTATTAGCAAAACCCTAATTGCCGAACTAATAAATTAGGATCGATTGAAAAATAAGTCGCTGTTCATAGGTATTGATTCAGGGAATAAGCATATGACTCCGTTGAAACGCGCCAAGCTGGCCTCAGAGCTTTTCAGCCGTTTTGAAGGTAATCCGATTTTAACGGCCAAAGATTGGCCGTATCCGATCAATTCAGTGTTCAACCCCGGTGCGGTGCGGGTCAATAGCGAGGTACTGCTGCTGAACCGTGTTGAGGATATGCGCGGATTCAGCCATTTTTGTGTGGCCCGCAGCAAGGATGGCCTGACGGACTGGCAGATCGATCCGGAACCAACCTTGCAGGCCGACCAGGAAAGTCATGAGGAGCGCTGGGGCCTTGAGGACCCGCGCATTGTCTGGCTCGAAGAGCAGAAGCAGTACGGAATCACGTATGTCTCATTCGGGCTGGGCGGGCCGATTGTGTCGCTGGCGATCACGCGTAACTTCAAAACCTTTGCTCGTCTGGGCGGGATGATCCCGCCGGAAGATAAGGACGCCTGCCTGTTCCCGCGGCGGTTTCATGGCCGATTTGCGCTGATTCACCGGCCCATCGTTCGCGGCGAGGCGCATATCTGGATGAGTTTGTCGCCGGACCTGAAGCACTGGGGCGACCACCGGGTGCTGCTGACGACCCGTTATGCCCACTGGGACGGTGCCCGTATCGGTCTGGGCTGCCAACCGATCGAGATTCCCGAGGGCTGGCTGATTGTGTATCACGGTGTGCGTCATACCACCGCCAGCCAGATTTATCGCACCGGCCTGGCGCTGCTGGACAAGAACGAGCCGTGGCGTGTACTCCGCCGCAGCCAGGAATGGGTGCTCGGCCCACGTGAAGACTATGAACGCATTGGCGATGTCAGCGATGTCACGTTTGTGACCGGCGGCGTGGTCATGCCCGAAGCCAACCAGCTTTATCTGTACTACGGCGCCGCCGATGACAAAGTTGCTGTCGCGATAGGCGATCTGGACAAGGTCCGCGAATACATCATGATGTGCCCTGAAGCCGAAGAATAACAACTACTTTAAATCCCCTGACCGTGCCACCCAGCTTCGCTTGAACATGTCGCCCGTCAAAAACAATTTGCAATTGAAAAAAACCGTTTTCTGTGATAGAAATAAGTGGGAAACGATTCATTATCAAACGGGAGTTTCATGGCACAGGTTCAATTCATTCTTGGCAGGAGCGGCACCAGCGAGACACAGCAGTGCGTTCATGCGATTTGTGATGCATTGGTTGCCGGTGGTGACGAACCGCTGATTTTGCCAGCGCCGGAACAGGCCGCCTATCAGGCCGCCCGATATGTCTTCGATGCGACAGGGGCGTTCATTTGTCGCTCACCGGTTTCATTTGGTGATTTTGTTGAAGTTGTTTGACCTGCATAGTCAGGGCATCAATCTTCTGTTCCATTGCTGTCAGTTTGTTCAGAATCTGCTGGTCCCGAGAGACCATCAGCTGCAGGTTCTGTTGTACGAGGGTCAGGTACTGGCTGGAGAGATTTTCATACGCCTCGATCATCCGCTGCATATCCGACTTTTGCGGGCCGACGACAAAGGTATAATCCTCCCGGTCGTCGCCCCGGCTCGACGAATATTCCGCCGCGATCATCCACGCTGTACACACCAACACAATCAGTCCGCAAAATAACATTATCTTATGTCTTTGAATCATCTGCATAACAGGCCTCCATATTATCTGAAAATTCTAAATTGAAATCTCGAATATCCAAAACACGTTCTAAATGCTTCACTATCCAAACAGGATTCAATCATATTATCGTCCGATTCGGGCTGAGTGCATCAGAAAACAGTTTGAAATTGAAAACGGGGGGTTTTTGTGCTAAATTCAGACCTCAAAGAGGTTTTTTCGAGAGGTTTTCATGGCAGGCGTTCAATTCATTCTGGGTCGCAGCGGCAGCGGCAAGACGCGGTGGTGCATTGATGCGGTGTGTGAGGCATTGACCGCCGCCGGTGACGGCCCGCTGGTGTTATTGGTGCCGGAGCAGGCGACGTATCAGGCCGAGCGGGCGATTTTGTCGCATCCGGACATCAAGGGCTTTTCCCGTCTGCATGTACTGTCGTTCAATCGGCTTCAGTTCCGGCTGCTGCCCGGCCGCGGCGGCGCCGCGGAGGTATCCCGCACCGGCAAGCAGATGATTTTGCATAAGATTCTGCTGGAACTGGCCGGCCAACTGACCCTGTATAAAGGCGATGTCCAGCGGATGGGACTGGCGGCCAAACTGTCCGACCTGCTGGGCGAGCTTCAGCACGCCGATTGCACGCCCAAACAGATTCGCACGCTGGCGGATGCACTGGGGGCCAAGCCGGGGCAGGAGCTGGCCGCGGCGAAGTGGACGGATATCGCGGCTGTCTTTGAAGCATACGAGACGTTTTTCGCCTCTGCTGAAAGCCGGTTCAAAAATCCGGATATTGAATTAACGCTCGCCAGGGAGATGGTTGCATCGGCTCCGTTTCTGCAGGGGGCACGGCTGTGGGTCGATGGGTTCTCCGGTTTCAGCGTTCAGGAGCGGGATCTGCTGGTCGAGATGCTCAAGGTGTGCAAAGACGCCTCGATTGCGCTGTGTCTTGATCTGGCAGCGATCGACCTTGCCAATGACGACGAAGACAAACTTGATCCGTGTTCGCTGTTTGCCTCGACCGAGCAGACGTATTGCCAACTGCTGCGAGTTGTTCGAGGATGTAAACTGCGATTGCGTGAACCGGTTGTGTTGGATAAACCGCTTCGGTTTTCTGAGGCGCCCGCGTTAGCGGCGCTGGAGGCGAATTTCGTTTCTGATAAACCTGCCAAACCGGTCCTTTCCGATGGCGCCCTGCAGATCGCGGCGTGCGGTCATGTGCGAGCGGAAACACTGTGGGTGGCCGGGCAAATCCGGGCCCTTGTCAAAGACAGCGGCTATCGCTACCGCCAGATTGCGGTGGTCGTGCCGGACATGGATGCGTATCAGCATTATATCGAATCGGCGTTCAACCAATACGAGTTGCCGTACTTTCTGGACCGCCCGCGCCGGATGAAGACCCACCCGCTGACCGAGTTGATCGGGGCGGCCCTGCAGGCGGTTGAAAACGGATTTACATCGTCCGATGTTCTGAGTTTTATCAGCTCTCCACTGGCGGGTACTTCGTTTGATCAGGTGGACGCATTGGGCAATTACTGCCAGGCGTTTGATGTGCAGGGCGCCGAATGGCTTCAAAAGCCGGCGTGGCGTTTTGCCTCGGACACGGAAAAGCAGCGGTATGACGAACCCGCGATGGACGCACTCCGGCGGGAGTTGATTGCGCCCCTGCGGACATTGGAGCAAGCGTTGACGGATCGGGAAACGATTTCGGCGGGGCAGTTTACGCAGGCCGTCTGGCAGTTGCTTCAAACGCTGGATGTGCAAAGCGTGCTGGGGCAATGGGCCGCCGAGGATGCGACCGATCAGCGGTTCGGGCATCGGCAGATCTTCGCCGGGATGGTCGGGCTGATGGACGAGTTGTGCGCGGTCTTTGAAGGCATCGAAATGCCCGTTTCGGCGTGGGGGTCGATTTTTACCGGCGCGCTGGCCTCGGAGACGATCAAGCTGATTCCGCCGACGCTGGATCAGGTGCTGGTCGGCTCGATTGAACGCAGTCGTCATCCGGATATCAAGGCCATCTTTTTAATCGGGGCCACGCAAAAGCAGTTTCCCGTGCCGGTCGCCGGCGAAACGCTGCTGACCGAGCAGGATTATCAGCTTGCGGCGAGCGGTTCGCTTGAACTGGCCAATCCGTACGATGTGTCGCTGACGCATCGGCCGTACCTGGCCTATATCGCGCTGACCCGGGCATCGAAACGGGTTTATCTGTCGTATCCGCTGCTGGACGAAAAGGGGTCGGCGGTCGTGCCGTGGTCGGGCATCGAACAGTTGACGGCGATGTTTACCGATGTCGCGGTCCGGTTTCCGCAGGCATCAATACAGGATGCAAATGAGATTCAAAATCCGCACCAGTTGGGGCTGTGGCTTTCTCAGCGGCTCGGCAAGGACCGGACTTCAGTTATCAGTGACCCGTCAACAGTTAACAGTCAGGAAATTGGCGCGCGGGTTCTGCATCGCATGGCCGACAGTGACGACCCGTCGCTGAAACAGACGGCCGCCCTGGTGGAAAAATCACTTGGCTATGATAATGCCGCGACGATGGATGCCGGGCTGGCCGAAAAGCTTTTTCATTTCCCGATGACGATGTCGGTGACGCGGATGGGGACGTTTGCCAAGTGTCCGTATCAGTATTTTGCAAAATATACACTCGGGCTGGAAAAGCGGCAGTTGCTGCGGTTTGAGCCGATGGATGTGGGGACGTTTTATCATGATGTGCTGGAGGCGATTTTCAAAGCCCTGAAACAGCGGGGTGCCGATTGGGGGGATTTGAGCGTCGAGGACCTGGTTACGCTCTGTGATGCCGAGTCGGAGAAGGTGCTGTCGAGCAATACGCTGCTGGTCAACTTTATGCGGAAGCGGTCGCATCACCGGTATATTATCCAGTCGGCGCGCGAGGTGCTGCGTCTGTTTGTGCCGATGCTGGGGCAGTTGAGCCGAGCGAGTCGTTTTAAGCAGGCCGCCGCGGAATTGAAATTCGGCTTTGACGACACATTGCGGCTGGTTGTGCCGCTGAATGATGGGCGGCAAATCCATCTTCGAGGGCTGATTGACCGGCTGGATGTCGCGGACATCGACGGCAATCCCTCGACGCAACTCGGGACAGGCCAGGCGGCGGTTGTGTTCGATTACAAGTCCGGCGGCAAGAGCGTCGATTTCGCGGGGATGCTGTACGGGCTGGATTTGCAGCTTCCGGTGTATTTGCTGGCGATGGGGCACCAGAAAATGACGCCCGCCGGAGCGTTCTTTTTGCCGATTGCCAGCGGGACGAATTCGGCGGCACTGTCCGGTCTGGATGCGGTTGAGGCGGGGTTCAACAAGGCCAAGGGGCTCTTCGACGGCAGTTTCTTTGATGCGATTGATACGGAGGCCGCGCCGAGCGGGTGGAGCGGATATTACAACTTTTATGTGAATAAAGACGGCGAGCCGTACAGTTTTTACAACAGCAGCGGCGCCCTGAAACCGGACGATTTCCAGGCATTACTGAACTATACCGAGCAACGCATTAAAAAATTGATTATGGATTTATCCACCGGATGTATCAGCATTACGCCCTACCGCATCGGAACCAGCTCGCCATGCTCCTGGTGCGACTACCGCCCCCTCTGCCGCTTTGACTGGCAGATCAATGATTACAATATTCTCGAAACAGTCAATAAAGAAGAAGCTATAGAAAAGATGAAGGGAGGAATTGTTAATGAATAAGAAAACAAAGGTAATTTTAAAGGGGCTCGTGACACTGTTTATCATTATTTGTATTCTGATAGTTATTTTTTTTGCATACACGTTCGTCCGAATGTACATTGGCATTAAAAAAGCTAATACACCTATCACAGACATTCAGCAATATTCAAAAATTATAGAGGAGTGGAAGAGTTTTTCACCTGAAATTGTTTCGCATTTCCCCAAAGAAATTCCTCCTGAAGCAACAAATGTTGACTTTTATTACTTTCCGGGCTTTCTACAATCTGGTTCAAGGATTGAACTGAGATTCCAAGCAGAAAAAGTGGAAATCGATGCTTATTATGAAAACTTTAAAGAATTCACAACAAAGTCTTGGCATGGTGACACATGGGTACACCGAAGACCTCGAGGTGAAGGTGATTCAGAAATAATTGAATTGTCTAAGGACTTTGAGATTATGCAGTTTGATGAGAACCCGGACGATTTGCCTGAGCATTCTAAAGAGCATGGAGTTGCAATTAGCAAAGAGAAAAATGAAATAATATTTTGGGCCGAATGGTGAATAGCTTTCGCCCCTGCGGGGCTTGGGTTGTGTGGAGACTTTGCTCCGGGGACTTGCGTCCCCGGCTAACGGCCTTTTGTCCCTTCGGGACTTAAACAGCGTAAATTGAAATGTTTTGTGTGTAACGCCAGTCAAAATATATGATGATTTTGTTGTTGCTTATTGAGTAAATCGTGTTGAATGAATGTTATGAAAAAAGAACGAGTTAGCGATTGAGATGTCATAGGACCGAAGGTCCGGGAGGTTGTTAGCCGGGCGGCGTGAGCCCCCGGTCTGGAAGATTGCAATAACTCCCTCTTCTCTTTCTATGATAAGCCCCGCAGGGGCGAAAGGAGGCAGCGTTGTCTTACACGAGTTTGCATTATCACATTGTGTTTTCGACCAAAGAACGCAGGACTTTTCTTGATCCGAACGGCGACGAACGGTTGAATGCGTATTTTGGCGGCATGATTCGCAATATGAAAGCAAAGCTGCATTGCGTCAACAACACCGCCGACCATATCCATCTGGCGGTGGGGCTGCATCCGAGTGTGTCGGTTTCATCATTCGTCGGCACAATCAAAACAAATTCATCGAAATGGATTCATGAAACATTTGAATCCTTGCAGACATTTTCCTGGCAGGAGGGGTATTCAGCATTTTCGGTTTCATATTCAGGGATGGACAAAGTGATTCAATATATTGAAAATCAGCAGGCCCATCACAAGAAATTATCATTTGAGGAAGAATTGATGCGGCTTTTGGAAAAGCATCATATAAAATATGATCCGAAGTATGTGTTCAAGTGAGTAACTTTCGCCCCTGCGGGGCTTGGGTTGTGTGTTAGAACCTTGTTTCGGGGGCTTACGCCGCCCGGCTAACGGCCTTTTGAGCCTTCGGCTCTATGAGAGCAAAATCGGACACAGGCCTGTGAAAGTTGTAGGAATTTGTGATAAATAAGATAATCAAAAATGCTTTATATATTGTCGTAATAGCTGTTTGCTGTGTCGGGTGTTCGTTAGAGAGCCGACTTGTGGGTGATTGCACCGAGACATTTAATGCTGATAACTGGCAGATGATGGTGGGCTCTGGAACCGGTATCTGGGTTTCCATCGAAAAGCAGGAATTGGTGGTGATCGATAATAACAGAATCGTCAAACAGTATCGCTGTTCGACCGCGGCGAACGGGGCGGGGAACAAAAAAGATTCCGGCAAGACACCGCTGGGCTGGCATCGGGTTGGGGCGAAAATCGGCGACAATTTCCCTGCGGGGGCAGTTCTCAAGGATCGCCAATGGACGGGGAACATTTACAAAGATGGCCAGGACACTCAGGACGATTTAATCCTGTCGCGGATTCTCTGGCTTGAGGGGGCTGAAGGGGGATGCAACCGCGGCGGCAATGTTGACAGTTACAGCCGGTACATCTACATCCACGGGACCAATGCTGTGGACGATCTGGGGCGGCCTGCGTCAGCCGGATGCGTTCGGCTGAATCCGGAAGATGTGATCGACCTGTATGAGCGGGTTGAGACAGGGATGCGTGTGTTGATTACGATGGATTGAGGGAACTGGGAACGCGGGCGTCCCGCCCGCAATAAAAAGTGCGACCGAGACGGTCGCGTTCCCAAGCCCGGCGTTACCGCTTGATCTTTCCCACCGTTTGATTGGCGATGCGGGTCGGTTCGGGCAGGCGGTATTTGGTTGTGCAGGCCAGTGTATAATAGATAGTATCTTGAAAGCTGCACAAATGCCCGGGGGAGATGAAGAGGGGCTTGACGCCGGTCCGGGTGCGCAGCACCGCGCCGATTGTTTCGTCTTTGTCATACAGCCATGAATAGCTCCCCTTTTCAGGGTTGGGTTCGTCGTAGGTGCCGATGAGCCGGCTCTTGGCGCAGCCGATGGTGGGCGTATCCAAAAACAAACCCAAATGACTCGCCAGCCCAATTCGCCGGGGGTGGGCGATGCCCTGACCGTCGATGAGCCAGACATCGGGTGCCTGTTTTAGCTTCCCGGCCGCCTCCAGGCAGACCGGCGCCTCCCGAAACGACAGCAGGCCGGGGACATAGGGAAATTCCAAGGGTAATTCAGCATTCGCTGTTTCGATGAGTGCTAAATCGGGGAATGAAAAAACGACCGCCGCGGCGTATATTCTCCCCCTTCGCTTATTCAGCGAGCAGTCCAGTCCGGCGGCGAACCGTATTTTTTTTCGCATCGGTGACAGTGAAATCTGCCCCGACAGCGATAACTGTAACCCCCTTGCCTGTGCAGGGGTTACGTCCCAGCCATGCAAATTCTGAATGCCTGTCATCTTTAATCCACATCAGAAAAACCGTTTACTCGTCCGCTTGTCTATGGTACAATGATTCACTTGCTTTGCCATAGAAAAATTGAGTCTATAAACAGGGTTGAAAAGCGAGTAAAGTCGTGAGCGAGCCAAAGGCCATCCGCGTCACCGGGGCGTGTGAACATAATCTGAAGAACATCGACGTTGAGATCCCGCGGGACCGGCTCGTTGTGGTGACGGGCATGAGCGGTTCGGGCAAGAGCTCGCTGGCGTTCGATACCATCTATGCCGAGGGTCAGCGGAAGTATGTCGAATCGCTCAGCGCCTATGCCCGCCAGTTTCTGGAGCAGATGCAAAAGCCGCAGGTCGAGCATATTGAGGGCCTGCCGCCGACCATCGCCATCGAACAGCGGAGCGCCTCGAGCAATCCGCGTTCGACCGTAGCGACCACGACGGAGATTTACGACTATTGCCGTGTGCTGTTTGCCCGCGCCGGCACGCCGCACTGCTGGATCTGCGGGGCGGTCATCAGCAGTCAGCACGCTACGCAAATTGTCGATTCGGTCCTGTCCCGTCCGGAAGGGACACGGATCCAGGTGTGCGCCCCGATTATTCGGGGGCAAAAAGGCGAGCACCGGGAGGTTTTCACCCAGATTCAGCGGGAAGGGTTTGTCCGGGTGCGGGTGGATAACCAGGTGTATGACGCCAAGAGCGTGCCGCTGCTGGATAAAAATAAAAAGCACGACATCGCGGCGGTGGTGGACCGGCTGATTCTCAAGGACACCATCCGCATTCGTCTGGCCGATTCCATCGAGACCGCTTTAAAGCTCGGCGACGGTATCGTCTGTATCATGGTTCAGGAACCGGAGGCCCAGAAAACCAACGGCGGGGACGGGGGCTGGTACGACGTTGTTTACAGTGAAAAATATGCCTGCAATGACCACCCCGAGGCCTCACTGGCGGAGCTGTCGCCCCGGCTGTTCAGTTTCAACAGTCCGTATGGGGCCTGCGGGGCCTGTGACGGGCTGGGAACGGTGCTGGAATTCGACCCGGATTTGATTGTGCCGGACAAGGGTGTGTCGCTGGAAAACGGGGCGATCGAGGCCTGGCGCAAGGGCGGTAAACGGATGAATATCTACTACAACCGACTGGTCAAGCGTTTTTGCCGATACTTCAACATTCGCAAGTCCGAACCGTTCAGCACGATCCCCGCTGCCATCCAAAAAATTCTGATGTACGGCACGACCGAAAAGGATGAGCAGAAATACGGGCACAGTTTTGAGGGGGTGGTTCCGAATCTGGTCCATCGGTGGAAAAATACCACCAGCGAATATGTCAAGGCGCGGCTGCACGGGTATCTTTCCGAGTCGCCGTGTCAACAGTGCGGCGGCACCCGCCTGCGGCAGGAGGCCATCGCTGTGACCATTGGCAGCAAAAGTATCAGCGATGTCACCTGTATGAGCATTGAAGAGGCCTGTGATTACTTTCAGTCGCTAACATTGGATGAGGAAAAAACACTGATTGCCGCTCAGCCCCTGAAAGAGATTCGGGCACGGCTGAAATTTATGATGGACGTGGGGCTGGGGTACCTGACCCTGGACCGGACCAGCCGAACGCTGTCCGGCGGCGAGGCCCAGCGGATCCGGCTGGCCACGCAGGTCGGCAGCGGCCTGGTGGGGTGCTGCTATGTGCTGGATGAGCCGACGATTGGCCTGCATCGCCGGGACAATAACCGGCTGCTGGAGATTTTGAAGAAGCTGCGGGATATCGGCAACACGGTGCTGGTGGTTGAGCATGACGATGATGTCATTGCCTCGGCGGATCATATTATCGACGTCGGTCCGGCGGCGGGCGAACACGGCGGCGAACTGGTCGTAACCGGGACGCTGGAGGAGGTCAAACGGTGCGAACGTTCAATTACGGGGCAATACATGAGCGGGGCCAGGCGGATTGAGCTGCCGAGTTGCCGCCGGAAAGTGAAAATAACTAACTGCATCGAGGTCAGAGGCGCCGCGGCCAATAATCTCAAAAATATCTCCGTCAGGTTCCCGCTGGGGGTGCTGACCTGTGTGACGGGGGTCTCGGGCTCCGGCAAAAGTACGCTGGTGACGGAAATCCTGCTCAAGGGCCTCAAACGCAGACTCTACAGTTCCCGTGAAAAGCCCGGCAAGCATAAGAATATCGTCGGCACCTCCCGGGTCGACAAGGTCATCGAGATCGACCAGTCGCCCATTGGCCGCACGCCGCGGTCCAATCCGGCGACTTATACCGGCGTGTTCGATCTGATCCGGGCGCTGTTTGCGATGACACGCGAGGCGAAGATCCGCGGATACAAACCCGGGCGGTTCAGCTTTAACGTCAAGGGCGGGCGGTGCGAACATTGCCAGGGCCAGGGCACCAAGAAAATCGAGATGCACTTTCTGCCCGATGTGTTTGTGACCTGCGCCGAATGCAAGGGTAAGCGGTACAACCCGGAAACGCTGCAAATCACCTATAAGGGCAAAAATATCGCCGACATTCTCGATATGCGGATCGAAGAAGCCAAGACAGTTTTCGCCAATTTCCCGAAAATCATTCGGCTGGTCAAGGCGCTGTGCGATGTGGGTTTGGGCTATATGACGCTGGGCCAGTCCAGCACAACCCTGTCCGGCGGCGAGGCCCAGCGGGTCAAGCTGGCGTCGGAACTGGGCAAACCGGGGACGGGGCATACGCTGTATGTTCTGGATGAGCCAACGACGGGACTGCACTTTGCCGACATCCACAACCTGATGAATGTGCTGCGGCGGCTGACCGACCTGGGCAATACGGTCATCGTGATCGAACACAACCTGGATGTGATCAAGATGGCCGATTACATTATCGACCTCGGCCCCGAAGGCGGCGACGCCGGCGGCGAAGTCATCGCATCCGGCACCCCGGAAAAGATCATCAGGAACGAACAAAGCTATACAGCACACTACCTGAAAGATAAACTCAACCCCCAAAAACCGAAGCGAAAAACTCGAAAAATAAAGCCTAAGTAGTTTCTAATAAATGTCTTATAAAAAGCTGCATTTTTCAATTTTTTAATTGACTTTGTATAGTATGTAATACATAATATGTAAAACTAAACAATGACTCTTTTGGAGATCGATTATGAAATTTGAACGGGAACTACTTAAAGGCGTGGCGCCAGTTGTGGTTTTGGAGATATTGGCCCGGGGTAAGATGTATGGGTATGAGTTGAGCGAGGCACTGGAGCAGCGCAGCGAGGGGATTCTGACGCTGGGCCGCGGGACGCTGTATCCGCTGCTGTACAATCTCGAAGCCAAGGGGCTGGTTGCGGCAGAATGGGACGAGAACGAAAGCAAACGCAAACGCCGGTATTACTCCATCACCTCCAAAGGCAAGGGCCAGCTCGCCGCCCAGAAAGAACAATGGATGGCACTGCAGCAGGGCGTCAATCTGGTGTTCGGCTTTGGTGGGTTAGCGACGGCGTAACAAAAGCGCGGCGGCGCAAGCCGCCCGATAAGCGTAACCGTGTGGGTGTCGCAATCCGGCCGCTCGCGCGGCTCGGCTGTTGTTGGTTGGGCTTTTTGATTTACAGGAGCGCGATTATGAAGGTGTTGATTAAAATACTGAAGTTTACTGCCGGAACCATACTTGGATTAGCCAGCAGTTTTTTGATCATTTGGGGTTTGGATGCTGTTATTTCCTTAGATGCTACCAAGACCTCACACGCTGACCTGTGGCTAATCGGTGGTTTAGTTTCGGTATGTGTTTTCATATGTAATTATCTGTTTTTTATTGGTTCATCTTCTAAAAAGATTCATACCCAGGGCATCGAATTGCTGCCGGAGTCGATTGGGGAATTGATTGATGGAATTATTGACGCAATGAAATATCGACGGAGCGTGCGGGCCGAGGTGCGGCAGGAATTGACGGACCACTTTACCGATGCGCTGGCGGAGTGTGAGACAGAGGAAGAAAAACAAGCAGCTACAAAAGAACTGATAGAAGGATTTGGGGATATCGAACTTTTAGGCAAGCTTCTGAAGCGAGCCAAAAAACGCTGCCGTCCTTTGTGGCGAACGGTGGTCGCGCGGGCGTTTCAGTTGATTGGTCTGTCGATTCTGCTGTTGATTTTCTATATCGGCTGGTTCTTTACCGGCAAGCCGAAAATTACGACGAATTATCTGGATATCATGAATCAGCAAGTGCGTCCGATTGCCGATGACAGCCAAAACGCATGGCCGCATTATAAACAGGCAGCGGAAAAATTTGTCAAATACGAAGATGGAAATGAGGATGAAAAGTTTGATTTCCACCCCACCAGCCCTTCCCCTTTCACACGGTCCGAACAGGATTTGCAGGTTATCCAGCAATCCATCAGCGACAATCAGGGGGCACTGGAATTGATTCGACAGGGGAACCAAAAGCCCTATTACTGGCGGGAATATGGGGTGCAAGAACCCACAAAAGAAGACCGAACAGAGTTAACTGCGATATATGTGCCGCACTTGTCGGATTATCGAAATTTGACATATCTGATGTGCTGGCAGGGATTATTGAGTGCCGAACAGGGAGATTTTGAAAGGGCTTTTGACATTATTCTTGAAACATATTCATTCGGGCAACACCTGCGAGGCCAGAATATCACGCTGATTGAACAGCTTGTGGCGATGTCTATCGAATGGACATCTACCGATATTTTACGGATGTTTTTGACTGAATATGGCAAGGAGATTGATGTGCCGGTGCTGAACTCAGTCCCAAAACGGCTCGAAGCGATGATTGCTGATAAGGATTTTGCAATTGATTTTGATAGCGAAAAACTATTTATGCGTGATGAGGCACAGCGATGCTTTACGCAATCCCGATTTGGCAAAAGCCATATATACCTGCCACGACTTAAACAGTTCGGCTTGCTGGAAATCGACAGGTTAGACATTACTGATAAAGAGGCACTTGCTGTCTGGATTAAAGGCGGGCTGCATGTCTTGTTTACGCATCCCGATAAAGAGCAAACGCTCAGAGATGTTGAGCGGTTCTATGCTGAAATAGAAAAGCTTTCTGTTCTAACGCCAGCATCGGTTAAAGAACAGGGGTTGGATATGGATGAATTTGCCGAGGAAGCCATGAGTAACAGTGTCTTTCTTAGCATCCTGATGCCTGCACTGACAAAACTGGTAACTTATTCTCATCGCAGTCGCGTAGACAGTGAGGCAACATTGGCGACTCTGGCAATCTTGCAATACGAAAAAGAACATGGCGAATATCCCGAATCTCTTGATGCTCTGGTGAAAAAGGAGTTATTGAAAGCAGTGCCGATGGATCCGTATAGCGACAAGCCGCTTATCTATCGTAAGACCGATGATGATTTTATCTTGTACAGCATTGGCTACAATTTCACCGATGACGGCGGAGTTGTCACTGGCAAAGACAGGCAAGGTCGCCCCAAAATTTGGGCTGATGACGGCGACGCCGTCTTCTGGCCGGTGGATGTTCAGTGATCAGTTAGCAGTGATCAGTCAACAGTCAATAGTAATCAGTGATCAGGTGAGTTAACCGGGGCGTGAGCCTCCGGTTTGGGGATCGAATATGAGGCGAAGCCCCAAGGGGGCGAAAGATGCTTTCTGTCGCCCTTCCAGGGCTTGTTGATTTATTCAAATCTATTTCCGGGGGCTTACGCCGCCCGGCTAATAACCTTTCACCCCTTCGGGGTTACGGGTGGTCGAAGGCCATTTTTTTGACTTCGACGCCTTCGACGGCGTTGAGTTTGTCCATCAGTTCGGTCGCCTTGGTTTCATCATCCGTCATTTCCAGCAAAAGCAGTCCGTTGGGCGAGCAAAAACCGGCATCGGCTTCGTGCAGGCCCAGTCGCGTTCGGATGCTGCAGCCGTACTCGGTCAGCAGGTGCTGGACCGGGTCGACGTGGTGAATGCGGTCGGTAATGTGAACGCCCAGAATAATGTGTTGTGACAGCGGCATGACCATCTCCTTTTCAAAGTTTATTCATCATAAAAACGCACCAAGTGTACTGCCTCGAATCCTTTTCGGCTAAAACGGTTATTCGCACAGTGGGTACGGTACCGGATTATACCCGAACTTTCGGACAGAAGAAAGCCTTGATGGCGCAAAAAAGTAGAGACCGTGACGCGGGAGATCACGGCCTCTGTATTTTTTCCAAAGGAGACAAGAGAGGTTAAGGGATATTTTTGTTCCTTGTTTCTCTGGAATTCATCATTGGATAATCTTGCTGCGATACCTGATTAGCGCGGCGGGTTCCCATCGAGTCGTTTTCGCAAATCGTTGTTTTCGCGCCGGGTGGCTTCCAGATCAAAGATCAGGTACTTGAGCCCCAGCCGCAGCGAGTCCAGGGATTGCTGAAGATTGCTGAGCTTTTGCTGGAGCATATCCTGACCTTGACGGGTCTTTTTGGTTAGTTGGATGACCTTGGATTTTTCCGGTGTCGTTACGCCGTCAATGTCCTTGAGAAGTTCGAATAGTTTTTCGCGGAAGTTCACATCGTCCATTTTCATCACCCCTTAATAATAATGTTGTTCTCCGAAGCCGGTATAAACACACCCTTTTCATAAAATTGGACATCCGTGATTTTTTCCTCGTTTTCATACCTGAAAACGGCCTTACGTTGCTCTTATATGCCTTGTTTCCCCCGAAGCTTATATCTGCATTATAGCAAAAAAGCTGCGTTTTAGTTAAAAATTCCGGAAATCGGGGTGTTTTTTGAAAAAAGGACCGCATAGCTGTCCGAAAACGCCGATATTATCGGCACGGCCTGTTTTTTTTTCGTTGCGGCAGGGGGCCGTCGCCGGGGCCGAAATAGACTTGACAGCACTGCGGCTGCGCGGTTAAATCGCTATTCCAAGGGCGATTAGCTCAGTTGGTTAGAGCGCACGGATCACACCCGTGAGGTCACAGGTTCGAGTCCCGTATCGCCCAGTTGGCCGGCCGGAGGTAAAAATATTCTTTCGGTCCGGAAAAGAATATGCTTGCATTGGTCGGCCCGACGTGGGATAATGCCCCTCATATTGGAATGATAGCTTAAGTCGTTAAGTTATTGAGTATTAGCGAGTGCAGGTAAACCTCAAAGACAACCTTCCATCTAATGCCGTCATTTCTCTTTCTTTGATAAAATGTATAGTGCGTTGAGAATTGATGGTGTCTTGTCTGACGGAAAGCATTTTCTTGAAACCGGTATCGGAACAGGCGTTCTTACTGGTCAGGGCGCATCGTGTGCTCAGATAACCGATAATTTTTCCCGCACCTAACCCTATCGTGTTTTAATGATGCAATTTCCGGAAAGGACAAGTATGAAGATTTATGTTGGTAATTTATCGTATGATGTAGCCGAAGATGACTTACGGCAGGCGTTCAGTGAGTTTGGCGAAGTGAAATCCGTCAATCTTCTCACGGACAGACAGACGGGCCAGTCCAAAGGATTTGGTTTTGTCGAGATGGCCGAAGTCAGTGAAGGCCAGGCCGCGATCAAGGAAATGAACGGCAAAGAATTTATGGGCCGTGAATTAAAGGTCGATCAGGCCAAGGAGCGCCCCGCCCGCAGCGGTGGCAGAGGCGGTTTCGGTGGCGGCGGCGGTGGCGGACGTCGATTTGGTGGCGGCTATGGCGGCGGAAACCGCGGCGGAAGCCGTGGCGGTGGACGTGACGGCGGCAGCCGGGGCGGCGGAAACCGGTACTAAGCATCGCGGTGCAGATGAGCATACAGCACGGCGGCGATTGTCATCGCGTTGATGACGGGGCCGCAGTGTCAGCGAGCGTTGGTTTTTGGGTCCCTTTGGACCGGCGCTCTCAAATAGTTAGGAAAGGGATTTTTGAGTTAGGCCCCATAACGGGCCGGGAGTAGTAAAAATGAGTACAGGTAAAGTAAAATGGTTCAATGACAGCAAAGGTTTTGGTTTTATTTGCCCGGATGACGGTGGCGACGATCTGTTTGTCCATCACTCCGAGATCGTCTCGCAGGGCTATGCCTCTTTGGCAGAAGGCCAGTCTGTCGAGTTCGAAGTTGGCGAAGGCAAAAAAGGCCCGTGCGCAACAGCCGTCAAACCTTGCTAATGGTATAGCAGTTGTTTGGTTGAACTCAGAAAGCCCCTTGTGAAAACGAGGGGCTTTTTTTATTGACACTGCCGCCGATAAATGGCGTAGTTCGATGTAATAGACAAAGAATGCCGGCATTTATACCCTTCAGGGTAATAAATTCCCGCACGCAAGCCATGACTTACGGTAGCAACTCTACATAGCCTCGCAGAAATGGGCAACTTCAATCGTGATCAGTATAATTGTCTTTAAGGTCTTGTTGTCCTTTTAAAAGCTGCTTTACCTTGGCAGCACGACACAGTACAATAGTGCGATACAGTGAATCTTTTTGAAGTCAGGAGGCCAACCATGCAGCGACGTGAATTTTTAAAACGCGGAGTACTGACGACGGGACTGATGACCATGAGCAATCTCAATCTTTTTGCCGATCCCAACAATCCCCCGCTTCCTACGGAACATCGGCCGGGATTTATCCCCAAACGTAAATACGGCAAAACCGACATCATGCTTTCCGTGATCGGGTTCGGGGGCATTGTCGTGATGGGTCACGAACAGGAACAGGTCAATCGGATTGTTGCCGAGGCCTTTGAACGCGGCGTGAATTATTATGACGTCGCCCCGTCTTACGGCAAGACCGAAGCCGAAACCAAGTTGGGGCCGGCGCTGCAGCCGTATCGCGAGAAGGTCTTTCTGGCCTGCAAGACAACCGAGCGCACCTACGCCGGAGCGAAAGAAGAATTCGAGGCCTCGCTGAAACGTCTCAAGACCGACCATTTCGACCTCTACCAGCTTCACGCCATCACCGACGTGGCCAAGGACGTGGACGCTGCGTTTGCCGACGACGGCGCGATGAAACTGCTGATCGAGGAAAAGAAAAACGGCCGCATTCGGTATCTGGGTTTCTCGGCGCATTCTCACGCGGCAGCATTAGCGGCGATGGACCGGTTTGATTTTGACTCCACATTGTTCCCGGTGAATTTCGCCGGCTACCTCAAAGGCGAATTCAGTCCCGAGGTCATTGAAATTGCCCGTCAAAAAGAGATGGCGATCCTGGCCCTGAAGATATTCGCGCGGCAGCGGGCGCCGAAAGACGATCCCGTTCGACAGGAGTATCCCAAGTGCTGGTATCAGCCGATTACCGATCTCGATGAGGCCAAACTGGCGATGGCGTTTACACTCAGTCAGCCGGTGACTGCGGCGATTCCGCCGGGGGATGTGCGGCTGTTTCGGATGGCCCTGGACCTGGCGACCGACATGAAACCGGTTACCGAACGACAGATGGAAAAGCTCAAAAAATGGGCCGCGGAGATGAACCCGATCTTCTCTAATCAGGCATAATCCCCATTTCCCTAAAAAACAGCGTTTATTGCGCGGCAATGTCTTTTTCGAAGTGCATTAAAGTCGTTCCCGCGGATCCAGATTTATCGGGATATTACCCTGAAGGGCATTACTCGTCGGTTTACTCCGGCGTTTGGATATCTCCTTTAATGAGTTTGAACAGTGGGTTGTCGGTGCCGAGGATCAATTTCGTCTCCTGACCGCCAATGGAGTTTTCATACAGTTCGAGTGTTTTAATAAAGCGATAGAACTCGGGGTCTTTTTCGTAGGTATTGGCATAGATCTGGGTCGATTCGGCATCGGCGGCCCCTTCGATTTCGCGGGCCGTCTTGTAGGATTCCGACAAGATCGTCCGTATATCACGCTCTTTATCTCCCATGATACGCTCATATTCGCCTTCGCCTTCCGACGTATATTTCTTGGCGATCCGCAGGCGTTCTTCGATCATCCGGCCTTCGACCTCTGCCTTGACGGTTTCAACATAGATCAGACCCTTGATCAGGACGCCGCCTTCGTGAATACCAATGCCGTACTCCTCGCAGGATTTGCGTGACGTATCAGTGATCTCTTTTACAATCACGGGTCGCCCTTCGGTCAGTTTACTAACCTTGGTCGTTTCCTGCAGCTCTTCTTCAGCGACTTCCATAGGGCGGTTATCCGTGCGGACGACCTCAATGAGGTTGCGCTTGGTGATTGAGTTTCGCGTGGAGGAGTCGATGATGTCGTCCAAACGGGCCAGCGCCTGTTCGGTTGTTTCCACCGAACGCATGAACTGCAGCGGGTCCTCGATATACCAGCGGGCAGTGCTGTCGACCCAGATATATTTTTTATCTTTGGTGGGGATTTGTTCGGGGTAGCCGTTCCAGCGAAGCAGCCGCCGCTCAAACTTGTTAACCTGCTGGATGAACGGGATTTTAAACCGCAGTCCCGCCCCCATTGAGACGGTAATCCCTTCATCATTATACTTTTTCTTGAGCCGGGCCTGGACAGCTTCGGCCTTGACGCCTTCGATGGGGTTAATAATCACCTTAACGGGCTTGCCGAACTGGGTGACGACCGCCTGCTCGGACTGGTCAACAATATAAACGGATGCGACCGTGATAAGTGCCACGACAACGATCGCTGCTTCGATTAACAGCCGAACAAGACTTTGATGTTTGACGGGTATTGTTTTGTTATCTTCATATATGTCCATAATTGACCTCACTTTGAAGGGGTTACGTTATCCAGATCCAGTTTCATTAAGATGCCGCCGTCGGCGCCGCCCTGTTCAATGATCCATTTTTCCGGAATCTGCGGCAGGACTTTACCCATGGTTTCCAGATAAAGCCGTTGTCGGGTGATGGTCGGGGCCTTTTGATATTCGGTCAGGATCTTTTCAAATTTATTCACATCCCCCTGTGCCTCATTGACACGCTCGGCGGCATATCCTTTGGCTGCTTCGATAACACGTTGAGCTTGTCCTCTCGTTTTCGGAACCACTTCATTGTATTGCTTCATCGCTTCATTGATGCGCTGTTCCTTTTGCTGGAGGGCCTTGTTGACTTCGTTAAATGCCGGACGAACGCGCTGCGGCGGATTGGAGGACTGCATCTTGACCGTCACAATATGAATACCCGTTTCATAATTATCCAAAAGCTGTTGAAGCATTTTTTCGCCGGATTTCTCATATTCGGTTCGCCCGATGGTGATGGCCTCATCCACGCTGCCGTTGCCGACCAGCTGCCGCATGACCGCCTGACTGCAATCGCGAATGGTCTGACGTGCATTGCGAACGTTAAACAGGTACTGCCGCGGGTTTTTGATCTTGTACTGCACGATCCACTCGACATCGACGATGTTCAGATCGCCGGTCAGCATGATATATTCGCGCTGCAGCAGTTCCTTGGCAAAGCTCTGTAAATTGCCGGAGCTGCTGCGGGATTCGCCGCTTTCACGGATGAGATTGACCAGTGCTTCCCGGCTGTACCGGCCGGACTGAATTTCATCGATGCCAAGGTATTGCGAATCAACACCGGCTTTGACGGTACGAAATCCGAATTCTTCTTTCTGCACGCTCTTGACGGGAACCCCAATGGCCTTTTCGATGCCGAAGGGCAGTTTTAGATGAATGCCCGGCTCCGTGATGCGGTTGTACTTGCCGAACCGCTTGACCACGCCGGCGGAATTGGTTTCGATCGTATAGAGCGAGGTCATGACCCCATAGACGACAAGCACGGCGATAACGGCCCATCGTATGATCCTCCAGATCACAATCGGATTGATCTGCTGAGGAGAGTTGATCCTTCGTACATTAAACGTGTGTGCCATGATTGTTTCCTTTCATTGAAACAATTTGAATTGCCATTTCTGTAGTTTGTTATAATCGTTATTGATTAAATGGCAACGTTTTTTTATCGGGAATCCGCATTGATTCCCAAAAACGGGCTATTACCTATAGTAAAGATGCCGAAAACAGAAGAGTGTTGCAGAAAAAATCGTGAAAAAAAAGCCCGGAACGGCAGTGCCGGGAAAATATATTTCAGAGCCAAAGGCTCGGAAGGTTGTTAGCCGGAGGTGTAAACCTCCGGAAAGGAATGCTCACTCAAACACACAAGCCCCGGAGGGGCGACAGGTTGGCTATCATTTCTTTCGCCCCCTCAGGGCTTAAATATCCTGAGACCCTGCTACCGGGGGCTCACGCCCCCGGCTGATATGGAACGACCTTTGTCAAGTTATCATTTTGTTATTTTTACATTTTCTTGAAAACACTTCCAGGTGCAGGCGGCTTCGACGATGAATCAGTCTGATATTC
>Ga0224495_10000305_pt1 | contig 39795 bp, 37 predicted proteins | sample SF_Jul11_sed_USG_FD_168128 | JGI IMG/M metagenome (GOLD analysis project Ga0224495, IMG submission 168128) | Sediment microbial communities from San Francisco Bay, California, United States - SF_Jul11_sed_USGS_4_1 | ecosystem: Environmental > Aquatic > Marine > Sediment | place: USA: California... | reverse complement strand
GTGCGTGCGTTTCTAGACCGGTATCACTATCATCGACCACATCTCGGGTTATCCCCGATGCGGCCACCGTTGTCGCAAAGCGATGGAGAACAGGACGGACTGTCGGATATTTACGGAGAATAGTGCGCGAAGCGCCGCTCTGTCGAGAAAGACCTCCTTAACGGGTAACCATAGTGGGCCTAATGCACATGGCCATAATATGCCCCTGTCCTCAAGCCGCATACCCTTGACAGAGCTACGCAAAAAGCCTAGCCTCCCGAATGTTTTAGCAACACTCCCTGTGGCGTTTTCGAAGCTCCACAGGACCTGAAATAACTGTGACTTGAGGCTCACATGGATGATCCGGCGGCATTCCGCAGGACCGAATCCTTTAGTCGTACGGCACCGGCAGGAGTACTCTCCAGGCCAGGACTCGAACTGCGGATCGGATCCAACATTTTTCGCCGCACCAACGGTGTGGTGACGATTCATGGGAAAGAGCAACTCGTCATTGAAGCCAAGTCGGAGCAAGGCCTACTTCTCGCCACGCTCGATCTGTATGACGAGCGTGGCGTCCGCATCGCCCACCTGCGTCGAAACGTCCTCACGTTGAATGACCGCGGACAGTTCACCGTTGATGTGCGGCTCGGACAAGGTCTGTCACCATCCGATATGCCATCTGTTCGTCTGAGAGATTTACAATCTGGCCACTTCGTGTTCGAGGCACGGATGGCATCGGACTCCAGAGTCGATCTCATCTGCGGGCGATTGCACTCGCATAAGGGCATACCGGTGGAAATCACCTCTCACTACTGCCGGATCGGTTCCCAGGCTGCCCTGTTTCAGGAAATTATCGAAGCCCAAGGTGGCCCAGCTGTCCTCGGTTGATTGCATTTGTCATCCACTCACCTCATCGACTCGTACGTACCCGTCATGCTTCCAGCCCTCCCCTTGGACACAACATTCTCTGCCCATTTGTGCGGAAAAGTGGGAACCGTTGTACCCTTCCTCCTGTTTTCCATAGAATGTCCCTATGACCGATATCCCCACACCCACCGTCCAAGCATTTCTCGTCTGCGATCAAGTCATCGAAGACAGCTTCACGAAAAAGAAAAGCTTGATCGGAATCTTCACACATCTGCAGACAGCTGCCTTTCCCTTCCAGCATCAGCAAATGGGCCTCTATTTCTGCCTCACCGATGCGGAAGGCCTGTACCATTTTGATATTGAGTTGACCTACCTCAACTCTGAACAACTCATCTGCCGGGCCGCGCTTCCCAACATCGAGATCAGCGATCGTCTTCAGATTTCTGATTTCGGGATCAACATTCCGCTGTTAATCTTTCCCGCACCTGGTCGGTATGAATTCCGCTTGCGAATGGATGGGCATCTCATCGCCCAAAAGGACTTCCATGTCATGCAGGCGTCGGGCCACTCAGCCCCAGAACCCTCTGCTTAGCCATTCCCCCATTCCTCCCGTCGGCCCGTCTATGGTAGAACTCCTTTCTGGGATTGACTGACAATGACCAGGCTAAACCGTTCTCTCAAGAGTTCATGAGCACACCAGAGTCCTCCCATTCATCGAATTTCATTCGGGATCTTGTGGCGATCGATCGTGCCGCCGGTAAACACGGTGGACGGGTCGTCACGCGATTTCCCCCTGAACCCAATGGGTACCTCCATATCGGACATGCCAAGGCCATCGCCCTCAATTTCGGGATTGCACAGGACACCCCCGGCGGGATGTGCCACCTGAGATTCGACGACACCAATCCAACGACTGAAGACCCTGAATATGTCCAAGCCATTCAGGAAGACGTCCGATGGTTGGGATTTGATTGGCGTGGAAAGATGTTCTATGCGTCGGACTATTTCGACCAGCTCGATGCGTTCGCCGTGATCTTGATCAGGAAAGGGAAGGCCTACGTCGATAGTCTCACAGCCGATGAGATCCGTGAACATCGCGGCACCCTGACCGAACCGGGCCGCGACAGCCCCTTTCGAACTCGGTCCATTGAGGACAACCTGGATCTGTTCGCCCGTATGCGAGCGGGAGAGTTTGCCGACGGTGTGCATGTCCTACGCGCCAAGATCGATATGGGCTCGCCCAACATCAATCTACGAGACCCGATTCTGTATCGCATCCGACATGCCTCGCATTATCGAACCGGCACCGCATGGTGCATTTACCCCTCATATGACTTTGCACACCCGTTGTCCGACGCCATTGAAGGTATCACCCATTCCCTTTGCACCCTCGAATTTGAAGACCACCGCCCCTTATACGATTGGGTCGTCGCTGAAACCGGCGCTCCGCATCGCCCACAGCAGATCGAATTCGCCAGGCTGAATCTCACCTCCACCGTAATGAGCAAGCGGAAGCTCCTGGAACTGGTCGAGAAGAAACTGGTGACCGGCTGGGATGATCCGCGCCTCCCCACCTTGAAGGGCCTCCGCCGACGAGGCGTGACGCCTGAAGCGATTCGGGCCTTTTGCGAGCACATTGGTGTGGCCAAGCGGGACGCCATTATCGAGATGCAGCTGCTTGAACACTTCATCCGAGAAGACCTGAACAAACGGTCACCACGCGTGATGGCGGTGCTCCGGCCGTTAAAAGTGGTGATCGACAACTATCCGGAAAGTGTCGTTGAAGAACTCGACGCCGTGAATAACCCGGAAAATGCGTCAGCAGGAACCAGAAAAGTTCCCTTCTCACGGACGCTCTACATCGAGCAGGACGATTTCCGCGAGGACCCACCCAAACAGTTCTACCGCCTGGCGCCTGGCCGCGAGGTCCGCCTGCGCTATGGGTACATCATCAAGTGTGTAAGCGCGACCAAGGACCCTCAGACCGGTGCGATCACTGAACTGCATTGCACCTATGACGTTGAGACCAGAAGCGGATTCGTACAAGAGCAGCGCAAGGTGAAAGCCACCATTCATTGGGTGTCGGCGCCACATGCAACCCAAGCAGCCATCCGGCTCTATCATCCACTTCTTCTCCCTGACCAGGCTAAGCTTCCGGCTGATCAGGATTGGACTCGATCCTTGAATCCCCAATCACTTGAACTCCTCAGCGGCTGTGTGGTTGAACCAAGCCTCCGTTCAGCTGCACCCGGGTCCCGCTTCCAATTCGAACGGCAGGGATACTTTTGCGTGGACCCCGATTCCTCATCAGAGACACTCGTTTTCAACCGGACCGTCTCGCTCAAGGATGCATGGGCCAAGATCGAGAAAACCCAGCAAGCCCCTCAGCGCTAAACGATTTTCATGCTGTGCCCAACCTGTCGCCAACCAACCACGTGGGAAGGAAACACCTGGCGCCCATTCTGTTCCGAACGCTGTCAGGTCACGGACTTGGGAACATGGGCAGCAGAACAGTACCGCATTCCCGGTTCGCCACTCACCACGGACACCGATATTCCTGAATCAACCGACGACGGCAAGGCGAAGGACTGCACCTAAGTACACCCCCCAATTCCACCTTTCCCCTCAGTCCAACGTCACCCAAGGAACCGCTGCTATCGGTGACACCAACAATATGCTGCCTTTGCTGTTGGCAAGTCCCGTTGAACTTGCTAAGGTCATACTATCTGCTCACCTCTCGAAGGAGAACATTCCATGCTTGCGACTAACGGCTACGCGGCGATGGCCGCCAAGGAGAGCTTACAGCCCTTCTCCTTCGAACGACGCGAGGTCGGTCCGCACGATGTCTTGATCGCGATCTCGCACTGTGGCATCTGCCACTCAGATATCCACCAGACTCGTAACGAGTGGGGCATCTCTCTCTTCCCGATGGTACCAGGACACGAGATCGTCGGAACCGTCGCGCAAGTCGGCACGGCGGTGACAGCCTTTAAAGTTGGTGATCAAGCCGGCGTCGGCTGCTTCGTGGATTCCTGCCGAACGTGCACAGCTTGCCGCGAAGGTCTGGAGCAATACTGCGAGGGCGGAACACTCTGGACCTACAGTGGCCAGGATCGAGCTGGCCAGATCACTCAGGGCGGCTACTCGACCCAGATCGTCGTGGACGAAAACTATGTCCTCCGAATTCCCACGACACTCTCCCCAGCGGGAGCGGCCCCGCTGCTCTGCGCCGGCATTACGACCTACTCGCCCCTGCGCCAATGGGGTGTCGGGCGTTATCACAAACTGGCCGTCGTCGGCCTCGGTGGGCTTGGCCATATGGCGGTGAAAATTGCCAGGGCGATGGGAACCGAGATCACGGTATTAAGCACATCCGAGAAGAAACGGGAGGACGCGAAGCGGCTGGGCGCTGCGAACTTTCTCGTGACATCAGACCCTCAGGCCTTCAGCAAGCTCCAGGGGTACTTCCACTACATCCTTGATACAGTTTCTGCTCCACACGATTACAACGCCTATTTGAACCTCCTGAAGACGGACGGCACCATGATTCTAGTAGGCGCACCCGAAACGCCGACTCCAGTCCAGGCCTTCTCGCTTATTTTCAAACGGCGGCGCCTGGCCGGCTCGCTCATCGGCGGGATCAAGGAAACGCAAAAAATGCTCGACTTCTGCGCCCAGCATCAGATCGAGTCGGAGATCGAACTGATCTCGATCCAGCAAGTTAACGAAGCCTACGAACGGGTGCTCCGGGGCGATGTGAAGTTTCGATTTGTGATCGATATGGCGTCGCTGAAGTAATCACCGACGGCAAACCAAGTCGTGACTCAGCAGGCTATGCGGTAGCTTGTTTTCTGAGTTTTTTGGCACCACTTGACCAGTTATCAAGACAGAACTGTAGAGAGTTTCTGTCCTCGGCGTTTTATCAAATTGATGTCCGGTCATCCTCCAGAGCTTCGACGGTGAACATGAACCGGACGATTTCCCCAATCTTCGTTCGACTGGGGCCATTCAAGCTCTCACCGTATCGGGGATCGTAGTGCCGGCAATAGTCTGCCGCCAGCTTGTAGCCATGCGACGGCGATTGGTCGTGCCAGAGGTACGCGCTCAACGCTTCCTCTACCAGTAGCAGGTTCCAGTTGTGAACGATGCGCACTGGCCCCCATTGCTGGCTTTTATATTCATTTTGAAAGTCTCGCAGACGGTCGTGCAACCGCTGCGCCGCCTGGCGGTTCAGCTTTGGTGTTATCTCATCCAAACCGGCCAGTAAGGTGCGCGCTTCCAGGAACAATGTCGCAGCCGTTCCACTCTTTTTACCTTTGCGGGAAACGGCCCTCGCTGCGACCCAGACGACAAAGGCGGACAGTCGATTCGGACACTCAAACCACTTCTTCAACACCGTCAATCGTGTCAGACCTGCCTGACCATGCTCGTCAATCTCGTCGATGATTTTCAGCAGCTTTTCAGGGACGCTCGTTCGCATATCAGAATGGCAATCTCAGATTTCTTGCTTGGAAGCGCGGTCTTGGGGTCGTTTCAAAAGGGGCAATGACTCGGGCGGAACCATCAGAGTGATGCTGCGCGCCTGGCCGGGAATGCGCTGAATGAAGCCGCGCCGCTCCAGCGTGAGCACCATTTGATGCACGGTCGGCGGGGTTACCTGAAAGAACCGTTGCATGTCCGCTTCGGACGGCGCGCAGCCGTTCAGAATGCTGTATTGATGGAGGTACGCCAGATACTGCCCTTGTAGCTCAGTGTAGGGCGGTGTCATTCGCTTGCCAGCTCTTTTTCAAGCAAATGGACCTGGTCCCGAAGATAATCGCCATACCCCCAACCAATGTGGTCGGCATGAGTGTTCAGCCGCTGAATGCGTTGCCGGAACTGCGGATACAGCGCCGGACCGTCCTTTCGCAACAGCTGCGTCATCTCATGCAAGACGGATTCGAGACTGTTGTAGTAAGCCTCGTTAATGTCGCCGAACTCTCGCGTGAACTGCGTGCCGTTCTCCACGTAGGTCAGCATCAGGTCAATCGTGCCTGCCAGATTGCCCGTGGCCCTGCGGTAATCGCGGATGGCTTTGCGCGCCTCAGCCAGATTGAGCTTTCCGAATCCTCGTGAGGGGTAGAATTGCTCGATGATCGTGCGCCGATACCGTTCCACGGCCGTTCCGTCACCTACCTCGGCCTGCACGCGGGCATGCAGAAAATCGCGAGTTCTGGGTGATGCGTCGTAGAGGTCTTTGACCAGCGCTAGCAGTGACGTCTTCGACTGCGCGTTCAAGCGCCGGCGAATGGCCAACCATCCGGTGGGCTTCTTCTCGCTCGTCACAACTCTCCCTGGAACGCTCGGTGGAGCATGGATTGGAAAAGATCCTCCAAACGGCGGCGGGAGGCGGCTTGCTCGGCCTGCACGGCGCGGATGTCGGACACGCGGGCGGCGAACTCTTCTTGCAGCGGAAGCGGTGGAACTGGAATCTCCAAGGCTTTCAACGTAGCAGCATTCAGATTAGCGCGAGCAGTTTCTGGAGCTTGCGCCAAGAAAATAGGACGCCAGCGCTGAAGTACTACGATGACATATTCTGGCAAGGCTCGATGAGGCTTGGGCTGAATCCCAACGACACTATCAGTGGCATAAACCGGCTGACCAAGTATGGCTGTTTGGCCGATGGTTGCGCCAACGATTGCAATGACAATTGTTCCAAGAGGGAACTCCTTGCTGACACATCGCCCACGCTCGTTCAGTGTCTGCTTCCATCGCGTCAGAAATCCTCCGCTGTCAGCAATATCTCCAGTCTGAATAAATGGATACTCACCGCCGTAATAAGACGGGTCGTTTCTGGGCCGAGGGGAGAATCTTCCACGCTCTACTGATGCGATATCTTCAAGACGAGCAGATGGAAGTCGAAGGCTGTTTGACACCGGGTTGCCGAACATTTCATAGAACAGGGCCGGAATGAGGTCAGCTGTGCGGCGGTCGGCTTGGGCGCGCAGTTTCCGTAATTCGTCCGCTTCGTCCAGCAGCTTCACAATCCGCTCCTGCTCCGGCATGGGAGGCACGGGCAGTTCCAAACGCTCAATGTCGTTTCGGTTAATCGCGGTGAAAGTGCTACCAACCCCACGAGCAACGATGTCAGACTCAAAGCGCTTCAAGTAGTAACGAATGTAACGCTGATTGCAGTTTTTTGGTTTACCACGAATCGCTGCGAGTCCTCGCCCAATGCAACAACGCTCGGTTGCGAAGTTGGTTGGACCTACAGGAGCGCGCACCGATAGTAGGATATCGCCCGCCTCGGCGACGCGAGATGGCTGACTGCACCACTTGACCCGTGTCGGATGTTCTTCGCCAAACTCCGCTTTGCCTTGGAAGAATGGCAAACCAACACCATCGGAATTGTACGTTTCGCCGGGCGGCGATTGCCCCATTTGTACAGCGGCGATTTCGCCGAGTTTCTTTCTTTCCCAGCGTTTCATTTCTTGCCGCTGATTTGCGTAAGCAGTGTGTTGCCGCACTTAACGAGTTCGTGTTCCAGCTTGAGCCCGTCGCCAAGTGCGGTAGATGCCCGGCGGTTCATGGCCTCAGTAGATCTCCAGACAGGCGGCAGCGGGGTCGTGCTCGAACGAGAGGATGACCTGGGTGTGAGCGCGGAACAGTGTTTCGATATGGGCGGTAGGCTGATTGCCGCAGCGCAACCAGATGACTCGGGGCGGAGGCCCAAACAACGCGGCCATGTCGGCAAAATCCGAGTCCTGCGAAACCAGCGTGAACCCATTGGCTTGGGCATAGTGCCACAGCGCGTGATCGTCGGCTTCCGCCAGATCGAGCAGCCGAACCTGACTCGAGCCGGGAAAGAGGTCGGCCAGTCGTTGACAGAGTTTGAAGCTGAGGTTCTGGTCGAACAATAGCTTCATTGGGCGGCGGTCACCAGCCGACGTTCACGGTCGGCGGCGTAGGCCAGGCAGGCACGAATGTCTTCCTCAGTGAGTTCGGGGTAATCGCTCAGGATTTGTTCATGCGTCATGCCTGCCGCCAGCCAGCCGAGCACATCGGCAACGGCGATGCGCATTCGACGTATACAAGGACGTCCGCCGCGCTTGCCCGATTCGATTGTGATGATGTGTTTGTAGTCCATAGGCCCTCCTACTTTAGCATACCCTGCAGACGAGTGAGCTTCGCTGTGATGCGTGCTTCAAGAGCCAGCACTTCGGCGACGATGCGCCGGGGGTTGTCGTGATGCACCGGTTCCGCTGTCACGGGCTTGTAACGTCCTGCTGCGAGGCTCCAGTCATTCTCCCGAATCTTCTCAATCGGCACGCGGTAGCTATTCGGACCTTCGTCGCGGTTCGGCCATTTGGCCAGCGCGTCAGGAATGTCGTTGGCTTCAATCGGCGTGCGTTTGTCGTCGAGGCTGTAGCCGTCGGCGGTGAGGTCATAGAACCAAACGCTCTCTGTCTTCTTGCCCTTCTCAAAAATCAGCGCGGCGGTGCCGACGCCGGAATAGGGCTTGAACACACCGCTCGGCAGATTGATGACAGCTTGCAGGTCGCACTCGGTCAGAAGCAATTCGCGCAGACTGGTAGCTGCGTTTGTCGAGCCGAAGAGCACGCCGTTCGGCACGATGACGCCTGCCCGCCCTCCCGGCGCAAGATGATCGATGAACCATTTGAGGAACAGTAGTTCCGTCGCACGTGTATTCAACTTGTAGTTGAGGTCAGCCAGTATGCTTTCGTCCTGCACTTTTCCAGCGAACGGCGGATTGGCGAGGATGATATCGAATTGCTGGCCTGGATAGGCGCCGCCGAATCCGGTAGTGAGCGGGTTCAGCATGGAGATATGCGCCTTTTCCAACTGGTGGAGGTAGAGGTTCAGGATGGCAATTTTCACCATGTTGGCGTCGTTGTCGAAGCCGGTAAAGGCCTGCTCTTCAAGAAACTTCCATTGTGAGGGCTTGATCAACCCGCCGTCTGCAAGCCCTCGCTTCGCATCAGCAGGCTTGGTGTTCTGGCGAAGAATGTGAGTAAACGCCGAAATGAGGAAGCCCGCTGTGCCGCAGGCCGGATCGCAGATCCAGTGCTTCGGTTGCGGATTCACCAGTGCCACGATCAGGTCGATGATGTGGCGTGGGGTGCGAAACTGGCCGTTGGTGCCGGAGGCCGAGAGCTTGCTCAAGAGATACTCATACATGTCGCCCTTGAGGTCGTGGCCATCGTGAGCAGACAGGTCCATCCCATGGATGGCTTGCACCACGGCGCGGAGCGTGGGCCGGTCGTAAATTTTGAGGGTCGCGCGGCTGAAGAGCAGCTTGCCGGTGTCGGTCAGGCCAGGCAGCTCATGCAGCTTTTCGATGGCATCGCGAACGGCGTTGAACATCTGATCGCCGGTCAGCGTGACGAAGTTGCCCCAGGCATATTTGGCCCACTTGCCGGAGAAGATGCAGACATATTTCTTATCGAGGCTGGCGAGGACGTTATCCTTCTCCGTCAGCAATCGCAGGAACAGCAGATAAGAAATCTGCTCGATGGAATCCATCGGATTGTTCACGCCGCCGGCCCAGAGGATGTTCATAAGCTGATCGACCTTCTGCCGGAGGCCGGAAGAAAAGAAATTCGACGGCGTGGCGAGGGTCTGTGCAGCAACGGAATCGGACTGTACAGGAGGCGTACGCATGGATGGTCGAGGTCCTTCTTTAGTCGGCCTTCATGGCTCGATTAGGCGTTTTGGATAACAATGGTTTCACAAGTTATTGAATTGCCTGACCTTAAGCCTTCCCCTCTCGGTGTTTTCCTTCGAGGGTGGAAAACAACTGTGGGGTCTGCATGCGACTCATCTGCTCATCGGTTGGAAGCAGCCCCTCACTGAGGAGGGCCGGACGATAATTGCGATCCGCCCAAAGCACTTTGCCGGACGAGCGTGGACTGGCGCAAGGCTTCAAACACTTGTTCACGATCCTCAAACCGGGCCAGCGCGGAGACACCTCCCAACTGGTTAAACTGACTCGCCGTGAAGAGCGTCATGTCTCCGGCCATGAAACGCTGGAGGGCCAGTGAGTCTTCAGCCAGGAGTTGCGCCGTGGCGTCTACCCATTTTTGCTCGCTGTAGCGAAGATTGAACCGGGCGGCAATGGAATCGACCGTATCTGCGACGATGGCATCACGTGTCGGCAACGGCTTGCGACCAAGCGCATTATAGACGAATGCGGGCGTGGTTGCGGGAACACCATAGGAAACAATGAGCTTGTCCGGTGAGTACCACATCTCTGGTTGATGATAGAACCGCTCATTGAGGATGGTTTCGATGGCATCGTCGTCCTCGGCTTCCACGGCGGCTTTTAGCGCGGGCGTCTTCTCAACGAAATCCTTGATGTCCCGCTCGTAGCCGCCACGGAAGGTCATAATATCGACCTTCTCACCATTGGGGCCGACGATACGCACCTCCTGGCTCACGAGGGTGTCAATCCCCTCCCATGTCGGAATCACGCGCTGCGGCTTTTCTCGAGATGGGGAATCGGGCTGGATCTCGGCAGCTACACCATGCTCACCATCCCCTTCGCCATAGGAACCAGCAGTACCGGCCGGCTTCTTTTCACGAGGCACCTTCAACGGCACCGAGTAGTCGTATTCCTCCTCGAAGTATTCCGCGACTGCGCAGAAATCGAGGAGGTAGAAGCACGACTTTTCGTAAGCAGTCTGGCCGATCATGAAGGTATAGCGGCGTGTCCCCCGGCCTTTGATCTGGATATATTCCGTCGGGGAAAAGACCGGGCGAAAGAGTCCGATGTTCAGCGCATCGCGGCAATTGTAGCCGGTGGAGAGCATGTCCACGGAGACCGCGATGCGCTCGGACCGTTTGCCGTCACGAAACTCTTTCGCCAGCACCGATGCCTCGGGAATGCGCGAGGTGATGGTCAAGGCGATGCCGGGCTGTAGCTCGTTGAAGATTTTTGTAAGGTTGGTGGCATGCGTCTGGTTCACGGCAAACACGATGGACTTGCCGATGGCCCCTGCTGGATCTCTCTGCGCTTCTTTGAGAAAGGCTTCACACATGAGGCGGTTCCGAGTCGGCGTGAAAACCTTCTTTTCCAGATCCTTGATCTTAAAACTCTCTTCCTTCTCGTTGACGACGACCGCCCAGCCGGACTCGGCCAGCGCCTTCGTTGTAATGTCCGAACGAATATCGACGATCTTGGGCAAGCACAGAAACGGCCCTTCCAGATCTTTGACGGCATCGATGATGTCATAACGAAAGGTGGGAAAGCCCGGCTTGCACTTAAAGTAATGATAGGTGTCGCGCAACTGACGGGCTTCGAGCGCCTTCGGGTTCTCTTGGGCCAACTGCTCAACGTTGACGTTCTTAAGGTACGCCTTGGGCGTCGCCGTCAGGCCAATCCGTGTGGCCTGGAAAAATTGGACGACTTCACGGGCATCGCCATAGATCGAGCGGTGTGCCTCGTCGTTGATGACCAGATCAAAATAGAACGGTGTGAACTCATCCCGGTAGCGGCGGTCGGTCAACAACGATTGAATCGTAGCAATGACGACGGACGACCCAAGCAGCTCACCGGTCCGGCGAGCGGTCTTGTAGATCACCGGCTTGAACTCGGGCAACACTACCGCGAAATCTTCGATTGTCTGCTTGGCCAGCTCGATGCGATCCACAATAAACAGCACGCGTTCGGCATTGCGGCTCATGAGAAAGCGACGGATGAGCGCAGCACAGAGCAGCGTCTTGCCGGTTCCCGTGGCCATCTCAAGGAGAAACTTCCGCAGACCTTGGGCATCGAACAGTCGGGCGACTTCGTCCATCGCCCGAATTTGGTAACGTCTCAGCGTCAGGTCGTGTTTGAGCTGACGGAGATACTCGGGCGTGACGATTTCGCTTCCGAGGGGACGCGGCGGCTGAAGATTCTTAAGCCGGGCTCGTTCGAGATCGTCACGCGAAGGCAGCCGCTCGATGCGGTAGGCGTCGCGCTGATCGGCTCGCTCATAATTCCAAAACCAATGTTCACGGCCATTGGACAGAATGATAAACGGGGCGTTGAGTTGTTTCGCGTAACCACGGGCCTGCTCTTTGGCGTCGTACGGATCAAGACCTTCGCGCTTCGCTTCCAGCACACAGAGCACGCGACCGAAGCTATCTTTAAGCAGATAATCCGCTCGCCCGGTCCCCGTGTGCTGCTCAAACTGGATCTGCTGGGGGTTTAGCAAATTCCATCCGCTGAACTCTAACGCTTTGTCGATGAGGATGCGAGAGAAGGCTTCAGGTTGGCTCATTTGCGTGATGACATTGGGCGCAATGAAATACTCTGAGTTCTTCGACTGCGGCAGAAGAATACCTCTTTCCCTATGGGAAATCACCCATCAATGAGTTGTAAGGCGTGAGGCGTTACTTGCTATCGGACCAGCGTTGAACAAAGAGGAACGGTTAGGGGTATATCTGCCGATTCAAGGAGAAAATGGCTGGGGGACTAGGAATCGAACCTAGGTAGCCGGCTCCAAAGGCCGGCGTCCTACCGCTAGACGATCCCCCAGCGCGGTACGGAAGCAAATCGTGGAAGTGGCACGAGAGAGAAATTTTTGGCTGGGGGACTAGGAATCGAACCTAGGTAGTCAGATCCAGAGACTGACGTCCTACCGCTAGACGATCCCCCAACCGGCGTTCAACGTAATATAGGACCGCTCAATCCGTCAAGCCTGGTTGGTTTTTGCGTGCTCAATTCCTGCCTTCAGCCGAACGAGGGTACGTTCGCGTCCAAGAATCTCCATGACCTCAAAGAGCCCTGGGCTTGCCGTCCGTCCAGTCAAGGCGACGCGAACTGGCTGGGCTAACGCACCCATCTTGATACCTTCTTCTTCGACGAATTTCTTGAAGCTGTCTTCCCACACGAGTTTGGAAAAGCTTGGAAGCGCCTCGAATCGTGTCAGAAGCTTCTGAAGCAACGGCGCGGTCGCTGGGGTGAGAAATTTCTTGGCTGCGTCCACCTCAAACGTGGCTCCTTGCCCAAAATACGGCCTGACCCACTCCACCATGTCGGCTAGGGTCTTCGCCCGTTCCTTGACCAGCACGACCAATTGTGCGAGCCATTCGTTTGAGACAGTGCGCAGTTCGTCCTTCAAACCCGCCTGTTCCAAGTGTGGCGCGAGTGCTTGTGCGACCTCGCTCGGTGGACTCATCTTGATATATTCGGCGTTCATCCAGAGTAACTTGTCGGGATTGAAGACTGCCGCCGACGTTTGCACATGATCCCACGAAAACTTTTCGATCAGCTCCTGGCGAGTAAAGAGTTCTTGATCCCCGTGCGACCAGCCCAGGCGGACCAGATAATTGACCATGGCATCGGGAAGATAGCCCATGTCTTTGTAGGCCATAATCGAGGTGGCACCATGGCGCTTCGAGAGCCGGGTCTTATCTGCCCCTAAAATCATCGGCAGATGCCCAAAGCGCGGAACGGCAAACCCTAACGCCTCAAAAATTGGAATCTGCCGGGGTGTGTTCGTCAGATGGTCGTCTCCTCGCACCACATGCGTAATACCCATCAAGGCATCATCGACCACGACTGAAAAGTTGTAGGTGGGATACCCGTTGGACCTAAGAATGATCACATCGTCCACGACGGCATTATCGAAGACGACCCTCCCCTTGATGAGATCCTCGATCACCGTCTGGCCTTCTTGCCGAGCTTTGAATCGAAGCGCGGCATCGCCAGGCTGGCCGGCGAGCTTCACATTGCGACAGCGACCGTCGTATCGGGGCGAGAGTCCTTTGGCTTCCGCCTCTTTTCGCCGAGCCTCCAAATCTTCAGCCTTACACACACACCAGTAGGCCTGCCCAGTCTCCAGTAACTTCATGGCGTGGGCTCGATACAAGTCCATCCGCTCTGTTTGGCGGAATGGCCCTTCATCCCAATCAAGTCCGACCCATTTCATGCCTTCGATGATGGCCTGAATCGATTCATCCGTCGAGCGACTTTGATCGGTGTCCTCAATGCGAAGGATGAACACACCCTGTTGTTGGCGCGCGAAGAGCCAATTGAATAGGGCCGTACGCACTCCTCCTATATGGAGAAACCCCGTCGGACTGGGGGCAAACCGAACGCGAACCTGACTCATGACCGTGCCGTCCCTTCTTCACACACGACAACCCAGTCATCTATACCATGCTGTGAAAATCCTTGTACATCGCCTTGCCACTTCCATCTCTTGACGACTTCTGCTATGACGGTGCCGCGAATCGATTATGGCGGAACTCACACAACCGGCCACGGTTCTTGCGGTCACCGATCTCACGCCCCACGTTCGCCAACTCGTCGTCAAACCCAAAACCAGGAAGATTTCCTTTCAACCAGGACAGTGGGTCTCCCTCAAACTGCCGGTGGGACCCAAGCCCCCGCTCAACCGCGCATACTCCATGGCCGATCCTTCGTCTCCGTATGGGGAGTTAACGTTGGTAGTTGATCGTGTTCCCGGTGGGCTGGCTTCCAATTATCTCTATGAGCTGAGGTCTGGAGATGAGGTTCCCCTGTCAGGCCCCTATGGGAATTTCGTCCTCCCTCAACCACTCGATCGCGAGCTACTGCTGATTGCGCGCTACACGGGCCTTGCTCCGATGCGGTGCCTCCTCAAACAGATTTTTTTCTCGAAAATCCAAACTCCCGTCCTACTGATTGCCGTAGCACCCGGCGAAGACGAGGTCTTATTCCATCAGGAATGGCTCACGATGGCCATGCAATATCCCTCGTTCCGCTATCTTCCGCTGGTCGCTCAGAACGGGGAGTCGGAGGCTGTGGAAAAGACCTTGTCCATGCTCACGCCGCTGGTCAACGGACAGCCCAAAGTCGTTCCCATGATTTGTGGAACTAAAGCGTTCGTCCGTCCCCTGCGTGCCTATTTTATAAAGGAAGGGTACGACCGAAAGGACGTGAAGATAGAGACGTACGATTAGAATGGTCGGTGGGCACTGTTCACTTAGAACACGCCGAAGTGTTTAATCAGTCGCGTGGGAGAAATCATCCCGCTCAGTGCCCCTCCCGCACAAGATTTTTATTAACGGCTGGAATTTCGACGACGATATCCTTGGTTCCATTCGGCACGCATTGGCATCCCAGACGAGACTGTAGTGTCGTCATGGGAGCCTCATCCAACTGATCATACTCATCGTCCGTGCCTTCATTGCAGGTCTCCAACCCCTGCTTCACGATCACATGACAGGTCGAACAGGCGCAGACCCCGCCGCATACATGTTCCAAATCTACTCCGTGTCCCATCGCGATATCTAAAAGGCTCCCCGGCAGCCCAGTGGGCCCATGGGGAATCTTTTCTGGATTGACTTCGACCGTGGTGGATCTGCCATCTGGATGGATAAATGTCACGGCATAGGAAGTTTTTGGAAGTTCATATTCGGCCTGTTCAATATAGGGATTTGTGCCACCCATCTGTCGATTCCTTTCTGAGAGATCACCGGACTCCGCCTGTCGTATTGACAGTAGAGAAACCTGCATGCTAACCTTAGTACGACCAAATTGATCGGAGATCATTATAGTCTCCGATCTAAGGAATCGGCAATAGCAATGCTGAAGATTTCAAAAAAAGCTGATTACGCGCTCATGGCGCTGCAGCACATTGCTTTAGTCCAATTCGGCGATATAACTCCTGGCCGCGTGGTGAATACGAAAGAAATCGCCGAGGAGTACAACATTCCCTTGGAATTGTTGGCGAAGGTCCTACAAGTTCTCTCAAAGAATGGTCTGATCGAAAGCCACAACGGTCCGAAGGGAGGCTATCTCCTGGCGCGGAGCGCCAGACAGATCACCATCGCACAGATTCTTGAAAGTATAGAAGGCCCCTTAGGCATCACCGACTGCTCCCACGAAAAAGATGGCGACTTCTGCATGCAGCGCGAACACTGTAACATCCGCACGCCGCTCCTGAAAATCCAAGACAGCATCTATCAGTTACTGAATAACATGACGTTGGGAGACATGATGGGGGGCACGCCTCTTATTACGATTCAGTCTCCCTCGGCACAAGGAGTCGAACGATGAAGCTTCCCATTTTCCTCGATAACCATTCCACCACGCCCATGGACCCACGAGTTCTGGAAGCAATGCTGCCTTATTTCGTGGAAAAGTTCGGTAACGCCGCCAGTCGCAACCATGCATTTGGCTGGGCCGCGGAAGAAGCAGTGGAACAGGCCCGAAAACAGATTGCGAAGCTCATTAAAGCCGACTCAAAAGAAATCGTCTTCACCAGCGGTGCCACGGAATCGGACAACCTGGCGCTGAAGGGTGTCTTGGAGATGTATAAGGAGAAAGGCACCCACATCATCACGTCATCCACGGAACATCGGGCCGTGCTCGATACAGCCAAGTCTCTGGAAGCCAAAGGGATGGCGACTGTGACCTATCTGCCGGTCGACAAATACGGCATGGTGAATCCGCAGGACGTCCAGAATGCCATCACCGACAAGACAATCCTGATCTCGATCATGCTGGCCAATAACGAAATCGGCACGATTAACCCTATCCAGGAGATCGGCAAGATCGCCAAAGCGAAGGGGGTCCTGTTCCATTGCGATGCCACGCAGGGCGTCGGCAAGATTCCCGTCGATGTCCAGGCCATGGGCATTGATCTCATGTCATTCACCTCCCACAAAGTCTACGGCCCCAAGGGAGTCGGTGCCCTCTATGTTAGGAAAAGAAATCCCCGCGTTCGAATCGCAGCCCAAATAGACGGAGGCGGGCATGAACGCGGCATGCGGTCTGGAACCTTGCCGGTACCGTTGATCGTCGGCTTTGGGAAAGCCTGTGAACTGTGCGAACAGGAGATGGTGACGGAAACGGCGCGGCTGATCAAGATGCGAGACCGTCTCCAGACCGATATCATGGCGGCCCTCGAAGAAAGCTATCTCAACGGCCACCCAACGAACCGCCTACCCGGTAATCTCAATATCTCCTTTGCCTACGTCGAAGGCGAGTCACTGCTCATGGGCATGAAAGACATCGCGCTCTCGTCCGGTTCGGCCTGCACATCGGCCACCTTGGAACCCTCGTATGTGTTGCGCGCACTCGGGGTCGGGACCGAGCTCGCTCACTCTTCGATTCGTTTCGGTTTGGGCCGTTTCAATACCGACGATGAGATTGACTATACGACCAAAAAGGTTATTGAGGTCGTCACCAAGTTGCGGGAAATGTCCCCTCTGTACGAGATGGCCAAAGAAGGCGTGGACCTGAAATCCGTTCAGTGGGCCGCGCATTAATGACGGCAGACGTGAAACGTACCTCGTGAAGCGTATCTCACAGACAACGAACGGCGCTTCACGAACGACGAGATACCAAGGAGGTTTCTATGGCATACAGCGATAAAGTCGTCGATCATTTCAACAATCCCCGCAACATGGGCAGCTTTAAGAAGGACGATGCAGACGTGGGTACCGGGATGGTGGGAGCCCCGGAGTGCGGTGACGTGATGAAGCTGCAGATCAAGGTCCAGAACGATACGATCGTTGATGCGAAGTTCAAGACCTTCGGTTGCGGGTCAGCGATCGCCAGCTCCAGCCTGGCCACCGAATGGCTCAAGGGGAAAACGATCGAGGAAGCCCAAAAGATCAAGAATACGGACATCGTACAGGAGTTGAATCTCCCTCCTGTAAAAATTCACTGCTCGGTTCTGGCGGAAGATGCCATCAAAGCCGCGTTGGCCGATTATCAAAAGAAGACAGACGGGCAACCAACCGGCACCAAGTAACAGCCACAAAGGGAGCGCCTCATGGACACCACAAACGTCGAGACTCAGACTCCAATCATCTCGCTCACCGAAGCAGCCGTAAAAGAAGTGAAGCGGCTCATCAACGTACAAGGCCTTGAAGAAGGTGGCCTTCGCCTTGGTGTGAAAGGCGGCGGGTGTTCCGGCCTCAGCTACACGATTAACTTCGATGACAAGATCGGACAGTTCGATCAAGTCCATGAGATCGATGGTGTCAAAGTGATCATCGATGCGAAAAGCGCTATCTATCTCCAGGGCACCCAATTGGATTATCAAAAAGACATGATGGGCGGAAACTTTAAGTTTTTGAACCCGAACGCCAATAAAACCTGTGGCTGCGGAGAATCGTTCTCGGCTTAATTCCTCATCCACTCAATATACCGACCGGGCATGGGACATATACCGTGCTCGTTTTCACTCATGGATAACCATCAATCATCGTCTCATCCCGATACTCGTCGCCAGCTGCAGATGGCCCGGAGCATGTGCTGGCACTGCCAGTCAGAAGTGACAGGAGAATACTTCTGTGACCGGTGTGTGAAAGTCCAGCCGGTTTCAAAAGAAACCGACTATTTCACCTGCCTCGGGTTTCCACGGCGCCTCATGCTCGACCCGCAGAAACTAGAGGCCAAGTTCTACGAACTAAGCCGGACATTCCATCCTGATTTTTATCAGACCAAGAGCGCAGACGAACAGACGATCAGCCTCAGCAATGCTGCAGTTCTCAATACCGCCTATCGCACGCTCCGTGCCCCCATTCAACGAGCCGAATACCTCTTGGCCTTGGAAACCGGCTCGGTCAAAGACATTCGAACATCTCCGCCAGCCGATCTCTTTGAAGAGATTCTAGAACTCCAAGATACCCTGGAAGAGTACCGGGCGTCGGATCGTGACTCGGATCAGGGCCATCGACTCCGCTCCACCCTCAAGACTGAGCAGGAGGCGCTGGAGCGGCGCAAGCACGAGATGGAAGCTCAACTGCAGCAATTATTTGCCGACTGGGACCAGCTACAAGACGCGGGAGAAGCCACGAGCCTGGCGAGGGTGGAACGGGACAGAATCCTGAAGCAGATGCGCGATCTCCTGTCTAATCGCACATACGTCAACAATATCGTGAACGATCTGGCAGCAACAATCGCCTAAGCAACTCTTTCTCAACATCCTCATCTTTGATATGGCACGAATAGTCGGTATCGATCTCGGGACCACCAATTCACTGGTTGCGTACATGAAGGATGGGCAGCCCTGCGTTGTCCCAGACCGCAACGGTCGGACCATAGTGCCCTCGGTGGTCGCCTTGACGGACAATGGCTTGATCGTCGGAGATTCGGCGAAAGAGCATTTGACGAGAAACCCGGAACGGACGGTCTACTCCGTGAAGCGATTCATGGGTAAAGGGCTGGCCGATGTCCAGAACGAGCTGGCCTATTTTCCATACCATGTCACTGAGACTGGTGGTGTGATCCGGATCCGCCTTGGCCAGAAGAGCTATTCACCACCACAAGTCTCCGCCATGATCCTTAAGGAACTGAAGCTGCGTGCGGAGGCCTCCCTCGGCGAAAGTATCACCAAGGCCGTCATCACGGTGCCGGCCTACTTCAACGACAGCCAACGGCAGGCCACCAAAGATGCCGGCCTCATTGCCGGGCTGGAGGTGTTGCGCATCATCAATGAGCCGACCGCCGCGTCGCTGGCCTACGGACTTCAACAAAAAACCCAAGGGACCATCGCCGTCTATGACTTCGGGGGTGGGACATTCGATATCTCAATCCTAAAGTTGAAAGACGGCATCTTTGAAGTGCTGGCGACCAGCGGCGATACCCATCTTGGCGGAGACGATCTCGATCGCGTGTTGGTCGACCTCTTCATCGGAGACATCCGAGACCGGTACGGGATCGACGTCGGCCGCTACCCTGATCACATGCAGACTGTCCGGTTGGAAGCGGAGCGGGCCAAGATCCGCCTTTCTGATGAGCTCAAGACCGAGATCACCATCGAGCTCCCCGAGGACAAAGGACTCTTTACCAGAGAGCTGACGCGTGATCAGCTTGAATCTCTCGTGGTAGGGATCATCGAACGCACCTTAGCGCCCTGTCGCATCGCGTTAAAAGACGCCGGGCTCACTCCAACAGACATTGATGAAGTCGTGCTCGTGGGCGGGTCTACCCGGATGCCATTGGTCCGGCAACGAGTCGAAGCGCTCTTTGGGAAGCAACCACATTGTCACTTGAACCCGGATGAAGTCGTCGCGCTTGGGGCGGCGGTGCAAGCCGATATTCTCAGTGGCGGCACGACGGACATGTTGCTCTTGGACGTTACCCCGTTATCATTGGGCATCGAGACAATGGGCGGCGTGATGAGCAGCCTGATCCGCCGAAATACGACCATCCCGGCGAGCGCCAAGGAGATGTTCACGACCTATGTCGACGGTCAGACCGGAGTAGATATTCACATTCTGCAAGGTGAGCGCGAACTCGTGAAAGACAACCGGAGCTTAGCGAGATTCCGGCTAAAGGTGCCACCTCTCCCGGCCGGCATCCCACGCATCGAGGTCACCTTTTTGATCGATGCCAATGGTATCTTGAACGTCACGGCGACGGACATGCGGACGGGTCAAAGCCAGTCGATCGAGGTCAAACCGTCGTATGGACTCTCGGACACGGAAGTGGAGCGAATGATTGAAGATTCGTTCAAGTTTGCGGCTGAGGATGTCAATGCACGGAAGTTGATCGAAGCTCGATTGGATGCTGAGGCGTTGCTGAAAACGACCAACAAGTCGCTCGTGGACGCGGGACACTTGATCTCACAGGAAGAAGCCCATAGCATTCGAGCGACACTCGCTCAGTTGTCTAACGCAACGGGCGGAACGGATCCGCGTGCCATCCGTACTCGCATGACGGAGCTTGAACAGACCGCCAAACATTTGAATGTCGTGATGCTCGACCATTCACTCAAGAAAAGTCTGCAAGGGAAGAAAGTATCGGAGGTATCGTGATCGTGGAGGAGTACCGATGGACCTGAAGTGGCAAGATGCCGAAGAGATCGCCATCCGGCTGGTCGAACAACACCCTGAGACAGATCCCCTCACCGTACGCTTCACCGACATGCATACCTGGATCGTGGCCCTGCCGGAATTTAAGGACGATCCGAAGAAATCGAATGAGAAAATCCTAGAAATGATTCAGATGGCGTGGCACGAGGAATATCAGGACACGAAGGCCTAGTCTCCGGTGTTACAAATTCTCGTCCCCTGCTGGTTGTCCCTCGGGAATCTGGTCCAACTTATAGAAATCCGTCGGATCCTGTCGACGCTGCACCGCCTGAGTCGGCTCACTCCCCTTCGTAAAGAGCTCAACCGTTCCCTTTTGCCCTACTCCTTCCTGTTCGGACTCTAGGAGTCCTGTCGAAGAATCAACCTTCACAAAGGTCACCCCGTCTGGAATCTCGAAGGGCACGACAGGAAGCTGCTTGAACGCCTCTTTCATGAACCCGATCCAAATCGGCAAGGCTGAACGGGCCCCCGTTTCACTCTCTCCAAGTGAGCGACGGTCATCAAAGCCGACATAAACGCCGGTGACGAGGTTCGGAGTTCCACCGATGAACCAGGCATTGATGTAGTCGTTCGTCGTGCCGGTTTTCCCGGCGATCGGACGCCCCAGCACCTTCGCCGCCTGACCGGTTCCCCGTTGCACGACATCTTCCATCATATTGGTAATCAAGTAGGCAGCTTCTTTCGCGATGACTTCATGGGGCTCGGGCTCGGTCACTTCGAGGACCTTCCCCGTATTATCTTTGACCGATTTAACGGCAAAGGGCTCCACTCGATTCCCCTGGTTCAAGAACACCCCATAGACCGAGGTCAACTCCAGCAAGCCGACCGACGATGTACCAAGTCCGAGGGAGAGATCAGCGGGGAGCGGACTCGTGATCCCGACAGTACGCGAGAACTCGATCACATTTTTCACGCCGATCTTGTCCAACAACCGAACCGTGGCAAGATTATGTGACTGCGCCAGTGCATCCCGAAGGCTCACCATGCCGTGAAACTTCCGGCCGTAGTTCTCCGGCTTCCAGATCTTTTCGTCCTCCGTCTGTTCATAGACGACCGGGGCATCGAGGATCTGTGTGGCAGGGCTCAACCCTTGACTCATCGCCGTCGCATAAATGAGGGGTTTGAACGCGGACCCCGGTTGCCGGTGGGCCTGCACCGCGCGGTTGTATTCACTGCGGGTGAAATCATACCCACCCACCATCGCACGAATCGCACCCCCCTTGGGATCGATCGCAATCAGACCTCCTTCGACGACCGGCGTCTGCTCCAATGTGAGTTGCACGCCATCCTTCGTGATCCGTTTCACACCGATTTCGATGACATCCCCAGGCTTCAGAAGTGATTTGAGATTCGGATTCACCACGAAATCCACGGTAGGATCCGGCCCCTTGAGCATCCGCTTGGCCCAGGCCATGTCGTCAAACGCCAGCTTCGCGCTGAACGGCCCGACCTGAACGAGATAGTGATCCTTTGCAACCTTTAACACGACCCCTTCACCCATATACCCAGGCTTGAGCAGTGGATCCCTGGAGGAAAGTTCCGAAGGTTGGAACGTCGCTAAATCAAGGGTTCGCCGAGGCCCTCGCCACCCCTCTCGTTTGTCGAGCTCACGAACCCCGTTCAAAAACGCCGACTCCGCCGCTTTTTGCATCTCCACATTCAAGGTCGTGTAAATTTGGAGCCCGCCCTTGTACACCATCGACTCCCCATACTTGGCCATGAGCAGTTGACGAACATATTCGACGAAGTAGGGCGCCAGGTGCTCGCTCCCAGGCCGATGGAAATTCAGTTTTTCGCGAACGGCCGCTTCCCGTTCCGCTGCGGTAATAAACCCAACCTCCTCCATTCTGGCGAGAACATGCTCTTGGCGCTTCTTCGCCGATTCATAGGCGCTGAACGGAGAAAACCGGCTGGGCGACTTCGGCAGACCGCCTAAGAACGCGGATTCGGCAAGGGTCAGGCCTCTGATATCTTTCCCAAAATACGATTGCGCCGCCGAGCCGACTCCATAGGCGCCTTGCCCGAAATAAATTTGATTCAGATAGGTTTCAAGAATTTGCTCTTTCCCGGACACCACTTCCATCTTGTAGGCTAAGACGAGTTCGCGAATTTTCCGTTCATAGGACCGTTCGGACGACAGAAAGAGCGCGCGAGCTAGTTGTTGCGTGATGGTGCTGGCTCCTTCGACCTTCCTCCCTCCGTGCCGAATGTTCGTCCAGGCCGCTCGCAGCATTCCGATAAAATCCAGACCCGGATGCTCAAAAAACCTCGCATCTTCCGTCGCAATAACCGCCTGCGTCAGCGTTTTGGGAATTTCTGGGAGCGGCGTGAGAATGCGGCGCTCAATAAAGAACTGGCCAATGGGCTGGCGATCATCGGAATAGACAGTGGTGACCAAACTCGGTTGATAGTTTTGGAGCAGATCGAGCGAGGGAAGGTCCCGGGAAAAGTACCAGATGACTCCTGCGACCGTCGTGGCTCCGACGATACTCAGGGCGACCAAACCGATCAGGGCGACCTGCCACCAACGCCAGCGGCGGCGTGGCTGTTCTATTCTTTCGATAAAGCGACGATCATTCGGCATGGTGAATGGAGCCTTGTAGAGGTGAATCCGAGGTCAGCAAAACCTTACAATGCGCCCTCTTAAAACTCAAGCGAGATGCCGATCAGAGACTTGGCCTTTCCCATCCGCTCCGCAACCGTTCTCACACTGCATCAGCAAAAACCCATTTTACTTTGCCCCTTGCGATCCTCATAGTACGAATACCATAGAACTCCTGAGAGTATCGCGGGCCATTTCGCCAACCATACGAACACACGCGGCTAGATGACCTCAAGTACGCACCATTGACAGAGACCGGTTACCGACCAGCAATGAGTGAACGCAAGGCAGCAACCCACTAGCGAAGAAAGAGCGAGCAATGCAGCCTGCGCCCTTACCAGAGAATGAAGCCGCTCGTCTTGCTGCATTACAACAATACGAAATTCTCGACACGCCGGCGGAAGAGGGCTTCGACAACCTCACCAAGCTTGCCACACAGATCTGCGGAACCCCGATCGCGTTGGTCAGCCTCGTCGATGCCCATCGCCAATGGTTCAAGTCGAGGGTGGGGATCGATGCATCGGAAACTCCGCGAGACATAGCCTTTTGTGCCCATGCCATTCATGGCAACGACCTGTTCGTCGTACCGGATGCCACCCAAGACGAACGGTTTGCCGACAACCCTCTTGTTGCCGCTGACCCGAGCATTCGCTTCTATGCCGGGATGCCTCTCGTCACGCCGACCGGCCATGCGATGGGCACGCTCTGTGTGATCGATCGGGTGCCGAAACAGTTGACCGCCGATCAGATGAACGCGCTCCGTATATTAGGGCAGCAAGTCGTCAGTCGTCTCGAGTTGAAGCGGCGCCAGATTGAGCTCGAGCAAAGTTTCGCCAAGCGTAAACAGGTCGACCGAGCGAACGCGGACATCATCCGTGCAATTGAGCGCGGACTTGAAGGGGTCGCCTTCTTGGATAACAACGGCTGCTATACCTACATGAACTCGGCGCATGCCGCCATTTACGGGTACCAGCCGGAGGAGTTGATCGGCCGATCATGGAAGACCCTCTATGCACCTGAGGCAATCACCCAGATTGAACAATACTATTTTCCGATACTCTTGCACCTTGGACATTGGGCCGGTGAGGTCAAGGGCCTCACCAAGTCGGGGCAAGACGTCTTCGCCGAAATCTCGCTCGTCCTGTCCGAGGGAGGACAGGATCCTGATCGCTGGTTGATCTGCACGTGCCGCGATGTCACAGAATGGATGATCATCCAGAATCGGCTTGAAGCCAACCAGAAAAGCTTGGCCCAGGCCCAAGCGCTCGCCCATGTTGGCAGTTGGGAATGGGACGTAGCCACGGGGACTGAAACCTGGTCGGACGAACAGTTTCGAATCTTCGGCTATGCGCCTCAGGCGATCACGCCCAGCGGTGACACCTTCCGCGAGGCGATCCATCCCGACGATCGAGCCAGGGTGTTCAAGGCCGTTGAAGAGGCACTCGAACAACACCGCCCCTATGAAGTGAGCTGCCAAATTGTTCGCCCGAGCAAGGAAATTCGAGATGTCCTATGCCGCGGCACCATCACCCGTGACACCGAGGGCCGTCCAAAATGCATGATGGGCACCGTTCAGGATATTACTGAACAAATGGTGTATGAACAGACCCTGCGAGATTCTATTCGGCGGTTGGACCTGGCAACGGCATCAGGCGGCATCGGGGTCTGGGACTATTACATTTCCGAAAACAAGTTAGTCTGGGACAAACGGATGTACGCGCTCTACGGCTACACATCCGATGATTTTCCTGGGGCCTATGAAGCCTGGACCAACCGGCTCCATCCTGACGATAGACCCTCTGCCGAAGCCTCCCTTCAAGCCGCGATCGAGGGACGAGGTCAATTCAACACGGAATTTCGTCTGGTCCTTCCGAACCAGAGCATTCGCCACATCAAGGCCTCCGCCATCGTCATCAATGACGAACGAGATCGCGCAGTCCGAATGATCGGCATCAATTACGATATCACCGCGCGCAAAGAATCAGAACAGGTCGTGCTTGATCTTTACAACCTCCAAGAAGCCATCCTCCTGAATGCCCCCCATGCCGTGATCGCAACCTCGACGACGGGAATCATCCAACATTTCAATCCAGCAGCGGAAACGCTGTTGGGCTATTCAGCCGATGAGATGATCGGCAAGTTGACCCCGGCGGTTTTCCACTGCACTGAAGAAGTGGCCGCACGCGCGAAGATCTTCGGCGCCGAATTGGGGATCGCGCTGGAGCCCGGGTTCGAAGTTTTCGTCGCTAAATCCCGACGCAACCTGCCCAATCAACACGAGTGGATCTACATCCGAAAAGACGGCGTTCGGATCCCCGTGCTGCTCTCCGTCACCGCCATCCGTGACCATACCGGCACGATCACCGGATTTCTAGGAATGGCAACCGATATCTCAGCACAGAAGAAAGCTGAACGGTCCAGATTGGCGGAAGAAGCAGCGATTCGAGAAAAGGAAGAGCTCACGCGCGCGATGATCGAAAATGTTCTCGACTACTCCATCGTCCGCCTCGATCCCGAGGGGCATATTGTGTCATGGAACCAGGGGTCGCAGCGTCTGAAGGGATACACCACAGACGAGATCATCGGTCGTCACTTCTCCTGCTTTTACACGGAGGAAGACAAAGCGAGCGGCAAACCCATGGCGCTGTTGAGAAACGCCACAGTGCATCACCATGCGGAAGACGAGGGATGGCGCGTGCGCAAGGACGGCTCACGGTTCTGGGCCAACGTCGTCATCACCAGCCTGTTCGACCAAGATGGACAACTGAGAGGTTTCACCAAGGTCGTCCGGGACATGACCACACGCAAGCAGGCCGAGGAGCAGTTTCGCCAGGTCGTTGAATCCGCCCCGAACGGCATGCTTCTGTCCAATCAGGACGGCATCATGACCCTGGTCAATACCCAGGTCGAGCGGTACTTCGGCTACGACCGCCAGGAGCTCGTGGGTCAGCCCGTCGAGGTGCTGATGCCCGAGCGGTTTCGAGTGCGGCACTCGGGGCAACGCACCGACTTCTTCCACCGGCCCACAACCCATCATGCGATGGGCGTTAGCCGCGAGCTCTTTGGCCTCCGCAAAGACGGCACCGAGTTCTCACTGGAGATCAGCCTCAACCCCATACACACACCCACAGGCCTCCAAATCCTCGCCTCTATCGTCGATATCACGGCGCGCAAGGAGGCCGAGGTGAGGCTGGAGCAAGCGGCTCGTGACTTGGAAGCCCGCAATCAGGCGTTGGCGGAGGCGAACCAGGTCGCGCTTTCCGCCACCCGCACGAAGAGCGAATTCCTGGCGACAATGAGCCATGAGATCCGCACCCCGATGAATGCGATCGTCGGCATGGCGGAATTGCTCCAAGAAACGCCGCTCACGCCTGACCAGGCCAATTATGTCGGCCGATTCAGCCGCGCCGCCTCGTCGCTTATGGATCTGATTAACGGCATTTTAGATCTCTCCAAGATCGAAGCCGGCTACATGGAGCTGGAATCGGTGCCGTTCGATCTTCCCCATCTTGCCGACACGATCGCGGAGCTCATGGGCGGCAAGACCTTAGCTAAAGGACTCGAGCTCTTGGTTCGATTGCATCCAGATATCCCGCAGGGCGTCGTCGGGGATCCCACCCGATTGAATCAGGTGCTCGTGAACCTTGTCAGCAATGCAATTAAGTTTACAGAATCCGGGCATGTCATGCTCTCCGTGGAACCGGCCCCCGATCAATCGACCGCTCACGCCCTCCGCTTTTCGGTGTCCGATACCGGAATCGGCATCCCGCCGGACAAGCTCCAGGCCATCTTCGAGCCCTTCACACAAGTCGATTCCACCACGACGAGAAAATACGGCGGAACGGGACTTGGTTTGAGCATCTCACAGCATCTTGTGAACCTGATGGGAGGGCGCCTTGAGGTAGCCAGCACATTGGGAGTCGGCACCACCTTTTCCTTTACCATCACCTTGCCTGAAGCCCCCCTCGTGGTGACCAGCCAAACGGGACGGTACCTGAATCTGCATACGATGCGCCTGCTCATCGTGGACGATAACGAGACCAATGTGATGATCATCCGGGAACACCTCTCGCGAAGCGGAGCCCAACTCGTGGAAGCGACCAGTGGCGCACAGGCCTTGACGATCTTGGACGACGCGCATCGGCGGAGCGAGCCGATCACCCTCGCCATTTTGGACTATCACATGCCGGGCATGAATGGGTTGGACCTGGCCCAGGCCATCCGCGACCGACCGGAATGGGCGACGCTGCCCCTGATCATGCATGTCTCGGACCTTCAAGGGGAAGATACTCGTCGCGCTCGATCATTGGGAATCACCAGCTACCTCTATAAGCCGCTCAGCCGACGGCGCTTAATGGACTCACTGGCCGTTGCGCTGAATCTGGAACCCGTCGGAGCGGCCCAACGCGAAGAAGCAGAGCCTTCAGAACAGACCGCCCTAGCTCCCTGTCGCATTTTGTTAGTAGAGGACCTGGAAGATAATCGCGACGTGGTCGCGCTCTTTCTCAAAGACACCCCGTATCAGATAGACATGGCCGAAAATGGGGCCGTCGCCCTGCAGAAGTTCCAGACCGGTCGCTATGATTTGGTGCTCATGGATATGCAAATGCCGGTGATGGACGGTCTCACGGCCACGGCAGCCATTCGCGAATGGGAACGAGCGCAGCAGCGCAGGCCCACGCCGATCGTGGCGCTGACGGCCAATGCCTTCAAAGAAGAAGCAGACAAGTGCCTTGCCGCAGGTTGCACGGCCCATCTGACTGCCATCGCCCAATGCGCCGATCCTCCGAGAGACCAAGCGGCCTAAGAGAAGGAGCACATTAGTGAACAACTCGTCTTCTGGACAGGACCCACTCCTCTTACTCGTCGAGGACGAACAAGATACGGCGGATCTCGTGACGTTGATCATGAAGGAACGAGGCTATCAGGTCTTACACGCGGCAGACGGCTCTGTGGCACTAGAAAAGGTCGCGCTGATGCCACCCCCTTCACTCGTCATGTTGGATATTCAGCTCCCCCATATCGACGGCATCACGATTTTGGAGACCATCCGCGCCACACCCGACTGGGAGAACGTGCCGGTAATTATGTTGACGGCGGTCGCCGATCAGGACAAGATCAAAAAGGTGCGTGCTCTTACCGTCCAAGACTATGTGCTGAAGCCGTTCCGACAGGAAACCTTGCTCCGATCTGTCGATCAATCTCGTACGACATCAGCCCGACCGCAATGATCCCAGCTTTCTCAATAAGTTAGTTGGTCTACCTCTCGGGTGACACAGGCCTCAATTCTTCGGTGAATATTCGATTGCGGCCCAGGACTCGATGTGAAGCCCATCCTGATGAGTTCTATTAAGAATCAAGACAAAACGACCGATACCAGACTGATCGGAGAAGAGCCAATGGAATACACGCAGCCCAAAGAGATAGGTGCTGAAGGCGAAGAGCTCGTGCATATCGATGCCTCCTTCGAGCCGCTCATCCCGAAATTCCTGACCAACCGCAAAAAAGAAGTCGTGACGATGCAGGCAGCCCTAGCCGCCCAGGACTATGAAACAGTACGCACTGTGGCGCATGGAATGAAAGGTGCGGGAGGAAGTTACGGCTTCGACCGGATCACTGACATGGCCGCCGTCGTCGAACAAGCGGCAAAGACGGGAGACGCCTCGACGATAGAACGTGATCTCCCTGCGCTGGGTTCATATTTGGACCGGGTCAAGGTGGTCTACGAGTAGTGTCCTTGGAGCAGAAGGAGCAAGCCCATGAACACCACAGTGCTGGTTGTGGAAGATGAACAGGATACCGCTGAGCTGTTGAAGCAGCTCTTGGAGCGAGAAGGTTTTTCGGTACTCCATGCAGGCGATGGACGCCAGGCCCGTACCCTGATCGACACAATACGCCCACCATCGCTCGTCTTGTTGGACATGGTGATCCCCTATGTGAGCGGATTCGAGCTACTGAGGGTCATCCGCCGTCATCCTGACTGGCAACTCACGCCAATTATTATGCTCAGCGCCGATGACTACGAGCCGGATATTCAGCAAGCCCTACGCGAAGGAGCCACGGCCTATGTGACGAAGCAGAAGGGGTCGGCTGGCCTGCTGCAGGCGGTGAAACGGGTTTTGCCTGCCACGCCACCGCAAGACCAGATCGTCGCTCAAGCAGGAAGCGCAGCTCCTCCAACACGACGTGTATCAGTACAGCATCGCCTTCGGGGCAACCAGAGAAAGAAACGGGCCGCGTGACCCATTTCTGTAGGCTCCTCGCATACGTGAGGGAAAGAAGAGACCTGTCTCTACAAGATGCGCGCCGTCATCGAACCGGCTTCTACAGTTCAATGAATCCCCTTTAAGGAGACCGAATGGGTAAAGCTAGGACCTCTTCTGGACCGACCGTCCTCATGATCGAGGATCACGACGACACCGCCTGCTTGGTCCGGTTCATCCTTGAACGGAACGGCTATACCGTCCGGCATGCTCCTGACGGGTGGAACGCAAAACGTCTCACGGAAACAACCGAGCCGCCGGACTTGGTCCTCCTCGACATCAGTCTGCCTTCCCTATCAGGACTGGAGGTCTTACGGGCCATTCGAACGACGCCGGAATGGCAGTGGATTCCCGTGATCATCCTCAGTGCGGACACCCGCGAGGAAACGATGGCCAAAGCGACTACCCTTGGAGCCACGGAATATTTGAAGAAACCCTTCTCGCAGGAACGCCTTATGAAGGCGGTGGAGCTGTTTTTGCCAAGACCAACCGATCAAGAAGCGCCGCAACTCAAACAGGCCTGATCAGCACGCACAGCCATCCTGCTCCATACTCTTCGACCAAACGGTGACGTGAAAAGCCGGCTCCATGGCATCACGAAAACCGCCCTGTGGTTTTCCAGCGTTCCCTGCCTCTAAAGCTCCCCTCCATATTATTTCGCGACCCTAGCTTGTGTAGGAGAATGCAGTTCGAGTATACTGCCAAGTTTGCGCCTCACTACCGAGGCGTCTTTTTTTGTCATCAAGGAAGCACCGTCACCATGTCCATCGTACGCGCCCCTCAAGACCGTCGAAGCGATATTCGGAATATCGCCATCATCGCCCACGTCGATCACGGCAAAACTACCTTGGTCGATGCAGTGCTCCGCCAAACTCACGTCCATCGCAAGATCGATGATATGGGCGAACGCATCATGGACTCGATGGACCAGGAACGGGAGCGTGGAATCACAATCCGGGCCAAAAACGCCAGCGTCATCTACAACGGGGTGAAAATCAACATCGTCGATACGCCGGGCCATGCCGATTTCGGCGGTGAAGTGGAACGCACACTCCGGATGGTGGACGGGGTGTTGATTTTGATCGACGCGAAGGAAGGGCCCATGCCGCAAACGACCTTCGTGTTGCGGAAAGCCTTGGCGCTGGGACACAAGGCCATTGTCGTCATCAACAAGATCGACCGGCCAGATGCGGTCATCGACGACGTCGTCAACCGCACCTTCGACCTGTTCGTTCATCTTGGAGCCACCGACGAACAACTCGATTTTCCGATCGTCTACACGTCGGCCATTAAAGGAATCGCCACGCTGGATGTCAACAAACCAGGAACGGATATCCAGCCGTTGCTCAATACCGTGCTAGAGAAGATCCCTGCCCCAGCCATTACCGTCGATGCTCCGCTCCAAATGCTTGTGCTGGCTCTGGTGCAAGATCCCTACAAAGGCAAGATGGGGATCGGCAAGATCCAGTCCGGCTCCATTGCTCGGCGGCAAACCGTCATGTTGCTCGGCAAGGACGGCGCACAAGTTGCTGGCAAAGTCTCCGACCTCGCCGTCTATTCTGGACTGGACCGGGCCGACATGGAACAGGCCGCGGCCGGAGAAATCGTCGCGGTCGCGGGGCTTGATGATGTGAGCATCGGGGATACCATCGCCGACGCCGACCGTCCCGTCGCCCTCCCCCGAGTCTCGATCGATGAGCCGACCGTCCAAATGACCTTCTCCGTCAACAACAGTCCATTCGCCGGACGCGAAGGCAAGTTCCTCACGTCACGCCATCTGCGTGAGCGCCTGTTCAAGGAACTGGAGACCAACGTGTCGCTCCGCGTCAATGAGACAGACAGCGCCGATCGCTTTCTTGTGGCGGGACGAGGGGAACTTCACCTCTCCGTCTTAATCGAGCAGATGCGACGGGAAGGGTACGAGCTGCAAGTCTCCCAACCGGAGGTCATTGTCCATCGCGAAGGCGGCAAAGTCATGGAGCCGTACGAGGAGCTGACCATCCAGGTGCCGGAGACCTATCAGGGAACCGTGATCGAAGAACTCGGGAAGCGCCGAGGTGAAATGCGGCACATGCGGCTGATTCACTCTGATGTCGGTACCAGTGAGATGCATTTGGAATACCACATTCCGACACGCGGCATCATGGGGCTTAAAAACCTTCTGTTGGCCAAGACCCGAGGGACCGTCATTCTGCACCATGTCTTCGCGGCCTATGAACCGGCGGAAGAACGGGACCTCCTCGTGACCCCGCATGGCTCGCTTGTCGCATACGAGGACGGGGCGAGTACCGGCTATGCCATCTTCATGACCCAGGAGCGGGGCGCCATGTTCATTGGCCCTGGAGTCGAAGTGTACCGGGGGATGGTCATCGGCCAAAACAGTCGGGATGAAGATCTGGATGTGAACGTGTGCAAGGAAAAACATCTCTCGAACATGCGGGCGTCCGGTACTGATGAAGCCTTGGTGCTCACCCCTCCGCGCGAAATGACGCTGGAATTCGCGTTGGAATACATTGGGGGCGATGAGTTGGTCGAGGTGACGCCACAGCACCTCCGTCTACGTAAGCGACTGTTGAATCCGGATGACCGCCGCAAGGCGAAGAAGTCTGGAAAGTAATTGTCACAGGTACCCATATGAGGATTCGGAAAAAGTCTCCTAAGCCTTCTGCCACGCGCCCCCCTCTCTACTTCATCGGCTATCGCGGCGCTGCCCCAGCCAGTGAGGAGGTCAAGACACTTTATGAGCGGGAATATGGCGTCCCCTTGGCCATCCGTCATGAAGACGGCTCGCCAGAATCCTGGCAGGCGACCCACGGTCCTTGGTCTGCCCATGTGGTACTGCCACTCCCGATGAGTCATGTGGCTGAAGTGATGAAACAATTGACCTGGGAACATGAGCTCATGGGTGCCGTTGCACCGTCCGTCACCTCCCCTCGTGATGTGCCCGATACCGTCCTCCTGGCCACACGATTGGCCCGTTGTCTGACCCTCTTATCGCAAGGCACGGCCTATGACGTCATTCGGCAAGCGTACGCCAATCCCTCGGACTGGCAGCCTCGTACACTCGGGAGTTTTCTTCTGGATGACCATGTGTCCATCGTCCATGACGACACCTCTCATCCGGACCGGGTGTGGTCCTACTCACTCGGACTCAGCAAATTTGGGTTGGACGAAGTTGAAATGTTTACGGCAAAAGGACTTTCCGACAGCGCGGCAAAAGACCAGTTGACTGAGTCGGCTGGTGAATTGCTGCGGCTGGGGCATTCTCCAAAAGTTGGAACAGCGCTCGACCTTCCTCTGCTCGGCCGTACCCTTCACGTCAGGAACTACCGCACCGCTGCGCCTGCCGGACGGATGCTGGGATTCCGAGAACTTCAACACGTGTAAGTCCGTTGATAACTCAACATGTTACCCATTCACACCCAATGCTGGGCCTAGCGGGCTGTTGACATCCCTTTAAAGCACAGGTTACAAAGTTTATGGTTCATGTGGGGTCCTGCCAATCCGAGGCCTCAGTACAGCGATCACCCAAATATAGATGTCCTAATAAGGAGGTTTGCAATGAGCGATGTAGCATCAGAAATTAAGGTGGGCGATACAGCACCGGACTTCAATCTGAAGGATCAGGACCAAAAGGACGTGACGTTGAGCGAGTACAAAGGCAAGAAGAACGTCGTGCTCTGCTTCTATCCGTTGGATTGGAGCCCTGTGTGCCAGGGTGAAAACAAGTGCCTGACCGATGACTTCCCCAAGTTCCAGTCCGCCAATGCAGAATTGTTTGGCATCAGCTGCGACAGCTTTTTTTCCCACAAAGCCTGGGCGGATTCGCTGGACCTGAAGCACCGCTTGTTGTCGGACGTCCACCGGACGACCGCAAAGTCGTATGGCCTGTATTTTGAGCCGTTGAACTGCTCGAAGCGCGCGACGGTGATCATCGATAAGAACGGCAAGGTCGCCTACGCGAAGGTGCAGGAGATCAAGACGGCACGCGAAGACAAGGACATCCTCGACGCGCTGTCCAAGCTGAACTAATTCTATAGCTAGAAAGTCTGAAAGTTGGAAAGTCGTCACGTTTTGGCTTCCTGACTTTCAGACTTTCAACTTTAGATAACTTATGACTGGCACTGTTCTCGACGTCAGCGACGCCAACTACAAAGAATTCACCGACAGCGCCGGTGCGGTCGTTGCGTACGGCCTTGCCACCTGCGAGCCCTGCAAGACCTACAATCCCATTCTTGAAGCGACCGCTGCGAAATTTCCTGAGATCAAAATCGGGAAAGCCAAGATGCATGTGCCGGGCCGCTGTCGTGAGATCAAGAAGACCCACACGTTTGAAACATACCCCACCACTCATTTCTTCGCACATGGTAAATTATTACTGACACGCGAAGGAGTCGTCGAGCCGGCCGAACTCGCCGCACTTATTTCAGACCATTTACTCAAGTAGGTCCGCTGCTGCATCGTGAGTCGGTGAACCCGGAAACTCTTCCATGACCGCTGGATCAGGCAGCACTGAGCGATCAATGAGTGAGGAGGCGAGGAGAGCATGAACAAGACGATTGCTGGTTTGGCATTTGGCATCACCCTGTCCCTGTCCCTATCGGCCGGTGCCCATACCGATGAATATTTTGAATCAGTCCAGGCACCACATGGCGGACAATTGCGCATGACCGGTCCATTTCATATGGAGCTGATCGCGAAAGATGGCGACCTGACGGTCTACGTCACGGACCACGCCGACAACCCCATCAGCGTCGACGGCGGTTTAGCCAAAGCCAACATCGAGAACGGGCCAACCAGGACGCAGGTGAACATGCACCCGGTGGGGAACAATATGCTCGGTGGTTCCGGTACCTTTTCGTTGACCCCCAATACCGTGGTTGTCGTCTTCATGAAACTGCCGAACCAAGACGGCTATGCCGCCCGCTTCACGCCGTTGAAACCCAAGAGCGAACAGGCGGAAAAATCCCCGTCCCACGCGGATGATGCCGGCCCACATCACCATCACCACTCACCGAAGCATTGATGGCCGACTTCCACCGCTCACTATTGAGAGATACGGAGCTGCCATTCTGGAGTACCGATCATGAAATATCTCCTGGGACATTTAACCCTGTGTGCAACGCTGCTCGGAGCGGCGCCGGTCGGGGCCCATTCAGCGAAACACACAGAACCCGTGAAGGCCCTTCACGGCGGGCAATCGCTTGCTGCAGGCCCGTATCATCTTGAGTTGGTTGCCAAGGATGGAGAGCTGCTGCTGTATGTGACCGATCATTCCGACAAGGGCATCCCTTCCGATGGAGCGAAAGCTAAGGCCACCATCCAGCACGGGTTTGAGAAGGCCACGATCCAGATTGAGCTGGAACCGTCTGGCGACAACCAGCTGAAGGGGAGCGGAATATTTTCGATTAATCCGGACACCGGAATCCTGGTCTTCCTCAGGCTACCGGAACAGCAGGCCTATGCCGCCCGCTTTACCCCGCTCAACCCCAAGAACGGAGCAGCATCAAGAGGCGAGTCCCATCACAAGACAAGACATTGATCAGCACCTGCTGAGTGCAAACGTTGAGAAATCTTGGCAATAGGTCGGCGATAGCTTGAGGCAGGTGAAACAATGGCAGGAGTTAGCCTCACCTGCGCTTTCGAGTCGCTGAAAAAACTCCTTGGGATCTCTTTCTTCGGCAAGCCCTCATCGCAGACGGGAGATCGCCAACGTGGCAATCGCGAGAAGCACGTCCTTTCTCTCGCCCGTCACTTCGATGGCCAGATCGTTCCGCTTGACCGCCGCGAGACTCAGCCCCGAGGCCATAAACTGCTTGGCCACATAGGCTTGATCCCATAAGCCGGCTACCGCCTCGCCACGCTCAGCCGCTGTCTGGCTGTTCCACATCGCCTCAATGCCGGCAGGCGCCTGAATCGAAAAACGGTAACTCTCCACCGTGCCGTCGGGCATCTCCACAAGGTAGGCGCAAGCTTGCGCCTCTCCCAGCGACGGCGACATAAGCTTCCCCTTGGCAATCCCGGCCACGTCTTTGCCCATCACAACCTCGCAGGCCTTGAGCGATGATAGATCGCGCGCTTCAGCCGTGAGCGTGGAAAACAGGGCAGCGCTGGTGAGAATAAGAACAAGGAAGAAGATACGACCACAGGCATTCATCGGGAGAACCCTCCATCACAGGTGATGAACGATACAGGATGTGATTGGGAGCATCAAGCGTCGAACGTAGTTGTTACCTGTTTACAAACCTCTCTGTATCTGCGGCTGATACAAATACTTCTGAAACCCGGCAAAGACTCTGCCGATCTCTTCAGGCTTGCCCAGGTCTGCCACGGCGTCCGCGATAGCATTGTGATACTTCAGTTTGAGCAGCGGGGAGAGCTTATCCTGCGCGAGTTCATCAACACCGACTCTCACGTATTGCGCGAGGACAAAGTCGATGAACGCCTGGTGCTTGCCGGTGAAGTGCGTCCGGATTTCCACCTTGGCTCTACCCGCCCGTTCTTCTCGCGTGAGTGGAGCGAGAGCATAGGCGACATGCGCGAGCACATCGAAGAGATCGCTGTTCTCGGCGTCAATGATCCGTTGCATTTCTGCCATCTGTTCATGCCCAAAGCCTTTCTCAGCCAGGCCTTGCAATAGTTTGGCTCGCGTATCGGGTAGGCTCCAGAGAGCGCGAAGTTCGGTCTCGTTCTTGAAAAATTCTGGGAGTTTTCCAAACAGCACTTCCAGGAATTGCTGCGCCGACATGGGCGTCCCGTCCGGATGCCAAAAGGTCGTCACAATCATGTGTTGAATAGTGCGGGCCTTCCCATCGGCCAGCTTCACCTTGATGCGCTTTCTCTTCACATACTCGACGTGCTCTTCACGCACCCTATCGATTGGTGGAGTCGATGGAGGAGCAACCTTGCCCTCCGCTTTCGGCTCTGGCTCAATCGGCTCGCCATCCCATTCAGGATCGCTGAAGTGGTGATGTGCCTTCACAAAATCATAGATCGTAAAGTAGTCCTTCCCATCGTACAGCCGCGTCCCACGCCCGATGATCTGCTTGAACTCGATCATGGAATTGATCGGACGCATGAGGACGATGTTACGAATGTTGCGAGCGTCCACACCAGTCGAGAGCTTCTGGGAAGTCGTGAGAATCGTTGGGATGGTCTTTTCATTGTCTTGGAAGTCACGGAGATGTTGCTCGCCGAGCTCGCCGTCATTGGCGGTCACCCGCTGGCAGTAGTTCGGGTCTGTGCTCGTCTTTATTTGATTGATGAGGTCGCGCACGGCCAGCGCGTGGTCCTGCGTGGCGCAGAAGACCAGCGTCTTCTCCTGCTGGTTGATCTGGCCCATGAAGATCTCGACACGCTTCTTTTCCCGCTCTTTGATCTCGATGATCTTGTTGAAGTCGCTCTCCGTGTATCGTTTCTTGGCCTCAATCTCACCTTCCACGAGCGTATCGTCCGGCGTATAGACATACTCATCGAGCGTCGTGGAGATTTGCTTCACCTTGAACGGCGTGAGGAAACCGTCGTTGATGCCTTCCTTGAGCGAATAGATATAGACCGGCTCGCCGAAATAGGCGTAGGTGTCCACATTGTCTTTGCGCTTGGGCGTGGCGGTCAGACCGAGCTGGACGGCGGGGGCGAAGTACTCAAGGATGCCGCGCCAGTTGCTCTCGTCGTTCGCACCTCCACGATGGCACTCGTCGATGACGATGAAGTCGAAGAAGTCTGGGGGATACTCGCCGAAATAGGGTGTGTCCCCTGGCCCGCTCATGAAGGTCTGGAAGATGGTGAAGAACAGGCTCCCGTTCTTCGGCACCTTACCCTTCTTGCGAATATCGTCAGGCTCGATCCGCACCAGCGCGTCTTCAGGAAAGGCGGAGAAGGCGTTGTAGGCCTGATTCGCCAGAATGTTCCGGTCGGCCAGGAACAGGATGCGTGGACGCCGTGAGGGTTCGCGGCTCAAGTTCCAACGGCTATGAAAGAGCTTCCAGGCAATCTGAAAGGCGATGAAGGTCTTGCCGGTACCGGTCGCGAGGGTGAGCAGGATGCGCGGCTTGTTTTCCGCCATGGCCTGCATCACGCGCTCAACCGCAATGTCTTGGTAATAGCGGCTGGGATGCGAGCCGCCTTTGTCCTCGAACGGGACTGCGGAGAAGCGATCGTGCCAGGCATTCTGTTTCGCGAAGGTCAGATTCCAGAGTTCTTCGGGGCCGGGATAGTGCGGTACCTCCCCTTCCTTGCCGGTCTCCATATCAATGCCGTAGATGCCCTGTCCATTGGTAGAATAGGTGAAGCGAATGGCCAATTTCCCCGCATAGTCCTTCGCCTGCCCTACCCCTTCAGTCAGCTGTTCATCCCAGGCTTTCGCTTCGACGACGGCCAGCTTGCGGTTGCGATAGACCAGTACATAGTCGGCGACAAGCGGCTTGCTGCGCCGTCCAAGGCCTTCGATCCGGCCCGGGGTGATGGGATACTCCCGCAGAATGCGGCTGCCCTCGACCACGCCCCAGCCAGCTGTCTTGAGAGCAGGATCAACATGCTCGGCTCTGGTTTCGGCTTCGTTCATAGGCTGCGCAAGACGTAATGGCCGGTCTTTTTCCCGCCGACTTTTTCTACAAGCCCGGCATTGAGCAGCGGGCGCAACACGTCCATCGCCCCCTGCCGGGACAGGCCCAGCGCCGTCCATATTTCAGCGGGCGTCATGCGACCGTGATCGCGAAGCAGGTGCAGCAGCTGTTCCTGCTTCGGGCGCAAGACCAGTTTTTCCAGCGGCTTCGCCTGGAGCGTATGAATCCGCAGCCACACCCCTTCGAGTGTTTGGCGAAGCCCCGCCGCACAATATTCCAGCCAGGCAGTCAGATCCTCTCCGGCCTTCCGCACCGCATCCAACGCGGCATAATATCTCGGCCGATCCTCCCAGTAATATTCATCCACCGAAAAAATATGCTGCGTATCGAAGCCGCGCCGGTAGAGTTCCCACAGTGCGAGCGCCCGGCCCGTGCGGCCATTGCCGTCGGCAAACGGATGGATGGCTTCGAAGCGATAATGCAGAATGGCAGAGCTGAGCACCGGCGAAAGCGTTTTGGCAGGCTGGTTCCACCATTCCAGCAACTCGAACATCAGTCCTGACACGGCCTCGGGCGGAGGGGGGCGGTACTGTCCGACCCGAACCGCGATCATGCGATAGGTCCCCGCCTCGCCCTGATCCATCACCTCTTCGGCCAGAATCCGGTGCAAGGCTAGAATGTCCGCATGGCGGATCGTCTTTTTCCCCGCATGCTTCTCCACGTATCGAAGCCCGGCAAAATAATTGAGCACCTCACGCTTATGCCGCACGCCGGACGAAGACAGGTCGCGCCCCTCCTCCAACGCTCGCACCTGCGCGAGCGTCAGCGGGTTGCCCTCGATCGCCGTCGAGGCATGAGCGGTGCGGCTGCGGGTGTCTTTCTGGAGGGCGGGAATCCAGGCGAGATCCACCACGGCGCTGTGAATGCGTTCGCGCAACGCCGCCACCTGCTCGACTTCCCCAAGCAGGGCCGGCGTGATGGTGAATTGCGGAACATAGGCCATGAGAAAGGCTAATCAAGAGTCAAGTATAAGTCAAGTTTTGCGTCAACCCCTCACAGCTGCCCACTGAAGGCTTGGTGCAGCAGCGACTTCTTTAACGCATCCAGCGCGGCGAGCTTTTGTTGGTAGATAGATTCGAGGCGTTGGGTTTCTTCCACGAGGGAGTCGATTGTGGTCACAATTCTCTGTTGATGTTTGTGCGGAGGGACAGGAATCATCACTTTCTGTAGTTCGTCCGAGTCTATCTTGAGTGTTCCGTGAGCCGCATTACTTAAGACTGTGTCGCTCGAATTGATTCGGTCTCGTAGCGCGAAAAGGAGATACCGAGGTATCAGGTCAGGTTCAGGCTGGATTCCTCTGATGTCCTGATTGAACGCACAGGGAACCATTAGCTCGGCGATTTGGGCACCATGCGCCAGCCCCATTCCACGAACAAGAATCAGGAGTGCTCCTGCTGGTGCCATGCGAGTTGAGGACTCATCAACGGCGGCCTGCGAAATGTGCAGCATCGAATTGGACAGGCGGGTTGATTTCATGTCACGTCCAGAAACCCAAGGTATTTCACCGCTCCAATAACTGCTATTGCTCTTGGACGGTGTGCCGCCACTACTAAAAGTGCAAACTTCGTCGAGTCGCTTCTCCACCCAGCCCTTTCGGCCCTGGGCGAAAACGGATTGGAGGTGGCTTTCAAACAGCGCACGGGAGTTTTGAAGGTTC
>Ga0224495_10000304_pt1 | contig 39802 bp, 36 predicted proteins | sample SF_Jul11_sed_USG_FD_168128 | JGI IMG/M metagenome (GOLD analysis project Ga0224495, IMG submission 168128) | Sediment microbial communities from San Francisco Bay, California, United States - SF_Jul11_sed_USGS_4_1 | ecosystem: Environmental > Aquatic > Marine > Sediment | place: USA: California... | reverse complement strand
TATCTGTTCCGACATGGAATATTTATTGCGGTTGGATTGATTGTTGGGTTTTGTGCGTTTCAGGTGCCGGTGCAGAACTGGCAGAGCTATGCGCCGTATTTGTTCTTGCTCGGGGTGGCATTGCTGGCATTGGTGCTTATTCCGGGAGTCGGGCGTGAAGTAAATCACAGTCGACGTTGGCTGTCGCTGTTCGTTATCAATTTTCAGCCCTCGGAATTGATGAAACTGTTCGCGGTGCTGTATGCGGCCGATTACACGATTCGCAAGGCTAAGGTCAAACACCTGTTCGTAAAGGCATTCGTGCCAATGCTGATTGTGATGGCATTGATCGGCGTATTGCTTTTGTTGGAGCCGGATATGGGTGCGCTGGTGGTGATTTGCTCCATCGCCTTGGCGACCCTTTGGCTGGGTGGCTTCAATCTGGCGGTGTTCGCTGGACTGATCGTATCACTGCCGTTGCTGTTTGCCGCACTGACAATTTATGCGCCCTATCGGATGCAGCGTGTCATTGGTTTCATGGATCCGTGGGCCGATCCTTATGGCAAGGGTTATCAATTAAGCCATGCACTTATCGCCTTCGGGCGAGGCGAGTGGCTAGGCGTTGGATTGGGCGGCAGCGTGGAGAAATTGTTTTATCTTCCGGAGGCACATACTGACTTCCTGATGGCAGTTATTGCCGAAGAAATGGGGTTGATAGGAGTGACGGCGGTGATCCTGTTATTTGCGTTGCTGGTGGTGCGCGCGTTTCAGATCGGCCGTCATGCGGCCTTTTTAGATCGAAACTTTTCAGCGTTGATTGCGCAAGGCATAGGCGTGTGGATCGGAGTGCAGGCGATGATCAATATCGGCGTAAACATGGGGGTGTTGCCTACCAAAGGATTGACATTGCCTTTCCTGAGCTTTGGTGGCAGCGGAATGGTGGCAAATTGCGTTGCCGCCGCGATTCTGCTGCGTGTGGATTATGAGAACCGTCGCGTGACAAGAGGTTTGCCGATATGAGCCACACTATTGAAATCATTGTCGGCCGGGAGAGCAACACATGAGCCGTTCCATCCTCATTATGGCCGGCGGAACTGGGGGCCACATTTTCCCGGCACTCGCTGTTGCGGAAATGCTGCGCAAGCAAGGTTGGCGGATCACCTGGCTGGGCGCGCCGAACAGCATGGAGGCGGAGCTTGTTCCCAGGCGCGGTTACGACATCGCATGGGTGCATTTTTCCGGAGTGCGCGGCAAGGGTTTGCTGCGCATGTTGCTGCTGCCATTCAGCTTGCTGGTTGCGATGTGGGAGAGTGCTGTGGCCATATTTCGCCATCGTCCCGATGTGGTGCTGGGCATGGGTGGATATATCACCTTCCCGGGTGGGATGATGTCAGCCCTGCTGCGTCGGCCGTTAGTGATTCACGAGCAAAACTCGATCGCAGGGTTGAGCAATAAGGTGTTGGCGAGATTCGCGCAAAAAGTGATGAGCGGATTTCCCGCTGTGTTGCCGAAGGCGATTTGGTGCGGAAATCCGGTGCGCAGCGATATAGCCGCACTGCCCGAGCCTGAGCAGCGCTATGCGGCGCGAAATGGCCGGATCAATGTGTTGGTGGTGGGGGGAAGCCTGGGCGCTAAAGCGATCAATGAAACTGTGCCGCTGGCTCTTGCGTTGTTGCCAATAGAGTTCCGGCCGAATGTGGTCCATCAAACCGGAAAGCAGCATCTGGAATCGGTCAGAAAGGCATATCAGCAAGCCGGAGTGCAGGCGGATATCAAGCCATTCATAGATGAAATGGCGAAGCAATACGGTAATGCAGATCTGGTGATTTGCCGTGCCGGTGCCCTTACTGTTGCGGAACTTGCTGCAGCGGGGGTGGCGAGCATCCTGATCCCCTTTCCGTTCGCGGTAGACGATCACCAAACAAGCAATGCACGCTTTCTAAGCGAGCGGGGAGCGGCAATGCTGATGCCGCAGGATGAGATGGGTGCAGAAAGGTTGGCGCAGGTGCTGCGAGAGTTGATGGGCGGCGAATCAGGTCGTGAAAAATTGTTGGCAATGGCCCGGCAGGCGCGCAACTTGGCCAGATCAAATGCGGCGCAAGACGTTTCTCGAACCTGCGCAGAGTTGGCGGAGAATCATGAGGCATAAAGTCAAGCACATCCATTTTGTTGGTATCGGCGGCTCCGGAATGAATGGCATTGCCGAAGTGCTGATTAACCTTGGCTTTCAGGTGAGTGGCTCAGATCTTAGTCAAAATGTTGCTACAAAACGGCTCAAGAAACTCGGCGCAAAGATATATATAGGCCATGCTGAGCATCATTTAACTGATGCCGACGCGGTAGTGGTCTCCACCGCTGTTGCAGCAGATAACGCAGAAGTAATGGCTGCGCGTACGCGGCGTATTCCTGTGGTGCCGCGGGCGATGATGCTGGCTGAATTGATGCGTTTGCGACAGGGCATCGCGGTGGCGGGGACGCACGGCAAGACCACCACGACATCGTTGACTGCCAGCGTGCTGGCAAAAGGCGGCTTTGACCCTACTTTTGTCATCGGTGGCAAGCTTAACAGCAGCGGAACCAATGCCAAGCTGGGCACTGGAGAGTTTATCGTGGTCGAGGCAGATGAATCTGATGCCTCCTTCCTATATCTGCAACCGATACTAGCGGTGGTCACCAATATTGATGCTGACCATATGGAAACCTACGGCCATGATTTTGCGCGACTTAAACAAGCGTTCGTGGATTTCATTGAGCATCTGCCTTTCTACGGCAGGGCGATACTGTGCCTGGATGATGCTCACGTGCGCGAGATTCTGCCGCGCATCAGCAAACCGGTGACAACTTATGGTTTCAGTGAGGGTGCGCAAATCCGTGCCGTGAACGTGCATCACCATGGCGGGCAGATGTGTTTCACTGCGCAGTGCCGCCAGAACGGCGCTCCCAAGAGTCTGGAGATTACGCTCAACCTGGCTGGGATGCACAACGTGCTGAATGCGCTGGCCGCGATTGCTGTGGCCTTGGAAGTGGGTGTGGCGAGCGAGGCGATAGTTGCTGCATTGGCTGAGTTTGAAGGGGTGGGCAGACGCTTCCAAAAATATGGCGAAGCAGGTCTGCCCGATGGCGGAAACTTCACCCTGATCGATGACTACGGACATCATCCGGCGGAGATGGTTGCCACACTGGATGCTGTGCGTGGTGCGTTTCCAGACAGGCGTCTGGTGTTGGCTTTTCAACCGCATCGCTACACGCGTACACGCGACTTGTTTGAGGATTTCGTAAAAGTGCTATGCAGTGTTGACGTGCTGGTTTTGACCGAAGTGTATGCGGCGGGTGAGCAACCCATCGTTGCGGCTGATGGCCGTGCGCTGATGCATGCCCTGAGAGTGGCTGGTCAAAGTGCAGCGGTATTTGTAGAGCAGATTGAGGAAATGTCGCAGACGATCATGCAAGTGGTGCGCGATGGTGATGTGGTGGTCACTATGGGCGCCGGTTCGATAGGCAGTCTGCCGAATAAATTGTTGGGAAAGAACGACACAGATGCAACAGGAAAAATTCCTGTTATGCAGGTTCATCGTTTGGGTGAGTCATGAATATGGCGGAACTAAAACATTTAGCCCATGCATCGCTAAGAGGTAAGTTGCGTGAGCAAGTCGATATGCGCAAGCACACCAGCTGGCGGGCTGGAGGAGTGGCCGAGCGCATGTATCAACCAGCCGACATGGATGATCTGCTGGTCTTTCTTCGTAGCATACCGGACGGTGAGCCGCTGTATGTGGTGGGATTGGGAAGCAATCTGTTGGTGCGCGATGGAGGTTTGCGCGGCACAGCATTGGTGTTGCACGGCGCGTTGAATAAGCTGCATCTTGAGATAGACGGGAGCGTGTATGCCGAAGCCGGTGTGCCCGGTGCGAAGTTGGCGCGTTTTGCTGCGTTGCACGATTTGAGCGGTGCGGCATTCTTTGCCGGCATTCCCGGTACGCTGGGTGGAATGCTGGCGATGAATGCCGGCTGTTACGGTAGTGAAACCTGGGAAAGGGTGCTGAAAGTGATGACAGTGAACCGGCATGGCGAGGTGCATGTTCGTTCCGCTGCCGACTATGAGATCGGTTACCGCCAAGTTGCCTTGCGTGCAGCTTGCGAGGAATGGTTTATCGCCGCTTGGCTGACTTTTGCAGTGGGTAGCGGTGATAACGAGCGCCAGGAGATCAAGACGTTGTTGAGCAAGCGCATCACCAGTCAGCCGCTGAATCTGCCGAATGCCGGATCGGTATTTCGCAATCCGCCTGGTGACTATGCTGCACGGCTGATAGATCAGTGTGGTTTGAAAGGCAGGCGTATCGGCAATGCGCAGGTCTCGGAAAAGCACACCAACTTCATCGTGAATGTTGGCAATGCAAGCGCGTCGGATATAGAGCAGTTGATTGGCGAGGTGCAGGAGGTTGTACTGGATAAGACCGGCATCAAACTGCACCCCGAAGTAAGAATTATAGGTGAATACGTGAACCATGAATAAGCCGTCCTCTAATTCCAAACCCTCTGCCCATGATCCTCGATCTTTTGGGAAGGTCGCAGTGTTGCTGGGCGGGCGGTCTGCTGAGCGTGAAGTGTCGCTAAAGAGCGGCGCGGCGGTATTGGCTGCGCTGCAGCGATGCGATGTGGATGCCTATCCTTTCGACCCGGCAGTACAGAATTTGCAGGTGATTGCAGACGAAGGCTTTGATCGCGTTTTCATCGCCCTTCATGGCCGGTTTGGTGAAGATGGTACGGTGCAGGGTGCGCTGGAATTGTTGGGCATTCCCTATACCGGAAGTGGCGTGCTGGCCTCTGCACTCGGGATGGATAAATGGCGCACCAAGCTGGTCTGGCAAGCGAGCGGGTTGCCGGTGCCAGATTACGTGGTGATCGAGCAGCGAAGTGATTGGAGCGCTGTCGCAAGTCAGCTGGGATTGCCGCTGTTTGTGAAGCCTGCCAACGAGGGCTCAAGCGTTGGCATTAGCAAGGTGAAGCAGTTGAGCGAGTTGCCTGAGGCATTTCTTGTTGCAGCCAGACATGACAAGCTGGTACTTGCAGAAAGTAACATCGGTGGAGGTGAATATACCGTCGCGGTTCTGGGTGAACAGGCATTGCCAGTAATCAAGATCGAGCCAGCTAATGAGTTCTATGACTATGAAGCTAAATATCTGCGCAACGACACGCGTTATTTATGCCCAAGCGGACTGAGCGTGGCGCAAGAAGCGGAAATGCAGCGCTTGGCAAAACGATCCTTTGCACTAATTGGTGGGGTGGGGTGGGGACGTGTGGATTTCCTGATGGATGGGGCGGGAAAGCCCTACCTACTCGAGGTAAATACCTCGCCAGGGATGACAGACCACAGCTTGGTGCCGATGGCGGCACGCCAGGCGGGAATGAGTTTCGAGCAGCTGGTGCTGCGCATACTGGAGCTGGCCCATGTGGGATAACGATACCCTGCTACGCAATCTTTCTAACGCAATGCTTGGGTTCAGTGTGATCGCAATGCTGTATGGAGCGGCATATTACGTGATGCATTTGCCGGGAGCATTTCCGGTGCGAAGCGTACGTTTGGGTGATACTCCTAAACGAGTTGCTGTAGAGCAGGTGCTGCAAGTATTGCATACCGAGGTACGTGGCAATCTGGTTACCGCAGATATCGAGCAATTGAGAAGATCATTGGAGCAACTGCCGTGGGTGCGCAACGTAGATATCCGTCGAGAATATCCAGACCGACTGGCCGTGTGGCTGGAGGAGCATCAGGTATTGGCACGCTGGAACAACACGGCATTGGTGAATCGTCATGGAGAAATCTTTTCGGTTGAGAGTGTGCTACAGATGCCTAAGGCTGCGCCAAGACCGGATGAAGTCCAGGTGTCTGATCAAACAACTAGCCAATCGACCAGATTGACATACAACTCCAATCATGTCGCTGGTTTTGGCAGCGTGCTGCTTGCAGGTGCAACTCAGCCCCTACTTTATGGTGGTGAGCAGGAACTGCCGGGTTTTGTCGGGCCGGAAGGAACATCTGCCGAGATCACGCAGCAATATGAAGAATTCAACCGGCAACTTGCCGCACTGAATTTACATGCCGCACAGCTGGTCTTGTCACCTAGGCACGCTTGGCAAGTGCACTTGAGTAACAGCATGGTGCTGGAGCTGGGGCGCGAGGATATTCAGCAGCGCCTGGCAAGGTTTGTGGCGGTTTATCCATACAGTCTTGGCGCGCAGAAGATAAGGGGTGCTGTAGCCCATGTGGATTTGCGTTATCGCAACGGGTTTGCAGTCAGATGGAGTTCGGGTCATGAAGGATAGAGCAGATTATGGGGCTTTTGAGCAGAGGGGTCTTTGCCCTCTGTCCTCAGGCAGCTGACAAGGAGCGCGAGCGATGAACAGGAGCAGGGAAATAAAAAATCTTGTGGTCGGGCTGGATATCGGCACGTCAAAGATTGTGGTCATTGTCGGAGAAGTTAAGCCTGATGGCATGCTGGAGGTGATTGGCATGGGCATGCACGAATCATCGGGGATGAAAAAAGGCATGGTGGTCAATATCGAAGCAACGGTGGGGTCGATCCAGCGCGCACTGGAGGAGGCCGAACTGATGGCGGATTGCAAGATCCACGAGGTTTACACTGGCATCGCAGGCAGCCATATACGTAGCATCAATTCGCGCGGCATGGTGAAAATCAAGGAAAAGGAAGTCGCCCATACCGATATTGAAAGAGTGGTGGAAACAGCCAGCTCGATAAGCCTGCCTGGCGACCAGCAGATCCTGCACATCCTTGAGCAGGAATTCAGCATTGATGGTCAGGATGGCATCAAGAAGCCGCTGGGCATGAGCGGCATGCGCCTGGATGTCGAGGTGCATATCGTCAGCGGCGCAGTGTCGGCAGTACAGAACATCATGAAATGCATCCATCGCTGCGGACTTGAAGTCAATGAGCTGATCCTGCAGCCTCTGGCTTCAAGCAAGGCGGTTCTCGAAGAGGATGAAAAGGAGTTGGGCGTATGTCTGGTCGACATAGGAGGTGGCACCACTGATATTGCAGTGTTTACCGGGGGTGCGATACGTCATACCGCTGTGATACCGATCGCTGGAGACCAGATTACGAATGACATTGCGATGGCGTTGCGTACTCCGACGCAGGATGCCGAGGACATCAAGATTGAGCACGGTTGCGCACTGCGCCAGTTGGCCGACGGCGGTGCAATCGAGGTGCCAGGCGTAGGCGAACGGGGTCCACGCATGCTGTCACGCCAGACTTTGGCCGAAGTGATAGAGCCGCGTGTAGAGGAATTGTATTCACTAGTGCAGCAGGAGCTGCGCCGTAGCGGTTTCGAGGATTTGCTGTCATCTGGAATCGTGATCACCGGCGGCAGCAGCACTATGCAGGGCATGGTTGAATTGGGCGAGGAAGTATTTCATTTGCCGGTGCGGATGGGGGTCCCGAAGTACGTAGGTGGGCTGTCCGATGTGGTGAAAACACCTCGCATGGCAACCGGAGTAGGACTGCTGCTGTATGGTTTGGAGCACCACAACCGCGTGGAGCAGACACGCATGCAATCGAACTCATTCGGTGATGTGTTGGCAAGAATGAAGTCATGGTTTCAGGGAAATTTTTAGCAGGTTCTGAAGGTTGGTTCCAGGGTTGGTTTTTCAATTTATAAAGGAGGCGGCGATGTTTGAAATAATGGAAACACAAACTCAGGATGCAGTTATAAAGGTGATAGGCGTGGGTGGCTGTGGCGGAAATGCCGTGGATCACATGATCGATCAGGGTGTGCAAGGGGTCGAGTTCATCGTCATCAATACCGATGCGCAAGCGCTCAAACGCAGCAAAGCGCGTACCCAGCTGCAGATTGGGGCCGCGATCACCAAGGGTTTGGGTGCGGGTGCCAAGCCGTCGGTCGGGCAGGCTGCTGCGGAAGAGGATCGTGAGCGTATCAAGGAAATTATCAGCGGTGCTCATATGGTGTTCATCACGGCGGGTATGGGCGGAGGGACCGGAACGGGAGCTGCGCCAATCGTTGCGCAGATAGCAAAGGAAATGGACATACTGACCGTAGCCGTGGTTACCAAGCCTTTTGCTTATGAAGGCAACCGGATGAGATTCGCCAAGGCTGGTATCGAGGCGCTGCACGAGTATGTGGATTCCCTGATCATCGTGCCTAATTCCAAGTTGATGGAGGTGCTGGGTAGCGAGGTTACCGTGCCGGAAGCCTTCAAGGCGGCCAATGGTGTATTGCAGGGTGCGGTGGCGGGCATCGCCGAGGTGATCAATGTTCCCGGCTTGATCAATGTGGATTTTGCCGATGTTCGCACCGTGATGTCTGAGAATGGCATGGCGATGATGGGATCGGCGGTCGCATCCGGGCAGAACCGTGCCCGCGTCGCGGCCGAGCGTGCGATTTCCAGCCCGTTGCTGGAAGATATGGATATGACCGGAGCGCGTGGTGTGCTGGTGAATATCACTTCTTCAAGTCAACTGAAGTTGAAGGAGATTGATGATGTAATGGAGTCCGTCCAGTTTGCCGCAGAAGAGGCAACCGTGATTGTAGGCTCGGTGTTTGATGAAAGTATGGGTGACGAATTGCGTGTGACCGTCGTGGCGACTGGGTTGGGTGCTCCGCTTGCACGCAAGCAACCCAAGCCCGAAATCGTCTATCAGAACCAGGACTTTCAAAGAACCGGCACGCATGATGAGCCGATCGCAAACGCCGGCGTAAACTATCCGGAGCTGGATACACCAGCTTTCATTCGCAGCGGGCGCAGGGCTGCAGTGGATGCGATGGAAAAATCCGGCATGGATGTGCTGGATATCCCATCATTTTTGCGGAAACAGGCGGATTAGAAGCGGGAAAAAATCAAGTCAAATGCGGGCCAGATTTGGCTACAATCCCGGCCCTTGATTCTCAGGCATCGATCTTGGGCGGGGCTGTGGTAAAATTATTCTCATGATGTCAGTGCTCAAAACAGCGATGGTCAAACAGCGCACTTTAAAGAATTCCATCAGCGTGACAGGAGTCGGCTTGCATAGCGGAGAAAAGGTCACGCTGGGTTTGCGTCCAGCTCCGGCCAACACCGGCATCGTGTTTCGCCGGGTGGATGTAAAGCCGGTCGAGCAGATTCGTGCGCAGGCAGTGCTGGTCAACGATACACGTTTGTCAACTTGCATGGAACAGAATGGCGTGAGAGTGGCTACCATCGAACACCTGATGTCGGCGCTGGCAGGCTTGGGCGTGGACAACGCATACGTTGATCTGGATAGTCCGGAAACGCCTATCATGGACGGTAGCGCCGGTACATTCGTTTTTCTGCTGCAATCCGCAGGGATCATTGAGCAATCCGCAGCCAAAAAATTCATTCGCATCCTAAAGACCATAGAGGTGAAGCAGGGCGACAAATGGGTACGTTTCGAGCCATATAACGGATATAAATTGACGTTTACGATCAATTTCGCCCATCCCGTGTTTGCCAATACCGAGCAGCATGTCACCGTGGATTTAGGTGAACATTCGTATATTCACGACATCAGTAGGGCGCGCACCTTCGGTTTTATGCAGGATGTCGAAAACATGCGAGCCCAGGGACTGGCATTGGGCGGCAGTCTGGATAATGCCATCGTAATGGACGATTACCGGGTGTTGAATGCCGATGGATTGCGCTTCGAGGATGAATTCGTAAAACACAAGGTACTCGATGCAATCGGCGACCTCTACTTGCTGGGATATCCATTGATTGGCGCTTTCTCCGGTTACAAGTCCGGACACGCCTTGAATAACGCTTTGTTGCGCGAGCTGCAGGCAGATGAGCAAGCCTGGGAATTTGTCACATTTGACAGTGTTGAAGAAGCGCCTGCGTTTCTGCGGTTGCAATTACAATCAGCCTGATCCGTAAATGAAGAATCGTTCCTGTCCTCAAAATAAAATAATACTTTTCACTGCACTTCAATCCGTCGCGCCACACGGCGCTTGTTGTTCCCTGAGAACATAGTCACCCCTTCGAATGCTATCCAAGTCATGATTCTTTACGCCGCCACGATTCTTGTTTCAAGCTTCCTGCTGTTTCTGGTGCAACCCATCATAGCCAAGCAGATTCTGCCCTGGTTCGGAGGTAGTGCGGCGGTATGGACCACCTGTCTGGTGTTTTTCCAGTTGGCTTTGCTGGCAGGGTACGCTTATTCGGATATTTCCAACCGGATGCTGAAACTCAAGATGCAAAGCACAATCCATATCCTGCTGCTGCTGGTGAGTCTTGCCGCGCTGCCGATCGTGGCTGCCGCAGGCTGGAAACCGGTTGGTAGCGAAGACCCGCTGTGGCGCATTCTGGGAATGTTGTTTGTCACCATTGGTTTGCCATATTTCATGTTGTCTACCACTGCGCCGTTGATCCAGTCTTGGTTCGCTCGCGAACATGCTGATCCCAAGACTGCTGAACGTGTTTACCGTTTTTTCGCGCTGTCCAACCTTGGTGCCATCCTCGGGTTGCTTGCCTATCCCTTCGCCATCGAGATGTGGGTCTCAACGCATACTCAAGCCATAGGTTGGAGCGTCGGTTACGCGTTGTTTGCACTGCTTTGTATTGGCAGCGCGTGGCGTGCGCGGCGCCTGACTGATGCACCAGCAGTTGAACCGGCAGAGGTGCCGAAGCCGCTGTTTGATGCGCTGCCTGTACAGCAGATACAACCTTCAGCAAGTTCCGCCCCTGTTGCAAAGGATTATGTTTTATGGTTTACGCTCGCTGCGCTCGCCTCAATGATGCTGCTGGCGGTGACCAATCACATCACGCAAAACGTAGCATCGATCCCGTTCATGTGGGTGCTGCCTCTGACGATATATTTGATATCGTTCGTGCTGTGTTTCGAGGGCCGCGGCGGGAAGGGCTTTTATATCCGCAAATTCTGGCTGCTACCGACGCTGATCATGATTTGCCTGATGGCCTGGGGCATCACCGCGAAATACGGCTTTCTGGAAATTGATTTCGCGATCCCGCTTTATTGCGCAGGGCTGTTTCTGGTATGTATGTTCTGCCATGGCGAGTTGGCGGCAGGCAAGCCGGCAACAAATTTCTTGACACGCTTCTACCTGATTCTTTCATTGGGTGGTGCTGCCGGCGGAATGTTTGTCGGCCTCGTCGCCCCCAAACTTTTTGCTGCATACTGGGAATTGCCGTTGGGGCTCGGAGCGCTGGCACTGATAGCGCTGGTGTTGACCATGCACCATTTCGTTAATATTGGGAAGCGGCCTCTTTTTGTGGCGGCGCCGTTGGTGGCAGTGGCGAGCTTGATCTTCGTGATTTATTTCGCATATGACTATAGCTGGCTATTGAAGGAAGGGGGCACGATTCATTCGGTCCGGAATTTTTATGGCCGGTTGAGTGTCAAGCAATTGGGTTACAGTGAAACAAACCCGGATACTCGCCGCATGTTGATGCACGGCACAATCGTGCATGGCAAGCAATACATCTACGCCCCATATCGCCGTGTCACCACCAGTTATTACACTGAAAATTCGGGTATCGGCATGGCGCTAGCGCACTTTCATCAGGGCCCGCAACGTATCGGCGGAGTGGGAATGGGGGTGGGAACGATAGCCGCCTATGGCAAGCAGGGGGACTTGTACAAGTTCTACGAGATCAATCCTAAAGTGATCGAGATCGCAGGCAATTTTTTTTACTTTCTTAACGAAAGTCCTGCGCAAATACAGATCGCCCTGGGAGATGCTCGCCTGGTCTTGGAGCGGGAACGCCCTCAGCAATTCGACGTGCTGGCTATAGATGCTTTTTCCGGCGATGCCGTCCCGGTACATCTGGTTACCCGCGAGGCGCTTGCGGTATATTTGAAGCACATAAAGCCTGATGGGGCGGTAGCCTTCCACGTTACCAGCCGTTATTTACGTTTGGCGCCGGTAATAAAGCAACTGGCGGACGAGGTCGGCTATGAAACCGTGATGATCGCCGACAGCTCGGATGACAATCCCTATGCTTCGGATAGCGACTGGGTGATTGTCACGCGTAACCAGGGTTTCTTGAGCGATCCGGGAGTAGTGAAAAAGCGTACAGTGATCGAGTCGGTTGCGGGTATGAGAACCTGGACCGATGATTTCAGCAATCTTTTCCAGATACTCAAGTAATGCATGCAATAACGATAAATTACGACACAGCATCTTCTTGAAATGCAAGGTGAGCAATGCTGTATTGAGACGAAGCGGGATAAGCGGGTAGTCCGCGAAGCGGATGCTCGCAATTTGGATTGTTAGAAGTGCCCATAAGGTGATCGATTACAAGGCAACCCATGCTAGTCTTGCGCCTGCTGATGATCATAATTGCCCTGCTGCTGGTGTTGAGCGGCGGGGCGTATTTATTCACACGCGACCGCCGTTATCTCACATTTGCTTGGCAGACGCTGCGTTTCACGATATTTCTGTTGTTGGTTGTCGCACTGCTGTTCGTGCTTGAGCGCTATGTGCTGATGGGTTGGCGAATTTTGCTCTAGCAGCATGTCGAATTTTATGAATCGAATGAATTCGACAGGCGGCTAACCCTTGTTTTTCGTCATCCTGGATAGAGTGGCTTTAAGCGGTGAGTTGTCCAGTCCCAGGCTGAATTCATTTAATGCGTTCTGGGCGGTAACGCTGAGCTTGCGTGGGAGTGATCTGGATAGGTTGCGATCGAAGGAAACTTGCACCTTTACCCGGATTCCGCTAACCTCGCAGCCCCTGCTTTGCAACTTGACGACCAATTCTGGAGCAAGATGCCGTAGTTTGGCAGCGATGGTGGAATTGGCCACAGCGATGCTGAGTGTGCCCAGTTGCAATCCCAGCACTTGGAGGGATTGCACAAGCTGGGGAGGCGCTACACATATGAAGTGTTGCTGCAAGGCTGACAGGGTTTGAACCCGGTCCAGTAGCGGACGAAGTTCTTGAGCGCCGCTTAATAGTGAGTTGAGTCGTTGCGCCACAAGGTTAGATTTATACAGGAAGGGGGAAAGATGAATATTATTCTAGTTTCCAGTCGTTTGGCAAAGACCCGCAGCATTACGCTGAACGGATGGCAAATCCTGTTATTGATGCTGATGCTGTCTGGATTGATGCTGGGCGCGGCATTTGCCATGCAATATTCGCTGGTGCGCTTTGCTCCGGACGTGCTGGGTGAAGGGATGCGCACATTGTTATCCAAGGCATATATCGAGGAGCGGCAAAAACAACAATCCAATCTGTTTAGCAGCCTGGATACCATGGCGAGCCGCATCGGACAGATGCAGTCGCAGGTGCAGCGGCTGGATGCGCTGGGAGTTCGCTTGGCCAAGCTGACCGGGATGAAGCCGGGTGAATTCCAGTTTGACCAGATTCCCGCACAAGGCGGACCGCTGGTGATATTGCCGACCCAGCAGATGTCGGTGAACATTCTGGATCAGCAGCTGAACAGGTTAACGCAAGTGGTTAATGATCGCAGCGATAAATTGATGGCGCTCGAAACTATGTTGTTGCAGAATCAATTGAGCCGCAAATTGCTACCATCCATCCCGCCTGTTACCGTGGGATGGTATTCCTCTAACTTTGGCTGGCGCATAGACCCATTTACCGGTGCTAACGCAATGCACGAAGGGGTGGATTTCATGGTGGATGAAGGAACGGCGATTCATGCTTCGGCAGGCGGCGTAGTGGCCTTTGCGGCCAGTCACCCCCAGTATGGTAATATGGTAGAGATCGATCACGGCAATGAGATCATCACGCGCTACGCGCATGCTTCGAAATTGTTGGTGAAGGTGGGTCAAGTAGTGAGACGCGGAGAGAAGATTGCCGAGGTGGGAAGCACCGGGCGTTCTACCGGCAATCACTTGCACTTTGAAGTCCGCTATCAGGGCACCGCACAGAATCCCGTGCGCTTCCTGCAAAAAACCTCCAGTTAACAGAGATGGTTGTGGAAAGGGTGAGGTGAAGGATTGCCTCACCCTTTATTTTTTGTAATTGAGAAAAACTAAACATGATTTCCAGTTTGCTGAAAAGTATTTTCGGTAGTCGCAATGACCGCTTGCTTAAGGGATACCGCGCCACCATCCAATCGATCAATAAGCTGGAATCAGAAATCGCCAAATTGAGCGATACTGAATTGCGCCAGAAAACCGACAGCTTTAGGCAGCGTTTTGCGCAGGGCGAGTCGCTGGATACGTTGCTGCCAGAGGCATTTGCCGTGGTGCGCGAAGCCAGTTCGCGCGTGTTGGGTATGCGGCACTATGATGTGCAACTGATCGGTGGGATGGTTCTGCACTACGGCAAGATTGCCGAAATGCGTACCGGTGAAGGCAAGACGCTGATGGCAACATTGCCGGCTTACCTAAATGCGATATCTGGAAAGGGTGTGCATGTCGTTACCGTGAACGACTATCTGGCCAGCCGTGATGCGGAGTGGATGGGCAAGTTGTATCGCTTTCTTGGATTGTCGGTGGGTGTGATTCTGTCGCAGATGCAGTCAGGCGATAAACAGGCGGCCTATGCTGCCGACATCACTTACGGTACCAACAACGAATTCGGTTTCGATTACTTGCGTGACAACATGGCGACACAGGTTGGCGAACGTTTCCAGAGGCCGCTCAATTACGCCATCGTGGACGAGGTGGACTCGATCCTGATCGACGAGGCACGTACTCCGCTGATCATATCCGGTCAGGCCGAAGATAACGTCGATATTTATGTGCGCATCGATAAGCTGGTGCCGCAACTGGTGCGAAAGGCTGGCGAAGAAGATGCGGATGGCCCGGGCGACTTCAACGTGGACGAAAAGAACCATCAAATTCTGCTGACCGAGTCCGGTCATGAACATGCAGAGAACATGCTTGTTCAGGCGGGATTGCTGCCAGTTGGCGGCAGCTTGTACGATCCCGCGAACATTACCCTGATACACCATTTGTATGCCGCATTGCGAGCACACAATCTTTATTTTCGAGACCAGCACTATGTGGTGCAGAACGGCGAAGTGGTGATCGTCGATGAATTTACCGGACGTTTAATGGCCGGACGCCGTTGGTCGGATGGGCTGCATCAGGCGGTGGAAGCGAAGGAGGGGGTGCCGATCCAGAAAGAGAACCAGACGCTGGCGTCGATCACTTTCCAGAACTACTTCCGCCTCTATCACAAGCTGGCCGGCATGACCGGTACTGCGGATACAGAGGCCTACGAATTCCAGCAAATATACAGCTTGGAAACAGTTATCATCCCGCCGCATCGTCCGACCATCCGCAACGACATGATGGATAAGGTATATCTCACCGCCAAGGAAAAATATCGTGCCGTAATGGAAGACATCAAGGATTGCTACGAGCGTGGACAGCCAGTGCTGGTAGGGACGACCTCGATCGAGAATTCCGAGCTGCTGGCGCAGTATTTGGAGAAAGAACGTATGCCGCATCAGGTGCTGAATGCCAAGCAGCATGCGCGTGAAGCCGAAATCATTGCCCAGGCCGGTCGGCCCAAGATGGTGACCATCGCCACCAACATGGCGGGACGAGGCACCGACATCGTGCTGGGGGGTAATGTCGAAAAGCAGATTGAGCTGGTCCGTGAGGATGCCGGCATGGATGAGACTGCCAAGCAGCAGCGTATCGATATGTTGAAAACCGAATGGCAGCAGTTGCACCAGCAGGTGCTGGACAGCGGCGGTTTGCATATCATCGGAACGGAGCGCCATGAATCACGCCGTGTGGATAACCAGTTGAGAGGGCGTTCCGGACGCCAGGGGGACCCGGGCTCCAGCCGGTTCTACCTGTCGCTGGAAGATCCGCTGCTGCGCATTTTTGCCTCGGATCGTGTCGCGGCGATCATGAACAGATTCAAGATGCCGGAAGGCGAGGCGATCGAGCATAGCTGGGTGACTCGCGCGATCGAAAACGCGCAACGCAAAGTAGAGGCGCGCAACTTTGATATGCGCAAGCAGATTCTTGAATACGATGATGTGGCCAACGACCAGCGCAAGGTGATTTACCAGCAGCGCAGCGAGTTGCTGGAGAGTGTGGATATATCCGAAACCATCCAGGCGATGCGGGAAAGCGTGCTGGAAGACACCATCAGCATGTCAATTCCTCCGCACTCCATGGAGGAGCTATGGGATGTGCCCGCGCTGGAACAGGTGTTGGCTGCCGAGTTTCGTCTGGAATTGCCGTTGGAGAATTGGCTGGAGCAGGATAAACAGCTGAACGAGGAGGGTTTGCGGGCTCGCATCAGGGAGCAGGCCCGGCTGCAATACCAGGCAAAAGTCGAGCTGGTGGGTGCAGAACCCATGCATCATTATGAACGCGCAATCATGCTGCAAAGTCTGGACGTGCATTGGCGTGAACATCTTGCTGCGCTGGATCATCTGCGCCAAGGCATACATTTGCGCGGATATGCGCAAAAGAACCCCAAGCAGGAATACAAGCGCGAAGCTTTCGAGCTGTTTGCCATGATGCTGGATGCGATCAAGCGCGAGGTGACGCAAGTGCTAATGACCGTACAAGTACGCAGCGAGCAGGACGTCGAGCTGGCAGAGGCACCCCCTGCGCCCGGAAATGTGCAGTATCATCACTCCGATTATGACGAGGCGCTGGGAAGGTCAGCCGATGAGGAGCACAAACCGTTTGTGCGCGATGGACAGAAGGTGGGGCGCAATGACCCGTGCCCTTGCGGATCGGGCAAGAAATACAAGCAGTGCCATGGCAAGTTGAGTTAATTGATAAGGGAGAAAGTGATGTCTTTGATCATTGATACGCTGAAAACCTCGACGATTACCGAAGAATTGAGCGATGCCGAAGTGGCGATCCTTGCCAGCCTGTTCGAATTACAGGATTATAGAGGAGGCACTTTTATCGTTAAACAGGGTGACGAGCTTCCGGACAATCTATACATCCTTGCGCATGGAGATATCGAGGTAAAGTTCAGGAGTGGAACCCAGGAGTCCACGATACACATACTCAAGCCCGGCGATCTGGCTGGAATTATCAACTTCGTCGGCGGCGCGCAGAGTAGCGCGACACTTTGTGCGGTTGGCGATACCAAGGTATTGAGCTTGGAGCGTGCCAAGTTCGAGACGCTGATCAATTCTCATCCGATGATAGTTTACAAGGTGATGCGCGGTGTGGTGCGTAACGTGCATGGAATCGTGCGGCGGGTGAACAGCGAGACTGCGGAGTTGAGTAACTATATCTATCGCACGCGCGGCCGTTATTAAATAGCGGGAGGCAGTTGGTTTGTAGCTTTCGGCCAAATTTTTCCTGCACACAGCCTGCCGCAAGCCACCAATATTTGGAATTAGGACACCTTCATGCCGGTTAATCTTACACCGCCCGTAGCGGCACAACTGATGCCCGTTGCGGGCGTTACTTTGGGCATCGCGGAAGCGAATATCAAGAGGTCAAATCGCAAAGACCTGCTGGTGATGCAGTTGTGCGATGGCGCGCGGGTTGCTGGCGTGTTTACTAAAAACCGTTTCTGCGCTGCACCTGTGATCGTCGCGCGCGAACATCTTGCGCAAGCAGTTGGCATACGCGCGCTGCTGATCAACACCGGGAATGCCAATGCCGGTACCGGCGAACAGGGGATGCAGGACGCACGTACCAGTTGCGCCGCGCTGGCCGGATTGCTCGGTTGCAAGGCTAATCAGATATTGCCATTCTCCACCGGCGTGATCATGGAGCCGCTGCCGGTGGAGAAGATCGCCGCCGGGATGCCAGGTGCTGTGGCGAACATGCGCGCAGATAATTGGAACGATGCGGCGCAGGCGATTATGACCACCGATATTGTCGCCAAGGCGATCTCCAAACAAGTGGCAATAGATGGCACGACTATTACCATCACTGGCATCGCCAAAGGCTCCGGCATGATCCACCCGAACATGGCAACCATGCTGGGATTTATCGCCACCGATGCGGCGATCGCGCAACCGGTATTGCAGGCATTGATCAGCGAAGCAGCCAACCGTTCGTTCAACTGCATCACCGTGGACGGTGACACATCCACCAATGACGCACTGATGCTGATCGCTACAGGAAAAACTTCCCTGCCTGAAGTGAAATCCGCCGACAGCAAAACCGGTAAGGCTTTGCAGGCTGCACTCACCGAAGTCGCGACCTGGTTGGCTCAAGCCATCGTGCGCGACGGCGAGGGCGCGACCAAATTCATTACCGTGCGTATCGAGGGCGGCAACAATGAGGCTGAGTGCCGGAAAATTGGCTACGCGATCGCTCATTCACCGCTGGTAAAGACTGCGTTCTTTGCATCCGATCCCAATCTTGGGCGCATTCTTGCCGCCATCGGCTATGCGGGTATAGATGATCTGGATGTAAATGCCCTCAGTTTGTACCTGGACGGTGTGTTGGTAGCTGAACACGGCGGGCGAGCCACCAGCTATCGCGAGGAGGATGGTCAGCGCGTAATGCAGCAGAGCGATATCACGATACGCGTGCTCCTGAATCGCGGTGCAGCTGCTGCAACTTTATGGACTTGTGATTTTTCTTATGATTATGTGAAGATCAATGCGAGTTATCGCAGCTAAATTTTGTTTATATCAGGAGTATGAAAATGAATATCAGTATGAAAAATGCATTTCTGAAATTGGTTCTGATTGCGGCATCCTTTGTGGTTGCCGGGTGTGGCGATCAGGCACAGCGGGACGCCGCCAACTACAAGGCGGGTATCGAGGCCTATAGTCAGGGCAATTATGCTGTTGCACTGGAAAAGTTAAAACCAGTTGCCGAGCATGGCAATGCACAGGCACAAAACAAGCTCGGGGTGATGCACAGCCAAGGGCAGGGTGTTGCGCGAAATGACAAGGAAGCCGGGGTATGGTGGGGCAAGGCTGCCGAACAGGGGCATGTAGAGGCGCAGGAAAGCCTTGGCTTGCTGTATGCAAAGGGGCAAGGGGTTGCGCAGGATTGGGTTCAAGCGTACAAGTGGTTCAGCATAGCGGGCGCATCCGGAAAAGAAACAGCCTTGAATAACCAGAAAGTGATCGGGGTCCACATGTCTCCCGAAAAAATCGCCGAAGCGAATGCCTTGGCTCAGGAATGGCTGGAAAAGCACAAGAGATAGCCATTCTTGACTGGGGGTGTGCCGATCCCAAAGTGAATAAACAGGTGAAAGCTTGATGGAAAAATTCGACCGCTTTCTTGAGCACGCCGAACGCCTGATGGAAAAGCTGGAGCGCATACTGCCCAAGTCTGCGGCAGGCAACGCGCCGGACTGGAGCGCTGCCCATGCGTTCCGCTGGGAGCAGGGCAGGCTGGTTCCGGTGCCGCACCCGCATCGCATCGGTTTGAACGACCTGCTATTCATCGATAAGCAGAAGCAACTCATAGCGCAGAACACCAGGCAGTTCGTGCAAGACCGTCCGGCCAACAACGTGCTGCTAAGCGGCTCGCGCGGTACCGGCAAATCCTCGCTGGTCAAGGCGCTGCTCAACGAATACGCGCCTGAAGGTTTGCGCCTGATCGAAGTCGGCAAGCCGGCACTGGCGGATCTACCGCACATCATCGCGCTGGTCGCTGGCCGTCCGGAGCGTTTCATCCTGTATTGTGACGACCTCTCGTTCAACGCCGAAGAGCCTGGATACCAGGCCCTCAAGGCCGCACTCGACGGTTCGCTGGTTGCGTTTTCGGACAACCTGCTGATCTACGCCACCTCCAACCGCCGCCATCTGATGCCGGAATCGATGCAGGATAATCTTGCGACCAAATATGTCGGCGACGAGATTCATCCGGGGGAGAGTATTGAGGAAAAAATTTCCTTGTCCGAGCGGTTCGGCTTGTGGGTGTCGTTCTATCCTTTTTCTCAGGATGAATATCTGGATATTGTCGCGCACTGGCTTAAACACTTTGGGGTGACCGGAGAGATGGATGAGGTTGCAAGACAGGCGGCGTTTCAATGGAGTATTCAACGGGGTTCGCGCAGTGGGCGCGTTGCGTGGCAATTTGCTAGGGATTGGGCTGGACGTATTTAACTATCCAGTTCGTGGTGAGCATAGCGGCGGTTCTTTGCCGCGAAGTCGAAGTATGAATGACAAATAACAAATCAACACCGCCGGGTTGCCCCCGGCGGTTTTGATTTTGAATTGACCTGAAAGAAAGATTGTATTGAGTAGCTCAACCGAAAATTCCAAAGTTGTCGAAGTCGCTGCTGCCGTCCTGCAACGCCCCGACCACTCCTTCCTCCTCGCCCAACGCCCCCCCGACAAAGTCTGGGCCGGCTATTGGGAGTTCCCTGGCGGAAAGATCGAACCCGGCGAAACACCCTACCATGCGCTGGAGCGCGAGTTGCGCGAGGAACTCGGCATCACGGTCATTACTGCCTACCCGTGGGTGACGCGTGTGTACACCTATCCCCATGCGACGGTGCGGCTGAATTTCTATCGCGTGACGGCGTGGAGTGGCAAGCTGTATCCACATGAGGGGCAGCAGTTTTCCTGGCAACATATGCCGGATATATCTGTGTCGCCAGTGTTGCCTGCCAACGCGCCGATACTACGCGCGTTGTCATTGCCAGTCCTCTATGCGATAAGTAATGTAGCCGAGCTGGGCGAGCCGGAGTTCATGCGGAGGATGGAGGCTGCTTTGCATAACGGTTTGCGGCTGGTGCAATTACGTGAGAAGGACTATTCGCGAAACGCGGTGCGCGAACTGGCATTGAGAATGTTGTCTTTGATGCGTCGCCATGATGCGCGTCTGATCATCAATGCCGATATCGAGTTGGCAAGAGAGGTCGGTGCGGACGGGGTGCAGTTGACTGGCGCACAACTTGCCGAATTAAGTGCACGACCCGCTGTGGATTGGTGTGGGGCCTCTTGTCACAGCGCCGAGGAATTGCGCCGCGCCGAAGAACTGGGTTGCGATTTTGCGTTGCTTTCTCCGGTGCTGGTTACGCAGTCGCATCCGGGTGCGACTCATTTGGGCTGGGAGAGGTTTTCGGCGACCGTCGCGGACTCACTCATCCCGGTATATGCGCTGGGCGGTTTGACACATGGCGACATGCATAGCGCGTGGCAGCATGGCGCACATGGCATCGCCTTGATGCGACAGGCCTGGTGATCCCGGTCTCATGCCAGCGCTGTTAGTGCGTGTATCCCCGTTTTCTTGCTTTCCTAGATTGGGGAATATCTTGCTCAATGCTCTCAATATTTAGGAAATTCATACAGGAGTCAAAGTGAGTTGGAGTAGATATATTATGAATAAACAACCAGATATGTCATGCCATTCGGCGTATGGCGCAATAATTGCTTATGACCCATTACGAGTGTTGTTCTCAAAGCAATGGAGGGAAAAATGAAGTATTTTCTCGCTTGTCTGGTCATTCCAGCCGTACCTGTCCTGCTGTTTGTTGTTTTTGGGATCGGCGCTCTGTATTTTGGCGTGACTAATTTGATGGAGCGGGGATGGGCAGCAAAAAAATCCTCGCCAGACCCGGCATTTCACCAAGTAGTCATATTATGAAACGAGCCTGGAGATCCAGTTCGAGTTTCGTGTAACCACATAAATAAAAAAATATAATAATCCGCAGCAAGCCAATGTGAATTAACTGTGCCCCCAAAGCTGCGGGTTCTTGCCCCATGGGAGGGGAATTTGCCCATTGATAAACACCTTATGAATAAATTTCTACAGGTGGTTTATACAAAAAGGTAGTTAAGAGTTAAATATGAACCGCTCAGATTTAATTGCACGCTTGGCCGAGTTACAACCTCAGCTTCAAATCAAAGATGCTGAGCTTGGTACCAAAGTAATCATAGATGCCCTGTCCAATACGCTATCGAGTGGTGGGCGTGTCGAGGTGCGCGGCTTCGGCAGCTTTTCTCTGAATTACAGACCTCCTCGCACTGGACGCAATCCAAAAACTGGTGCGCAGGTGAAAGTGCTCGCGAAATACGTGCCCCACTTCAAGGCTGGAAAAGATCTCAGGGAGCGAGTAAGTGAAAGAAAGTAGCAATACTAATTCCTCCAGTCATATTGTTTATGCCTTGATTTTGGCTTTGTGCATGGCGCCGATGGCTGGCGATGCGCAAGCCAATTTTGTGGCGGGCATGGATGCCCGGCAGTTGTCTCAGGAAGTGAAGGTGTGGCTTAAGTCGGGCAATTCTCTGGTTGTGATTGCAAAGGCGGCTCATGATGCCGGTTTGAATTCCGAACAAGTTGCGTCTAGCCTGATTGAATCTGGGCAAAACCCTGCGGAAGTGGTTGCGGCGCTGATTAAAATTGATCCCAATGCGGCAAGGTTGATCACGGTGGCGGCGTTGACCAAGAAACCAGCCCAGGCTTCTGCGATTACTGCAGCAGCTATTTCTGCAGCTCCGCAGCAAAGCCGAGCGATCATTTTGGAGGCACTGACTGTGCCCGATGTGAATCCTTCCGATGTGCTGTCTGCGACAGCGTCTGGAGGGAGCAGTGACAAGTGAGAGTCATTAAGAAGATCGGTTGTATGCACTTCAGAGGATAGGGCACTTCAAAAATCCACATATCATCCCAACTAATGAAACTGCTAGCCATTCGACCAGGCTGCCAGGCTACAACCGCTAAGTTGACGGGTATGCTGCATAACAGCAGGGGGTTAAGCAGGCAATCCGCGTAGCAGATGCCCGCAAAAAATTGCTTGCTTACATATCATCCATATCGGTGCTGCGGGAATTTTTTGCGTGTCTTGCATTCGGGCGAGCAGTGATGTTTTGAAGTAACCTGTAAATTTATTGGTTGTATTAGAAATTGTTATTTACATAACAGCCAAGCAGGATCGTGTTATTTTCAAATGTTCTCGTGTGTTTCACTTTGCTTATTCCGGTGTATGAGTCGGGAAGCTTGACACATGATGAGATACACACTGCTTGGCAGTATGGCGCGCATGGAATTTCCGTGTTGCGTTAACTCTGGTGAGGCGGCGGGGTGTAATCCTGCTCGTCCTTGTCTGCCGGCCCGGCCACGCGATACTCCTCGCTTGCCCAGCGTCCGAGATCGATCAGTTTGCAGCGTTCGCTGCAGAATGGCCGGTAGCGGTTGCGGGTATCCCACTGATGCTCTTTTCCGCACTGCGGGCAGGTCACAATGGGTGGAGGGTTGGGTGGCATGATCAGGCCAGAGTGCAAAAGGTCATTTCGAATGGTACGTCCTGTTCGAACAGTGTGGATTTCGCGGCATAGTCGGCAGAGATGAAGCGGATGTTGATGGCGTATTTATTGGCGCTGACTTCGGGTATGCACGCCAGGTTCCTGCTCAGGGTGATGCGCAATATCTGCGCGACACGCCCGCCCTGCATTTGCTGGAAAGTGCCCTGATGTGCGGTGAACTGAAGAACCTTGCCGTTTTCGCGCAACAAGCGCAGGACGATCTTCATCCCGGCGTGTATAGGCAGGAATTGAGTCAGCCAATTGCGCAGGATTTCACGCCGCAGGTTGGCATCCTGTTGCCGCCAATAGTGATAGGAGGGAATGTCGAATTCGCATGTGCCTCCCGGCATGATGGAGCGTTGCTTGATGTTCATCAGCCATTCATTCTCGCGCAGCCGTTGGCCGATTTTTCCGGTAGAGGCATGCAGGTCTGCAGCGGCCTTGTCGATCTCGGCAAGGATCGCTTTCAGTGCATCTTCGAAAATCGCGGGATTGTTATGCAGGCTGGAAAGGGCGCGCTTCTGTCGTTCCAGTTCCTGCAGCAGTTCAGACTTCAAGTCGGCCCGGCAAGCTACTTCCAGAATCTCAAACAGAGTGATCAGCGCGGCGTGGTGGTCCATGCTGTCCTCTTGCTTGGTGAAATGATCCATGCGTACGAACAAGTCCTCCAGGCGCAGTAGTGTGCGCACCTTTTCATTGAGTGGAAATTCGTAGCTGATCACGCTGTCATTATCCGCTTAAATGTCGTGGGAGGCCGGTAGCTAACGATATATTGAATAACCTCATATCGTCAATCGGGTACCCGGTCGTAAGTTCTTCGTCTGACGTTATCCTGGTTTGGGTGGATAGCCAGGTATTGTTCGTGCAGCTTGGCCACTTGTATGGCCAAGCTATCCAAGTCCGAGTCGTTGTGGATCACATCGTCTGCCAGTTTCAAGCGCTCTGTGCGTGTTGTTTGCAGCGCGATGACTGTACGCACTTCCGTTTCGCTCATGCGATTGCGCGTGATAGTGCGGGAAAATTGGCTGGCCTCAGGGCAATCCACCACCAGTATGCGTTGAACAAGTTTCCGGAACGCAAGGCTTTCCGGCAGCAATGGTACGACGATGATGGTATAGGGCTTGCCAAGCAATTGCTGCAGTTGGCTCTTGGTCTGCTCGAGTATTAGGGGGTGCAGGATCGATTCCAGCTGATGTTTTGCAGCGGCAACCGAAAAAATCAGCGTGCGCATTCTGGTCCGGTTCAGCGAGCCATCGTCTGCGATGTATTCATTACCAAATGCTTTCTGGATTGCTGGGATGGCCGCACCTCCAGGTTGCGTCAGGCGGTGTGAGATCACATCCGTGTCAATAATACCTGCGCCAAGTTTTGCGAACAGGTCGGCAGCAGTGCTTTTGCCGCAACCGATTCCGCCGGTGAGTCCGACTATAAGTTTGTCCTGAACTGGGTCGAAGGGACTCATGGGGTTGAAAGCAGTTGCAGATATTCATGTGTCAGTGTCTGCCCCCAGAACAGTGCGACCAATCCCCCGCCGGCGAGGTAAGGGCCGAACGGGATGGGGGTATTGCGGCCATGCTTGAGCGCCACGATCAGAGTGATCCCAACCGCCGCGCCCACCAGCGAAGATAGCAGTATGATCAGTGGCAGCATTTGCCAGCCCATCCACGCACCCATTGCCGCGAGCAGTTTGAAATCGCCATAGCCCATACCTTCTTTGCCGGTGGCAAGTTTGAACAGCCAATACACGCTCCAAAGCGCTAAATAACCGATCACCGCACCGATTACTGCGCTAGGCAAATCGGTGTAGATGCCGTACAGGTTGAACAGCAAGCCTGCCCAGAGCAGCGGTAAAGTGATGTCATCCGGCAGCAGCTGGGTGTCGAAATCGATAGCCGTGAGAGCCAGCATTGCCCAGACGAACAGCAGCGCACCTGCCGCAGCCCAGCCGAATCCAAAGTGCCAGGCCGTATATGCACACAACAATCCGCTTGTCGCTTCGATGACCGGATAGCGCGGGGAGATCGCCGCGCCGCATCCCCTACACTTGCCGCGCAACAGCAGATAACTCACTACAGGGATGTTTTCCCAAGCGCTAATCGCGTGATTGCAGTGCGGACAGGCAGAGCGCGGGACAAAGAGATTGTATGGATTATGGTGACCGGGGATTTTGCTGTCATCCCCGTGTAGCAGCTCCGCGCATTGTTGCTGCCAGCCTTGTTCCATCATCTTCGGCAAACGATGAATCACTACATTTACAAAGCTGCCAACCATCAGTCCCAGGATGGCGCATATAACGGTGAATGCAAGCGGCGAGGATTGGAGAAGCTCAAGTAAACTCATAAGGCTGCAACAAGGTCTGTGGTTGCAGATCTGAGAGCTGGGAGGGCGGCTTGCTTCTTGTCTCTCGGTCCTCGTACCACAATTCCTGGTTCTTGCTCCGCAATATTCATCAAATCACTTCGCCCATCTTGAAGATCGGTAGATACATCGCCACTACCATGCCGCCGATCAGCGTGCCAAGCACTACCATGATGACGGGCTCCATCAAGCTTGAGATGGCCGCTACCGCATCATCTACCTCGGCCTCGAAGAAGTCGGCTACTTTGCTGAGCATGGAATCAAGTGAACCGGCTTCTTCACCGATGGCACACATTTGCAGCACCATGCTCGGGAATAAACCGGTATTCTGCATTGAGGTGGTCAGGCTGCTGCCGGTACTCACTTCACGCTGTATGGCTTTGGTGGCATCGTAGTACACGACATTACCTGCCGCACCGGCGACCGAATCGAGTGATTCGACCAACGGGACGCCGGCAGCAAACATCGTGGCAAGCGTCCGAGTCCAGCGTGCGATGGCGGCCTTGCGGATTAGTTCGCCGAAAACGGGCAATTTCAGCATTAACTTATCCATGGCATCCTGTACTTTTTTACTGCGCTTCCAGAAATAGAAGAAGGTGTAAAAGCCCCCGCCTATGCCGCCGAAGATCAAATACCAATAGGCCACAAAGGTATCGGAAATGGCCATAAGCACCAGTGTTGGCGTTGGCAGGCTTGCGCCAAAACCAGAGAACAGTTCTTTGAACGCAGGGATCACGAAGATCATGATCACCGCGGTGATGATAAACGCCACCACGATGATGGAAACCGGGTAGAACAGGGCCGATTTGATCTTGCTCTTGAGTGCCTGGGTTTTTTCCATATAGGTGGCCAGGCGTTCTAGCAGGGCATCCAGAATACCCGCTGCTTCACCGGCGCCGATCAGGTTGCAATACAGGGCGTCAAAGTACAGCGGATACTTTAAAAATGACTGCTGCAAGCTGCTTCCGGTTTCAACATCGGATTTGATGTCGAACAGCAGCTTGGCGACTGATGGATTGTTGTGTCCTTTGCCGACGATATCGAAAGCCTGCAATAGCGGTACGCCCGACTTCATCATGACGGCAAGCTGGCGGGTGAACAGCGTGATGTCTTTGGCAGTGATAGCCTTTCCGCTGGTTTTCTCCTTCTTTATTTTTGTAACGGTGACACCTTGGCGGCGCAGATGGGAAGATACAATCGCTTCGCCGGCTGCGCGCATCACGCCCTTGGCTAACTTGCCGGCCTTATCTTTCCCTTCCCAGCTGAAAGAGTACTCTTTTGCTTTCTTTTCGGTTTTTGGCGCAACAGCCATATCGTCTTCCTTGGTCACTCACTGAATGCTGGAGGGCATGATGCCGAGCTTTAAGCATCTTGTAAAGCTGGTGAAAAAGTGCAGTTGTGCGTAGGGCGCATGATGTTGCGTAACGACACCTTGGGCGCTATGAATCACTCGGCTGTGCGGGGGAAAACTTGTGCTACCTTCACGATGCGGTCCTGGGTCTGAATGATCTCTATCGGATAGCCGGCGATCTTCAGGCTGGTGCCAGCCTCCGGAATGTCTTCGAGATGTTCCAGAATCAGTCCATTCAGCGTTTTCGCGCCCTCCAGCGGCAAATGCAGTCCCAGCTTGCGATTCAGTTCGCGCAAGCTGCTGCTGCCTTCCAGCAGAAAACTGCCGTCCGGGTGGCGCAAAAACTTTCCGGTTTGCTGAGGGGACTGCGTGGTGAATTCACCGACTATTTCCTCAAGAATGTTCTCCAGTGTCACCAACCCAAGCAACTCACCATATTCGTCCACCACCAGTCCCAGCCGCGTATGGCGTTCCTGAAACTGCTGCAGCTGCTTGAGCAGCGGCGTGTCGGATGGAATGAAATAGGGCTCATGGAGTATTGCGCGCAACTGGGCAATGTCCAGTGTCGCCTCCAGCAACAGGGATGGCACACGCTTGAGATGCAAGATACCGATTACGTTGCTGGGAGTGTCGGCATACACTGGCAGCAGCGTATGGTGGCAGGTGATTATTTGCTGGCGCAATTCGCCTGCGTCCACGTTGATATCAAGGGCTTCGATCTGATTGCGCGGGATCATCACGTCATTAACGGTGATGCGCTCCAGATCGACGAGGTTCAGCAACATCTTCTGGTGTTTGCGCGGCAGGAAATGCTCGGCATCCAGTACCAGTCCACGCAACTCTTCCAGTGTCACCTTTTGTTTGCTTTGATCGGTCTGAATCTTGACACGCAGCAATCGCAGAACGACTTTTACAATGGTGGTGGCTACCGAGACTACCGGATGAAACAAGGTGATGAGCGGTGAGAGAAAATAACCGGAGGGCAGTGCAATGCGCTCTGGATAACTGGCGGCAATGATCTTAGGCATGATTTCGCTGAATACCAGCAGAATAAAAGTGATTGCCAGGGTGCCGAGCAGCAAGGCCAGTTCGCTGGCGCCAAACAGGCGCAGCACGAGGATGTTGGTGACGGCAGCCGCCGCGACGTTGAGCAGGGTATTGCCGAACAGGATCGAACCAAGCAGCCGGTCAATTTTGGCCAGAAGCCGGGAAGTCAGTTTGGCACTTTTGCTGCCTTTGCGGATCAGGTTGTTCAGGCGGTAGCGGTTGATTGCCATCATGGAAGTTTCGGCTGCGGAAAACCATGCTCCTAGTATCACCAGCAGCAGCAATGCACCAAACAGCGTACCTAGAGAAATGTCGTCCAATGTGATGTCCTGGTAATTGTGATGCCGGGTGATGCTGTTGCCGGAAATAGTGTGCGAGAGGATTGCGGGTGTCAAGCAGCCCGGCGGTTGCTTAGAACCATCAGCAGCACGCCGGCTATTACCATAGGCAGACTTAGCCATTGACCCATGCTCATACCCAAAGATAATAGCCCAAGAAAATCATCCGGCTCACGGGTGAACTCGACCAGAAAACGGAAGCTGCCATAGCCGATCAGGAACAAGCCGGAAATTTCACCGACTGGACGAGGTTTGCGTGCATACAGCCAAAGCAGCGCGAACAGCAACACACCTTCCAGCGCGAACTCATAGAGCTGCGAGGGGTGGCGGGATATGTCATCCACCTTGGGAAACACCATCGCCCAAGGGGCGTCGCTGGGGCGCCCCCACAATTCGCCATTGATGAAATTGCCAAGCCGTCCAAAAGCGAGGCCGGGTGGCACCAGCGGTGCAATGTAATCGGTAATGAACAGCCATGTGAGTTTGCGTCTGTGAGCCAGCAACATCATCGCGATGAGCACGCCGAGAAATCCGCCGTGGAACGACATGCCGCCCTGCCACACTGCAAAGATCTCCAAAGGGTGCGCGAAATAATACGAGGCCTTGTAAAACAGCACATAACCCAGCCGCCCGCCGAGTATCACACCGAGCACACCATAGAACAACAGGTCGTCAAGCAGATTGGCATTCAACCTGGCATCGTTCAGCATGGCGATGCGTCTGCGCCCCAGCCACAGAAATGCCATGAAACCGGCGAGATACATCAGTCCATACCAGTGAATCGCCAAGGCGCCGAGGTGCACGGCAACAGGATCGAATTGCGGGTGAGTTAACATCGGAGAATCAGTTAAAATCAGAAACCTGATTATACGGGCATATGGGCAAGCCGCCCAAACACGCGAGACACTAGCGAAAGAAAAGGGGATAAACATGGCAACAGCGCAGCAACTTAACACGCAATTCGGCATTGGCGGACAGCTAAGCTTTCATGAGGACGCCAGTGGGTTGGTCGTCGCTAAGATCAACAACACGCAGGCAAGCGCATCGTTATGTCTGCAAGGTGCACATCTGATGAGCTGGAAGCCAAAGAGCCAGTCCGTTCCGGTGGTTTGGTTGTCGCGTGATGCCAAGCTGGCAGCGGGAAAATCGATACGCGGCGGCGCACCGGTGTGCTGGCCTTGGTTTGGTGCACACGCAGCAGAAGCAAGTTTCCCCGGACATGGTTATGCGCGCACTGTTCCATGGCGCGTTGTAGAGACCGGCAGCGATCCAGATGGTGCGACGCGCCTGACCCTGCGGCTGGAGGAAAGCGAAAAAACGCGTGCTCAATGGCCGCATGCATGCACGCTTGATTTGACGGTCGTTGTTGGCGAAGCGCTGCGCATGGAGTTGACAACCGAAAATACCGGCACGAGCGATTTCGTGATCGGCGAAGCCTTGCACACTTATTTTCAGATCGGCGATATCGGTGCTGTGCGCGTGAATGGATTATCTGGTTGCGGTTATTGGGATAAAGTCGGCGGCTCCTCATTCAGGAAGCAAGCCGGCGATATCAGTTTCTCAGGTGAGACCGACAGGGTGTACATCAACACGCCGGCAGAATGTGTGATTGAGGACGACAAGCTGAAACGCCGGATCCGCGTCACCAAATCCGGTAGTCTTTCCACTGTAGTGTGGACGCCATGGGTTGAGAAGGCCACCAAAATGGGTGACATGGGGCAGCCGGACGGCTGGCGCGAAATGGTGTGTGTGGAATCGGCTAATGCGATCGAGAATGTGGTAGCAATCTCTGCGGGCACCATGCATACGCTGATAGTCGAATATCGGGCCGAATCGATGTAGAGTGGCCATCCAGGCTGCAGATAAGCTCGCAACATTCCCGTCAAAATTAGAGAAGAATGTGGTGCTATTCGATGCTGGTGACCAGCTAGCTGGCTCAGAAAAGTGACTGCTTCATGTGTCACGCTATAGAAAAGAAAGTGGTTGGTCCCGCATGGGAAGATGTGGCAGCCAAATATTGCCGCGACAAGGGTGCCGAAACCATGTTGTTCGAAAAGTGAAGAAAGGCGGAAGTGGCATCTGGGGAGTTGTGCGCATGCCGTCCTACTCACAATGCGTCAGCGATGCAGACATCAAGTCATTGGTTAAATTCGTGTTGTCTTTGAAATAAGCGGGCACAAAACAAGATTTCTGTCCGGTGTTGCTGGGTGTTCTATGGAAAACCCGGTTGGCAAAGCGGTCAGAGTTGTTTAGAATCGGCGTCGAAGGCAAAACCTTCGCAATAGTTTAGGGTGTTTTAATCATAAAATCGGAGAAATGTAATGAAATCTATCATTGTTAGCATGATCGCAGCAGCAGGTTTGATGGTGGCAGGAAGCGCTTTCGCAGCAGAGATGCCAGAACTGGCAAAGAAAATGAACTGCACCGCTTGCCACGCAATTGACAAGAAATTGGTTGGCCCGTCTTGGCAGGATGTTGCCAATAAGTACAAGGGCGATGCAGGCGCAGCAGCAGCGCTGCAAACCAAGGTATCCAAGGGCGGTAGCGGTGCATGGGGCACAATGCCTATGCCAGCTAATGACGCTGCCGGCACCAAGCAAGCCGAGATCAAGGAACTGGTTACTTTCATCCTGGGTCTGGCCAAGTAAGCCTGTACTATCGCAAGAAGCAGGAGTGATCCTGGAAAAAGCCGGCGCAAGCCGGCTTTTTATTGCCAAGATTTCAGGGTAAATTCCGACAGGATGGGAGTAAAGTTGTCAACCTTGGCCGGAACAAGCGCGTTACTTGCCTGCCGCCAGAGAATTTGGTCGGCAAAGTGAACGGGGCTTTGTGGGAATCAATAGAATTGACCAAACCTTCGCGCCGTTTTGAATGTTTCAATCATAAATCGGAGAGTTAAAGCATGAAATCTATTATCGTTGGCGTCGCTGTGGCAGGTTTGATGGTGGCAGGAAGCGCTTTCGCAGCAGAGATGCCAGAACTGGCAAAGAAAATGAACTGCACCGCTTGCCACGCAATTGACAAGAAATTGGTTGGCCCGTCTTGGCAGGATGTTGCCAATAAATACAAGGGCGATGCAGGCGCAGCAGCAGCGCTGCAAACCAAGGTATCCAAGGGCGGTAGCGGTGCATGGGGCACAGTGCCTATGCCAGCTAATGATGCTGCCGGCGCCAAGCAAGCCGAGATCAAGGAGCTGGTTACTTTCATCCTGGGTCTGGCCAAGTAAGCCTGTACTATCGCAAGAAGCAGGATTGATCCTGGAAAAAGCCGGCGCAAGCCGGCTTTTTGTCGCCGTATATTTCCGGCCAGAAAATTGACAAGCAGCGCGCCGTCTCTGCATAATCAACAGGCATACATTCAGGGGTAAATCATGTCACTTCGTATAGTTCGTTCATTACTGCTTGCCGCCATCACGCTGACCTTGCTGGGGTGTGAAAAATCATCCACTGCCAATCAAGGCGCCTCAGGCGGCGAATTGGTCGTGCGCATCGGCGCATCTGCGCCATTGACCGGCCCGCAGGCGCATATCGGCAAAGACAACGAAAGCGGCACGCGCATGGCGATAGACGATGCCAACGCCAAGGGTATCGTTATCGGCGGACGCAAGGTGCGCTTCGAGCTGGTCAGCGAGGACGATCAGGCTGACCCAAAAACTGCGACTATCGTCGCGCAAAAGCTGGTGGACAACAAAGTCAATGGCGTGATCGGCCATCTTAATTCCGGCACGACCATTCCCGCTTCAAGAATCTACAACGACAACGGCATCGTGCAGATTTCCCCGTCCGCCACGGCGGTCGCCTACACCGCGCAAGGTTACAAAACTGCATTTCGTGTGATGGCGAATGATGCCCAACAAGGCCGCGTATTGGGCGAATATGCGACCAGGAATATTGGCGCGAAGAAGATTGCCGTCATAGACGATCAGACCGGATACGGACAGGGTCTGGCAAACGAGTTTATCAAGTCTGCACAAGCCAACGGCGCGCAAATCGTTGCACATGAATACACCAACGACAAGGCATATGATTTCACCGCGGTGCTGACTGCGGTCAAGGGCAAGAAACCGGAATTGCTGTTTTATGCCGGGATGGATCCGCAAGCGGGCCCGATGGCGAAACAACTCAAGGCGCTCGGATTGAAGCTGAAGTTCATGATGGGTGATGGCGGTTACACACCGCAATTTCTCAAGCTGGCAGGCACAGCGGCTGAAGGCAGTTATGCGTCACTCCCAGGCGTGCCGCTCGACAAGATGCCGGGAGGAAAAGAATTCGAATCTCGTTTTGTCGCCAAGTATCAGCCGATCCAGTTGTATGCTCCGTACTGTTATGACGCGGTGAATGTGATGATTGCCGCGATGCAGAAAGCTGGCTCGGCGGATCCCGCGAAGTATCTTCCTGCACTTGCCGGAATTACGCACGATGGGGTGACGGCAAAGATACAGTTCGATGAAAAGGGTGATCTGAAAGGCGGGGCCATCACGTTGTATCAGGTGAAACAGGGCAAGTGGCAGCCGCTGGAAACGCTGGGGGAAACTGCTCCGGTGACGCGTTAATGCTTATTTGATGTTATGACTTAAACGACACCTCGGAGTGTCGTTTTTGTTTGCGATCTATGGAGATATTTTTTCAGCAAATCATCAACGGCCTCGTGCAGGGCAGCGTATATGCGCTGGTCGCGCTGGGTTACACAATGGTGTATGGAATCCTCGGGCTGATCAACTTTGCGCATGGCGAAGTGGTGATGATAGGTGCGATGCTGGCGCTGTCTTCGCTGACTGTGTTGCTGGGCTGGGGCGTGCCGCCATTGCTGGCATTCCTGCTCAGTATGGTTCTTGCGATGGCGGGCTGCATGGTGCTGGGTTACAGCATCGAACGCATCGCCTACCGTCCGTTGCGCCACGCGCCTCGCCTTGCTCCGCTGATTACCGCGATTGGCGTCTCTATCGTTCTGCAGAATCTGGCGATGATGATCTGGGGGCGCGAGTACCATGCTTTCCCGCAACTGATCACCAACGAAACGCATAACCTCGGCGGCGCGATTATCAGCGACATCCAGATTGCAATTTTCGTCATTGCGCTGGCGATCATGGTTGGACTGTTGTTGCTGGTGCACAGGACCCGTCTCGGCCGCTCAATGCGCGCGGTGGCTGAGAATCAATATGCCGCGCAACTGATGGGTGTGGACATCAACCGGGTGATATCCATCACGTTCATGCTGGGCTCGGCACTCGCTGCCGTGGCCGGGCTGATGGTCAGCGCCAATTATGGGCTGGCGCATTACTACATGGGTTTTATATTGGGCCTGAAAGCCTTCACTGCAGCGGTGTTGGGAGGTATTGGAAATTTGCGCGGCGCGATGCTGGGCGGCCTGTTGCTGGGGCTGATCGAGAGCTTGGGCGCGGGTTACATCGGCGACCTGACTGGCGGATTCATGGGCAGCAACTATCAGGACGTGTTTGCTTTCTTCGTGCTGATTGCGGTGCTGGTGTTTCGTCCGTCGGGTTTGTTGGGAGAGCGTATTGCCGAACGTTCCTAAAAACCTGAAGTTCTGGCTGCTGCTAGCAGCAATTCTGTTGCTTCCTTTCGTTACCGATGCTCTGTTCGGGCGCGGCTGGGTGCGCATCGTGGATTTTGCGATGCTCTACATCATGCTGGCGCTTGGCCTGAATATTGTGGTTGGTTTCGCGGGACTGCTCGATCTGGGCTACATCGCATTCTTCGCGGTGGGGGCGTATTGCTACGCATTGACCGGCTCTCCGCATCTGACGCTTGCGTTCCCGATGGCGTTTCCTGAAGGCGTGCACCTGTCGTTCTGGATAGTTCTACCGCTGGCGGCGCTGGTCGCGGGAGGATTTGGCGTGCTGCTCGGCGCGCCTACGCTGAGGTTGCGCGGCGACTATCTGGCAATCGTCACGCTGGGTTTCGGAGAGATCATCCGCATTTTTTTGAACAACCTGAATGCGCCGGTCAATCTGACCAACGGTCCACAAGGCATCAGCAGAATCGATCCGGTCAGCGTGGCGGAAGTGCCGTTGAGCGTCACGCAGCAGATTTTCGGCATCGAGCTGCCATCGGTGCATCTGTATTTTTACTTGTTCCTCATCTTTACTGTACTGGTGGTATTTGTTTCGCAGCGGCTGGAGAAGTCACGCATAGGGCGAGCCTGGATGGCGATTCGCGAGGATGAGATCGCAGCTGCTGCAATGGGCATCAACACGCGCAACTTAAAGTTGCTGGCGTTCGCTATGGGGGCAATGTTTGGAGGCGCATCCGGTGCGCTGTTCGCCGGTTTTCAGGGCTTCGTCAGTCCGGAAAGTTTCAGCCTGATGGAATCCATCATGGTGCTGTGTATGGTGGTGCTGGGTGGCATGGGCAACATCGCGGGCGTGATACTCGGCGGGGTATTGTTGGCGGTATTGCCTGAAGTGCTTCGTCACAGCGTTGTTCCATTGCAACAGGCGCTGTTCGGCAAGGCGATTGTCGATCCGGAAAGCTTGCGCATGTTGATGTTCGGCACGGCATTGATCGTGATGATGTTATACCGTCCGGCAGGATTGCTGCCGTCGCGCGTGCGCCGTCGCGAGCTGGCTAGTGACGAGGTTGCAGAGTCAATATGACCGGCTTGCCATCATTGCTGCAGCTTTCGTCCATCAGCAAACACTTTGGCGGATTGAGCGCGCTGAGCGATGTATCGCTACATATCCAGCGCGGCGAGATCTATGGCCTGATCGGTCCGAATGGCGCAGGGAAAACGACGCTGTTCAATGTTATCACCGGACTTTACCAACCGGGCGCGGGAGAATTTCAGTTCGATGGTAAGCGCTATCAGGCATGCAAGCCACATGTGTTGGCGCAAGCCGGCATTGCACGCACTTTTCAAAACATCCGGCTGTTCGCCAACTTGAGCGCGCTGGAGAATGTGATGATAGGCCGCCATTTGCGCACTCGTGCCGGCGTGTTTGGCGCCTTGTTGCGCAACCGCGCAACGCTATATGAAGAGCGTGCCATCACCGAACGCGCGCATGAATTGTTGCGTTATACTGGGATCGGCAAGCCTGCGCACACGCTCGCCAAGCATTTATCTTATGGCGAACAACGGCGATTGGAAATCGCACGTGCACTGGCAACTGATCCGCTACTGCTTGCGCTTGACGAGCCCGCCGCTGGCATGAACGCCACCGAAACGGCAAGTCTCAAGGAGCTGTTGCAGACCATACGCTCCGGTGGTGTTACCGTGCTGCTGATCGAGCACGACGTCAAGCTTATCATGGGGTTGTGTGACCGCGTAGCGGTTCTGGACTACGGCAAGAAGATTGCTGAAGGTGTGCCGGAAGTGGTGCGCAATGATCCTGTCGTGATTGCCGCTTATCTTGGACAAGAAACCGCCGATTCGTCCCCGCAAGGGGGCACCACTTTCACGCATCGGTAGGGGTTGGGGAGAGGGTGTCCATGACTGAAAAACCGGAACACTTGCTCGAAATCAGTGGCATGAAAGTCTCCTATGGTGGCATCCAAGCCGTTAAGGGCATCACGCTGCACATCGCCTCAGGCGAGCTGGTAGCACTGATCGGCAGCAATGGCGCAGGCAAAACCACCACGCTGAAAACACTTGCAGGCCTGCTGCATCCGGCTAGCGGGCATGTTCAATATGACGGCAAGAATCTGTACAAAATTGCGGCACATCAGCGCGCGGCGATGGGCATTGCCTTGGTGCCGGAAGGCCGCGGCGTATTCGCGCGCCTCTCGGTTCAGGAAAATCTGCAAATGGGCGCATATTGCCGCAGCGAAAAAAGTGAGATAGCGGTAGACTTGGAACGTATGCATGAATTATTTCCGCGCTTGGCAGAGCGAAAAGACCAGTTGGCCGGGACGCTCTCCGGCGGCGAACAGCAAATGGTCGCGATGGCGCGCGCGCTAATGAGCCGTCCGCGCCTGTTGATGCTGGACGAACCCAGCATGGGCCTCGCACCGCTGATGGTGCAAAATATTTTCGGGGCGATACGCGATATCGCTGCACTTGGCATGAGCATCCTGTTGGTCGAACAAAACGCCAAACTCGCTTTGCAAATTGCCCATCGCGGATATGTGATGGAAAGCGGCGCAATTACCCTGTCTGGCTCGGCTAGCGAACTGTTGGGCAGTGATGCCGTGCAGCGTGCATATCTGGGGAATTAAATGGGAGAAAAAATAAATCAGATGTTCAGAAGTATTGGGATGAGCGTTATTGCGTGGGCATTCATGGCTGGCGGATGTGCGTTTGCGTCTGATCTTAATGAGTTTGTCAACGATGGATGCGGTCTTTTTCCGAACAGTACGCTGGAGGATCGATCATTCTGGTGTGAATGTTGTTTCAATCACGACATGGCTTATTGGCGCGGTGGCAGCGAGCAAGAGCGCAAAGAAGCAGATAAGTCCCTCTATACGTGTGCGCTTGAGCGAACGGGAAATAAAGCGCTTGCCGAGACAATGTATGACGCCGTCCGGTTTGGCGGAAGCTCTGTATTTCCAGTAGGATACCGCTGGGGATATGGCTGGAAGAATAGCAGGGAATACAAGCCGCTGACGGAAAATGAGCAGAAGCAGGTGGTTTCTAAGCTCGATAAATTCAAGAAAAGCCATCCTGAAGGCTATTGCCGCAAGCAATGAATCAACCAGCCATTGCCGATGGTGGAAATTGCATCACTAAACGCCAAATCATTCTACAAGTTTCCTGATGGCTCCGCGATGGCATGCGGGGCCATCGTTTTGCAGGATGCGGTCGGGGAATCGCCAGATTGCAGCGTTTGACGGTACGGGACTGCAGCCTGTTTGCATCTCCTACCTGAAGACGCTTGACTTGGCAACGTCTATCTCCTGGGTCGGCAATTCTTGCTTTTCCGAAATGGCGGTGCGGCTGTACTTGCACTTGCTTCTATTTCCCCGGGAACTGTGCTAAGTTTAGCTCCGTCAGGATTATTCCTGCACACCCGTATGCATATTTTCTATAATCAGATCCACATCATTTGGGAGTAACTCATGGCGACAAAAAGCAAGGCGGTAAAAAAACCCAGCACCAAGACCGAAATTCTCGGCCATATTTCTGACAAAACCGGTCTCAAGCGCAAAGAAGTGAGTGCAGTGTTCGACGAACTGGCCACTATCATCAAGCGTGACCTGAAAGGCTGTGGCTTGTTCAACGTTGTTGGTCTGATGAAAATCAAGCTGGTGCACAAACCGGCTCAGCCGGCACGCAAGGGCATCAACCCGTTCACCAAGGAGGAGGTGATGTTCAAGGCCAAGCCAGCGCGCAATGTCGTCAAGGTGCTCCCGCTCAAGGGCTTGAAGGACATGGTATAAGCAACAAGTTTGTCGTCGTAAGAGAGTTGGGGGTGAGGTTCACTTCCAGCTCTTACGACTTTTTTTTCGGACTCTCCCACTCTGCCGTCAATTTGCGGTCTCCCCGATTTTCCGTCATGCGTAACATGAACGCACAGTTATTGCGGTGTATCGTGATGCCTCGGTCGCGCGTGACATAGCCGACGATCTCATCCCCTGGTGCCGGAGTGCAGCATTTGGCGATCCGGGTCATCAGGTTGTTCACGCCGCTGACAGTGATGTCAACTTTGCTGCTGTGCCGGGTTGCCGGGTTGAAGATACTTGGCTTGACGGCCTCTATCACCTTGGTTGGCAGTTCTTCCTGGATGGCAACGGCGATTCTTCGTGAAGTAATTTCGTTTCGCCCGATGGCTGCAAGTAAGTCTTCCAGTTTATTGTAGTGTAATCGCTGCGCGAGCTTTTCCTGGTTGATGGTGACGATGCCGAGCCGTTGCAGTTCGCGATCCAATTGTGTTCTGCCTTGCGCAACGCTTTCGTCATGGTTCTGGCTTCTGAACCAGGCGCGCACCTTGGCGCGCGCGCTCGAACTTTGCAGGAAGCCAAGTGATGGTGCAATCCAGTCTCGGCTCGGCGCGCCTTGCTTGATGGTCAGTATCTCCACGCGTTGGCCGTTCTGCAGTTTGTAGTTGAGCGGGACGATGCTACCGTCCACTTTGGCGCCGCGCGTGCGGTGCCCCAGATCGGTATGCAGTGCGTAGGCGAAATCCACCGGCGTCGCGCCTTTGGGTAAATCGATCACTTTGCCCTGCGGTGTGAGCACGTAAACCTGGTCGTGGAACAATTCATTTTTGAACTGTTCCTGCAAGTTACCCTGGTCTGCAAGGTCCTCCTTCCATTCCAGTATCTGGCGCAGCCATGCGATCTTTTCATCGAAACCAGTATCGGTCCTGCCGCCTTCCTTATAGCGCCAATGTGCAGCGACGCCGAGTTCGGAGTGCTGGTGCATCTCGTGGGTGCGTATCTGTACTTCTATCGCCAGTCCGCGCGGGCCGATCACGGCGGTATGTAGCGAGCGGTAGTTGTTGCTCTTGGGGTTCGCGATGTAATCGTCGAATTCGCTGGCTATCGGCGGCCATAGCTCATGCACCAGGCCCAGTGCGGTGTAGCAGCCTTCAATATCATCTGCCAAAATGCGCACTGCGCGCACATCATAGAGCTCGCTGAAATCCACTTGCTTGCGCTTCATCTTGTTGATGATGCTGTAGATATGCTTGGGGCGACCGGTCACTTCGGCATTTATGCCGGCTTGACTCAACACCCGCTTCAATTGCGCCAGCACGTCGGCGATATACTGTTCGCGATCAATCCTGCGCTCATCGAGAAGCTTGGCTACCTTTTTGTACAGCTCGGGTTCCAGATAGCGTACCGAGAGGTCTTCCAGCTCCCACTTGAGTTGCCATACGCCAAGCCGGTTGGCCAGCGGCGCAAAGATGCTGCGGGTCTCCTGTGCAATCTGTTTTTGTTGCTCTGGCTTCGCGCCGGACAAATTGCGCAGGGTCTGGGTGCGCTCGGCAAGTTTGATCAGCACCACGCGGATATCCTGCACCATCGCGAGCAGCATTTTGCGCAGGCTTTCTGTTTGCTGCGCGGCCTCGCCCTTGTTCTTTTTGCTCTGGCTGGGCATCTCGCTGAACTGCTGGATCTGTTCCATCCTGGAGATGCCTTCGACCAGCATCTTCACATTGGCGCCGAAATCCTTCTCGAGTTTTTCTGCCCAGTCATCCAGATACTCGGGCGCCGCATGCAGGACGGTGGCGGCGATCGTCACATGGTCCATGTGCATGCCGGCCAAGATGGCAGCTGCGCCGAGTGCATGTTGCAGCAGCGGTGCACCGGTGAGCTCGAGCTTGCCTTCATAGAGCGGCGCGGCAAATTCGCAGGCGCGGCGAATCACGTCGAGTTCTGCAGGAGCAAAGGCCGGGGCTACAGCGTCCAGCCAGGTGCGGATGTTTTCAGGTGATTGTTGATTGGAAACCATGCAACATTATTGCACCGATCTGATCCAGGACGGGATGTATGGCTTTATGCGACGACCTTGAGCAACAGTTTGGTCGCCAATCCGATCAACAGCATGGCGAACAGTTTGCGCAGCACGCCAATTTTCATGTGATGAGTAGCTTTTGCACCAAGCGGTGCAGTGATGACGCTTGCAAGCGCGATCCAAAACAGCGCGGGCAAGTAGACGAAACCAAGGGTGTGAATTGGTAACGCGGGATTGTTCATGCCGGTGAGGACG
>Ga0224495_10000303_pt1 | contig 39845 bp, 66 predicted proteins | sample SF_Jul11_sed_USG_FD_168128 | JGI IMG/M metagenome (GOLD analysis project Ga0224495, IMG submission 168128) | Sediment microbial communities from San Francisco Bay, California, United States - SF_Jul11_sed_USGS_4_1 | ecosystem: Environmental > Aquatic > Marine > Sediment | place: USA: California... | reverse complement strand
ATCATATCTACCCTCAATGATTTTATAGCTTTGATGGTGTGACGTTCGTTCTCCTATGTTCGGTCCAGAGTGAACATGACCGTGTAAATGAACCACGTCATGAAATCGCCCGTCCCAATCTTCAATAGGGTAGTGAAACAGAATATATCTACGATGGTTAATTCTTAGTTTATGATATTGAAAAATCTCAATATTACTGCCAAAATCTTTAGGATTATCATGGTTTCCAAATACCAGCTTAATATGACCTTTTAGTCTTTTTAGGATTGCCTGTATATCTACCTTATCATCCGAAAATGAAAAATCACCCAAATGATAAACAGTATCATGTTCATTGACAACGCTATTCCAATTTGAAATAAGAGCCTCATTCATTTCTTCAACTGAAGTATATGGTCTTTTACAGTAACGAATGATATTAGAATGATTGAAAGTGAGTATCACTTGTGAAGTAGACTTCTCGCATGGCGCGCTCCTTTATTAAATTGTTCTATTAATTCTAAACATAATTCATGTTCTTTCCAAACACCTTCATAATTTTTAATTTTATCAAACAATTCTTCAATTGTCAATGAATCACCATCAATATATTTTTTCAATTTCTTTTTCACATTTTCTGAATGTGTTAGTATTTCACAATTAACAGGATGTCTTAATATAAGAGGGAAAACTCCCAAATTAAAACCAGATTTTCTAGAAAATCTATGATCTCTAACTACACCTTTCTTATTTGTTTTAGCGTTAAATACTCCAAGTGTTTTTAATAAATCTCTATCATCATCTATTATATCAAACATCCTACATATCCAATTTGATTCTTTTTTATACATTTCCCAATCTGATTTTAATTTTAATGGAATCCAAATACCCAGTTCTTCCATTGTTGTTCTAAATTTTTTCTTAAATTCATCTGTAAATTTTTCTTTAGAAGCAATTCCAATTTTCAACTTAGTATCTTCCGAAAATGGTTTCTTTTTTAATCCTTTCAATCCCCTTGATATATTTTCGCGGCGTTCTTTACTAAAGAGTTTCCCCCTATTAGCCGACCCTGCTTTGATTCTATAAACAGAATCAACTTTAGATTTTATTAATCTACTTTGTTCTAATCTTTGTTCGTCTGACCATTTTTTATTAAAATTGGAATTATTAATACCATTTTGTATTTTATTTACCTTAAAATATTCCCCTTTATGTGAGATAGAACAAAAAACTAAATTCTCATTCCTCACCGTTGAGGAATACCTTTCAAATTCAATACTACAAAGTTTGCAATTATATTTTTTCATAAGTTAGACTCCTATTATCGGTACTAACTTATTTATGAAAATCAATCACTTTAATGATAGTAATGCGTATCTGATGTAAAAAATGTATTCACTATTTGTCTTCCTTTCTCTAAAAATCCTCAAAATACAATTGATATAAAAATCAACCTAAATGAAATCACTAAGGCAAGGAACATAAATGCAATTATGGTATTTTCTATTCTCATTCCCTATCCTATTAATTCGTTTATTTTAAATCCGTTTCTAATATTCATTAGAATTTTACCCAAATTATTTTGACCTGTCAAAATACCATATTCATTAGGACACATTCCCCAAAAAGAATCTCCCCATGTATTCCCCTCTATAAGTTCGGCATTATTTGTGGCGAGTAGTTTTTCTTTAAGATTCGAATGTGAACTGAATTTAAGGTAAATCAATTGACCCATAATGTCTATTTTTACATTATTCCAATCCGACCTTATTTTTACTTGCCTACCTTTTCTTTTAGCCTGGCCAGCAGTAACAGAATCCCCACGGAAAAATTCTCTTTCTGAATAGTCAAATGTTTTAAGAGCCTGATATGCATGTTCAACAGAAGGATATTGATATGACTTTCCTTCTTCCATTACCATAATAGGCGCTCGATAGAAATTGCTTAGAAAACGATACTCACCAGAGAATGATATTATCTTTAATGTCATTGGAATCCTAATATTCCCTAGAAGGTTTCGTGCCAACCGTTTTTAGCCAATTCCGAATTCAAAAATTTCTTCTCATGCGTTACTTCCCTACCTACCCAAGATGGTAGAGTAATATTTGTATCCAGGGAAGGCAATTCAATTTCAGCCAAGGCAAAATTGAAAAAAGGAAACTGGAAAACATCTAGTTCCCATTTCTGTCCATCATGATGAATGATGTTACGATTTTTCCTCAAAATGTATCTTGAAGTTTGGTATAGATGTAAGGCATCATCAAAAGGAATTTCAAATTCGGTTTCCAATCTTTCCGCAAAGGATTCGATTGTCGCCTCTTTGATATTCATGAAGGCTTTGCTTTCTTTTATTAGTGAGAATTTACTCAACTCCTTTGATTCAAATTCTCTCTGAATCCTAACTCTTACAGAAATTTTTTCAGTATTTACCAGATAGGACTGTTCAATGTAAATCATCTTAAAACTACCATTTAATGAAATTTCATCCGAAAAAATTTGAGCAACATCATCCAATTTGACTAGAAACTTTCTTTCGATTTCCATTTTACGATTCATTCTTTTTCTCCTTTTCCTTAGCCTCAATTCGCTTGGCTACTCTCTCAAAATGTTCTGTCATGCAAATAGGACATTCCCATGTTTCATGATGGAAACTATGAATAATACAGAATTTTTTAGTATCAATAAAATTTTGCATCAACACATATTCCCACAATAGAATTTTTCTTTTATAGCCTTGGTAATCAATTCCTTATTGATTTTATCCATACCGCTTCTCTTGTCTAAATCAAAATAGGAATAGGGAAAGGTGAAGTAATGTTCATTAAAAATCTTCACCCCTAATTTTGTGTATTCATATTCCCAAGTATCGTTTTGGATTTTTATTTTATTATCCATTTATCAAGTGCCATTTGTTGTTAAATTCTTTTTTTATGAAATCAAGGGAATCAGTCAAGACTATGTAAGGAATGAGTATGATGAAATAAATATACCCTATAAATGATTCGTTCATATACAATCCTAACAGACAAAGAATAGTCATACTCGTCACTTCTATTCCTCTTATCCAACTGAATATAGCTTCTTCCCTTTCATCAGGTGGATATATCTCATAGGCAAGATTTATCTCTCTCAATTCCCTAAGTGATTTTGTTCTTTCACTTTTATACCTCTCAATATCAAGAATGCATCTTGTAACAAGTCTTTTAATCAATAGCCACATAACAGAAGATATTGAAATCATTATAAGATACAAGACTTCTACGATATAGGAAAAATACAAGACTCCTTCATTTACAATATTACTATCATATAAATGAAGGAAGCTTGTCACTATTGAGAAGTAGAATAAAAGTTGTAAAATTCTTGTCATATTAACCGATAAGGTATTTTACTGCATCCTCAAGGGAATTGAAAAACTTGTTCGTTCTCAATGTTACAAATCCCATATGGGTTTCAAATACAGGATATGTTACTGTACCATTGGGAAGGTTTCTGGTTACAAGATATTTGTAGTAATCATAACTATAAAAATTCTTGTCACCCACAAACAGAGGAAACATTTTAGCCTGTAATTCCTCTGACTTATTTTGTTTTGTTTTGATGGTCAAGTTAGAAGTCTCAACCTTTTCATTTTTCTTAGGAACCCACTTCATATTAACTCTCCTAAAGTTACGTTTTCTAATACCTATCGGATTCATTTCTGATAGGTTTACATTACTGACTACATTCTAACACATATTTCTGACCAATGAAACAGGTTAATTCAGGACAACGTGATTATAAAATTCTACGTTGTCTTTGAAGAAATCAAGCAGGTATGTTTCATTGTTTTCTGTTTCTGCCTGAAAATGTTCATGCACAGGAACCTTGAATTTTATTGTATTGATTAGTTTTGGAAAGTTAAAAACATCTATGGTATTTACTTCCAATAGTCCTAGAGTATTTTCATCAAGATTCTTGATTTCAGGCAAGATAAATTCATCTTCCGAACCAAACTGATAAACGTCAAAATACTTCATTAATATTGGTTTGTTTGCTTTGAAGAAAATATAAAATACTGGCCCGTTTTCCTGGACTGTTTTATAGATCATCCCATATCTATTAATGTTTTTGTAATTGTATGGAATACCTTGATCTGAAAATTTTTGGATGCTGTCTTGTTTCATACAATTCTCCATATGATTATGATACTCTTTTATTTAGATTGAACTACATTCTAAATGGTTGAGTTATATACATATTTAGTACCCGTGGTCAGATTCGAACTGACAATCCCGAAGGCGACAGATTTTAAGTCTGGTGTGTATTCCGTTCCACCACACGGGCTTGCTTCATTATTTATTCCTCTTATAATAATGGTAGATTTTCTTTTTCTATTATCAATGAAGTTTTTTCAAATTCCTCAATCGGTATATGCTGTCTATCATCAATTGATTTTGAGGGTAATTCGATTACATCATTAATCATAGCGGTTTGTAATAGGCCAACCCCCTTATTAAATCCAAACATTATGAATACAATATCACGTTCAACAATCAAAGAGTGGAGTTTGTCTTTTGTTTTAATAGTGACCTTGTATTTATCCTTTGGAACGGCTTCTGAATCAAAAACACAATAGATATAAACAGTTTTAGGCATTTTAGTTTATTCCTTTTTTGCCCTATGGATAGAAATTAGTGGCTTTCCATGAAAAGACTTGTTTCATGTAATAACAGAAAGAAACGTAATGGATAATCTTGGAATCAGATTTTGGTATGTAGACGGTATAACTACTACAACCAGGGAGTGAGTTCCAGATACTTGTTAGAATATCTTTTATCAGGAATATCATGGAATCAACTCCACTGGTTATGGTAAACAACTTCATCGGCTTCATCCCGCAAAGGAAGCATCATACGGGCAGCCATTTCATTTACGATACTTTCCGTTATGAACTTTCCTTCTTTCCGACCTCTCCAATACAGCCTTTCAAACAGAACAGTTTCAGAAACCTGGAAAACATGAATTTCAGTTTTCCAATTCGGCTTGCCTTGAACACGATTCAACCATTTACGGCGCGATTTTGCAGTAAGGTTTGTCATGTCCACAAAGACTGTTCCATTATTCCCTTCAGCAAAACGGACCGCATCAGAAAAGGATTCTTCCAGTTTCCGATCAATAAACTTCTGATCTACGGTCTGCCACTTTTCGGTGTAAGTGTCTCCCTTACCATAAAACATAATAAGGTCGTCCCTGGAAACAATGACAAGATTTTCAATCTCACTGGATTGTTTGCTAATCCAGGTGCTTTTTCCACTACCAGGAAGTCCAACCGTAAGAATCAATTTAGCCATATTTCCTCAAGTCTCCTAAAATTTTAGTAACAGACGTATTCAATCTAATACCAATATAACACGGTAAACCCCCTAAGTCAACAATTATTTTACCGTGTTATATCAATGACTTAGCAAGAAACAAATATCCTGATTCTAGACCAGTTTCTTTTCTAGAAGAAATTCTCCCCGTAGCATCAGCATACATGAGAACAAACAGTTTCCGTAGAACCTCTGGTTTCTCTTTGCTATAGGCATCGGGAACCTTTGGAAAAAGTGTTTCCTGTTTATTGACTGGTCCAAACATTTCTTGATGGTGGCATATGATAAAAGCCATTCTGGAAATAGTAGAATCATCAAATTTTAGATCAACCAAATAATCAGGTGCCTTTAGTGCTGATACTCCACCATGACCAATGAAATGAACTTTCGTTTTTTCATGATCTTCTGTTCTGGTGTAGCATTTTCCTAAATCATGAAAAAACGCCAAGGCATACAACTCTACCCAATCCTCATATTGAAAATAAAATTGGTAAGACCCAGTGGAAGTACGAACCTGGTCCAATTGGTTTAGAACCATTTGCGTATGTGTCCAAACGTCACCCTCTAGGTGATATTGGTTCAGGATTCCGCGCTTAGGGTCATAGTGATGGTCAGTCTTAGCATATAGTTCTGCCAATCCAGAACTATGTCCGTAACGAACCCACCATTCAGCACAATCCATTTTTTCATCAATCAAAGTCATTTAATTTCCCATATATAACTTCATGCTGTAGGATTAACACATTCAACTTTTTTAACAACTTCATTGAATGCCCTGTTTAGTTTATGTTTTGAATTAAAAGGATTTGTATATTCTAACCAAACTCCCTTTGGAGTAAAACTAATAATGGTTCCAATAATAAGATTAGAGTATGTAGGAACCTTAGCCGCTACTGTATCACCAACAAACAGTTCGTTTCCGAAAACATCTACTCTCTCATTCATTTGAATTTCCATCCAGTTATATAATATTTTCAATTGGAAAGTTTGGTTCCTTTTTGTCTTCTTCTTCTCTATAGTGTTTTTGTAACAATTGGTGTATAGCAGCCAATTGATAATAAGTGTCTGCTAAAATCTGATGCGGACTTGTAGAGGAAAATTTCCCATTAAAATCATATGGATTTTCCGCATATGAATTTAACATAGAAAAAATATCAGATAATCGTAAAAATGATTCATTTACATCTTCCTGTATTTTTTTCACATTCGCTAAAGTCTTTTCTAAATCTGTGTATAAATTCATATTTGTTCCTCAAAAATTTATGGGGTGCTACAATCTATATCCAGAGTATAGCACACCATTCAATTATTATCAAGGCTTTTTTACTCCAAGCCGTGATAGAACCAATTGAGCATCAGTCACTTTATTGGTGATCTTACCCAAACGGGTTTTCAATGAATCCATAATAGTTTCATCATTGAACGTTCCTTTCTCTTTTGCAGCATAACAGAACATCAATGATGAAAACAAAGGATTGTTATTGTGTTTGATTGCAAAATCTTTTCTGGTCAGACCAGAATCAGATTCCATAATCTGCAACAATTCCTTTTCTTGAGAAACAAGCAAGTGTCTAATTGCAACAGCAATATCAACGGCATAGACACGGCGCATATCGTCAAGAGGAATATTAGCCAATACATCATCCAAGGTTTCATTTAAAACCATACTGATAATTTCATCTTCCTTCACCAGATTTTCAGTGACCAATTTGTGCAACTGCTTGTATTTTTCATTCTTAATTTTTACCAAATGTCCGTTGTCAAACTGGACAACAGTTCCTTCTTCATTTTGCACATATTTGGTAGAAAGTAACAAAAATTCAACGATATTCATAAATACTCTCTGTTAATAACTTATGTAAAGGTAGATACAATATGGATTACTCAAGACTATATTACAACATAACAAACAAAAAGTCAAGAATTTTTTTAACTGATGAATATACCGAAAAACACCATATCATTCCAAGGTGTTTTGGTGGTCTCGACACTGACCATAATCTGGTTGAATTATCTCTCAAGGAACATTTTATAGCACATTTACTATTGTGTAAAATATATCCTGAAAATAAAAAATTACTGTATGCCTTTAATCTTATGTCAAAACGGGCAAAAATAAATAGCAATTTATATAAATCAACAAGAGAAAAATTCTACAAAGAATTATCTATATCAGCAAAACAAAGAATAAAAGATAAAGGACACCCTAAAGGAATGAAAGGTAAAAAACATTCAACAGAAACCAAAAATAAAATTAGAATTAATAGTGCCCATCCTCAAACAGAAGAAACAAAGAATAAAATTAGAGAAAAACATTTCAATAAAAGTGATTTAGAATTAAAAATAATATCTGAAAAAATATCAAAGTCAAAAACTGGAATTCCTAGAAGTGTTGAGACTAAAAGTTTATTGAGTAAAAAAATGAAAGAATTTTATTCTAATGGACACATACATCAAAGTCAAGGAAAAACATATGATGAATTATACGGTCCAGAAAAATCATTGAATTTGAAAGAAATATTATCAACATCAGCCAAAAAAAGATTTAAGAATAAAACATATGATGAATTATATGGTCCAGAAAAGTCATTGGAGTTGAAAGAAAAGAGAAGAAAACAAAAATTTGGAACCAAACATTCCAAAGAAACCCTAGAAAAGTTAAAAGGCAGAAAAGTATCAAATGAAACTAAAGAAAAATTATCAAACATCAAAAAAGATAGAATATGGGTATCAAAGAATAAAACTAGTAAACAAATAGAGAAATGCGAACTAATAAAATATGAAAACAATGGTTATACACTAGGGCGTTACATAGAATATTTGACTTGTCCACATTGTAACATATCTATGGACAAGTCAAATATTAAAAGGTACCATTTTGATAATTGCAAACAAAATTTATAAAACAATGACTAAATTCTTCCAACGTATTTGGAAGTTTATTCAATCCTTTCATGTATTTGTCAAACTGAATCACCCAACCTTCCATGTTCTGACTAAACTTAGCCAATTCCAAATAGAAATCAATCGGTTTGACTTCAAAGGTATTAGCATAAGGAATATCATAGGCATCTGCAATCTTAGAAATATCCTGGATATATTCACCAGTAGTTTTATTTCTGATTTGCAAAAGAACTAGATTGTCCTTTTGTTGCGGCAAAACAATTTGGAAAAAAGGCGAAACAAATTCAAAGATTGGAACTAGATTCAATCCATCCATAGCATAGATGAATTGAGAATAGTTCGGATTCTTTTCCACGAATTCATTTGCCCGTTTAGCGTGTTCTGAAAAAAAGGTTTTACGGGTCTTGAAAAAATGATTCCCAATGACCATTACAGGAACCATCATCGAACCATCTTCCTTAGTCTGAACCCGTTGAACCTTATTCTTTTCTAGGTCCACATTTTCAACAGCGTATTGTTCACCCCAATTGAAAAACTTAGTCAAATGAGGAATACAATCCACTCGACCAAAATGTTCAACAAAGGTCAGTCCACGCATTTCCAAAGAACCAGGATTTTCCATGAAATCCTTATACGAAGCCAAACGATAATCAAAGATATGAACGTTCATTCCATTCACTCGTTCCATACGGTGTAGGAAAGCGTCATTCTTTTCAACAATCGCTAATGCTTCTTGTAACGAAGGAATATACATTTTTAGACCTTGACTAATTGGTTTGGTTTTTGCAAAATTTCATCATCGTAACCATCTTTTCTATTCCAAACATTAGAATAGGCTACTCTTACATGATTGTCTGTAAAAGCAAGAATCTTCCCACTCGTAAGCCTTCTATATCCAGGGGTTATTAAAATAACATTATCACCAATGGATAATTCTTTTCCTAAAAAATCATTTCTATTTTCTCAAAAATTATTGTGGAATTTTCACCCATGCCAGAACATAATCATCATCCCCTTCTGACATAATAGGTGGTTTATTATCAAATATTTCTACCTTCCTCAAATGCTCATTACCTTCAAGGAAATCATTCGCTTCCTTTTGTGTCCTTTCATAATCGGCAGTCCAGTGTCGTACTGGAATAGTTCTCTTGAAAAATTGATTGATAATAGATTTAACTACATCTATTCCAAAACTAAATTCATACTTTCCAAAAATTACATAACCAAAAATAACTTCTGACCGTTCATCGTGTTTACACACTTCTGGTTTATTAAATTTTTTATATCCTGTATTTCCAGAAAAGACAGACAATTCTAGAAATTCTTCTTTAAACAGTGTTTTTAAATTCGCACCATTTACAGTACGTTTCATTTTTTCTTTCAGTGTAATTGTGTCTTTCTCTACCATACCAGTCTCCTAGAAGTCCATCCCTTCAATATCGTATAGGTGAATATAGAATTCTTTTTTTGTTTTTTCGTTTCTTACCTTAACAAATTCACCATAACTAGGTGCTTCCAGTATTGTTCCAGGATAGACTTTCCTACCCCAATTACTTTTAAAATTTATTTTTAATCCTGGAACAATACATTCTTGAAGCGCCCTATGATAGCGTTCCTTTGCTTCTTTCAGTTCTTTCTTAGCCTGATTAGCAATATTAATTGCTTCTTTGGTTTCCATTTAAAAAAGCCGCGCCCACCGTTTGACACCATGCCATTCGCTTTTGGGAATGGAATTGACAATCTTATCTTCCAAAGGTTTCAGTTCTTTCATCAGAAAATTGCGTTCATCAAAGTCTCCTGGAAGATCAAAGTCAGCAGTCACAGGCATACAATGATGTTGAGAAATTGGAGAAACAAGAAAAACCACCATGCGCCAGACATAGGCAGCCTTGCCAGTGATAGAATCATTCTTGACAATCTTTGGCTTTGTAGCCCGAATGGAACCATCCTTCTTGATGAAATGAGAAACAATTTCTTTTTCTTCTTCAGAAAGGGTTTCCAAAATAGCCACATTGATTTTAGGCATCTTGTTAATCACTGTAATATCTCCATTAGAAGTTATGGAAAACTCTCATTCAGTAACTACATTATAACACACCAAAACCAGAATGTCAACTACTTTTTTATCATTGAAATCATTGGGCAATTCTAAGGGTATTATCCTGTTCTAGTTTTTCATGGATAGAAAGATTCTTAGAATCCATGTATCCCATTCCAGCAGCAGCACTATTGGTATTATAGACCGTATTTGAACTCCTTGCTTTTTTATTAAAAATTTCAAGGTGTTTGTTTTTAGCTTCATCCTTCCTGATTTTACTTTCATCAACAGGAACCAAACCACATTCTTGTTGATATTCATCGGCTCGTTTTTTCATTTTTTCAAACATGGATTGAACACCAATGACAAGACCATAACGGTATTGATTCTTGTCTTTTGCAGAAATTACATATTTCTTTTTTGCTTCTTTATACCATTTGTTTGTCATTTTCTCAATCTGGATATAGAGATTGTTATAGAAATAAATACAATCGTCAATATCCCGCTTACGTCCAAACATATTCATAGCAGAAGAAATTGCAAACTTATACTTTGCACGAGTATAAGTCAGATAGACACCATTGTTAATGCAAATAACATTCATCAATTCAATTTTCCAGCGCACGGCGCGAGATGTATAACCACCAGTAGCATCAACGCTTTCATGATGGATAATTTCATCCCTTGAACGCATTTCTGCCTGTTCAATTTGATGCTTTGCTAGAAGTTTGGCTATTTTTTCTTCAGCCAATTTCTTTTCACCAATGAAATCTGTGCCACCAGCCAATTCCATTAGTTTCTGAATTTTTTCAATGATTTCTTCACGAAACATGGATTGTTCCTTTAGTTTATTCTGATAATCGTTATGGTTTAACTCATTACCTAGATACAGTATAATCTAAATGAAAAGAAAAGTCAAGTCTTTTTGTAAGTTACTGTTTTAGTTATTAAAACTTACCTGAAATCTTTTTTCCGTATTCATCGTAACGTTGCTTTGCTTCTTTTCTATTCAGTCCATAGAAAGAAATATTAGCAACATAATAGTTCAGACCATTTTCATAGTCATACTGGTATGTCATGCTCTCAAGGAAATGGTCAATCCTGGTCTTGAGCAAACGTGAATAGGATGAATGATGAAACCAAATCAGAATAGCAGACCAGGGCGTCTTTTTTGCTTGCCGTTTAGTAACAGACTTAGCAGCAGCAAAATAGGCATCGGAAAGCATGTTCCAATAGTGCCAACTTTCACTACTTAATTCAAACAGGTTAGAGAATATCTTTTTGTCAGATTGTTTCTTGAAACTCTTACGAATTTCAAGGAATTTATTGACATTTTTAATAGCGTAATAGTGTCCCATCATTGCGGGTTTAATGAACCAATCGGCGTTTTGCACGTTTAGCTTAGTGGTGTTTTCCATTTTTCCTCATTGATGGTTAGTTTTAATCAATCCTTCTAAAACCATTATATCAAATCGAAATAGAAAAGTCAAGCATTATTCCAATGCCTAGCTTTCAGATAAACACCCTTTTATTTAGGCGAACGTAACTCATTGGTAAGATTATTGATAAGCTTATTTTGTTTATCAATAATCCGTTTCATAACCTTATTGGTTTTCTTTATTTCTCGGATAGTCAAGGTCCTTAAATATAGATCAAAAGCCAGGGTATAAATATCCCCATTCCATTTATCAAAATTGAAGTTCAGGGTTTTATCCTGAAACTTCTTTATGGACCTGGAAAGTAGTGGTTCGCCCGCATATTCATCTTCCACAATTTCAGGGAATTGAATAATAGAATTATTCTTATAATTCTTTTTACTGGACCGTTTTTTAGAACGGTCCAGTTCTATTAGGTTAGACACGGTAATCCTTTTCGTTTTAGATATTGCCAAAGTGCTTTTGAAGGAAAGCCTGAAATTCCAGGTTAGAAACGCGCTTGTTTTTGTCTGGATGAACCAGATTCAGGTGTTTCCCCGTGGTTTTGGACCAGATATTTTCACTGATACAAAACTCCGAACCAAATTGTGCAGCAATCGGGGTTTCATACGAAAACCAAATTGCGCCGCCACTAGAGAAACCTAAAACATGGAAATTACTGGCAATATTTTCAAGATACATTTTATAATCTCCTGAAAGGTTATTGATTCACTTCGTTACAAACAATATAACATGTTGAAATAGGAATGTCAAGTTCATTACTCACATTCTAATTCTTCAATGTCAATCGAATCGAATCCACCAAAGTAATCAAAGGCATAACCAGCATAGTGTTTGACTTCCTCACCAGTTCCATCAATAAACGTAAAAATGTAATTGTAATTATCAGCCTTTTTCTTTGCCTCATATTGAGAAACGTAAGACTCTTTGCATTTTTCGGCTAATTCTTTTGACTCAAACAATTCAACGTATTGAATGTTTCCAGTTGAAATACCAAACGAATCTCCACTAGAATATTTCACATAGACCAGATAGTATTTTACACCAGTAATTAAATCAAATGTAGAAATACCATCATAATAGTCTTCTTCTGGCACGGGCGAAATTCCGCGAAACTCAGTATCCGTATGTTCAGACCATGAACCATATTCTTCAGGGCTATGGTGAGAATTATAGGAACAATGGGTTTTTACCTTATAATAATTCATTTTAATTATTATCCCTTGGCACGGCGTGAAGTCATGTAAGCACGGGCTTCTTCAATCGTTTTCCAATGGCGCGGGCGAATCCCATAATCATCTTTATACAGGTCCGAAGCCACATCAAAGTCCCATGACTCGCCGCATTCTTCACAAACACCAGTTTCATCGGGAATACCCTGGCAATCATCTTTCAGGTAGCCCTTGCACTTTTCAATTATTTCTTCTTTCATCTCACCAGCCAATTCATACAGGTCCGAAGTTCCAAACATGATTTTATCCTTGTTAGTTAGGTGATAAACTCATTTCTTAATACAAGTATATCACAGCCTAATAAGAATGTCAATAGTTATTTTATTCAATGATTTCAGGCACTTACAAAATATAACCATTTTTCATTTGAGTGGCAATATAACTTTTCATTTGAAAAATCTCCTGCCAATAATTGCTCAATTTATAATGGTCATAAACAATATCATCATTTTTCTTATTATTACAAGAATAACACATAGGTTGCAAATTACTGATACTGTTTGTTCCGCCTCTTGAAACAGGAATTAGGTGATCTAGGGTGAATATAATTTGCTTCACCTGATTCCCTATTTCTTTTTCCCCGCATAGTTGGAAAATAAAAGATGTTTTATTGTCACGTTTTTTTAATTTAAAATATTTTCCTATCATGCCACAAGAAACACAAACGATGTTTTTGTTAATGTAAACAGTGTTATGAAGGGTTTTGATATGAACAGTATGTTTGCCGTAATTGATATAGTCCTTATCAATCACTAGCCTTCCTGTATTTGAATTAAAGCTTGTAGGAAGCATGTTGAAGAAATAATCTGTAGGGACTTCAGTCTCGTTAAAATGATTCATTTCTTCATCCTTTCTAAAAGGTTAGAAATAATTCTGATACTGAATTTTAGTGGCGCGGGTTGGACTTGCACCAACATCCGTTTGGTTATGAGCCAAACCATCGTCTACTTGATTGTACCACGCTATATTCTTTTCTAGTACGGGCGGTAGGACTCGAACCTACACGGTTTACACCAGCACTTTATAAGAATGCCCGCTTGACCAATTTGCATACACCCGCATATTCACTTCGGTTACTATACCAAAACCAGCTTCAAATGTCCATAAAACTGGTCAGAGTATTTATCACAAAAATATTTCATGATCTTTGCTGTTGATTCTGATGTTTCGTTTAGTACGGTTAAATCTACATCAAAATGCAAAAGCAATTTATCCTCAACTAAATTTGTTTTCATCGTCAGGTATTTTATCGTTTCATATTCAATAGCCATCTTCATAAAAAGAATTTCGGCTTCCTTCAATATCTTTCCTCTTTCGGAAACACATTGCATATATCTCACAAAAGAAGTAAAGAAATCATCCAGCGTGTTGTGTATTTTCGTGTTCATAAAAACTCCCTAATAAAGCCTCTACAACTCGATTGTAACAGATTATTTTTGACCTGTCAATCCTTTTAGGATTTTAATATCATGTCTTATATGACTGATTACTGATTTTTCCAGAATATCTATAATAACACTAATATCTTTATAGAATGAATATTTCTCAAAGCATTTTAAAAATTCTTTTTTAATTGCCTCATGTTCTGTCTTGAAGCAATCTATATCTTTAGATTTTACCTTGTGAAGAAATCTTTCCATACGCATAAAATGGATTTCTAAAAGAGAAAAAAGATGCTGGACTTTATCTATCGGATTAGCCCCTTGGGTAATAATAGATAAAATATCATTTGAAATTCTAATAATTTTTTTATGTTCATCATCTATCCATTGTATTCCTGTATCATATTCATCGAACCAATCTAGATAATAAACCTTTCTATTCATCATCATTTTGAGAATTTAATTCTTCCTCTATATCTTTCATCTTTTTGAGAAATCCTTGAACTGACATTGTAGTCCAGCCATCTACCGATGTTACTGAACTAGACTCAAATGAACTGGAATCTCCTATTAATTCCGAAACATACCATTCCTCAAATGCCTGTTCATCAAAAATAACTCCTTTAAAATTACTCGCTGGCAATCTCCCTAAGTATCCAAAGTTCCCTATTTTTGTATTAAGGTCTTCCTTGTTGTCTTTCTGTCTTCCAGCCAAAGCCTTAGAACCTATAGATGGATACAAATCGCTTTATTTCCAGCCGCCAGATTGTGAATATCTTTATAGGCCAGGGTCACATTAGATTTAACATTGGCATAAAATTTTATAGCCACGTCATAATCCAATACCAATTTATTTACATCTGGAACAGTAGTAGCAATTATGATAGGAAAAGACCCCTTTATTTCTGAAGCATTTCTAGCATGATACCATGCCTTATCTTTTTTAAGAGTTAAGAATATTTTATCAGAGTGCCTAATCTTTCCATAATTTGACAAACCAGGAATAGGCATTATTCCCTTTTGTAAAATTCTACCTCTACGTTGGACTGCATCCATGCTTGTTCCGTGATAGAAAGTTTTATTGGCCAAGGGTAGTAAAAATTCCTCTCTACCCGTAAACATTTCTATTTCATCACCAGTGACAAAATCAGAGGCAGTAGTAGTAACTCCTTTTAATCCCAATTCCTTTAGGACTTTTTCTAATGTCTTGGATGCAGAACTTTGTGTGAAATCATGTTGATAGGGAAAATGTAAGTTGCCATTTACTATTTCTCCTATTATTACATCGTGACCTTCTTCTGATAATTCTTGCATGAATTCATATATGTCATTTTTGTAGAATTTTCTACTATTCTTGAATCCCTTTTTACCCTTGTATTTTAGTTTATCAACAATATCAGGGAAAACCTTTGCATATGTATCAGTATTAAAAACCCAAATCCATTGTCTAAAGGCAATGACATATTTAGCACCTTCTCTTTCGCCTATGACAAAAACCTCAAATAAATTGTTTTCTAGCAGCCTACTAAAATTATTCATGTTCCTCATAAAATAGATTTGTATCCTATATTTATTAGAAGTTGAGAATAATCAATTCCTTTCCTTTAGTTCCTTCTATATTACTAGAACCCTTGGAGAAATCCTTTTCGAATTTTCTATATCTGGTATTAGGAAACCATTTGTCCAATTCTGGAAAATTGTAATAGGATAGAATGAATTTACCCTCTATTTTTTCTAGAATCCTGGATAGTTGCATATGTTCTTTCAGACCAGTGAATGTGTCAGTTGTATATTCTGCTACATTCAGGTAAGGCGGGTCAATGTAGAAAAAAGTATCCTTTGAATCATATTTTTTGATACATTCAATAGCATCCAGATTTTCTATTACCGTGATGTTCCTAGCCTTTGTCATGTAGTAATTTTCAGACAATTTTTTTAGGAAGGCTTTATATCTAACATCCTTTCCATCCGTGACCACATATCTGTCTACGTTTAAGGAAAGCGAATTATAGGTATGAATCAAAGAGAAAATATAAATGGCGGCTCTGTCGTAATCAGGCTCAAAGGTCAACTCAAAATCATTTACATCATTGTTTTTAGAATTGTCTTTGAGCCATTGTCTCGCCCATGTGTATATTTCCTGATTTCCAGGTTCAAGGTGATTACATTTTTCCCTCAACAAAGAAAAATTTTTGTTCATAGCCTTAAACAGATTTACGTTGTTTTTATTAAGATCATTGTAGATTATATCTTTACATGAAAGATATGAAAAAATACTGTTCCCTATCCCTGACCTTAGATAAGCCCAGAATGCGCCCGAAAACGGTTCTACATAGGTCTTAAAATCAGTAGGGAAAAATGATTCAATCCATTTTGCTTGAGCAAACTTACCGCCGAAATAAGGAAACATTCATTCATCTTCTTCATTAAGGTTTTTTTTCATCTAGATTTACTTTAACACCCTTTGTTAATTTTTTAATCCTATCAACTATGTGTTTTTCTACTGGTTGAACAGTATTCTTTTGTATCATATCAGTAATATATTTTAGATATAAGATATTATCAAACATTAGAACAACTCCAAAATAGACGCCTTTGATTCTGTATTCCAGTTAATCGTTTCAAAGATAAGTTTCAAAGGCGCAAGTGCAGACTTATCAAATTGCATCTCATAGTCTATCTGAAACAAATTCTTGAATTCATCTGGAACCTTATTAGGAAAGGCTATGATGTTAGATTCAAACTGATTAGGTGTTTTGATATAGCAAAACTTTACTTTAGAACTATTTGAAATAGGTTCTAGGTGTTTTAGTTTATTATCTTCTAGAAATTTGTTATAGAGTAAAGCGCCTCTAACATGAATAGGCAAACTCTTTTGACCTAGACTATATTCTTGTATATTATAAATTCCTCTAGGGAACGCTACATCCTCAAAGGGTTTTGTGAAAAAATCCTTCTTGAATTTGTCAATATACCTAATACACTTTTTATTGTCATACTCAACCATCATCAACTCAACAATTTTTTTCAATTGCTCACGGACAAACATAGGTGTAGAAGTTCTTACAATTTCAACACCTCTTATTTTCAAATCTGGTTTCTTGGTCAAATCCAAGTCATAGCCATCTTTCATAACTAGACGTTGGACATATTTCTTTTTGGCTAAAAATATATTCCTATCGGCAATAACCTCAAACCCCATATCATAGGTGTTCTTATAGGAATTAAGATATTCAGAAAATTTCTTGTAATAATCCGCAATCGTAGGGACAACAATTTCTTTGGCTAATTTTTTAACAAAGTTGCGCTTTTCTTCTATAGAAACATTTAGATTTGTAAACCTTCTTTCAATCAACTTCTGGAATGAAATGAAAAGTGAATCCGTATCCTGATAGACAATACTCAAATCTGGAATTTTCTCAATTAGGTAATCACCAGGACCCTTCACTGATACTTGACCCAAACAGGTTACAGCACTAGCCAATCTCATATCAAAGTATCTGAAATACTCGTTTGAGAAAATACCGTAAAAAGAGTTCAGGAAAATTTTTAATGCCTGTTGTTCTCCATTTACAGCCGAGTATTCCAATTTTTTCAATCGTATCTTTTCTTTTAAATCTCGTATCTTTTCTTCTTTGTTCATTCAGTCTCCTAGTATCGTAATTCGTAGTTAATCATCCCCTGTTCTGCATTAATATCACCAATGGCTGCTTTATCACCTATAACCTTTACGTTTGCTTCACTACTTCTTAGTATTTTAAAAACAATTTTTCCTTCTTTCCATTGATGAACTTGTAAGTTTGCCTGATAAAAATCTTTTCCCACAAGAATTTTCTTCATATCATCTATAGCCTTTTTATCTGTATTGAACTGTTTAGCGGCTTCCCTACAAAAAAAAGCAGTAACAGATTTTGGCAATAGCGCCTTTACTTTTTGGTCAATCCCCTTATAGTTTTTTATTGTGGATAATACCTTTGTTGTATCCGAATCCAACTTTCCACTTTTAAGAGACTCAAAGACCTTATAGGGATTTTTTATTTTCAATTTCAATAAGTGATTACATCCCCATTCATATAAAACCTGCTTACTTCCTTTTTTGGCCGTGAGCATTTCAGAAGTAACGTGTTGTGTATTTGCGGCTTTAATAAATTCCTTTAGTGTATTATTCCCCACGTTTTTTTCATGCTTCAAAGCACTTGATAAAAAGTTAGAGAAAAAACTTGCCTTTGCCCCAACACCCAATTTTGAAGAAATGGGTATTATGCTATTATCTTTCATTACAACAAAACTGTCAACCCCACTGAAAGAAGGGTCAAGGGGGGCGCATATCTTAGCAACTTTTTTACTACCAAAAATGTTTGGTTGAAATGAATTTGTTTTTCCCATTAAGGCCAATCTTCCAATTAAGACTTCACCATAATATTTTCCCAATTCATTCATGGCCCCTGGTTCTATTCCTTGTTTCCAATTTAATTCATATGGATTTGAACCTTTAATATATTTCTCTATTGTGTCAAGAATTTCTTTTTCATTTCTAACGTTTGGATGTGTTTTTAGATAATTCATCACAGACATATCTAATTTTTTTACATCTGAAAATGAAACAACACTTACCTTTCTTCCGCCGAAATCAAACATTTCCTTTTTACCACCAGATAAAAACCCTTCTGTTTTTATCCTAAGAACTTCTGTTGCACCACCACTGGTTAATGAAATTGGTTTTGCTATATCTGACCAACTAACCAATCCATTTTTATTATCATAGCTTATTAAGCCAAATATACGGCCGCCTCTTTTATATTCATCATATTTTTTGCTTTCTAAAACTATAATATCCATTCCTTGCTTCAAATAAATAATAGGCTTACCTAGATTATCGAAAACCTTTGTATCATTCGCTATTTTTGTTTTTACTTCCTTACCCTTAAAATACTTTTCCCATTTTTCTAAACCCGTTCTAGCCATCCAATTTCTCCAAAAAATCCAATCCATTCTCTAATAATCCTACTAACACATCACCATGACAGGCTAGTGGTTTGCAAAAGCAACCTATTTTCTTGCCTTTCAATTCATTTAGATTATTTAGTAAAAATTCATTAGACAAAATCCATGTTCTGTATTTCTCTATGACTTCCTTTCTGTTCCCATCCCGACCTATTACAAAAGGATTTCCCCATATCGAACCGCGACCTATATACACGTCACAATGTTCCTTTTTTACATTTACCACTCTTGTTTTCATGCGGAGAATAACCACTCTAATCTCTGCAAAAAATGCGGAGAATAAATGAAAAGGTTTTCCATTAAGTTCTATATTTGCCAAATTGGTTTTGGTTCTCCCCTTGCTTCGTATAATTTGTGTTCCTGATTGTTTTTGAATAACATCAGATTTTCCAATCTGTTATCCTTCGGATTGTGGTTGATATGATGAACAACTTCCGTTTTGGTTAAACATCTTCCCAAATGTTGTGCCAATATCAACCGATGTTCCGCAACGTAACCATCTTTCCTTGACATTTCTGTAAATTCTTGTGGACAACGCACATATTTTACTGAAGGATAATTTCCATGACTTGAAAAATAAGTCACTCCACCTTTCCATGCTGGATTCAGGGAACCTTTCATTTTTATTGATTTTTGTTTCCTTCCTTCTTCCGTTATTGCCTTGCTTCCCAAATGGGCATATTTCTTCCACTCTTGACCCCTCAATACCCCGTTGCATTGGTTGGAACAAACCGTAACCTTTCCCCTGTTGATATGACAAGTTTGCCTCATAAAATCTTTCCCACATACTGAACAATTTTGTAATGTGAGTTTCCTTTTTGATAGAGGAATTGTTTTCCCCGTTTTCTCTTTTGAGATTTTCTGACCTTTGCACTCTATTGAGCAAGTTTTGTTTCTGGTAGCTTGTTCCTTTGTGAATGTCTGGAATGGTTTCTGGCAAGTCAGACAGACTTTCCAAAAAGGGTATATTCTCTTGGAATTCCAATGTTTCGGCTTGCTTGAATACTTTTCTTCCATTTCGTTCAATGAGACAACGATGGTTTCTGGATACAATTTGTTTTGTAAAATCTGATTTAATTCTATAAGCGGTATGTTTGTTTTCATAAAAATAATCACGTTTGGGTTTATCGAAAAAGAATTCATCCTTTTCGGTATTGTAACACAATACGGTATTATTTATGATTTCTTTATGGTAAAGTTCCCACCCATTAGAAGTAAAAATTTTCGTATTATCACTTAGTGATAATATCCCTAATTTCAAATCCAGCATCCTCAATATTGACCACCATTCTATGCTGTGTTCTAGTGCCACAAGCAACAAGCATATGACCCCCAGGTTTCAGAACACGATAGACTTCTTTCCATAGGTCAACAGTAGGAACATCATAATCCCAATGCTTATTCATAAATGAAATACCGTTCAATAAGGCGGGTCTGTGACAACAGCATCAATGCTATTATCATCTAACCCGCCCATAACTCCTTTACAATCTCCAAGGAACAAAGTCCCTAGTTTAGTTTTCATTAGCAATCCTTTTTTCTAAGATTTTATCAAAAAATTTCTTGCCTTCTTCATTAGTATCCATAAGAATGTATTTTCGATTCAATGCCAATGCAGCCCTGCCCGTGGTTCCTGTTCCAGCAAAAATATCCATTACTATATCTTCTTCATCACTGAATAATCTTATAATTCTTTCTAACAATTTTACTGGTTTTTGTGTGGCATAATCTACCTTTTCTCCCATTTGAATAGAGTTAATATCCATCCAAATATCCTTTAAGGGTATACCTTCCATTTCATCCAAATATCTTTTTATTCTCGGAATTCCTTTATCATTGTATTGCAATCTATTATCAGCATCCAATGAAATCATTTTTTCCTTGGATATGTGCCACTGTCTAAAATGCCCGTTCCATTCATATCTAAGATTTTTTCTTTGAACCACATTCGGTTGATTGTTTATCAAAGAAGTAGTTACATATAACTTGTTCCTTATAGGGCACAACTTTGTGGTTTTCATATATTCAGGATTGTTTTCATATGATTCATAAATTGGATTGTATTTCCAATTTTTTCCTTTAGAATAGACTAATAAGGAATCATGATATCTCCCTAATTTTTTCTTTGTTTTTTTATTCCCACCACTATACCAAATAATCTCATTCAAAAAATTGCCAAATCCAAATACCCTATCCAATACCATCCTCATATAATGAGAAATCTTAGGGTCAGTATGAAACACAATTACCCCATCTTTTTTTAGGATAGAATGACACAATCTAATTCTAGGTTCGATAAATTCATATGAAAAATATTCAATACTATCAAACTTATCATTGAAATCGTAAAAGTCTCTACCCGTGAAAAATGGCGGGTCCATGTATATTAATTGCACAGAATCTTTATCAATACCCTCAAGTATTTGTTTATTATCCCCGATGTAAAATCTATTTAATTCCAATAGCCCTCCAAAACTTCAATTGTTTTTCCTTCATATTTTTTAACTACTTCTGAAGGTATTCTTGTTCTACAAAATCCAACATTATTAAGGTCTTCTAATTCTTTCATGGGAATAGCTATTAAACTAGCCGATTTTAAATTGATATAGTCATTGTTTGGTCTGGTAATCAAAACAATGTCTGCTTCGTCAATCTTATAGGCTACATGTCCAGTTTTCATAGCCTTGCCTATATTTTTCTTTGAGGAACGTCTGGTGTTCTCAAAATGTAATTGATTGCTTCTGAATTTAGATTGGATTCTTACTCCTGTAGAAGATAATAGATCATAACCACTACCATCATTTCCTTTATCCATTTCTTCTACTCTATCTACTTTCAGTTTGGTATTTTCGTTAATCCAATCCTTTTGATAATATTCATTAGCAATCGCTAATATCTTTCCTATCTCTCTAATATCTTTCCTATTCACCATTGATGAAAAGGCACTAAGCAAATATTCTTCCCAATAAATTTTCATTAGAATTTTTTACCCCCATGCTTGTGCGGTCTTTTCTTATTATACTCTACCTTGTCCACAATCGCACCCCCCAGGTCAAGATTTTTCTCTCCACAAAAATTCATAATCCGAATGACTGTATCAGCCAACTCAACTAGCATAGAACTATATTCTGGACAATGTTTATCTGGTGGATTTCCATTCCTAAGTGCTTCCAAGGCTTCTGATAGTTCAGAATGCATGAGTGCTATTTTAGTGCCATCTTCATGTTGACCATCTGCATCATGCCAGCCTTTATCAACTGCGATTTGATAGGCTATGTCACAATATTCATTAACGTGATAAGCTAATTTACTAGCCTTGAATTTAACTTCTTCTTCATATAAATCATAAGGTAGTTTTTCAATTACTACTTCACTAAAATCATAGGATTCATCATACTCACCATAGTAATCCTTTGAACCTTCTATTTCAAAAAGTGCGGTCATTGAATAGGAACCGTTTGAGTCTTCCCTAACTTTCAAAAATTCTTCCTTGAAGAAATCATAGTCAAAAAAATCAATTTCTCTCAAAGCCTCTCTAGCCCATTCTGCAAGTGGCCTGTCTCCGTTCCCAATACCCGCAAGAGGAATGACATTTATATTTTCCAATTCCGTGTATATTCCCCATTCATCGTTTTCAGGGTCAGATTCATCTACAAATAAAAAGTTTATGTATGCCTTCATTTTGTCCTCTTTCATTTATCAAATTAGTTTAATCATCTCAACTATTTAAATGATTATTACTTGTGCCTTATGTCCACTTTAATGTCCGCTTTCAAGTTCCTCTAACTCCTTTCCCAGTTCCTTTATTTCAGTGTAGAGTGCCTCAGCCATTTTCTTTTTCTTTTTTCTTTCCGCAAATACCTCACTGATGATTTCAGGAAATACCCCAAACTTTTCCTTACTGAAAAATTCACAATTAGCAGCAAAGGATACGTTATACTTTTCCAATATCGGTTTCATCTTCTTGATTTCTTCCAGGTTCACAAATCCATCTATCTGTTTAGTGTTCCTTTTTAATTGCAGTAATTCCTCTGGCAACCTGTTTTCAGGAACAAGTGTTTCTGGTGAAAGATTGAAACTGATAATCTGGTTAGGGTAGCTTGAAGTAATATCTGCCACCCCTATCCATTCAAAGTATCCAGGTTTTGGTTCTTTAACATAACCACCTACGAATTCTGTTTTTACATTACTGTTTTTCTTAGGTGCCACCACCATATGGCGCTTGGCCAACTCATTGAATACGAATACATCCCAAATCTTTACACTACCGAATACATCCTCAAAATTACACTTGGCAGTATAAGCCAAGGTGAAAGCAAGGTGCAGGAATTTTTTCTTTTCATCAATCTGATAAACAAGGTCTACGTCCTTTATGTTATAGTCAATATACAATTCAAAATTTCTATTGTATAGATCAGCCAATGAATTATACTCATGATGATAGGTAATCTTTTCTTGGTCCAATTCCATCTGTGAAATATGATTCAAGGAATAGCTTTCTCTTGTAGTCTGATTGAATTTTTTGTAAAGCTGAAAATAATCAAGGTGAGAAATACCCAAGATAGAATAGCTTTCTTCCTCTGTCTTAAAACTTTTTTCCTTTGATATAACCCCGAATGGAGATAAATCCAATTCACGATTAGTATCCAATATTCTTGGAATCCTATTGATAAGATAAGGCACGTCAAAGAATTTTGTATTCCATCCAGTAATAACATCAGGTCTATCCCTTTTCCAGAACGTGAGGAATTGGTCAAGCATGTCCGCCTCAGACCTACAGAAAAAATAGGTGATGTTTTTCTGTTTGGGAGTATAGTCTTCTTTATAGGCAAAGACGTAGAACCTATTTTTAGTAACGTCTTGAATGGTAATTGCAGTAACAGGATAGTCCGCTTTATTTGGTTCTGGAAATCCAGTTTCCGAAAAAACTTCTATATCCATATTGTAGATTTTTATAGCATTGAATTTTGGTATTATTTTGTCTGGATATTTTTCAGAAATGAATTGATACTGAACCCCTATATCCCCATAGATTGAAGTATGTTCCTCATTCTCTTTACGGAATGAATACATGGAGTATATGTTGTCAAAATGTTTGATTTCTACTGGTCTACCGTAAATATCAGTCCAACCAGTAGGTTTCTTAGAGGGAATAGCTAGGGTAGGTTCAAAGGTAATCGTTTCACGTTTCCTTGAACCATTTTCATCAATGTAATAGTGGTGAATCTTATCTTTTAATGGACAAACATATGTATATTGCATTTAAACTCCTTATCATTTTTTCATTCATTATACCATAAGGCTAAATGCGTTGTAACTTTTCAAGGTCAAGTCTGATTTCTCTTACCTTTTCCAACGTCTTTTTTAATTCATTTGTCTTTTCTATAAAGATAAAATTTCTCTTTATATTTTCTTCCTGAAATCTTTCAATGATTTCTTTGTTGTTTATCATAAGATATTTCTCCTATTGCTTAAAACAAACAGGAAACTACCCATTCTTATTTATAAAAGCTATTAAATAAATCCACCCAAATCTTTGATATATAAGTCTTTTTCCTTAATTTCATCATAATATTTCCATTCTTTTTTCACGTTTTCCAATTTTTCCTTTAGCTTATCTATTTCTTCTTTGGTAAAGTTGTAGATATTAATAGCCATGATCTTATCTATGAACCTGAATTTTTTATCAGTCAGATACTTCTCAAGGTCATTTTTCTTTTGACCTTTTAGCTGAATTTCATTGGACATAACCATATTGATAAAACGCATTTTATTTAGAAGTAAATCTTCTTCCTGCTTGAGATTCTCCTTACAGATTTTCTTTTTCTCTGTCAGTAAGGACAACCTAAAATCCACAAAATACTTGATAATTTCTAGAACATTTTCAAAGTGAATTAGAACATCGTTTTCATTAATAGCATTCATGTTGTCGTTCAGGGTAGTTTTCAGTCTGAACATCTTATACATCTTTTCTGGATTCTCTCTAAAGGAAATCATTTGTTCCCTGGTCACTGATATAGTGAACCCAAACCCGCTTTTGTTACATTGGTCAACGTAGGATTTTATCTTATCATCATCAGATAGTTTATCTAATAGTGCAATATACTTTTCCCTAGAAATACCCGTAGGAATTTCGCTTATTTTTAGAGTGCTGGAATTTACTTCTTCAATAATTCCTACCTGAACCCATTTTCCATCTTCTTTGATTACTGTTCCCTTAAAGCCATTAAAAAATGGAACCATTTCTTTCATTGGTTTTCCATTTAAATATCTTTTGATGTTTTCAACAATATCCTCAACCTTATAGGGCTGAAACTCACAAGAAAATCCTGTAGCAATTCCTTCAATACCATTAATCAATACAGTAGGAATAATGGGAAGGTAAAAGTTAGGCTCAAATTTTTCCCCATCATATATGGTATAGGTCAGCATTTCATTGTCAATGAAAAACTTTTTGAAGTTTGGGGAAATTTTTACTTTTGTATAGCGAGTAGCAGCATAACTATCTGGTAGAAATCTGCCGCCAAAGTTTCCACTACCCAATAGGAAGGTATAGTTGTTAGAACCAGGAAAATCCTTGACCATTTTAACAGTTGTTTCCTCAACAGAGGCATCTCCCTTATCATAACCACCATCGGATGAAACAGAGCCGATAAAGGATGAAGTCTTAACCCAATCCTTTGCCTTTTTATCAGCGGTAAATAGTATCTTGCGTTGAACGGGTTTTAGTCCGTCAATAATAGAGGGAATAGCACGGCGTTTAATTGTATGTAGAGAATACTCTAATACTTCATCATTGATAAATTCTGTAATTGTCTTTTCCATTTTCCTCATTATTAATATTTAACACCATTGAAACGGCGTGGAGAATATAATCAGATACTATTCTATTTTCATTTACTTTTCCTTCACCTAATGTAACAAAACTAATACTAGCACCAGATTTTTCCAATTGAAAATATAAATCATATGTTTGTTTTCCCCTTGGTAAATTTGGCATAAAATAAACATCAACCAATAATTCATTTCCTTCTACACGAAGTCTCTTACACATAAAATCCCAAAACAACATATCTTTGTTAAGAAAATGAAAATCATGAGTAGTCCCAACAATCCCAGGAATAAAAGTAGTAAGGTATCGGTCAAGACTAGGTCGTAATGATTCTTCTGTGTAAATATTACCATTACCCGTTGGTGTGTTTAGTTTCAATATAGACACATTTTGTTTATGGACGTTTTCCATTTTCCTCATTCATTAAAGGAAGCCACTAACAGGAATTGAACCTGCAACTTTCACTTTACGAAAGTGCTACTCTACCTATTGAGTTATAGTGGCGTGATTTTTAACTTGACTAAATTCAACTACTTGAGCGTGTTGTCAAGTTGACTAATTTAGTCAAGTTCGTTTTGGAAAGCCGCTTATCGGTGCTGCCCCGATGTTTCAGGTTTACAAGGCCCGTGTTCTGCTAGTTAAACTAAAGCGGCAATACACATTAAGCCTGTAACAAGAATTGAACTTGTACTTCCAACTTACCAAGTTGGTGTCCTAACCCATTAAGACCATACAGGCATAAATCTATTTATATCAATCAACCATTTCAGACAACTCCTTTAGACTACGATAGGGTTTAGTCCATACAAAGCCATTTTCATCTTCCATTATAATGAGAATTTTATGACCTGTCAAATCTGGATAGGCTTCAATCATCTTTTTGTCAATTTCTATATAGTCATAGCATTCCTCATTTTCGGAAACATAGGTCAGGCAATCACCTACACATACTCTATCATAGGCTTCTACTGAATAGAAAGGCTCTCCCTGAAACTTACCAGGATTCTTGACTATACCAGATTGAGAAACATTGTATTCCATTATTTTTTCTCCCTAAGTGTATTTAACCAGAACGAAGCATTGACCAAAAACATCATCAGTGATGTTATGGTTACTATAGAAATACAAATCATCACCATCACAATTACCCAGGATTTTTCTTCAAAAATAAAAAGAAAAATCATTAGTAAAAATGATAGTATGAAAGATATAAAACCGAATATTGTATGACCTTTAAAATCCATAATTCCTCATGAAAACGAGTAGGGAGACTTGAACCCCCAAATCCAATTTTAGAGATTGGCGTTTTACCTTTAAACTATACTCGCATTTCAAATTACCCCCATAACCTATATGAAACTACCATAAAAGATGAAAACCAAACAGCCGTTGATAATGTAATAAATCTAAACATCCCCAATCTTAATTCTAATATTATTAAAGGATTCCACCACAACATTGACCATTTAACCAAGTCTACTAAAAAGGCTAGTCCACCCATAGTCACTAAAATATAATCAAATATAGTCATTCATTTTATCCTTATTCTTAATTGTTATGGGCCCACTTGGAATCGAACCAAGATTCACTGATTATGAGTCAGTCGTTCTTACCGTTGAACTATAGGCCCTTTGCGTCAGCGTAGTACGCCAACGCTTGAATGCTTAGGCACTCAATAGTTCATTTTGCTTTTCCAGGCAAGCAACAAACTTAAACTTCATTTCCTTATCGGGAACACTGTTTACAGAAACCGTCTCTGGTTCCACAACAGTCAAACGCTCTGTAGTGTGAATTTTGGATTTCGTCCAAGCCAATTTTGGTGTCTTGAATTCTTTCCATTCGCCATTTACAAACTTACTGGTTACTTTCCTTGGAACCAGAACATCTACAACATAGGCGTTTGTGTTTCTATCCTGTTTAATTCCAGTAGCAATAGAAACGTTCATGAACAAGCTGCTTCCCTGTCTACCAGGATATAGAAGGATTGAACCTTTTTTAACTTCTCCACCCTTACTATCGTAGATTTTTTTCATTGTATTTCCTTTCATTTGAGAATTTTACTTCCATCATTTGGCTGTTATATCTTCACGTTTGGATATAACACCATCTACTTTTCTCATGTTTTTCTTTATCCATGAGAAAATCTTTTAGACATTCGTCTAATCTTTAATTAGCGTCCCTTTAGCGTTCTAGGTTTAATCTTTCCAGGTGCCCGCTTAAAACTGAACATATCAAACCCCTTCTTGTATAGCATATCTTTATCTGATATGTCTATAGTATCCTTTTCTGGTTGACCAATAACTCCACCTAAGAACATGGATATTTCTTGATAGGCTGTGAATGGGTCAACCTTAGATTGAAAGCCTAGTTCCCTTAGCATAGGATTTAGGGTTAATTCATATTCTGTTACATCATTCTTGTAATAACCATTCTCCTTTGGAATAACATAGCCAAAACTAAAGACTGGTGTTTTTAGTTTCTGGAAAATTTCCACATTAGATACTACATTATCAAAAAATTCTTTTGTGGATTTCTCATTATTCTTAACAAGATTTTTATTCCAAAAATATCCATTCCTTTTTCCTGTAAGAAAATCCTCTATTCTTTTTGGAAAATTCTCGGATAAATGTTTAAAGAATGAATCATATGTAAAAAAATATTCATTATTTAGATTGAATATAGCAGGGTAAATTTTACCGCAAAATCCTATATAGGCACTTCTATAGTCCCACCATTCGCGTGAAGTACGATTTCTAAAACAGAACTCCAAATACATCTTAGGAAAACGCTTATCCCTGTCAATATACTTGACCTTTGAAGTTTCCCTATTGTAGACTAGAGAAGGGTCCTGCCCAAATGAGGTCACACTATCATAGTAATCATGAAACTTGGATATGATTCTCATTTATTTGTCCCTAAAAATATCTAGTAAAGGATTTTCAGTTCAATTTATTTTCTGTTTTTTCTTTTAATTTACTGTCCAGAATTTTCTCTCTCAAGGCTTTAATCTTATCCCCCATCAAGGCATTAGCCACTAGATCACGAATAGGTTTGCCTCTTGACTCAACTATTTCATTTGTAAAAGCACCTATTCTTGAGTAAACAAGAATTGTTTTTGTATTCTTATCATCATGGAATAACAATTCTCCCTTTGAATCTAATTCCAGCCTATAGTGTTCCAGTCTTATACCACCTACCAGTAATTTTCCTTCTGGAAGTATGACAGGAAGCCCTTCCTCTGGTTTATAGGGTTCACCCTGATTATAGATTACCCCACAAAAATCCATTACATCATTATAGTCATTCAGGTTGTAATTTCTCGCCATTATCTTTCCTTTCAACAATTCCTTTATTCAACATCCCGACTCCAATATACAATGGGAAGAAAATACATCTTATTGCTTTATATTCTTTTCTAACTTCAAGCGCAATAGAAAAGAAATGATAGATGATTTTTTTCTCTCCCTTTGTAAACCAGCCTTCTGTATGAAAATGGAATAGAAAAACAAATTTCCATATAATTCCCATTTTCAATCCACTATCAAGGTGTTTCATTTTTATTTACCTTCCCCTGTTCTTTTTTCTGGATTCCTTTTGCATCTTGTTTTGAACACGGCGTTTTTGTTTAAGCTTTGTCTTATGTGCCTTATTAGCAAGCAAACCATTCAATATTTTGCTTAACTTTTTCAGATTCAAATCAGTAAGTTGTTTCCCCTGGACAATTGCTTCGGCTTTGATTTTTTCAATCAGTGTTTTCTTTTCACTTTCAATAGCGTTATTTCCTGCATTTGCAATCATATTCATTCTCCATATTTTTAGATTCATTAAGGAACCCACTCATGTTTATGTTGTTCAACAAATTTCAATACAGATTCAAGTGTAACATCTCTGTGAACATAAAGCCATACATCGGTCAATTCTTCATCATCCTGTCCGATAGGGATATATTTCATCTTTGCTTTATAGACAAGCGCATGTGCCGTACTATCATCAACGGGGGTTCTAGAAGTAATCTTCAGTTCCCTTATCATCAAACCATAACCCTTCCCTGTACCTTCTGTTTTAGCAAACCAAGTATCTTTCCTGCCACCCAAAACCCAAGCGCCAAATGATTCATATGGGTCCCAAGGATTGGTTTTCTTTCTAAAGGTAATAGCAGCATAACCCAATAAAAAAGGATAAGTCTCATGGTAATTAGTAAGAGTAACTTCATTTAAAACCTGTTCTACAATTTTATTGAAATGCATATCAATTCCTTTAAAATAAATGGGGTAGAATGTGAGTGCCGCCCTCACGACTCATGGTTCACAGCCAAGTATTTTTCTGTTAAACTAATTCTACCATTTTTTAAGTGTTGGTCTACCAAAACCGCCATATACTTTATTTATAAAAAACCCTGCCTTCAAGCAGGGTTTCTTTTTTGTTGTCCTCTGGATGTTCCCAAACCCATTCCAGCATTTTTTCAAGCTTGCTTCCTATGTCTTTACCACTAAAACCAAGCTTAATCAAATCCAAACCAGAAACAACCAAATGTTTAAGAGTGAATGGGATTTTTTCATCCTCAATTTTAGACAGTTCCAAGAGAATACTTTCTTTATCTTCTTTTGGCGTCATTGACTTGAAGACAATTTCATGACAAAGCCGTTTGGCTTCTTTGACTGCATCCACATTCAGTTCCTTTTCCATCTTGAATAGAATGGATTTCAGTTCTTTTTTGCTTGAGCAAACAACCAGCCTATTAGCAAAAAAAGCCAATTCGATTTCACGCTTGGACAGTTTAAGAATTTCCAATGCGCGTTCTTTGCCTTCCAGTTCAACCGTTTTCATGACAACATTGATAAACTTTCCACTAAGGATTTGCAGTATAACCTTAGACGCATCAATTTCACTCTTGAATTCTTTTTTAAGAATCCCAAGAGCATCAAGGAATCTGAAAACAATTCTTTCTTTCAGTTGAGCGTGGAAAACTTCATTCACTTCTTTAGATTTGCTAGTTTTCCAAATAGACTCACTGATTTTTTTCAGTTCATCAATGACACGTTCTCTAGACAGAACGGATTCATTGAAAACAGAACAAATTTTTTCGATAGAATCTTGAGGAACAAATCCACGGGCTATGAATCTAATCCAACGAAGCGCCCTCAAATGATCTTCTTTAATCCTGGCTTCGGCGTTGCCAACAAAAACAAGCCTCTTAGCCATAAGATCATCCACCCCATTGAAGGGGTCTACCAGCTTTCCAGTGATAAGATTAATGGCAATCGCATTGATTGTAAAATCTCGGCGGCCCAAATCTTCTTGGATTGTTTCCGCAAATTCAATCGTAGCATTTCGCCCATCACAAGAAACATCCTTACGGAATCTGGTAATCTCAAAAAAGAAACCATCAATCTTTACTGTAAGTGTTCCATGATCTTCACCAGTAGCAATCGCCTCAAAATTGTCCTTAATCCATTCCAGACTGGCATCACTGGCAAAGTCAAAATCTTTAGGCTCTTTGCCTTCCAGTAGATCACGAACCGCGCCACCTACTAGGAACAACTGTTTTTCTGAATTGGAAAAACCATCTGCCAGTTTTAGAATAGCGGCGATTGTTTTTTCATCAAGTTGTGAAATTATTTTCAGGAACATACCAATTTCCAGATTAGTAGTTAATTCTAAATTCCTAAGAACATTATAGCATTTGTGATATGGAATGTCAATAGATAAAAAGTTCAATGCCTTCAGTATCTTAGAACTCTTTCCAATCTGACTCTAATGGATGGGTTGTAATATATCCCTTGGAAAAATGCACGGCTCTCTTAAATATATCATTTAGTTCTAAGGATAATCCAGTTGGGACTTCAGAACCATCACTCATATAATTCCAATCTAAAGAAGAAGGTAGTTTATAATAACCCTCAATAGATTCTTTGTATTTTGAGAATCCAAGGAATAATAGAAATAAAAGCAAAAATTTATTCTTTACTTCTATTCCACTTGACCATTTAAGTGTAACCTTGATTACTTCAGGATTGCTTTGAATAGAATTGATTTTATATTTCATTTTTTCATTCCTTTAAGGAGTAGAGGAACACTGGAATTGAACCAGTAATTTAGTTTCGTCAACTACGGTTTACCTTTAACCTAATTCCTCATGAATACAAGTAGTAGGACTCGAACATACAACTTAATTTTAAGTAGGAGATAAAGGGGTTGAACCTTTTAATCCACCATGTAAAAGTGGCGTTTTTCCGTTAAACTAATCTCCCATTTGTTTTTCATACAATTAGGCTCAATTCCAAGGATTTATATTCGGCATAATTGTATAATCGTTTTAAAAGTTTTCTCCTGTATTTATCATTGTAATCTTTTAAAGCCAAACCAATTTCTGTTTTACCTATTTTAGACTTTGACTTATAATAAAAAGCAATAATATCTTTCACAGAGTAATTCTTATTTCTTTTAAATTTTTTCATTACCATGCAATCAAACACATATAAGAATTGTTGAGTATAGGCATTTGATTCTACATCTGTATTAGCGTAATTTTCCAATCCTTCCTTATATGAATAATTGGTATTATCAAAAGCCTTTTTATTAGTCCAACGTTCTCTATCTGTCAAATGAATAAATTCATGTATGAAAAATTCTTGTTGCTCTCTTAGAATACCTGATAGTGTTTCTCTATCATATTGTTTAAGAGGAATTTTCCTTTTCATGCCCCTAAGTTTAATCAGATTTCCTTTCTTATGTCTAAAAAGGAAGTGAGCATTTGCCTTATTCCAACCATAGGTTCCACATATAACGATATTTTTATCCACATATTCAGGAATACCACCGTCTATGCTATTGAGTCTTAGAGTATAACTCTTACCCCTCTTTCTGACACATTTTTTATATGTGTCAGAAGAAGCGAATGCCTTTAAGAAGTGTTCAAAGACTTCATTTGCCTTATGTCTTACTATTGCATCTACTACCCCCTTTGCCATATAATTACTTTTCCTAATTGAACGTTAGTAATTTATATCTTGAGAAAATCTTACGTTGAACTCCAAAAATAGGTTCAATCGCAATTGCGCTAAGACCAATGTTATAGTCTGGTTCCTCAAACTCCACCACACTAAGCATTCGTGATTTAGCCAATTCTTTAATTTCTCTCAATTCATTTTCGTCCTTTACTCCACAAAGGGTAAAGAAAGTATGACTAGGGTCAGATAAACCATTAAACTCCATGCCAGCCTTAAAGGCTACATGACTTGCTTGCACAGCCTGATATTCAGGTGACAAGTGTCTCATGTCACCAGGATAAATATCCTGGCGCACAAAGATATATAGATATTGATTAAGGTCGTTCTCATAATCAGGGCGTCTAAATGTTTCCATATTAGCACTCCCCGTCAATATCTTCAGCCAATTGAATTGCTTTTCTGAATGTGTTTTCATTTATCACATTGTTAAAAGTTTGTTCCAATGGAAATTTGCTAATATACTTAATAGCACGTCCCTTATTAGGGAATAGCCAAGATTTATAATTAGCATACTTTCCCTTATCACCATTTTCAATCTTAATAGAATTTGAAGGCTTTGTAAAGCCACGGTCACTAGGAAGACCTCTTAGGATGTTATAGGCAATGTGTTGTAAGTTTGAATGGTTTTTTATTTTTCTCCATTCTTCTTTCATTTGTAGGTATTGTTCTTTTGTTTCGTAAATTTCTAATCTTTTTTCATGTGTAGTTTTCATGACAATTCTCCTTATAGATTGTTTTGTTTATAACTGCTAAAATAAAATATAAACAATCCAATAAGGGGGACTTTTATTTAGAACCTACCAAAAGTTTTTATTCATTGTTTTAATTTCCTTTATTAAGACTTCTTTTCTCATTTTTCTTTTAATTTTATTACCCAATCTTTTTTCGATTGGCTTTTTTGGACCGCAATATCTACATTTAATTCCCGCTTGGCAAGAAGTATAGGCGGATTTAATTAAATCTGTATTTGTGCTTTTTTGCGACAAGATAAATTCCTCTAAAAATACGGACAGCTAGAATCGAACTAGCATCTCTGACGTATCAGGTCAGAATAATCATACCGTTATACTATGTCCGCATAACTATTTATAGTTTACCCCATTTATCAGGTGAATCTCCTTGTTTGTGGATGTTTCCGTTTTTGTCTTTACCATATAACCACGTTCCACCCTTCCATTCACCACCTAACCATTCACCATCTTCCCAAACACCAGATTCCCAGGTTCCATTTTCCCAAGTCCCATACTCCCATGTACCATTTTTCCAAACTCCGTTTTTCCAGGTTCCATTTTTCCACAATCCGTTTTTCCAACCCCCATCCTTCCATACACCATCCTTCCACACCCCACCTTTCCAAGTGCCATTTTCCCATACACCATGTTCCCATATTCCATTTTCCCAACTTCCATATTTCCAGTTTCCGTTTTTCCACAATCCATCTTTCCAAGTACCATCTTCCCAAGTACCATGCATCCAGGTTCCTTTTTGGTCCCAAACACCATCTTTCCAAGTACCACCATTCCAAATTCTTTTAGGACTATATCTTTTATTATCAAATGTTGCTATGACCTTAATGGCATCTAAGGATAGAAACAGGGCTTGTATAGGTTCAGCCTGATGAATAATACCAGCACCAGATTTATCCGCAAAACCAATATAACCCATTTTTCTTAAAATGGTGTTCCAACCTTGGCTTGGCATTTCATCACTTAACAAGTGACCAAATAAACGGGTCACATTCCAGAAAGAACTTGCTGGACTTTTTTCACTTGCCGTTTTTGTACCATGAGAAATTATAGCCTTTATTATAAAGGCAACTATTTCTTTTTGGCTAAGACTATCTTTTGTCTTTTCTAATGTATGCCAATCTTCATGTGAAGTTGCCCTTGATATTCTATAACGAAAACGTTGTAAATCATCAAAGTTTTTTTAGAAAATATGGAGTCAGTATTTTCTCCAATTTTTCCATATCTCTATCATAGTCATTAGAACCGTATTTGTATAAATCATCCACGAATCCTTTTTTAGTTTTCGGCTTGAAAAGATACACATATGGTTCTTCACCTGCAAATGGTATTCTGTCATTCACCACATAATGCCACATTTCTTTTAGTGGATAGGCATAAATCCCGTTTGGAGTATTGTATCTTGACTTTGGATTTATTCCTATTTTGTTTATGCTTCTAAAAGAAATATAACAATCAGCATCATCCTTGTATGGTTCTAAGGCAGTAACAATTCCTATCTTTGGATTTTTATCAGGATTGCTTCGTGCTTCCCTTAAAAACTCTTTAAATGTTAGTATCAACTTATTCACAAGTCAAAAGGTTATTGCCAGCAGCAAACCCCTAAAGTTTCTAGTTCGCCCCTCATTCCTGACCATAATTGGGTCTATCGGAACTACGCCATTGAGCATCACGCCCCGCCGACAATACTATTTATATTTTTGTCATGGCATGGTTTAAAGTTTGGTTGCTTGCCACCATCCATGACTGATATGTTTTAGTTACTTGGAACATATTAAACCAAGTTTCCGTAACGTGGACCTAGACGCCAATTTTTTTCTAAAAAGGGTTAAAACCAATTGTTTTCTTTTTGTGTTACTATGGGAAAAACAATTAAAAAATCCAGCCCAACCTTTTCTAACACCGATTGTTATGGGCAAACAAAGCATTTTACTTTTATTGCGTAGGGAAAAAGTCAAATGCCATATACCCATTTCTGTTCAAGTGCCGCAACTGACACTCCAAATTTTTATAGAAAAACTTGGAAAACCCCAAGTTTTATAGTAAACTTGGAAACTACCAAAGTCAAATATACTTCATATGTGTGTTTCGTGACCTCTCCAAATCCCATAAAATTTATTTTTTATGAATTTTGGACAAAACACGAAACGTTAGTCTTTGTATTGCGGTTTAACGGAATGCTGATACTTAATGGAACTACATCTCTAAGAATTTACTACTTGCTTTTATTTAGTCCGTCCCAAAAGCATATGGTGTCCATATCAGCAATTACGAAGTGTTCTCGGTTTAAGTTTGCCTATCATTAGCCCCAACACTTAAACAGGCTAATGATTTCTTCACGGGCTATTAAATAAGTTCGGGTCCAAGTGAAGATTCAGAATCCCTATCAGTACACATTCCACGTCTTTTAGTGACGTGCCATTGCAGCCAAAGGAATGTGCTGAATACGTTTTAATTTAAGATTACATGGCAACCTCTCTTAATCTTATCTGTTCATCTTAGGGTTATTGCATATTTAACAATTACATCTTATCACTTCTGTTTCGGTTTGTCAACTACAATTTAATTTGTGACCAAGGGTAGCAAACACTTAGGTTAGTAATTAAATACTCCACTTAGCGGCTACGTTGTTTGCCTTACAATTCCGCTAATAATGATAATAGAAACATGTATGTAACTGATACAAATATTTTCAAAAAAAGTTCAAATCCTGTTTTCATATCATCCTTAGTTCGGCTACTTTTTTCGTATTAAGAGTAGATACTCCCGACCTATTATCTTCTGCTACTTTTTTAGCAAAGTATTCTTGTCTGGCAGGGTCCTGTTTATCTAAGATCATATTCAACATTTCCTGAACAGAAACTTTCTCAATAAAGATTTCCCTGTAATCTGTTTCAATAGGCTTGAATAGTTTCATCATATCAAACGTGTCAAGTTTTCCAGTATATGACACATATCTTGTGGTATATGGTTCCACTGGTCTATGTTTGTCCAGAAAGCCGTGTTGATATTCCAACACAATTTCTGGTGACATAAATGCTTGTGTTGAAGGTCTTATACTTTTTATCGGGATTATAATTGAATTTAAAAAATCCCTATCAATTAATGCACCAGGACGATACTCGCGTGGTTCATAATTGAAGCGAACGTGACCAGAACTACCTAATAAACTCAATTGTCTATGATGAATTAAAATCGAAAATCCTGGACTTCCATAAGAATATTGTCTTTCATCCATATTTTCATGAACAGAAATTTCCCATCCATTATTTCTTAGGTGTATTAGGTCAGACTGAAATCCCACCATATCTACTTTTAAGGCAGGATTTTTCAGTACATGAAATTCACCATTAACACGCATATATCCACTAGACATTAGGATTTGCCTTGGCATCTTCCAATAGAACCTGAAGTTCTAGTTTTAGATTTTCTAAAACCTTTTCAGCATTCTTAATCTGACGAAGCTTGTCTTTGACCTTTCCCTTTAGGCGTTCTGACATTTCTGATTCTAGTTCTGATTCTGCCTCTTTACGAATTTTTTCGATATTCATGTTATTTCTCCTGTTTGTTTAGGTTCACTAGTTTTAGTCTCCAAGGAAACCAATACTTTTTCCTGGAACGATTCAATAGAATCTTTTGTTTCGTTTCCTCTACCTTATTGCGATATTCTTCTTCCTCTATTTCTTTTAGAGCCTGTTGGAATAATTCTTTATTTTCTTTCATTTATTTTCTCCATAATCACACCATTTTTCACGGACTTTAATCCTACTAGTAAATCTAGGTTTAGCCAGACCAAATGGTTCTAAAATGTCTGTAACCAAGTTTTTACCATTAATGTATATAATACCCTGGACTTCTTTATCAAATAAAGTAATTTTATGAATTTTTATTGTAATATTTGTGAGTTTGTCATTTAATAGGGTTTTCAAAAATTTTTCTGTTTTCAATGCATATTCTTTTTCAAAATCACATTGACTGTTCAATGATGGTATTAAGAGCAATCTAGATTCCAATCTCAATTTAACATTAATTTCTTGTTTTTTTATTGAAAGATCATCTATCAGTAAAGTGACTTTGTATTTGTCATTGTCAATATACTCAAGATTTTTGAATTGGTATTCATGAATACCTTCAATTCCATCACAGCCAACAAATGATTGTGTGATAATCAGAACAATTATGAATTGAATTATCCATTTCATGAAATTCTCCATCATATGGTTTAATTTCTTAGCTTGATCTTTTTATCAATACCTGTTTTGAAACTATTAGAAGCATCTTCTGAAACCACAATACCATATTCATCAAGATTTATCTTAGGAAAGCCCGCAACCATCATTAGCTTGCCCGTTAGAAACGAACCCAATTCTGTCTCATACATTCGTTTACGGTCAATCAATTTTGTCTGTGAGGCCGCAAACTCATTGCGCCCTGCCTCAATAGTGGTCTGGATTTGTTTATACAAGGAAGCATCAAAATTAATGTTGTGTTCCTTCAACCATTGGAAAGTTGCCTGTGAACCCTCTTTACCATATCTTGCGGTAAGAGAAGCCTGTAGAACTTCCTTGAAGTCATTTTTATACATTTCTGGAACCTGAACAGATTCGGAAACTTTTAGTGTATAGGCACTTAGAACATTCTTATTATTCTCATATTCCGCTTTAATACCCTGTTCTAGTTTGTTTGCTACATTGAATGCTGATATATACGCCAAGGCGAATACAGCCATCGTAGTCATTAGTAATCCAAAAACTCCTGCTACAATTAGCAATACTAGATTAGAAGTTTTCATTCATTTCTCCATTAAATTATTTGCTTAGTTCCAGGGATATTTTCTCCTTGGGTTTTCATCATCAAATATATCATTGAAGTGTAAGTAAACGGTTAGGAGTAGGCTGGAAATTATTCCAAATAAAATTCCAGTGATAATAGCCCAAAGCGGCGGGTCTACCACAACATCTTCCAGATACTTAAAGTCTTCTTCAATCTTTCTACGTTCAAAATAATTGAATATGGATTCCGATAAAATGTCAATGACTTTTTTAGGGTCAGCGGTCTTTAATTCCTGGATTGAATTTCTCAAGAAAATTTTATGTTCTTCTTTTGAAGTCCAGGAAATAACTCTAGCCCATGCAATATTAGGATAATCAGGTGCGCCAATGACCAATACCGTATCATTCTTCTTTCCACCCAACCAAAGATTTTTTAAGTTGTCAGCATAACTAGGACTGCCCGATTTTGTTATTACAATAACAGCATTTGCCTTCTTAGCAGGTCCTAAAGTTTTCAGTTTTTCCGAAAGATATGTGTTCCATTCTTTCTTTTCCTCTGGATAGACATTGACCCCACTGAAAATAACTCTATCTATCCTATGATAGTCATAGATGGTCAACGGATATTCTTTTGGTAATTCCTCTATTTCTTCTTTAGTCAATTCCCTATCACGGCTAAATAACGATTCAGGCGAAGCCTTTAGATAATTTTTCCATGTATGTGTGGATGAATAGGGTTCACCTATTGTCACGTCCAAAAATCGTTTTGGAGTAATTAATCCCTGTCTATCTTCTGTCTTGATTTTAAAAACCTCTTTAATATCTGTATATACTTTATAGACATAATCAAATGGATGATCGTAACAGGTTTGGCAAATAGTGGTAGTACAATCCTTTCCACAAGAAACAGTTACGCAATTGCATGAATATGAATGTATGCAGGATACTTTCTCTTTTTTCTTGTCAATAATCTGACCATTCCAGACCTCTAAATCTGCAATAGAGTTATAAGTTCCTATCCAATAAACAAAAGCCACAAATGGAATAGGAATAAGGATATGGATTAAAAACTCTTTCCAGGTAATCGTCTTGTGAAAAATTACCTTAGAAATCCAAGGAAATAGTAACGGAAAGGCTAAGAATAATAGTAACCATG
>Ga0224495_10000301_pt1 | contig 39970 bp, 43 predicted proteins | sample SF_Jul11_sed_USG_FD_168128 | JGI IMG/M metagenome (GOLD analysis project Ga0224495, IMG submission 168128) | Sediment microbial communities from San Francisco Bay, California, United States - SF_Jul11_sed_USGS_4_1 | ecosystem: Environmental > Aquatic > Marine > Sediment | place: USA: California... | reverse complement strand
CCTTGACTTGTCAACAAAACTTTATAGACTGCCCCAAAGATGAATGTAGCCCATCCATTAGAGGGAGCGCACAATGAATGTATGCAAGCCTACGAAGCCAGTAAAAAACTACGGCAAAGTGGACGCAAGATATTTTCAGTACAACTCCGCGATACACGCACACAACTAGGAATGACGTGTCGCCAGCTTGGATCTGCGATTGGGGTTACTGGGCAACTTATCAGTCAGATTGAAACAACCGCAAAAAGTATCTTGAGTCGTGATCAAGTAATGAAGATAATCGATCTATGCTTAAAAGGAAAACACCCCTCCGCGCCAAGTCTGGATTCAAAAATCGTGGAGGAAAGCTCAAACAAGTTAGTGACAAGCGAAGACATTTAAACAAAGAGTATGCATCAGTCCGTAGAGAATACTTTGAAAAACACCCAAGATGTGAAATTTGCGAGAATCAAGCTAGCGACATCCACCACAAAAAGAAACGTGGTAAGAACTTGTCTAACATCGATAGCTTCATGGCTGTATGCAGGTTGTGCCACAATCGCATCCATGACAATCCAGCGTGGGCAAAAGAGATGGGATACTTAATTTATGAATATAGATGAAATGCATTCAACATTCCAAGGCATGATTACATGCAGGGGATATATCAGTGACGAAAACGAAACCAAGATTAGGTTTCGACAAGACTACATGGATTGCTGGATCAAGAAGAAAGATATCCATAAGATTGATAAAGTAGAAAAAACTGGAGAAGGAGATTGGTTTTCCTTAATTACTATTACAGAAGAGACAGCGAACTACCTTGAACTTGAGGGAGTGCTTGAGTAAATTTAGCAGGCAGGTGGTCTAAACGGATGAGCGGTTCAAGCGTTGATTATTCAACTCGCCGCCACATCGAGGTGGGGGATTCGTAGGAGAATCATAACCTTGGCAACCCCACACATGAAAAGGATGCGCGTATCCGTTCCTGCTAGTCTTCGCCCCAGTCATCTGTTGAGTAATCTTCGACTGTGGTAGTCTCAACGAGCCTATCTTCCCGCGCCCAGAATCGGTTGGTTGGAACAGCTTTATCGTTACCGATAAAAACAAGCCCATAACGCCGCGCCATTTCTAGGCAATACACGAATGAGTCCGCCAAGTCAGGCGAATAACCAATGCGAGACTTAAAATCAGATTTAGTCTCAATGGCTATCTTTCGTGTCTTTAAAGTATATCTACGAAGACACAATTCACGCCCAAGTTCATCAGCGTAATCGATCCCCCAAATTACTCTGCTCTTAAATCCGTGATAACAGCTATACCAAAACTCAGAGACCAGACGATCATACACTTCTTTGCAGGGACGCTTATCAACCTCTGCTGCGATACGATCAGTTGGTTTACCCATTGAAGAGATCAAAACGATGCTGTGACCATTCTGGTCATGTTTTAGCCACTCTCGTATGATAGCTTGACCAACTCGACCACCATCACCAGAAACGTCCATACCAAACTTCTGTGGCTGCACACCAGCATCACGGCAAATGCGAACAACCTCTGTGGCTAATTGAACTTCAAATTCAGCGGTTTCTCTAGCGGATAACTGGATGACGTGTTGACTATCCATGTGGAGAATCTTGTTATTTGTTCCACGCACATAACCAAGAGTTCCAATCGTTAACACGCATCGATCACCACCAGCGGTAAACGCTGTATCGAATCCCGCGACTTTGGTAAGACCATTAGAATCCCATAATGGCATTTCATTTGTGGCAGCATTACGAATAAGATCTCCAGTAAGGATTGTCTGATTGAATCCAGATTTGGGCCACCAACCGATAGCGTTACGCACATAGTCAATAGCATTTTCGTCACCATAACATTGTTTAAGCATCTGAGCCTGCTTGTTACGATCCATTAGAAACGGAAATGGTGGAGGTTCGCTTGGTGGGGCTTGGAAGTTGGGTGAGCGCATACCATTATAAAACAAGCACACACCAGTCTCAGTCTCCCATTTATCCATATCCATCGTGACGCTCTCAAAGTTGGACTGACCATTTGGCGTACACCAGCGTGTGTGTGGATTATCTCCAGCGGAAGGGTTTCCGATACCTATGAATACTTTGTCATCGTTAGACGAAAGGTTGACGCGAGCGGTGAGCGCACCCATCTCCATTTCGGGAAGCTCGTCAAGAGCAAGACGAATGCGGTCATTCTTACGTCCACGGGTTGTATCGATAGCCTTCTGCCCTTCGTTACCTTGAGGAAAGGCAAGAGCTTTGATAGCATTACGATAGTCACGTTGATCATTGCCGTCACCACCACCCCATACGATCATGTGGCGATAGTCCATGAGATTCCCGATCTTCACACGGGATGCTTTCCAAAGCTTTGAGATGATACCCCAAATACGATCTTCTGAAGCACCAATAGTTGTTGTGGCAACCCAAGATGATGTACACGTTGGAGCAGCACACCAATCGAGTAGAATCCACAGACCCACAGGAAACGACTTACCCATCGATGCAGCACCAGCTAGAACCAAGTCATCATTGTTACAAAGTTCTTCAATGGTGCGAATAAGTTGGGTGTTCGTGTATCCGCGCGATTTAATAGAAACATCCGTGGGCCACTGAAGTTGCACTGCTTTTATAAAATGTTCAAATGGGGTGAGCAGTTTAAAGTCACCGATTTCTATATTATGTTTTACGCAATAAGTTCTACCGTATTGCCCGCGAGTGATTGCGTAACAAAACAATTCTATGCTGAGATCATCCATGTTGTCTGGAAAAGCCATCCCATATCGAGTGATAAAATTCTTACTTGACATGACACTATATTTAACAATATAGATATATTTACAAGCATGAAATTAAAAGATCCTCATCTAGCTCCAGTGGGAGGGTGGTATTATGAATTTACGCTCACAAGGGAAGCACGCACATTCCCTGCAATAATACGATCAGGTTCATTTAGAAATCTCATTGCGAACGTAAAAAAAGATATGGAGATTAACGGGAACGAAATTCCTGTTGATCTCGCATATCAAATCGAGCAACAAATCTGCCAACGCCAACCAGAAGGAAGATGCTGGATGCAAACAGGCGACCAGGTAGCAAACATGATTCACTCCGCTGCAAGATTAATTGATTCAGTCGCAGGCACAACGCTTGAAAGAAAAGCTAAAGGATGTAAAGTGTGTGGCAAACGACGAAGCGTATTGAATAAAATGTTCAATAAATAATCTTTGACTAATCCATTATCGTTAACGATAAATACACAATGATCTCAACAGGCAACGACAACTATTCACTTCTAACTCTTGGGCCAGAAGGTGAACCACCAGCTACAAGAGTATCTTCAGCAAACCATGCGTGGAATATTGCAAATCAGCTATCTCTAGCAAACACTGGAAGAGAAAACAAACGGATTCGTGTATATAAAGCATACAAGCGTTTCCCACCAACGGGATACAGCAAGATAGCAGAGAAGAAACTACCTTGGCAATCTGACGTTAACTGGGGAAGTCTTGAAGCTATTGTTAACAACCAAAAGTCTAGTTACTATGATATCATCACAGAAAGGCAAGCCTGCGCCACGATCAAAACGAAATACGGTAACAAGAGGGAGCAGCTCATGCATTCGGAAAACCTCACGCAAGCTTTTGACCAAGCGATCCGTGAATGGTCGGGCTACCTATACAACAAAGAGCAAGACATCGAAAGCATGTTGTTGTACGGAAAAGGAATTGGCATGTGGGATAGTCAATTTGGATGGATGCCCAAACACATCTTTCTGTCTGACCTTCTTTTTCCAGATGATATCAAAATCGATTTCAGCAATCTTGAAGAGTTCGCTGTTCGTCGCAGACCAACCCCCTACGAACTTTATAAAGTCATCCAAAACAAGGAAGCGGCAGAAGCAATCGGTTGGAACGTAGATGCTGTAATTGATGCAATTCGTTTCCATCGAGCATTCAGTGAACACAACAAAAGCAGAGAAGACTTCTTTCGCACGATTTCAGAAAGCGGATTTAACTGGTCGTTGTCTGTAAACCAAAAGATTGATCTGTATGAAATCTATTGGAGGGAGTTCGATGGTAAGATCAGCAAGGCGGTTGTATTGCAAGACTACAATCCAATTATAACTGAAATCAATAAAACAGCCCGTGGTAACAACAAGATTTCAGAAGAAACGATTCGAGATCAACACGGGTTCCTACAACTTCAAGTTGGTGCATATGATGACTGGAGTGAAGTACTATATATGCTAACAGACTCAGTTGGATCTGGATTATTCCATGATATTAAAAGCCAAGCTGAAGCTGCGTATGTTGCTTGTCGTCAGTACGATTTCACAATGAATGGTCTAGTTGATGCTGTTCGTCTTAATTCAATGTTGATGATTGAAGGGCAATCTCCTGACGCTACGAAGATGCTTAAGCAAATGGAATGGTTGCCTATCAGCGTGATGCCAGACGGAGCCAAGTTCACACAGAATCGTTTCCAACTACCAGTAGGAGAAAGCATGGGATTCATGCAGTTCTACATGAACGATCTGTACCGCAACCTCGGCCAGTATCGTATCGGACAACCAACAGCGGGTGGTAAGCAACGCACTAAAGGTGAAGCAGAGTTAGATGCAGCGGAATCCGCAAAACTTTCTGGAACACAAATCAGACGATTCAACGAATGCGAAACTCTTTACTTTAAAGAACTTTATCGCAGATTTGTTTCAGCCAATCGTGAAGACGATGGATACGAATATGTCAAAAAATTCTATCAAATCCTTGAACAACTCGGAACACCTAAAGAAGCCGCTTCTTGGAAAAACATTACAAGCGTGCGAAGCAACCTCATCAACGGAGCTGGTTCCCCTTCATTCAAGCTCATCACTGCGGAGAAACTTGTACAACTTACTTCGATCACACCAGCCAACGAAGGACAAGAAAATGCCGTTAAAGACGCAATCGCAGCTTTGGCGGGGAGGGACAACGTAATACGTTATAGGGATACTAAGGCAGAACGCATTGATGATAATACACGCATTATTGGGTTTGAGAATGCTGGAATGACAGATGTGTTTGTTAACCCAGCAAACTTCCCAGTACTTCCAACTGATCCGCACGTAGAACACGCGCAAGGTCATTTTGCTGATCTTATACTTCAGTTGCAAACCAACCTTCAAATGATTCAAGCTGGGCAACCAGACGTGGATCAGTTGGCAAGGGCTGTTCGTTCAGTGCAATTTAAAGGTGGTCATATCATGGCGCACGTTGAGTTCATTGCCAAAGATCAAACCAAGCAAGACTTCATCAAGCAATTTATGCAAGGTATGGGAGAAGCCTCTAAGATGGCAGACCAAATTGGGCAAGTTTATCAAGACATGGCACAAAGCGAACAAGAGCAAGGTCAAGGTAAGGGTGGATCAGAAGAAGATCTCAAGCTCCAGTATCTCGCTGCGAAGTCTGGTATCGAGATTGAAACTCAACAAAAACTTGCAGATATTGCAATCGGAAAGGCATCCATCAGCCACGCCCAGCGTACAGAGCAACGCAAGCAGCAGGGTATCACCCAGCTTGCCATGCAGAAAGCCAAGGCTCGCGCTGAGATTCAGAAGGCTAAAGGACAGATGCCAGAAGAGGAAGAAGAAGTTGAAGAAGTAGAAGAAGAGGAGACTCCACAAACTCCTATGCAAGTTGCTAAACCACAACCCGAATGAATACAACAGACCGAATCCAAGGACTATGCGCCTCGATCATTAATCATGATGATTGGTACGCACTTAAAACACACATACTTATGACATGCCCAGCAATCGGCATTGAATCAGTTCGTCACGCAATTGGAACTATTGAAGTGAATGCCGAATCTGGAGTAGAGAAATTTAAGAAGTCAAAGAAGCTGAAATCATATGGAGATGATCAACCATTTGATCCAGATTTGGACGAAGCCTAATTTATGAGCGAACAAAACACAGCAAGCAAAGAGACTGCGGAGATCATCAAAGATCTTCAAAGTAAACCACAAATCCCCATCAAGGGCAATACATCAGACTTCCTAAAGAGGTTTAGTAAGAATGCAGATGGTTCTAAAATGGAATATGATGAAGAAGAGACAGAGATGTATTCCGAAGATGTTTCTGAAGATGTTATCGGTAACGATAATGATGAAAAGAAGCCGACTATCCAAATGGATAAGAAGAAGCCTGGATTTGTTCAAAAACAAATTGAAGAGAACAAAAAGCTCAAAAAGGAACTAGAAAAAGTAAAGTCTGAAGAAGTTCCTAAATACACTCAGCGCATTGAGGAGTTGGAAAAACTGGTGGAGCAAAGCAAATCTTCTGAAGAAGAGAAACACTACCAGCAACAGCTAAATGAAATCAACGAACAGAAAGCAGATCTGGAAGCACAATTAAGCAAACAGATCCAAGATCTAAAAAGCCAAGTAGAGTTTTACGACCTTTCTGCTAGTGAAGATTTCCAAAGCAAATATGTTGTTCCTTTACAAAATTCTTATCTTGAAGCAAAAGAATTGCTGGGAGATGACGAGCAATTGATCACAATATTCAATTCAGCAATGAGGGCAAGCGCGGCAGCTTATTCAACTCAAGACGAGAAAATTAAAAGAGAAGCCCTACAAGACAGGAGAGAAGCCTTCAAGGAGCTAACGAATTCATTGGATGTCTACAATCAAGTAAGGTTTGTGGATGCCATTAAGAACTACGAGAAAGCAACGGAAGCTCACGCAAATGCATTAAGTGATTGGCAAACAACAAAGTCAACCATTACACGCAAAGCAAAAGAAAAAGAATTAGAAACCCGATCCCAATACATCAATACATGGAGGGATAGCTACAAGAGGCAATCTGACATTATCAATAATGAAATTGATATTCCAGAAAGCATTCAGTCATATATGGCAGAGAAGGGAATCTCATATGATACCTCGCGTGATGATGCTATCGCATTATCAGCTACGCAACAATCAGACGAGCCTGCATCAGTGGATGAAATGAATCGCCTTATTCATCAAGGACGAAACTATAAAAAACTGCAATCACTTATCAAAGCTCAATCTGAAATGATTAAAGAAAAAGATGACTATATTAATAAACTAAAAGGTGCTTCTCGATTAGAGAGTTCACCGAAGTCATCGGATTCGCAACGTAGCAAGATGAGTGTGTCTGAGGGACTGGCGGCAAAGCTATCTCGCTTTACTCCACAAGGCAGATTGTCGGTTACCGCATAAGCCCATCCATCTGTAGCGTTGCACAGGGGGAGTAGATGTAATGTCTACTTCCCCTTTCTATTTTATACTTGACAAGTAATATATATATACTATTTATTTAAAAAAGAGATATCCGAAAGCGTGAGCAATTAGGGATTCAGCCGCACTCTGGCTGGCGAGTTTCCGATCTCGCATGAAAAGCGGTAATTCTGGACAGCGGCATAAGCCGATTCTCTGGGTAGATTCCAGCAGAGGAAAACAAGCACTCGCTTGGCGTTCCTCTGTGTATGTCAAGCGAACCCAACAACAACAAAAACACTATATAAAAATATGTCAGAAATGATTCAATTCAATAGTTGCGAAGAGTTGGACAGCTTTTTCCGCGAAGGTCGTGAATATTTCAACGATCTTTACGTTAAGAAGCTCGTCACAAATTCGACGTACTTCACCCGCTTCACTGAGGAGCCTTGGCCCCTCAATCACACCACCGAGCAGAAAGCTTTCCGCTTTGGCCGTGGTTTCCATGATCCTTGCACACCTTTCCGCAAGATCGTTGATGGATACTGCGAGACTGATTCTTGCTCCACCAACTCTGAAGTCATTCAGCGTCCTGGCACTGAGAGCTACACCTTTGAGCTTCTCCGCAAAGAGATGCACACTGACTGGATTTGCGTAGAGAGCCTTCTCTATCGCCTCTTCCCTGCTGAAGAGATCCTTCAGTTTGAAGAGAGCAATGCCCGTATCACCAAGAACGTCCACGAAGAGTTCCTTCGCGCCAACTACATCGGCGGTTCTGGACACAAGTGGCTTGGAGTTACGACTGATGACGGAACATACTGTGGCCTCGTTGACGATGCCGCTTGGTTCGTTCCTACCAGCGACAACATCGAAAACACTGACAGCGGATACAACCTCTGCGAAGTTCGTGTTAAACTCGCTGTTGCTGATCTCCCTAAAGTTGCTTACCTCTCGCTCGATCTTCTCGATGACGCTCTTATCGACCTCCAAAACGAGGACGATGCTTTCCGTCTCGACATTGCCGACGCTACTGGAATGCAGCTTCTTGACATCGTTATCCCTGATCCTCGCGTTGGTCGTGCGCTTTACTTCCAAGCCAAGCGTAACAACGGTTACTGGGATGCTAACACCGACTTCGACGCTCGCCTCTCCAGCCTCAAGCTGGGCGTGAATCGTGTCATCGGTGACTATGCCTTCGGTTATGACATCAACGCAGCTCGCTTCAATGCAGCTCCGACTGCTGATCAGCCCGTTGAGCCATTCAACCCTAACGATCCTACAACCTTCGCTAAACTGATCCGTGTTCCTCGCTACACCAAGATTGTACAAGAACAAGGTTGCAGCTACATCCCGAATAAGGATTACGCTAATGCCGACTTCGCAATCTCTGTTGCTATGGTTAGCAAGGCAATGACCAAATGGACAATGCCATCTAACACTGGGTACAGCCAAGCACAAATGGCTAGCCAGAACTACGCTGGTGACTGGGAGTGGAAGAACCCTGATTGGGAGTGCAACCGCTGGCGCAAAATGGGCTTCTATCAAGCTCAGTACCGCCTTGCTGCTCAGGTCAAAGATCCGACCTTGATGCACACATTCCTGCACAGGTTGCCCAAAACCAAGAACCTCTACGGTTCCTGCTGCCCGTTGAATGACTACACCCCGCCAGCCGATCCTACGGATTGCTACAACTGCGCTGGTGTTGGTCAGCCAACCCCGTAATAAACAACCGCTCATAATGGAGGGGGTGGGATAAAACCCACCTCCTCTAGTGGGCAAACACTTTTCTATATATGGCTTGCTTTACTGACATTCCTTATCGGGATAGGACGTATCCCTTTCTTGTTACCGTTTCTAGTGCCGCTGGTATTGAACCAGCCAGCTTCGGCTGCTACGATGCCATGAGTGACGCGCATCGTTTGTACCAGTTCTACATTGCTTTCGCTACACTTGGAAGCATTGTTGATCCTATTAGCGATAACTGCTTTGCTCAACTTACTGAGCCAGCACAATACAATCACGTCAATGATGCTTTGATTGCTGCGCTTACGCCAGCACCCTAAGTTATCGTTAACGATAATCTGAGTTGGGAGGTTCGATCCCTCCAACACAACATTGTAACTAAATGGCCGTAGAAGACAAAAATTGTTTTATTGATAAAACAATTGATAATCAGCTCTACACAATCTTGGAAAAGATGGTGGAGAAAGGATATGCTATAGACATCCCAACACGGGATTGCTTTAATGGTCTAACCTTGGATGGTCAACTATACTGGGTATATTCCAGCCTCAAAAGAGATCTTTGGACACCTAGTGAGATATCTACCATCTTCTGGTACGATGCCGCTGATGTAACAACGATCACGGCGACTGGAAATCAAGTTACGCAGATGCTTGACAAGTCCGGCAACGGCTGGACTGTTGCTCCATTAAGTGCTGGCAAGATCGGCCCTAACACTGGAACGAGAACGCTCAACGGCAAGAATGTTCTGGAGTACTCAAAGACGACAACTTCAACCAACCAGATTCTTGAGAGCAATACATTCACGCAAGCGCAACCATTCTTCATAGCTTCGGTTCTGCGGCTCGACACTGATGCGCTAACAGATCAAGATTTCTTGTTCTCTGGAACCGAAACTGTAAATCCAAGAATTGCTGTCCGCCGAACAACAAACAATAACTTCCAGATTCTTACGCAAGCTGGATCAATTGAGACACCAATCGGAAGCGTAACAGAGGGCAATAATTATCTTGCATCGTTTTATTTTAATTCGACAGCATCAACGACTAGGATCAACGGAACGCAATTAGCTTTAGGGACTATAGCGAATAATTCGTTTACCTCCCTAAACATTGGCGGTAACTTTGGTGAAGATCAATCTCTCAACGGATTCATCGCTGAACTGGTAGCTTTTGCAAACCCAACTGACCAAGAAATAATGGAAGGCTATCTGGCATGGAAATGGGGAATGGAATCCCAACTTCCCGTAGGACACCCATATAAGAACTTCCCACCGAAAATATAATTATGGAAAAAGATTGCTTTACAGATATGACTATTGATAACCAGCTTTGGGAAATACTTAATGCCTTGGATCAAAATATTGGTGTTACCAACCCATTTGCAGACTTCCATTCATCTGTTGATCAATCCTCAACATCACTAAATACATTAACAAAAGTTGTTTATGATGCGCCAAGTATTACGAATGGAATTACTCTTGTTTCAAATTCAAGGATTACATTTACTCAATCTGGAACATATCAAATTCTTTCTGCGCTTGGCTTTCGCAACACAGGTGGAGGAGGAAGCGGAACAACTGTTGATGTTTGGCTCTGCAAGAATCTAATAAACTATCCAAACAGCACTAAAAAATTCGACGTTGATACAAACTCCCCATACGCATCAAGAGTTTATATTGATATTGTTAACATTGTTGCTGGAGACTTTGTGGAGATTTGCTGGGCAACAGACAATACATCAATTCTCTTGGAGCATCAGCCAGCAACTTCCCTATACCCAGATATTCCATCTGCAACCCTAAATGCATTCAGAATATCTCAATAATAATTTGACTGCATCCTAAGAAAATATATAACAAAATCATGGCTGAAGAATTGATTACAAGTGATTGCTTCAAAGATAAGACCCTCGATGGTCAACTCTATGATATTCTTACTGCAATCGATTCTATAGCAGGAACACTTCCTAACGGAAATATAATTGCTGAAATTAATAATGGTGAACTTGAAAATGTAACCCTTATTGACTCAGGTGAATACTAATTTCTGAAAACAGAAAAACAAAAAAACATAAAACACTATGGCTAATCCTATTATTAAAATCAAACGCGGTGTAGGTACTCCTAGCAGCCTGTCTGCTGGAGAGCTTGCAATCGACATCACAAACAAGAACCTCTTCATTGGTGACAGCAGCTCTGTTCCTTTCGTCATTGGCGGCGAAGGCACGTTTGCTACCAAGGTATACACTGATTCTGCCGCAACAGCAGTCCAGTCAAACCTGACCGCTGAAGTCAATCGCGCCACAGCAGCAGAAGTTGCTCTGGGTTCCCGCATTGATAATGTTCTCTCCAACGTAGACGGAGCCGCTCTCGATTCCTTGACGGAAATCGTTGCTGCATTCCAAGCGGCTGACTCGACCATCAATGGTGCGATCACAAACTTGGCAACAGGAGCAACCGCTGACGTTGATGCAGAAGAGGCTCGCGCACTTGCCGCAGAAGGCGTACTCGATAGCAAGATCGACCAAGAGATCCTTGATCGTGTTGCTGACGTAAACGCTGAAGAGGCTCGCGCAATCGCAGCAGAGGCAGTTAATGCTGGACTTATTTCCGCAGAAGCAACCCGTGCAATCGGCATTGAATCCGGCCTTGACGTTCGCGTCACCGCTCTGGAAACTACCATTGACGGCGGTTCTTACTAATGTAATATAAAAGTCCTCTGCGGGGTAACACCCGCAGGGGCAACCTCTTCTATAAGATGGCAAATCCAACAATTATTCCTAAAAAATCAACGCAGACTGGAAAGGTTCCAAGCACTACTGATTTGGCGTTGGGTGAGATTGCAATCAATCACACGGACGCTAAACTATTTGCTCGTAATCCAAGTACTGGAGATGTTTACGAACTTGTTGGTGGCGGTGGAAGTGGCCCTGTTGGTGTATCAGTAGATTTGGATGCAATGTTCTCGACTGCCTTTGAGAATTATTACCATGAGGTAAATTATTCTGTCGGTGGAGACATTACGGACATTCAAGTCTACGACGATAATTTGCAAACAACCCACCTATTTTCCCGCACATTCACTTATGATGGTAGCGGAAACCTTACCCAAATCGTGACTAACGATGAGCAAAACGCTGGGGTATCACTAACTAAATCAATTTCATACAACGGGTCTGGCGACATCGCTTCAGTTACCCGCAACTATATTCTATAATATTATGGCTTTTTCAGCACCTGACGCTAACGGAATCATCACTCAAACTGGACGAGACAGCAACCTTTCGGGATTATCTGTAAATGGTGGCGTAACAATTACCACCGACGCAGGAGTAACTTATTACGACTTCGGCACTAATAGGCTATATGTTGAGGGAACCCTGTTTCACGATCCAGAAAAAGAGGTTGCTATTTTCCACCACATCTCGACTTCGACAACGACCTCGACAACAGTTTTTTCTGTGAACAAAAGTGCTAACAACTGGCAATCCCCAGAAAGTTGGGCAAAAGATTCGGATGGATTGCTGGTGCTGACCGATACCGCTCACGGTTTAGAAGTGGGAGACGCAATCGAAGTTCGTTTGAACGGGTCAACAACGGCAGAGGGCAGAACCTCTGACGGCAGGTTGTTTCGTCTTTCTGCCGTCACAGCAAACACAGCGACTCTCGAAAGTTCCGCTATGTTTTCGTTGCCAACAGCTTCGGGCCAATACACGTTGCGAGCGTGTTACAATTACGGAAAGGAAATAACCGCGTATGGGCGCGTTCGCTACGCTTCTGGCGCAGGACTTATCTTTTCTGGCGATTCTGTAACCAACTGGGATCCAGATGAATACACATTAAACCTTAGTGCAGATGGGTTTATCTGGGGCCGAGGAGGGACAATTAGCACCTACCGCCCATTTAATCTTGGCGGGTATTACGATTTCAAGGGAACAGAATTTGTTTCGACTCGCACCAGCGGCAACAAGGTCGAAATCCGCTCAATGGGTGACGGCATTTATGAGGGTGGTGCGCTCGTTAACATGGCAGGCGTTAATATTAGCGGCTCGTTGATTTTTAATGCTGGACTAAAACAAGCATCGATTACCGAGGTTCTGGGGGCATGGTACGAGGTTAGCATCAAAGACTTTGACGTTACTCAAAATGCCAATGACTACGACATTGGACATGATGGAAACGGCACGCACCACCACAGAGACTACGAGATTGTAAACTCTGCTAACGGGTCAAATGTTATTAATATGTGGCGGGATACTAGGGGGGCATTAGGTCAAAGAGGATGCCTTGTGACCAAAAAAGAAGTAGCTTTTGCTTTGAAGGACGCAACGGGAAGTGGTGTTTCTGGCGCAAAGATGTATTGCCAAGATAATCCGTCTGCTTACGCAAAAAACGCAACACTCACAGGAGGCACGACTCAAGGGACTTACACGACTGCACCAACTTTGCTTAACGGCACATTAAATGGTGATGGCACAATTACATACAGCTACGCCGATCCATTTGTTTACACAGGCACGACAAATGCCAGCGGAGAAATTGGGACGCTTAAAGTAACCACATCATCACATATATTGGAGTACAACAGCAATGACTCATCCGCACTCGTAGCTAATGGTGGCCCTTACAATATCCCATCATTTAATAGCTTCTGGCGCGAGACAGACAACCTTGGCCCATCCTACAGTGATTATGACACGGATCGCTTTGGCGGGTTTTACAGGGTGGATCGCAGGAGCAATGACAATTCCAATGCCGATGAGTTTACTTTTAAATTCGCGTCTTACGAACATTCTCTCGCACAAACAACGCAGGCACTCAAAGGTGTCGGCGAATTGCAGGTAAATTGGGTTATGTTTAACGACACCGCAATTTCCGCAGACCGCGCTACGGCAGATGGATATACCGAGATCACCACACCACAGGCGTTTTACAACAAAGCTAAATCCTACCTCGTTGACAACTACGCAGGCGAAACGGCAACCATCGTCTCCCGCGAAGGAACGACGATCAATGCTGGTAGCTACAATGTAACCCTCGACGCTACTGCCGCCGAGGTCTTTTCATTTGATGGCAACACGATTACGATCAAGGCAACGCAATTTGTCGGCAACATTACTGGCAGCGGAACCTTTACTTTGCTCAATGGAGCAGAAGTGGTTGGAACATTTGGTGCGACCACTGTTTACCCATGGCAAGTTAGCAACGTCGAAGCTGGATCAACGCTTCAACTTTTTAATGTAACCCAAGACATTGAGATCGAAAATCTCGTCGTAGGTGGCACAGCAGGAACAAAGGTGACGGCAAGCGGAAGTTATGCCACCGCCGAGGCATCCCCCGGCGACACGATCCGTCTCCGCATCACCTGCCAAGCTGGAACATCTGCTCTGCTGCCATTTGAGACTGTCGGCGTAGCCACTGCTTCTGGAGCATCGTTCCGAGCAGACCAGCAACCTGACACGATCTACAACGCAAACAATATCGACGGAAGCGGGATTACGGGAATCACACTGACCCCAGATTACACTAATATTCAAATTGATTTGGATGACCAAGTTGCTCCGTATGAAATTTCAGCCCAAGCGATCTACAACTATTACGCTTATTTAATTACTACAAGCCAAGGCATTGCAAATTTCTACGGCGCAATTACGCCAGTTGATCAGATGAACTACAAGATCAACGCCTCCGTGGTTCCGCTGAAGATTCAGAACACAGGATCTACGGACGTTGTTCTCAATGGTGGAAGATTGTATCGCGACGATAATGTATCTGTACTGGACACAGGCGCGGGTTCTGGAACAGGATCAATCATGCAAGATACGGGATTCTTGGTGCAATATATCCAACCACAAGTTGGAACTGCACTGAACAATTATGGTGCAGCCACATCAACTGAGCTATCTAATACGGAAGCCACGCTGAAGAAGAAGATCACTCAAGCCGCATTAGTTTAATATGAACGAAGACGATATCAATCAAAAACTGGGAATTGTATTAGGGAAACTTGATATGGTCTTAGACTTCCAAAAGCAGACATCAACGAAATTTGATGAGTTTGATGAAAGGTTACGAACACTAGAACACCAGCGCGGATATGTGTTCGGTGTTATAGCAGCGTTAATTTTCTGCTGGACAATTGCGTTTGAATGGTTCAAAACAAAGTTCGTTGGATAACCATCGAAAGGAAAATATGAAAATTATTGAAATTCTTATTAATCGCTTGAAAGAAAAATCCACATGGGCTGGGCTAGCCACCATTGTATCTTTGGTTGGCTTGAAATTACAGCCAGATCAATTTGCGGCTATCTCTACTGGTGTTATTGGACTTATCGGAATCTACGAAGTTTTCCGTAAAGAAAAATGAACCACAAATATATAAAAGCATTGGTATTGGTTTTATGTCTATTATCGGTAACGATAATTATGTCTGGCTGTGAGACTATTCGTTTTGGGATCGAAACAGATTTCGGAACATTCACATATCAGCTACCTCAAACCAAAGAGCTTCCTAAGCCAACATTTAACAAATGATTTTCCGTTGGCTGGATAATCTATTTAAAAAGAAACCAGCTATGCCTCCCCTTCCTCAGAAGAGGTATTATCAACAAACGATCAAGCAGACCCCAAATGTATCTGCTGGGAGAAAGATAAAGCCAACCCACATTATTGTGCATCATACTAGTGGTGCTTATGCTGGGAGTGTGGCTTGGTGTTGCAATCCCGCAAGTAAAGTAAGTTACCATTGTATTATTGCTAGAGACGGGAAGCGCACAATATTGGCAGATGCTACACAAAGAACATGGCACGCTGGAGTCTCATCATTTAATGGAAAGAAAGATGCCAACAGTTGGTCTGTAGGGGTATCGTGGGAGGGAGATACACACACAACCCCAATCTCAGAAGATGCAATTCTTTCTGCTGTAGAATATCTGATTCCAATTATGGATGAATTTGATATCCCTGTTAAAAATGTTTTGCGACATGCAGATATAGCTCCAGGTCGTAAGGATGATTGTTCCCCCCAGGCACATGCAATCCTAACCAAAACACTAAACCAAATAAAATGAAATCAAAAGTAACGTGGTCTTTTAAAGAAGAAAGCAGGAATGTTCATATCTTTTATATTAATCTAGCTGGAGTAGGAGACGAGCAATGGTTCTTGTTGCAGAGTGATGTCCACTGGGACAACCCGAAATGTGACAGGAAGAAACTAAAGAAGCACTTGGATTTGGCCGTGGAAAGAAATGCTCCAATTCTGGACTTCGGAGACTTCTTTTGCGCTATGCAAGGAAAGTATGATCGTCGCTCCAGCAAGAAAGACATCCGCCCAGAACACGCGAACAACAACTATCTCGACTCGCTTGTGAATACGGCGAGCGAATATCTTAAACCTTACGCTAAACTTGTCACGGTTCGCGGAGTAGGGAACCACGAATCAGCAATCCACAAGAACCACGAAACAGATTTAACAGAGAGGCTTACTGAAAGGTTGAGAGCAGATGGTGGGATAGCAAGGCGCGGAGGATACTCTGGCTATATCCGCTTCCACATCTCAAACGGCAAACGCTCTAACAACAGCCTCAAGCTATGGTACTTCCACGGGGCAGGAGGAGGTGGCCCAGTGACTCGCGGTGTCATCCAAACTAATAGACAATCAGTCTACGTCTCAGACGCTGACATCATCGCAACTGGACACGTCCACGAAAGCTGGCAGGTAGCAGTGCAAAGGATTAGGCTAAACGGATCTGACAAAGTAGTACACGAACGTCAGACACACGTTAAGATCGCTGGCTACAAGGAAGAATACGAAGATGGACACGGAGGCTGGCACATCGAGACTGGCAAACCACCCAAACCTACGGGCGCATGGTGGCTACGCATCTATCAACCAAGTTCTGATATAAGCGGAAAGAAGAACCCAGCCGAATACGAACTCTACGAAGCCAAGTAAAGTCGCTTGACATAAACCAAAGCTGAATTATATAATTAACGCAAAATATGGGTAATTGTAATGAAACAATTATAGTTGCATCTTATGCAAGGTCAGCTAAAGAATCTGCGAAAAGCGCAAAATATTCAGCTTGCCTTGCCCAACAAGCTATTGGCGCAAGCGGAGCTACGGGGGCAACTGGAGTCACAGGAGCTGATGGGCTAACCGGAGCGACAGGACTTACTGGAGCTACTGGAGTTGGTGAGATTGGAGCTACAGGCGCATCTGGACAAGAGGGAGCCACAGGCGCGACAGGCCCACAAGGTTTAACTGGAAGTGGTTCCACGGGCGCGACTGGCGCAACGGGAACCCAAGGAGCGACAGGACTTACTGGAGCCACTGGCGTAGGAATAACGGGTGCAACGGGAGTTATTGGCCCAGATGGAGCCACGGGATTAACTGGCCCTCAAGGTGCTACTGGTTCTACTGGACTGGCTGGCGATACTGGGTCAACAGGCGCAACAGGAAGCACGGGAGCTACAGGAGTCCAAGGTGATGTTGGGGCTACTGGGGCAACAGGTATCCAAGGAGAAATTGGCGCAACGGGTTCAACGGGTATTTCTGGATTGGATGGAGCAACGGGAGCCACAGGAGTAGCTGGCGATGTTGGCGCAACTGGAAGCACAGGAGCAACTGGAGTTCAAGGCGATGTCGGAGCTACAGGTTCTACTGGAATCATTGGAAATGACGGAGCCACAGGTTCCACGGGAGCGACTGGTTTAGCGGGTGAAGTTGGAGCGACAGGCGCAACAGGTGTCTCTGGGGTTGACGGGGCTACAGGCAGCACCGGCGCGACAGGAATTTCTGGCAATGATGGAGCCACTGGAGCTACAGGCCCGATTGGTGATGTGGGAGCCACGGGAGCTACTGGATCACCGGGAGGCGCAACGGGCGCAGGAACGGATGCTATTTTCTTTTTAAATGATCAGACAGTAAACACTTCTTATACAATACCAGCGTTACGAAACGCAGGCAGTTTTGGCCCTATTACGGTAGCCAGTGGAGTTACAGTTACAGTTCCTCCCGGTGGTGTATGGACGGTAGTATAACATTAAAAAATAATGCTTGCATTAAAATCAACCAACCTTATCGTTAACGATAATAAACTATGAGTTGCGGAAATTCCAGAAGTTCAAGATGCAATCCGTGTGGGCCAAGTGAGTCTGCAATGAATGCGATTGCTGACCGTGCAGCTTACTATGCCCGTCTTGCGGTAGAGGCGGCTGGGGGATCATCTGGCGGCAAGGCTCCAGTAGGTGGAAACACCTTTGGAGTATTCTACGAGAATGATTCAGTAATGGTAACCGACTACACCATTACAGAGGGACGCAACGCAATGTCCGCAGGGCCAATCACAGTAAACCCCGGAGTCACACTAACAGTACCATCAGGCAGCACTTACACAATCGTATGAGTCTAATCAAATCAAACGCAGTCCAGATCGGACAATCTAATACAGAAACGCAGAACTTCACTCTGGCAGTGCCATCGTCACCAGACGGCACGATTAAGCTGGCACGGGGCAATTCTGGAGCAACTACGCAGGATGTATTGAGTGTAGATGCAAGTGGGAATGTTTCGTTTGCTGGAACAACTGGTCTTGGTAATATCAGCAACTCAACTGCGATTGCTACAGGCAGCACAACTGCTCGTTCGCTGGCAGACAGGTTTACTGATGTAGTGAATGTAAAAGACTTTGGAGCAGTAGGTGATGGAGTTGCTGATGACACTGCTGCGATTCAGGCTGCAATTAATTCAACATCTCCATTTGGAGAAGTTTTCTTTCCAGAAGGCACATATAAAATATCATCCACTATTACATTACCAAGTTCTTCTGGATTAAGTGGAATAAATTTAAGAGGAATTGGTTGGGGAAGTGTAATTAAACCAACCAGTGCTGTCTCTATTGCATTTCAAGCTCTGGGCGATATTGTTTTTATAGAAAAATTACAATTTGACGGAGTTTTAACAACAGGAGCCGCAGCACTTAGGTTTGATGGAGGTATTAATAATAACAAAATTTTAGTTTCTAATTGTTATTTTTCTACTTTCGCAACTGCTATAATTCTATTTACAGACGCATATACAATAAAAGAAAATAATTTTACAGATTGTAATTTGTCAATTCATTGTGCAGATTCTGCAATGAATGCAACTATTTGTAATAACTATGTTTTAGGTGGAAATAAAGCTATTTTATTTGGTTTAATTACACAGCAAGCCGAAGGAGTCAGAGTTTTCAGCAACACATTCCTTTGCACTGGGGCATCAGCAAATCAAATTGAAATTAATGCTGGATTAGAAATAAGCATTTTTAATAACCTTATTGACCAAACAGGAACAAATGGTAAAGCTATTTACATTAGTGGAGTAACAGGTTCATCAATTTCTCATATCAAAATTCGTGATAATTGGCTATGCGGTGGAGCGACAAGCGCAGGTCAATGTGTTCAAGTAGAACAAGGAATTGGAAATAACACAAATAATATTTGGATTGAAGGAAATACATTTACCAGCACTACTCCTGCAACATATGCATTGACGATTAATACAGTATCTAATTACTGGGTTTTAAATAATCATTTTTATGGAACAGGATTAACTGATTTTACAGGAACTCCATTTGTTGTAGTTGGATCAAATAATGGAAATATTTTTGGAAATAAAAACCTTTCAACATCCCTTCCAGTATTAGAAAATAATACATTAAATAAATCATTAATCTCAAACGGATTAATTCAAGCAACATCTTTTAATAATAGTGGATTAACATGGATTACTGGATCAGGATCGCCAGAAGGAAATGTGACTGCTGCCGTTGGAAGCATTTATTCAAATGGAGCCGGGCTTACCCCAACAACTGTATTTTATGTAAAAACAAGCGGTTCTGGAAATACTGGCTGGACAGCAAAATAATATGAAAATTGAATTCAACGAACAACAATTGAGCATCCTTAACGCAGCAATCGTGGAGCTACCTTATCGTATTTCTGCGCCATTGATTACCCATATCAACCAACAGATCAAAGAACAGCAAATGCTGGAGTTTGACGAACGCAGAGAATCAGCAGAAAATCATCCACAACTATGAGCGCAAACATTAAAGCATCCACAGACGGAACACAGGCAATCATCGGCGTAGGTGGCGTTGACCAGATGACTGTGAGCAACGCTGGCGTAGTCACGGCAAATAGCTTTGTAGGGCTGAACGGCTCCAGCGTAACGGCAACTGGATCAACTACAGCCAGGACATTGGCAAACAGGTTTGCTGATGTAGTTAACGTGAAGGATTTTGGTGCAGTGGGTGATGGGGTAGCGGATGATTACGCTGCAATTGCCGCTGCTGTAAATGTTGCTGCAAGTAATGAAGTTTATGTCCCCTCAGGAAACTTTAAACTTACTTCAAATGTTGTTCCTCCTATTAAAGATTTTAAAGCAACTATTGATCCAAATGTAAAATTTACTCAAAATGTTTTAGATTTTCAAAATGCGATGCCAATTATTGGTGGATACCCATCTATTGGGTATGATACTCTTTACAAAAATGTAACCACTGAGTTTGATGCATATCAACACGTTGTTGGAACTTCTATTTTTTTAAAAGGGTCTACACCAAACGCAGTAACAGTTGGAATATACGCCAATGCCGAAGTTGCTGTTGATGGGAATCACGCATTTGGGTCTAATTTCGGAACTTATGTTTCTGCTAATGGAGTTGGGGTTGCGTGTGAAATTGACAGTCACAATGTAAGTCCAACTGGACAAGCGTATGGACTTTTGATTGATTCAATTGGGTCATACCCTTCGGTGGCTGCTATTGTTATCCAAAATAACAATGCACAATCTCCATTTAACCAAGGAATTGCATTTAATAATGCAAATGGTCTTGGAACAATTTCTACAACGGGCGTTGCAATTGGAATGAATGCAGGACAATGTGGGCATTTTATTAAAGTAAATGATGCTACATTTCTTGAGACAGAAATGTGGCTTCCATCTCTTCTAGTTGGCCCAACAACTCCTTCTGCAAATTCATATCTTCGCATTTTAGCCAGCGCGTCTGGATTGCCTTCATTGTCCGTTCTGAGTAGCGCGGCAAACGCAAGTGTCGTAATAAAGGGAAAAGGTGTTGGCGGGGTGCAGTTGACAAACGAAAACAACGACATCTTGATAAATGTGAGTCACACTGGAATTGGTTTTTTTGGTTATGAGCCAATAACAAAACCAAATGTAACTGGCTCAAAGGGAGGAAACGCTGCGCTTGATAGTCTTTGTCAAGCACTTGCAAATCTTGGCCTTATCTCAAATTTAACAACTTAATATGAAATCATTCGCAATCACATTTACTGAACAGCAACTACAAGTATTAAACGCAGCAATCGTGGAACTGCCATATCGAATTTCTGCACCGCTAATCGCTCACATTAACCAACAGATCAAAGAGCAACAAGCGTTGGAATATGACGAACGCAGAGAAAAAGCAGAAAATCATCCACAAGTATAAACATTAAAATGTTTTGAAAAACTTCCTCAACATCTCACATGTCCTAATCTGCCTTGCGTTCCAAGGAATTGGATACGCCCTAACAAAGAACCCGTTTATCGGAGCGGTTGCTGGGATGTTCTTCTTTGCTGGAAGGGAGATTGCTCAAGCAGAGTATCGGAACATCGAAGCATCTGCGAGTAAGCTGAGAAAAGATATGAGTGTGTTTGGTGGGTTCAATCCGAAATACTGGACGCTGAAAGCGATGCTTGCAGACTTGACAATCCCATCTGTAATCGTAATAACAATAGCAATAATCTTACAAATACTATGAGCCTCTGCACGCCTTGCACTCCATGCCCGCCATGCGACACTGAATATCCTCTGTTGTGTGAACCACTTGAGACAACAGCCAACGGCAAACGATTGGTTGTAGAAGACTCTGCTGCTTGCCAAAAGACCATCCAGACTCCAGCAGCCCAGCAAGTCTTGAAGACTGATAGCGCAAGCAATCTTACTTGGACAAACGGAGCTAACAATACTGTCCTAGCTAAATCATCTACTGGAACCGTAGAATTTGCTACGCTTAATAGCGTTCTTCAAGTTGGCCCAGTTGATCTTGGTAGCCAGCCATTGACTACTACTGGAGCGGTTTCTGCTGGAGCAATTACAGCAACCTCACTAACATCATCTGGCGCGGCAAGCGTAGCATCATTGGCTTCCACTGGTGCTGTAATAGCAACGTCCATCGCCTCTACAGGTGCAGCAACGATTGGTGGAATTGCAAAATTAAATGGTCTTTCTACTTACGCCAACAATTCTGCTGCTATTTCTGGTGGATTAGTTGTAAATGATGTTTACAAAACAGCAACAGGTGAACTTCGCATCGTTGTATAATGCCAACAGAAGGATCAGTATTTGATGGATTCACAAGTATCATAGCACAAGACGCTGATACTCATCCATCATATCTACCAGAGTTCTACGTAAGCGAATCGGTTAATCGCACATTTCGCGGTGGAATTAACCGCACCCGCCCAAGCATACGCAACCTAAAGATTGTAGCTGGAATAGGGCAGAGCGAGACTATCGTTAACGATATTGAGAACGGCAACTTCCAAGGTGCTTACCCATACCGCAAGGTAACACCAGAGGCATTGGGTGATGGTCTGATTATTTCGGTGGAAGGGAAGATCTACTTCCTGCACATCAAGAATAATGTAGCCTACGCATACATCTTGCCCGGCATCCAAAGCTGGAATGACGGAAGCCTCATGCACACATGGTTCGTGCAGGCTGAAGACTGGGTGTACATCCAGAACGGATACCAGTACGCAATTGCATGGAATGGTGACATCCACACCAATGCCTATAGGCTACTACCGAGCAAGCAGCAGATGCCGATTGGAACAATCATGGAGTATGCCTTCGGGCGCGTGTTCGTTTCTGACAAGTACAACAACATCTACGCTTCTGACATCATCTTTGGCAACGGGTTTACTGATACAAAGAATACGCAAAACTTCACCGAGATCACATATTGGGCAGAAGGTGGAGCGTTCGCCACCCCAGCCACCATGGGAAATATCACCGCCATGAAGGTCATGCCATACATTGGTGGCAACCTGCGTGGACAAGGTGAGCTTGTGGTACTCACAACCAATGGCGCATTCTCTATGGATGTAAGCATCCCGCGCCTTCTGTGGAACGAGTCAAACATCCAGCGCATCTCGCTGCTTGGCCGTGGGTGCGCCAGCCCATACACATCGCTGGTAAACTCCGAGCTTTGGTTCCGCTCACATGATGGTTGGGCATTCTATTCTAACAGCCAGTCAGAGTTCGGCAGATACTTCGCACTCCGCAAGCTATCCCGCGAGGTTAACAAATGGGTCAATTTAGACACCCGCTGGCTCCGTCAGTTTGAGAGTGCCATGTACACCAACAACTACCTTCTCTCGACTGTTGCCCCGCAGACTAAAAAGAATCAAGCAAGAGGACTGCACAGGTATCACAAGGGTATGGTAGTGCTGGATCTCGATCAGACCGCAAGCCCATCACCAGACGCTAACCTTACCTTCCGCTGGAATGGAGTCTGGACAGGCTTTAGACCAACCCAACTACTGACCGCATCGATTGACGAGCAACAACGTGGTTTCGGGTTTAGCTTTGATACAGACGAGAAGAATAGATTGTATGAAGTTACTGGTGAGGCCGGCGACGATTACGGCCCAAGTGGAACCCGTCAGATTGAGAGCTTCATAACGACAGGCAGGTATGACTTCTCAAGAACGCAGGCTACAAACAAGTTCATGCGGAAGAAGCTGACTGGTGGAGAAATGTGGTTGTCTGAAGTGCCGGGCGAGGTTGAGAGTTCTGTTGACTACCGATCTGACAGCAACCAATGCTGGAACGAACTGAAGGTTCCAACAACATTCGGATGCAATCCATGCTCGCCAGTAGTAGACGGATGTGTGCCTAGAACTGGTGGCAATCAGTACAAGCGTTACAAGTTCACCACACCAGACCCAACAATTTGCAATGACATATCAGAGATACCAGCAGTTGAGGGCAGTGAGTTCCAACTGAAAATTAGCTTGACTGGAACAGCAACAATCGACAGAGTTAGAATAATGGCAAACATTAAGAACAATGAGGATAGCCCCATTGGTGATTGCCCAGAAGACATACAAGAATGCGCTGATATTTGTTGCCCAGATAGATATTGGGATTACACTATACAATAATGGACAATCAAGATTCTAACCCACAGATTATTATTCCGAATGTGCCAGACGATTTCTGTCCTACTGGCGATTGGCGCACTGTATTCCAAGCGTTTATTGATGTGGTTCTCGCCAATGGAACTGTAGACATCCCCGACTTGAGTGACATCAGCCCAGAAGCTATCGCTCAACTCCAGACGGATGTTGGCAATCTTCAGACTGACGTTGCATCGATCCAATCAGACATCATCACAATCCAAGATGATATTACCGATCTTCAAGCGCGGCCAACAATCACTGTTCGCACTGGAGTAACGAATGTACCCACTGGCACATCAACTCAGAACATCACTTTCGACTCCGTACCAAGCACAGACTACGGAGTATCAATCACACCCATTGGCACAGCAACCACTGTTGCCGCAGGTAAATACATTTTGCAGGCTGGGCAAACAACGACAGGGTTTACCATTCTGGTTAACGACAATCCAGCAACCGTTACCCAGTTAAGATGGACTGTCACACACACAAACTAAACTAAACTAATACTATGCTTAAAGGAACAGACCCCAAACTCGTTAGCGGTGGCGCACCCACCCGTGGAAAGATCAGCACAGCTATGGGCAATCAGAAGCTCAATGGCAAAGGTGGAGTGTATAGCTCCAAGCCCCTTCCTACAGTTGGCAAACCAGTAAAATAATTTATCGGAAACGATAATGGGTGATACCCTCAAAGATATGGCAGAACTCGTAAAGGGTTTTGTCGGAGACAGCGGTGTTTGCTCTGATGAGAAAGCATTTAAAGCAATCAATCAGGCCAGACGCTTGCTGTGGAATAAGCGTGCATGGACAACCCAAGAGGAGTATGTCCAAATTTGCTGCGTTAACAATTGCTTTACTCTGCCTAACAGGTATGAGCAAATCAAGCTGGCTTGGATCGGAAATGATTCAGCGTCTTTAGGAGATGAATGGTTTAATGCAACCAATGCATTTGCGCTAAACTCAAATCAATCCTGCCATCGCTTGATTACAGAGATAGGTGGGAAGCATGTTCTATTCAGAGACTACACCAGCCGGCCATATCGTTTAGGAGTAATGTTGGAAAGCGCAGAAGATATTGGCGTGACTCTAACATTTGAGGTGCAGGATCAATACGATACCTACCATACAATCAAGATAACTGGAGTTAATCCACCAAACTTGGCCCAGTCTGATTTGTTAATTAAAGGGGTGAGATCGGTATCTAAGACGGCAACGAAGGGGCGCGTAAGAATTTACGCTTACGATACCTTATTGGAAGCAAAGACCATGATCTCCGTCTACCAACCGAATGATATTAACCCATCATTCCGCAGGTTCAAAGCACCCAAAACGTGCGAGTGCATTACTTTATATGCCTCCAAAAGATACTTTGATTTAGTAGACGAGCAGGAACTTGTTGAGTTCACGGCAGAAGCTATGTATTTTGCTATTCTTGCTATTAATTCAAGAGAGAATAGAAGGGCGCAAGAGTTCTTGATTAATCTTGACTTGGCGGTCAAGGAAGAAGAGAAGGAAATGGAGGGCGAAGAAATCCCAACTGCCGCACCATTACGTATTGTTAATTATCAACGAGCGCAAAATTTAATGGGAAGCTACATGGGTTCACTCAGTTCAAGCGATTACTTTTTTGATCAGAACTAGTATTAAATGAATGCATACGAAATAGCTGAACAATGGCAAAAAAATCACACAACAACCCCACTTCAAGAACGAATAGATTGGCACACAAAAAATGGGTTGATATTTATAACACCTCAGTTATTTGTTATAGCGTTTGAAACCTATTTTGATAAAGAACAAGAAGATATAAATATGGAAACAATGTCACCCAATGCATGGTTTATCGAGCTTGCCGCAAGCGCAGACAGGACTATGCCCATAAAAAATATTATGCAAGTTCTTACAAAGAAGAATGATTGGGTATTGTGGTGCAGGCACGGCATCAATAAGCTTCATTCCTACAATTGGAATAAACTAGCTAGAAAGGTAGGACTGTAATCATGGGAGGAATGTTTTCAAAACCCAAAAAGGCAAACACCGCAAAGCGTATCAAGCCTGCTGGTCAATCACTTCTTAAAGATTTACCACAATTTGAAAAAGCTGCGGGGAGGGCGACAGCAGCGAGGTTGGCTGAGATTGAAAGAGTCATGCCTGGAGCTACAAGAGAACGCCAAATTGCTTTAGCTAATCTTGCAAAAGAAAGACAAAGATTAGACGATATGGCTGGTATTACATCAGCATGGATGCGTGGAGAAGTTCCAAGGGATGTGCAAGCACAAACCATGCGAGGAATCGCAGAGTTCGCTGGGGCTGGATTTAATCCAGCTACCGCTGGGATGACTGGTGGTTTCCAAGCAGCACAAGGCATGGTTCCAAGGCAGCTTGGTTTACAATCACTACAATTACAGCAAGCAGGACTTGGATACGAACAACAAAGAATACAACAACAACAACAGCTTCAAAGCACATCCATGGCTTGGCAACAACTTGCTGATACGTTTACTTATGATCCATTTGAAGCTGCTGGCCCAGCTCAAGTTTCCATGCAGACAGGAATGGCTAAGGCAAAAGCAGAGCAACAAGATGTGGCTGCATACAACCAAGCTATCGGACAACAGCAAAGCGCAATCGTTGGTGGCCTCACTGGTCTTGCATCGATAGCTTTAGCACCCGCTGCTGCCCCCGCATTGTTTGGTGGACTAGCATCAGGAGCGGCGGCATTGGGTCTTGGAACAGCAGGAACAGCAGCTACAGCAGGAGCCGCAGGAACAATGGGAACAGGGCTTGCTGGAACACTATTTAACATTGGTGCTAATAGAGTTGGAACTGGATTAGCTGCTGGAGCAGCAGTGCCAGCTTTATCATCAATGTCATCAATTTACTACGGGGCGCGTTAACATCAATTTACGGACTATAATATCATGGAACTAGGACAACAACTTGCAAATTTAGGTTCGGTAGTCGCTGGTGGTCTTGAGCGTAGAGCGCAAGAAACCCGATTCCAAAATGCACTGCCAGCAATGCAGCAGACATTCCAATCTGCAATGGCAGACTTCGACGCTGGAAAAAGTGGATCTGGATTTAGCAAGATCATGTCTGTTGCTATGGAGAACCCAACCAATCCATTTATCCAGAATATGTCAATGATGGCAATGAAAGCTGGTGAGATGGCATCAAATGATTATATCTCCAAGATGAGGGCATCTGGAACTGGCGTTGGCATATCACCAGAAGATCTTGAGGCATTTGAAGGCTTTGGTGGAGAAGGCGGGGGGACGGGAGATCAAATAGACGCTGAAGCTGCCGATGGATTGCCTAATTTAGAGGAACCAGTTGCTGAAGTTCAAAGTTTTGAAGTTGATGAAGCATATACACCAGCAGAAGGGGAACAGATCATTCAGACTCCATGGCTTGAAGAAATGGGAATTAATGTTGCTGCGGTGGTTGGGCCTATAGAATACTCAGTAAAGCGGGCTGGTGAACTGAAAAAAGGAATGTCGATTGGCCCTCGCGGAGCATCTTACGATAAATCACAGACAGAAGAAATCATTCAGAAGAACACAAAGGAAGCCGCTGAGTTTAAGTCATTGGTTGATGAATCGAGATCCGCTGCACAATCATTCAAATCAAATGCCCAGCTTAAAAGGATTTTTAATGATTCTGGAAGAGACTTTACAAATATTGAGATTGATGAATACCTTGATGAGGAAGGCAAGGTGTCATACAAAGCTCTCGTAACCAAGGCTGACGGAAGTGTTAGCGAGGAGCAGCTTACGGAAGCTGAAGCAGGAAAACTTAAGGTATTCATAAAAAAGATACCTGAGTTTTCTGAGAGGGCTGGAATTAGGATTATTAAACCCAAACCACAAGCAACTGAAGCTGCCGCAGAAGAAGCTACTGGTGGTATGCCAGCGGTTCAAGCTCAACGGACTAGTGTGTATGAAACAAAGGGCTTAAGAGAAGAGCTAAAAAAAGAACAAGCTGCTGAATCAAAGAAGTCCGGCAAGGAAAGACAAGATCGCATTAACGAAATCAATAAAGAGATCAAGTCTCTACAGAGGGGAACTACCCAACGATACACTGGTGCTGGACTACCGGGGGCTGGTGCAATGGCGACTACTGGGAAGACCAAAGCTGAAATCGAGCGAGACATTGCAAAGATTGAACAACTCGTTTCCGAGAGGAGTAGGCTGATGGGTAAAACTACAGCACCATCTACAGACAGAAACGCTTTACTTAAACAAGCAAGTGATATATTCAGTAGGTGATGAATTTCACTCTTGAAAAACTCAAGGAGGCGCGGGAGTCTGGAATACCAGATGATATTATTTGGGAAGCAGCCGCAACCTCTGAGCCTAAGTTCAATGAATTAAAAAAGAACAACATCCCACTTGATGTTGCTTTTGAGGCGTATCAGAAATCTGGAATAAAACCACAACCCGTTGAAGAAGAAGGCATTCTTCGCCAAGCTGCTGACATTCCAGTAAACATTTTCAAGGGTGGTGTTACGGGTGTCAGGATGGTGACTGATGTATTCGGTGCATCCAACCCGCTATCTAAATCACTGGCCGGAGTGGAGGACTACATGGACTCACTGCTGTCAGCGCAAGCCAAACGTGACCAGCAAGAGATTTCCCGTATCCTCAAAGACGCTGAAGATAAGGGTGTGTTGGATCAAGTCATGGCAGGCATCGAGGCATTTTCTGTGGCTCCTGCTGATACACTTGCCAACGCTTTCGGCACGATGATCCCTGTGCTTGCTACTGGACTCGCTGGTAGTGCAGCGCGGCTTGCCCCTGTTGCCATCAAGGGTGTTCAGCTTGGAATGGGTGCTGCAATGGGGGCTGGCACAGTTAAGGGAGAGATTTACAATGCTGTTTATAGCGAGCTTGAGAACCAAGGCATAGACCCAGAGACAGCAGACAAGCAAGCATCTCAAGCGCAGGCTTATGGAGGAAAGAATCTTGATCAGATTTTATTGGGTGCTGGACTTGGTGCTGCTGCCGCTTCCACTGGCGCAGAAAAGATTTTAACTAACGTCATCACCAAGGCTGGCGGTAAAGTCACTGGTGGAGCTATAGCAAAAACACTTAAAGGTGGTATTACCGAAGCTGTCCCAGAAGCCCTGCAAGGTGGGCAAGAGAAACTTGCTACCAATATCGCACTCCAGCGTGAAGGTGTGGATGTACCTACGATGCGCGGTGTTGTGGCGCAGGCTACAATGGAGGGTGTCGCTGGACTTGGTATGGGTGCTGCCGTTGGCCCACTTGAGCCAGATGCTCCACCACCACCGCAAAAGCCACCACCCCCCACCACCCCACCACTTCCAGATGACGTAAGGGAACAACGAGACATAGAGCGAGATGCCGAGAAGGTAGCCCGTGAGCTATCTGTTGACCCACAAGATTCCAACGCTCGCAGTATTATTAATGAGACAAATCGATTAGAGCAGAAGATCCAGAATAACCAAGTGCTTCTTAACGGCATGGAGCCTACCTCCCGCGAGCATCAGAGGTTGTCCTTGGAGATTGCCGAAGACCAGAAGAACCTTACTGCACTGAAGCAAGCCTCTGAAAAGGTAACGGGATTATCGGAACCGATAGCCGCCGCAGAACAGGAGCAAGCCAGACTAGCGAGGGAGATTGCCGCAGAACCAACCGCAGCTCCGAGTGTAACCGAAAAAAGAAACAAAGACCTTTTCCCTGATACCACCGATTTTGCTGGCAAGCTACCAACAGATGCTCGAATCAATAGCTACACAGAGAGAGATGGAATAGGAACAGCGGAATACGTCAATCCAGCGAACGGATCAACCGATGTCTATATCTCTGCATTCGGTGACAATGACTTCATTGCTTATATTAGAATTTACGATGAGCAAGGAAATCCAACGAATCGCTTTGCAAGTAAGTTAGAGCGCAGAACCGAGAGAGCGGGGGCAACAAGGTCAATGATCGAAGAATTACAAAGGAGACTCCCAGCAGAACATGAATATACAGAAGATGTTTCTGCAAGCACGGATGGGCTTAGATTTATTTCATCTCAACTACAAAGAGGATACGAACTTGTTACTGACGATAAAGGTAATGTTGAAACAAATCGAATTGCAATCAATGGAGAGAGTATTGTAAACGATCTTGGAGCAGATGTTATTCGACAAGGTCAAGAATTTGCAGACATACAAGTAACAAACCGAGAAACATTTGAAAGAGTAAGGGGGGTAATAGCTCCGCTTCTTGAGCGATTTAATGCTGGTCTTGGGGAGGGGAACATCTATTGGGAAAATGGACGGGTTTATGTTGATATACCTGTGCTACGCAAGGCTACTCCAACCGCCTCAGTAAAGCCTTCCGCAAAACCAAAGGCTAAAATTCCTCCTCCTCCGACAGCAATTATTACTGATTCTACTACTGCGGAACAAATTGCTTCAGAGATTTCAATAAGGAGAAATGCTCTAAACACATACGATTTTGGGACTGAAGCTAATAAAAAACTTGAAGCGGAGATAAACAATCTTGAAGCGGAATTACAATTACGCAAGGAAGCTGCACCCGCTGAACCTGCCGCCGCAGTAGAAGCCCCCGCACCAACTGTTCAGGAAGGCTTAACAGTTCCCCCAACAGAAGAAGCTGTCACCCCACCCGTGGAGCCTACCGCCGCTGTGGAGGAAGCACCTATTGAGCCAGTTGCACAAGCTCCCGCTATCACACCTACTCCTGTAGCCGAGACTCCTGCTGTAACAGAAGCCGTTACGCCCACACCTACCGCACCAGCAGTAGGCAACCGCATCAAGCTGGGCAGATCCCCGCAAGCCTACACGATTGAAGAAGTCATCCCGCAGACTGAGACAGAGAAAGAACTTGGCGAGCAGTACTATAACGTCAAGAACGAGAAGACTGGTGAGGTTCAGACTGTAGAGGCGAAGGATCTGAAGCTGGTCAAGAAGATGCCAATCCGTAAGGCAATCTCTAAACCTGTACCTACAGCACCAGAGAAGCGAGTTGAAATCAAAAGCATTGTCGAAGTGGCAATGAAGATGTTCGGCTCTGACTTTGTGGCAGGCAGACTATATGTGATGGACGATGTGAACGAGGAGTCCAAAGCAGGATATGACCCAGAAGATGGGACTATCTACCTTAACTTGGCGTTCATGGACACTGATGACAGCATCCGTGATTTGATTGCTCACGAACTTGGTCACTACATCTTTGGAGATCCGAGTCTTAGATCTAAATTTACAGAGTTCATAAATTCTCTTCCGAAAAGGGAGAGAGTAATATTGGATCGTTTTGTTAATAAGGTCTACCGAAAGGACACGGGCGAAGTTAAGATTGAAGAAAAGGAAGTTAGAGCTTTCATTATGCGCCTCAATGCTGGCGATAACAGGAACAAGTTTCAAAAACTTTTGGATGGTATCAAGCGGTGGCTGAACGAGAAGCTTGGAACCAAGTTCAAGATGACTGATAGGGACGCTGCTATTCTCCTAGCTGGTGCAGTTGATAGATTCAAGTCTGGTGAGTTAATTGAAAGGGAGGAGGGGTTTGGTGTTCGTAAGATGGCAGCAGAACGTAGGGAACAACAAGCTGGAATTGAGGGTATTGGCAAAGAGATCACAACCCCAAAAGCAATTAATGTAAGAACAGAGAATATTATACGTTCGCAAATATTCAATGGAGACACAACCTCCAAGGAAAAGACTGATCAAGCTTACGATATTATCGACAAGTTAAGTGGAGCAAACAAAGAAGAGTCTAATAAATACGCAGAAGAGATTAATGATCTTGTACGTAATGAGCTTTCTAAAGAAGAAAACAGAAAGGTTGATCAATCTATTGGTGCTGTTAAACTAGGTAATGAGCTTTTTAAATATGCAGCTAACCTAGCTGGCAAGGGTGACATTAGAATGCTTCAGCTTCTTACTGAAAGATTCAATGATCTATCGACGGGTTACGGAACTGTTGGAGAGGGAGGAAGGGTACTTCAAGCAAGAAGAAACTTGGCGAACTGGGTAACATTTGCAACCGAAGCACAAAAGACTGGTATCATAAATGCTGTAGCAATTAAGATATACGGCCCTAATGCAACTAAAGAACAGATTAAAACTATTTCTGATGCAATCAATGCGGTCAACAAAACAAAAGTTGAAGACGTTGATCAAGTATATGAGGATCTTGAAACAACAGGAGAAAAGCGTGGTGTAGATATTCGCAATGCTGTTGAGAAAGCCATTAGCAAAGCACCAGCCGAAAGCAGAGATCCTTGGGTGATGGCACTTGAGATAGTAAAAACATTGGAAGGCTTTGAATCATTTAAGTATGTTAAGGTTAAAGGTATTGACGAAAAGAAATTAAAGCAAGAAATCCTTGCAGCTATTACGCGTTCGATCAAAAAGAACTTAGCTGATTACGGTAAGAAGATGGAAGAAAAGGGTGCTGAAGGAATGGAAATTACATTCTGGAAGACCATGAGTGATGAAGAAAAGAAGATTGGCCCATTGGGTGAAGTGGACATGGCAATCAATCGTAACCTGTCTGCAATCGTAAAAGATACCCTAATCAGAATGGGATTGAAGGGCGTGCCAAAGGACACAAAGATGACTTTGGTTGAGCAAGTAGCCAACATAATTACTAACAACAAACTTACTGATGCGAAGATAAAAGAAGCTGATACACGCATAAGTACTGAGATTAATTCCCGTGAGACATCCGAAATAAAAGCAGCAGAAGAATCTGGAGCAGATGCTGATGTACTTGAAATGATTGAGGCTAAGTACTCTGCGATTAGGGAATCTTGGGATATGGCAATGTCTCGCCAAATGGATATTCCAGTTAGTGATTCTACTTTAAGAAGATTGATATTCAACAGGCTTAAAGACAGCAACGTAAAGATGTCTGAGATTGTTGCTAAAATACAAGAAGATCCAACTATTGGTGACGCTCGCAAGGCTTCAATTGTTAGACAGATTGTTCAAGAAATGAATGGTATTGCTGAAGATGGAACTATTAAAGCGGAATACCAGCCACTTTCTGATGCTCTGACTGCACAATTAAATCAATTGATTGAGAATAGCAAACTCAAGAACAGGATGAAGTCTGCTATTAAGACAGTAAGCAAGGATGCCAATAAGCCTGACATGCAGGCTGACAAGCAGATCGACAAGCTGGCAACCATGCAGTCTGATGTGGTTTCATGGCCCCAATCCCGCGAGGATAAAGTGAGAGATATTGTGAGTAATGATCTAAAGCAAAAGTTAGACCTAGGTCTGAAGGTTGCTCCCAAGATTAAAGCGGCATGGATTCCTACAATCACCAAGAACCTAATGGAAGTTGGAGTATCAGAAGCTACTGCACAGACGTTGGCTGAATTGGTATGGAGACAGCATGAGATTAATTACATGAACCGCAAGATGGCGCAGATTGAAAGGGCTGTCACTGGGGGTTCATTGGCTCCAATCATTGATGCAATCAAAGCCACGCCGCTTTCTAAGCAACAAGATCCAAAATGGAAACGCCAGGTAGCCTATGATTATTTGATTAACGCTGGTCTTGATAAGGCTAATGCTGGACGCATTGCAGATTTGATGGATATCACGTTGCAAAAAATATTGGCAGAAGCACAGGCTAAAGCATTCTATGATACAGTTAAGAGCACTCTATCGGAAGAACGCTCCCGCAGGGGTATGAAGAAATTCCTAGAAGCAATCAGAACTGGAGCGTTTGACCCAAGCAAAAACATTACCAGTGAACTTGCAGAACAGAATGGATGGACTGGCTTCACCCCAGAGCAATATGCAAAAATTGCAGAACTTGACACACTGATTAACAGAGAAGACATACTAGATCTTGAGAGGGCAACAGCATTTAAGCAGATACAGGATATCATTGCGAAAGCAAGTGTGCCACCAAGAGTTAGAGATGCAATATCTAGCTTCTATATCGCGCAGGCACTTAGTGGTATACCAACAGCAACAGTTAACGTCTTCTCACCGATTGGTTATGCTCTCCGTTATGCAATGACTGATGGGATGCGTCTAGCTGTAACGAACCCAGCAAAGCTACCGATTGCATTTAGTTCAATGCTTTCCTCTTTCAAATCCTACGCAAGCGAGGTTGCCTACTCATGGAATAACAACGTGCAGAGGCGCGGAGTTGTTGAATATCTTGCCAACGACGAGAAGCTTCTTGGAGTTTACAACAATGGTAAGAAGCAATGGGAGGAAGGTAATCGCGCCGAAGGTTTCAAGAACATGTTGTTCGGATCGATGGAGTATGTCAGCAGGATGCTGAAAGCTCTTGACGAAGGTGCGCTGTCTGTGCTTGAGCAACAAGGATTGTCAAGATATGCAATGGCAGCTATGGACAAGGCTGGAATCAAAACCAGCGAGCAAATTGCTGTAGCCAACATGGTGATGAAGTCAAAACAAGAATTTATCTTAGACTCCATAGCCAAAGGAATGAGCAAGCGTGATGCTACTGCATTCTCTGATGATGTTTATAGGTCAGCATGGCAGGAAGCACTCAGCAAACTAAAAATCAATTCACAGCAAGTTTTGGATTCTGCAATCAACGATGCTTTAAGTGCAGTTGGTAGGATTAATACAACGATTGATGCATTAACTGGAACAGAACAGAAGCGTATTTCTGATCGTGGATTTGCCTCTTCATTGCCTATTGGTTTTCTTGAGTCTATCAGTCAGGCGTCAAACTCAAAAGAGTCCAACGAGATTCAGCGCATTTTCTACCGCATGATGTATGGGTTTGCCATTGTTCCAGCTCGCGTATTCCGAGAGGCTGCATGGTTCTCTCCGTATGGATTTGTTCGGTTTGCACTAGATAAAGGAGCAAAATCTATGGGATACACATCTCCATACGAGCAAAGCCTTGGAACAGATCTTCAGCGCACACAAAGGCTGACTGAAACAATCGCAGGAACCATCGTGATGCTTGGAGCAATGGCTATGGCTAACTCTTCAGTTGATGACCCAGAGGATGAGCTTCCATTTAAAGTTGTGTTTACTGGCAACGGCCCAGACAGAAGGCTTGACCCACAGTTCTTCGACACATGGAGAGACAAGTATGCCCCAAACTCCATCAACATTTTCTTTGGAAAGACCAAATACAGAATCAATATTGAGCGTGGGTTTGAAGCGTTCGCCATTCCTTTCATGATGGCTGGTGCGCTTGATGACTGGAAGATTCGTAAACGGTTTGAGCAAACAAAGAAGACTCCAAAAGATATATCTGATGCCGCAATAATTTTTGGTTCAGCGTTCATGTCCTTCAATAAGCGTGGGCCATACGCTGCATTCACCAATACATATTCATCCTTTAAGAATTCTGACAACTCAATAGCTGAACTAGTAAAGCAGGGAGCATTCTACGGGAAGACATTCATTCCAGTGGTAGGAAGCAGTCTCGCAAGAAACGTGTCTGACTTCATCAATGATCCGATTGATAGGACATCACTTGATGGTGCGCTTTATTCAAATATTCCTGTTCTTGGCCCAATGATGGGAACCAAGAGCATGAATGCCGTTGGTCAGACTCAAGGTGCTACAGAGTTCTCTGACCGCTTGTATAAGGCTGGAATCCCTCTTGTATTCAGCCTTCCAAAGAACAGCGAGAGCGAGAAGATCAATCAACTTATCCTCAAGCAAGGTCAAGGCCCAAGCATACCGACACGCTACAATGTGAGGCAGCGTCTGGGCTATGAACCCAACAACAAGCAGTACGAAACATTCGTTACTGAGTATGGGAAATACATGGCGAAGAAGATGACTGAAAGCCACAAATCTCTCATGGATAAATCTCCTGTTTCATACATGAAGTGGCTTGAGAAAAGATCTGATTACGCAAGGAAGGTTGCCACTAAAGAAGCAAAGAAAATTTTAAACCCAAATGCGCCTTGACACTTGATCGGGCGTAGATATTCTTTGGTTGCACTGTTTGGTGCTTTATTTGGTTAAATGGTTATTTGGGTCACTCTGCGAAAGTAGAGTGGCCCTTTTCCATTATCGTTACCGATAAAAAATATTTTAAAAAAGTATTGACTGGTTTTAAAAGTGTCAGTACTTGTGTTGACATCACTGAATTAACCAGCGGTGACAACCAAATGAGCCAATACAAATACTGCGTCAAAGAATACATGGGTGATCGCCCATGCATTGAACCAGCAACCATGGCATTTCTGCGCCTGCGTTGCCATTATAACCAAACCAAACCAAGGAAAAAAACATGGCTAGAAAAGCTGATCCAAATATTCAACAACACATCACTCGAAAGAGAATGAGCGAAGAGATATTCCTCAATATTGTTGACGTGTATGCCAAAGAAGGACACTTCCATTTGGGGAAATTAACCAACGAAAAACAACTCAGATTAATAGCTCAACATTTGCGCGGAGTTGCGCGGATTTTGACACAAGAATACTTAGAGGAAACAAGCAATGATTAAAGAATCTGGACATTGGTACAACAAGGAAGGGGAAGCGTGTCACACAATAGAATCAAAGAACGGCAAGCTGCGCCCCACAACGCTCCGTGATGCTAGGAAGTTCAACTGGTATCCATCAGTAACAACTCTCATGAAGGTTCTCGCAGCACCTGAGCTTGACCGCTGGAAGCAGCAGCAAGTCTTGATTGCTAGCCTTACTCTTCCCCGTAACGAGGGAGAAACCGACGATCAGTATTGCTCGCGGATTATGGAGGACGCATTCAAGCAAGTTGGTGACGCTGCTGACTTGGGAACAGCAATCCACAAGGCACTAGAAGATCACTTCCAAGGACAAGCCTATGACCCCGCCATGGAGCAATACATTGCACCAGTGAAGGCATGGGCGGCTGAGAAGAAGGTAAAGTTCCTCAAGCATGAGCTTAGACTGGTTAACCATGAAATAGGTTATGCAGGAACGACAGACGCTTTGATTGAGGTTGATGGAATACTCCACATCCTTGATTACAAGAGCAGGAAAACAAAGGAGGGATTTGACGTTAAGCCATGGGCAAAAGAACCAATGCAGATCTCAGCATATGCTCAGATCGCTGGGGCAACCCGTGGAGTTAACTTGTACATCTCTACAACTGAGCCTGGGCGAATTGCCGATGCTTGGTACGACGAAGAAACAATATCCAAAGAATGGATAGCATTTAAACACGTTGCCGCAATTTGGCAGCACTCAAACAACTACAAACCAAAAGTAAACTGAAAGTAAACAAATGAGTCAACTACAAGGAATAGAACAGAAGGACATTATCAAGACCGTCACAGGAAAAGTAACCAAACTTTGGGAGCCAAAGAAATTCAATGGGCCAAAAGGAGAATTTGAGATCCAAGGTGGAGCCATTGAGATCGATGGACAAGAATATGGGCTGAAATTCTTCAACAATAACCAGAATGGTTTTCTTGAGGGACAAGTTGTTACCCTATCCAGCACACGCAATAAGTTTGGAGTCAATGGAGTTAGCCTTGAGCATGAGTCTTTCACAAAGAAAGATGGCACAAACGTGGATCGTGACCTGATTAAAGTCACCAAGACTGGCAAGGTTACTGTTGATGGGGAAGTTGTACAGGCTGAGAAAAGCCAACCAGCTAGCCAACCAGTGAACAAAGCAGACCAAGGTGCGGCAATGGAAGACATTGTTAAGAGTCATATGTATGTGGATAGCCTTGTGCGTATCGCCTATAAAGATAAGGCATACGAAGAAGAGACTCTTCGCTCGTATGTGTCCTCGATATTCATTGAGAGCAACCGCAAAGGAATCGTAATCAAGGCTGAACCACCTAAAGAAGAATACGATCCATCCGATTGGGCATCAGCTATTGTCCCTAGCGGGTCACATAAAGGCAAGCGTCTAGCTGAGATTGGAAAGCCAGCCATGCTTAAATTATATGAGCATTTCTTGGAGAAAGGCTTTGCAACACCATTCGGCCAGTGTGTAGCACAAGCAGGCAAAGATCTTGGATTTGATGACGAACTTCCTGATCAAGCATGGTAACGTACCCAGAACTTGTCGGTGCTACGAAGGATAAGATGAAGCGTGATAAGGTTTCTCTAATGAAGCTGTTGCCATTGCTTAATCAATTCATCCCAGAGGACAAAAAGCTCCCCGTAAATCGGTGCGGGGTAGCTTTGCTCTCTAGGTGGATGTCATTCGATAGCAAGTATCACGTCAGTCCACGGGCAGATATTGTCCTAGCTTTAGTGCAATGGTCATATGGAATATCACTTTACGGCCCAAAAGTATAAAGATTTTGATACCTTACCAATCCGCGCATTATGGTGTGCGGTAATTGATCAAGCATACGAAGACGCAACCTCAATCAGCAAATATAAATGTTCATCACGCAACAACCAACGCGAGATGGATGCTGGAACAGCAATAGCATGGATTAAATCCAATGACTTCACGCTTGTGTGTGAATGTCTGAACATCGACCCAGAACCAATAAGAGTAAAAGCATTATCATGAACAACCTAACATATATGTCTCCTCAAGATGAGGGGGAACTAGTAAACGAACAAACCTACTTGGTGGAAGTACTTGAGTGGGCAAAACAAGAATACCTAGGGGTAAAAATTACTTCTGATACCATCAAAAAGCTGATGGCCCTAGTAAAGAGGGGAGAATACCCAGAAGAAAATGTGGCAGATGAGATTGTTATCATCTACGAAAGGCTTGTGGTTGATTACGAATACGCACAAGAACTAGCTGAAGACATGGTAGAACCAGTCGAGATACCTAAAGAAACACAAATGCTAAAGGCAAGTGACGGCATTGAATTGTCTACGTTCTCCAAGAAGTTCAATCTTGGCGCAGGAATGACTCAATGTGTTCCGCGCGGAGAAGTGACCATGGAAGATTGGGTGGGTGCTTTTAGCTTTGGTCTTGCACTAGAGAGTGGAAGTCAATGGATCATTGGAGACTCCGTTGTTGCGCTAGAGAATGCTGGGCATGATGACGTAGTTAATCAGTTGTGTTCAAAGTTCAAGAAAAGCTACAGCACCGTGTCAGGTTATGCCCGTGCTTGCAGGGAATACACCCCCGAAAAGCGTGATCCAATGCTGCCGTTTACGGTCTACCGCGAGCTAGGCAATGCGAAACTGGAAACAAGCAAGAGGGATGAGCTATTGAACCAAGCGAAAACTGAACATCTTTCATCTACTGAGGTGCGTAACAGGGTGCGTGCTGAACAAGGAAAAAATGTTGACGAGCATCTAACTCATCGATATCTTGTTTTGAACATCAGCAATTTCAGTAATTCTGAGGTTCTGACTAGAGTTCCAGACAAATTGGAACCGCACCATTTACTAATCGATTTGGCGGGGAAGCGTTGGTACGATCCAGCCTGCGAAGAATACATCAACTTTCTAAAAGGAAAATAATTATGAGCCAAAAACAAGACCATACAGAAGAAGAACTACAACAGCAAGCGGCGGTTAAAGCATGGTTGCAGGATATGTTTTCCTTCCCACGCATAAGCAACGATAAGATCAACGAGCATGTAACTGGCATGGCTAGTTTACTACATGCTTGCGCCACCATGGTTATCAAGACCGAATCCCGCCAACGGGAAGGGCTGAAATCCGTAGAGGCTATGCAGCAAGCTTTGCTATACTACATCAGTGGGCAATCCTATCAACGGGAATCCACAGAAACCACTACAGAAAAGTAGTGTAGATCAATTTCCCGCATGGTTTTTCCATCCCACATGTGTGGTGTCCTGATTCCAGTGAGATTGTAACAGACTGTCAGGAGCGGGAA
>Ga0224495_10000300_pt1 | contig 40117 bp, 43 predicted proteins | sample SF_Jul11_sed_USG_FD_168128 | JGI IMG/M metagenome (GOLD analysis project Ga0224495, IMG submission 168128) | Sediment microbial communities from San Francisco Bay, California, United States - SF_Jul11_sed_USGS_4_1 | ecosystem: Environmental > Aquatic > Marine > Sediment | place: USA: California... | reverse complement strand
GTAGATTTTCAATCCATACAAGTTACCAACACGAGCACGTTCCTCGATGCGAATATCTTTGCCGTACAATGAGTCAGTTCTTGCGCGCTCCCGGATGAGAATTTCCCCTGACTCAACGAAACCTCTGACCTCTGCTCTTTTCCCAATTCGAAATCCATCAGTGGCTTTAATGTAAGTTGCAGAAATTTCTCCGCCAACGATGATTCTGAAAGTATCAATTCTACCTTCAACTCTAACAGTGCCTCCAACTTTGATTTTGTCATCACAGCGAAGGTTTCCATCGACTGCCACCGTTCCACCAACATTGAGGCCTTGAGTTAATGCGAGGTCACCATCTGTTTTTACTGTACCACCAACATCAATTGAATCACCACTTGCATTGCCACCAATCTTCACCGTGCCGCCAACATCGATTTCGCCAAACTCGAGATTTCCTTCTGCCTTGAATGTTCCGCCAATATCGACATTCCGCACCTTAGAGTCCGGACCAACACTTGCAGAGCCACCGACATCAAGATCATCAATCTCAATAGCTTCTTCAGCTTTGAAACTTCCACCTACTGATACTTTCTTGATGAATCCTCTAGCAGCCTTTCCTGAGCCCCCTGCATCTAGTTCGTCAGCTTCAATTTTGCCATGAACAGCTACAGAGCCTCCTCCTGCAATTCTCTCAACTTTACAGAGTCCATCTATCTTGACTGAACCACCACCTGTCAGTCTCTGCGCCTCGGCATCGCCCTCAACCTTGATTGAGCCGCCAGCTTTTGCAGCTGTGCATTTCAGATTGCCTCCAACGCTCAGAGAAGCACCTACCTCTATGTCGCGCGCCTCTAGATTATTTTCTACCTCAATAGAACCTTTTCTTGCATCAACTGATTTGGTGGCGTAGAGACTTCCTTGAACGACCACTCTGTCTCGGGTCCTCAATTCGAGTCTTTCACATCGAAGGTTTCCTTCTATGGAGAGCTCCTCAAACACAATTAATGCGCCGCCAATAACAATTTCGTTGCCCTGTTGCGGCCTGAGAGTCCCACAGCTACGAATCACGACGTCTCCCTCAGTGGAGTCGAATTCGACTACGCTCTCATTTTGAAATTCTAAATTTCTGCTCATTCAGCCTTCACCTAGTGATATTTCCTAACCAAGTTCTCTCAAATTTCATATATAAGACAAAGTCACAAAATGAAGTCACAAATTGTTACTAGCTGATTTTCGTTATTCAGCATACTCACATCCCTATGATAGGTTCTGGGATTGGTATTCCCACAAGTCCTGCCAGTCTCTTGTAGAGCTCAAGATACTGATGACCTCTTACTGTGACCTTATAGACACGCATTCCTTCATCGTCGTCTTCCTCAAGCAAACCTCGTTCGCAAAGTTCACCGATCGACTCTTTGGCTCTATCTACTGGCATATTTGTTGACCTTGCGGCTCTAGTAAGAGGACAATAACCCCAGATATACACCACACGAAGTAGTTCTGCATAGATATCGTACCGTGTTCGTTTCTGGAGGTCCTTTTTACTACGCTTCGTTGGTTCCTTGAATTCAAAGTCATCATCTGACATCTAAAACGACCACTAACCCAAGTGTTTCATGAAGATTAAAGTCTACTGACAGAGGTCATAAAGAGGTATTCAGCTATCCAGCAGTAACTCTTATGTCTAGCAAGAAAGTGCTGTAGCATTGGTCTTGAGTGACATTGATACACTGTCTGTATATAGTAACAAGTGATGGTGAATCCCTCTACGGTAAGTCCTTTGAGGAAGATAGTCGTATCGATACAAAGACACTCCCTGCATTCGTTCGGAATAGTGTTGTTTTGTTTCATTCTCGCTCTAGTACATCTTCAGAACGTGTCTATACTCTAGAATATGAGGAGAGTGTATGGGCATACGCATTCTTTCAATCTTTAGTACTAGTGGCTCGCACTTCGCAGGGACAGCACATATCTCCTATGAAGAACATGATGCTAGCTCTGGGTCGAAGTTTGATGAGCCAATATGGCGATACGATACGCTCTTGGACCGGAAGTATGTCTGAGATTATTGACCTCGACAGTCTTATCGATGATTACATTTCAGTGAGTTTCACAAATCCAAGCGAGTCTCTATTGGATGCAATCAGTCAGCTTCTTGATTCTGCCATGGAGCGTCAAGAGATTTCTTTTGTAGGCGTGTTTGACTCAAGTGGTAAGATGTTGAGAGGAAACTTTCCAGAATCTCATTTGTTCCGCCTTGAGGTTGAAATCTCTCGAGGTGCAATCAAGCCAGTAATGGATATTGTTCCCACAAGTGTCAGTTCTGGTGAGCACAAAGTGCAAATGTTTCAAGTCAAAACGCTGACTATCGCTGTAGCTGCTGATCCATTAGAGAGCGACATGCATGCGGTTTCTATGGTCGGTGAATTAGCCTATTCTCTGAATGAACTACTATCGGGCTAGTGTGACGAAAGACAAAAGTAGCTCATGAGTGGCTTAACTCACACTCTTGGAGTGTTCTATTGATGTTCATTGTTGGCATTTCTGGATCCCCAAAACATGAGAAGTCGAATACCCGATATCTTCTCACAAAAGCTATAGACGCCGCAAAAGATGAATTGTCTGGACTAGCTGAGCCTATTGAAACAGTGATTCTGAATATCAGCGAATTTGACATACGGCATTGTACGGGATGTGATTCTTGCGTAAGAAAATTGCCATGCCCTCAGAGTGAGCAAGATGATATGCCCAAACTCGAAGAAAAGCTACGTTTGGCTGATGGAATAATCATTGCTGCACCTTCCTATTTCACTTCGGTACCTGGAGTATTGAAGGACTTCATAGATAGGTCTCGAGCTATGAAGATGCTTGATCATCAACTGAAGAATACGGTCTTTGGCGCAATTACATATGCAGGACTTAGATACGGTGGCCAAGAACATATAGTTGATGCCTTGAATCGCTATGCACTTGGACAAGGTATGATTGTCGTTGGTGCAGTTGGGAGTCCAGTTAAGCATGGCACATTTGGCTCTGGTAGTCTTCAAACCGATGAAGGAAAGTGGCGATCTGCCTCCGAGGATGTCTTGGCTGTGCAGGGCAGCGTACTTCTTGGTAAGCGAGTAGCTAATGTGGCACTCTTGATCAAATCTTCTGGGGGACGAAAATGAACCTAACAGCTCCTGGGCTAGTTCAAGTATATACTGGAAATGGAAAGGGAAAAACCACCTGTGCTCTTGGTGCGGGTTTCAGAGCTGCAGGACATGGTTTACAGGTGTTAGTAATCTCTTTTATGAAAGCAAAGATAGCTATTCGCGGTGATAAGGAAGACATCAACTATGGTGAGTTTCGTTCAGCAGAAATGATTCCTAATTTCACAATTTTCCCAATGGGACGAGAAACCTTTGTGGATAAGGAGAATCCCGACCCAATAGATATTCAAATGGCTCAAGATGGTCTCAAGATGGCTCAAGAAGCCCTTCAGGAACACAAATGTGATCTTCTAATTCTCGATGAGATTAATGTTGCAGTTGAGTGGAATCTCATCTCTCTTGAAGACCAGCTTCAGCTCATCAGCAATAAACCAGTTGATATTGAATTAATAATGACCGGGCGGTATGCTCGACAAGAGGTCATTGATGCTGCGGATCTTGTAACAGAGATGAGAGAAATCAAGCATTATTTCTCAGCACAGAAGACCTTGGCTAGAAAAGGCTTTGAATTCTAGAAAGACATGAAAGGCCCCAAATCGAACAGTTAATATCTAGTACGTGTTCGGGGTCGTGTATCAGTACGGAGGAGCTCGCAATGGGTACCGAGAGGAATTTGGACGATATTAAGAAAAACTATCGCAAATGGGAGAAAGAAACGATTCATCCTCATAGAGAGAAACATGGTGATCGTCGTAAGGAGTTTGTCACGACATCCAGCAGGCCTGTCAAGATTCTCTATACCCCTCTCGATATACCGAAATTTGATTATCTACGGGACTTAGGTTTTCCAAGTGAGTATCCTTTCACCAGAGGTGTTCAACCCACCATGTACCGTGGTCAGCTATGGACCATGCGTCAATTTGCAGGAATGGGAACGGCAGAAGAGTCGAATGCTCGGTACAAGTTTCTGTTGGCTAACGGAAATACTGGGATTAGTGTTGCTTTTCATCTGCCAACAATCTTTGCCCGTGAGTCAGACCATCCCTTCTCATTGGGAGAGGTAGGAAAGCTTGGTGTTGCGATTGACACTCTTCGGGATATGGAGCTACTCTTTGCGGGCATTCCACTTGATGAGGTAACTACCTCCATGACAATCAACGCCCCCGCATCAATACTGCTAGCAATGTATATGGTTGCGGCAGCAAAGCAGGGTGTGTCATCAGATAAAATTGGAGGTACGATTCAGAATGATATTTTAAAGGAGTATATGGCGCAGAAGTCATGGATTCTGGCTCCCAAACCATCGCTCCGAATTATCGGGGATATCATGGAATACTCGACCGAACACATTCCACGATGGAATACGATTTCAATCTCAGGTTATCATATTCGAGAGGCAGGTTCTACAGCTGCTCAAGAATTAGCCTTCACACTTCTCAATGGGATGGAGTACGTGAAGGTCGGCATTCAACACGGACTTGATGTTGATGCCTTCGCTCCGCGCCTATCGTTCTTCTTTAATGCTCACAATGACATCTTCGAAGAGGTAGCAAAGTATCGTGCTGCACGGCGGATTTGGGCTCGAGAAATGAAGGAGACCTTTGGAGCGAAAAAAGACCGTTCTCTCTGGATGCGGTTCCATACTCAGACTGCTGGATGTTCGCTCACTGCACAGCAACCAAAGGTCAATGTTGTGAGGACTGCATATCAGGCTCTCGCAGCAGTCCTAGGTGGCACTCAATCATTGCACACAAATAGCATGGATGAAGCATTATGTCTCCCAACGGAGGATGCAGTTCGAATTGCTCTAAGAACTCAACAGGTACTTGCTCATGAGAGTGGAGCAGCCAATACAATAGACCCTCTTGCTGGCTCATACTATGTAGAAACTCTCACCAATGATATGGAAGAAGAAGCATACAAGTACTTCGAACAGGTTGATGCGCTGGGTGGCGTAATAGCGGCCATTGAGAAGGGATTTTTCCAGCGGGAAATTGCTGAAGCCTCATATCGTTATCAACGAGAGGTAGAGAGCGGAGACCGTATCATCGTGGGTGTGAATGAATACATTCTCGAGGGCGAAGAAATCACCATACCTGTTCTCAAGATTGATCCTGAAGTGGAGCGGAAACAAATTGAGCGTCTTCACAAGACAAAGCGAGATCGCGACAATAGAAAGGTACAGGAGGCTCTGGATGGCCTCAGGAAGGCTTCTGAAGGGACAGAGAATGTCATGCCTCATATTGTCAAGTGTGTCAAGGAGTATGCCTCCATTGGCGAAATCTTTGATATCTGGCGAGAGCTATGGGGTGAGTGGGAGGAACCAAAGATTTTCTAGTATGCTAAATTAGCAAGGTTTCAAACATAGCAACGAATAAATTGACACAGAATGGTTTTGACTCATTACCTGAGTTTATACAAAACCTGAATGAACCTTTTCGTGGACGATCTTGCTAGTAAAAGCTGTTTCTGCTTGAGTGAGTCAAGTTATATTTGCCAGTTGTTTACTCCTACATGATTGGACCATGAGATGCTTAGAAAATAAGATTCACCGTATGAAAATACGGCAGATCATCGTGATTCTTATCCTTTGTATACTACTTACGACAGCACTGACTTCTTCTGAGTACATGGTGAGTGCCGAGAACATAGCGGAGCCCACTTCCGGGGATTACTGGCCTACTTTAGGCTGGAGGAATTCAACTCCCGAGGAACAGGGTATGAGTTCAATTAGATTGCAAGAAATGGTCAATCATATTGTCAGCTCTGATTTGGATGTCCACTCTGTGATTGTCATTCGTCATGGATACGTAGTTCTCGAGGAATATCCCAATCCATACCAAGGTCAGTCGCGTACAATGTCATCTCAAGGAACACACTATCTCTATTCTGTCACGAAAAGTTTCTCTTCATGTCTTATCGGAATGGCACTTTATCAGGGATATATTGACAACACGAGTCAGGATGTCTTATCCTTCTTCCCTGACATGACATTCTCTAATGTCGACGAAAGAAAGGAGCAGATGACATTATGGGACCTCCTTACAATGAGAAGTGGTCTGCCTTGGGATGAAACTACATATCCCTTCAATGATGTACGAAATGATGTATACCAAGTTAATTTCAACTCTAGCGGAGGAGTTCAATACGTACTCGATAGGCCAATGGAGTACAATCCAGGGACAACCTTTCTCTACAACACCGGAGCATCACATCTACTATCAGGCATTGTTCAAGAAACAACTGGTATGACAACGTTGGAATTCGCAACAGAGAATCTATTCAATCCTCTTAACATATCCCCTGTCTACTGGACTTCCGATGCAAAGGGTGTAAACTTTGGAGGTTATGATCTTCAGCTGAAGCCTTTGGACATGGCAAAGCTCGGTTATCTATACCTAAATAATGGCACCTGGGGAACTGAGGAACTTCTGTCTGAAGAGTGGGTCATAAATACAACAACAACAGTCACGATGCTAACCTCAACACATGGTTATGCTGCACAGTGGCACACCATGCCCGATCTGGATGTTTATTATGCAGCAGGCCTGTATGGTCAATATATCTTTGTATCCCCTGAGCATGATCTCATTGCTGTTTTCACATCAGGATATGGTATCAATGATTATGATGAAAATCCCCAGATGTTCCGTGATTACATCATGGCTGCGGTGAATGATGCTACAGCTATTGGCTTTGACCCATTACAAGTAGGAATTATTCTAGCAGTTTCAATGCCTGTGATTGCAGTCATCATCATTTACTATCGAAAATTCCGCTAGTTCTCTATTAGGCAGGAAGCCAAACTAACCATTTCAGATGACTGAATGCAGCTAGTTCGATGTGACTCCATAATTCCTCAATAAGATTGTAACAGCCGAGTCCTCCGCATTGGGAAGACAGCGGTACGCGCTTTCTTTTCACAAATGAAATATTCTCCAGAATACGATTCTGATTCCATCAGGACCTGGGAACAGATACACACAGAGTAGTCCATCTCTCACCGCCGCTTTGCGAAAACGATTGCTACTATTACTATCACTATACCAAGTCCCCCACTGACTAGAATCAAATCAATTGGCAATTGATATTGAGTATTTGTTGATCCAGTATATGGCCACGATGTAATGTTCGCTACGTTTGGCGATGAATCGATAAGCCATCGAGTTATCGTCAGTAGCAATGGCCATTCTGAATCAGTATCATCAAATTCATCTTTGTAATCTGTTCCATCCCTGTCATCATTCTCCTCATACTCGAAGTGTGGGCTCGAGATAAACAGATTTCCTTTCCCATACTCGGCGGCTATCATTGCTGGTACGTTATTATGGGTGTAGTTTGCAATGGTAATGATCTCCTGTCCCTCATGCGGAACGAAGTATCTTCCAGTTTCGAAGAGGACTGAGAGCTTGTCAGGCATCTGTGATAGGTTAGGTTCAGAACACTCAACATTGATCGATACGTTTGTCATGACTTCATCAGGAAATTCTGTGACTTCAATTGACGTACCATTAATGAGAGCTAAATCAAAGGTCGTATTTGCACCTTCGAAATATGAATCTCTTACAGCAATAGCTGCACTACCTCTAACTCCTATGTATGAACCTCCGTGCGCGACCCAATTTTGGATTGTTTGTATTCCTGCATCTGTAAGTCTGTTCTCAATTGTTGGTCCAAGTCCTTCAGGAATCGCTAGAACCTCACATGCCCAAAGCACTCCATTCAAGAGGTCCGTAGTGTTGAAAACAATGATACTTGCATTCATCCATGTGAACATATTGACTAGAGCAGTACGGCTCTCGTTGACGCGCAAATCAACATAGTTCATATAACTCTCATAGATTCCCACGGTTATACCACTAAGATCTGATAATGCACCACTTTCTAACATGAAATCTATGTTTCGAATTTCTGTAGTTTGAGTGGTTCCTGCACCAGACACAACTCCAGCCAACAGGAAGAGAGATAGAATAAAGATTGGGACTAAACGAGTGTGTTTCAACCATTCATCACCGGATATCACTATTAGATGATCCAGTGTAACCACTAAGAGTAGAATATGAATGGTGTTCGACGCAAGATTTTCTGCGCGAGTCCTATTCGATTCTAATGAGTAATTAATCTAGTCCCAAATGTTAGATCCGTCTGCTCCCAAAGCCCAACATTTCTTTCCAAGGAATATACCTGATACGACCAGGCTTCGTTCTTCCATATTTTCGAGATGGTCAATGAATTCTTTCTTTGTCAGAACAATTCCTCTTGTCAGATGCTGGAACTTATGGTAGAGAGTGTTTTCGAATTCTACGATTGCATGTCCAAAAGATAGCAGGATTGTATCCTCAATCTCAGGTGGGACAGTGTTAACGATTTCATTTTGGTCATATTCTGTGTCTGTGATGCGTGCGTTCAAACAAATCACCTGAATATTCCTCACCCGTTCTTTCTATATAATGTCCATTTTGAAGAATCAATAATCCTGATATCAAAAAGGCATCATAGGCCTTAGAATTAAGATATACCGTTTATAAATATTCAAAATCATAATTCTGACCATTATAATATTGTAGATTTCCGTATAGCATCAGAGCTTTTTTGCTATGTGTTCCTTCAGAATCTTGATGGTGTCTAATCCATTCTTACGAAGGTCGCCCATCATAGGAAGACCCAAAATGATGATATCTGCTTCATTTTTGTACTGAGAGATTTTCTCAATCGCTGTATCTACAGTACCCGAAATAGACTTTGCAAGCATAATCTCTATGATCTTTGGTTTTAACTCGTCAGTTATCTCTGTAAACAACCAGTGTTGATTCAATAGTTCCTGCTTCTTCTCCTCAAAATCCTCAGCATCCTCTCCAATTACCGACGTTGTAAGATAGATTGACCATTTCAGTTCATCGAAGTTCCGACCTACTTTCTCGCATGCATCTCTCATGCGTTTCTTTTTCTCTGCAAAATCTTCTGGAGTTTCGGAATCGTAATTCAGTCCATCAGCATATCGTGCTATTGTTTCCTCCATAATGGGAGTCTTCAGTTTCTGATTTCCAACCCAGATGGGAATCCGAGGTTTCTGTACAGGCTTTGGTAAGAACATTGTTTCTTTGATACTATAATACTCTCCTTGAAAGCTTGGTCTCTCTTCTGTCCAGAGGAGATTGATAATTTGAATTGCCTCTCTTAGCTGGAGAACTCTTGTCTTACTGGAAGGCATTGGGTATCCATAGGCTTCATACTCTGATTCCTTCCAGCCTGCTCCAATACCAAAGTCTATCCTTCCATTCGATGCATAATCTAAGTTCGCTACAATCTTGGCTAGATGTGCTGGATTTCTATAGGAATGACAGCTAACTAATGTTCCAAGGCGAATACGTTCTGTCTGTGGGGTTAATAACGCAAGAAGTGTCCATGCATCATGAGCTTGCTTCTCTACGCTCTGAATATTACCAAAGAAGTGATCCGAAACTGTGAAACTGTAAAAACCTGCATCTTCAGCAGCCTTGGCAAGGGTCACAATCTCTTCATAAGTATACCCCATCTGAGGCTCAATTTGGATGCCAATCTTCATATTAACCACTACACTGTTGATTGCTCTGTTCTTCCTCCAAGTAATAACTTGTTATTTCTGCGTAACAATGGGAGTCACAGAATCTTTGAAATGAGAGATTAATGAATTCAAGTTTTGCGAAATCTCTTCCTGAACTTTTTCACACCTCTTGGCCAAATCTCACTATCTGAATCCAATGTTGTCGTGAGCTCTATGCTATCAATCTCAAAATCAGACAACTTTTTACATCCGAACAATGGCGTGACATCTAGAGTTTTCAGCTCGTTGTCATTTAGTTTCAAGAACTCAAGATTTTTGCAGTTCTTCAGTGGTTCCAAATCAAGTTCTTTTAGCTTCATGCAATCTATCGTTAAAATCTTCAGCTCTCGTAGCTTCGACAGTGGCGTCAGGTCAATCCTACCGATTTCGTTTCCTCCCAAATTAAGTGCATTGAGTTTCTTACATGATGCAAGTGGACTGAGATTAATACTTGCGAGATTATTTTCAGCCAAATCCAAGTACTCCAGATTTTGGCAAGAGGCCAAGGGGGTAAGATCAATGGATTCCAGTAGATTCCAGTACAGAATTAAGTCAATCAGATTACTATCTTCTGCCAACGGACCAAGGTCGATTGCCTTTAACTCATTTCGACCCAAGTTAATCTTCTGAATCTCCATGAGATCAGGAACTTCCTCGAGACTAAACTCTGTGAGGCTTTTTCCTTCCAAGTTTAGTACTCTCAACTCTGAGTCTCTCTTCTCAATTGGTTCCCTATAGTATCGAATCGAGATTGGTAAACTATACCACCAAAATCCCACGCCTGAACCAATGAATGCTAAAAACGACCACAGCACTTTGTATTCTATATCTGTCTTGATAAGGCCAAATAGAGTCCATGCACCAAGACTGATGGCTAATCCAATCAGAAATGAAGAAATCGTTAGTCTTTCAGGAATTGTGAAATCTGTATGAAAGAACTCTGCAATTCCTGAGGTCTTTAATTCTAGCTTTTTCAAACGAAATGTCTTCCTTATCTGATCCCGAACAGCACCTCCCTTGGAGAGCCAATTCTCAACTCCAAATCCTAACATAATCAGAAGATAATACGTGAAACTGAATGTCAAACTGAAGTAAAAGGGCTCGGTTCTAGGAAGTCTGAAAAATATCCAGATAGCCAAAGTAAGTGCAAGAGCTATGGGTGCATTTAGGATTAGAATAGCCAATAATTCTCTATCTTTCAAACGAGACTCCCAATCTCAACCTTGACATGAGGACTAATCTACCTTACCATCCATATTGCACCTTGATGAATCACCAGCCGAATCCTATTTATGAGGGATTTCTCCAGCCAAGACCTGCTTTCGACAATTCACGATTCAGCCCTAACGGTTGATAACGGAGGATTATAGGTGAGCAACTACAATAAGGTCACCGACGATGTGGTCAAGAAACTGGTCGCTATATGCGGCGAAAAATACGTCACGACCAGTGAGCCCCTTCGTCACAGTTACATGGCGAAAGGCATTATGGGTCTCGAAGCTGAACTGCCTGAGGTCATTGTGAGGCCTGAGAATGCCGAGCAGGTTTCCAAGATTCTCATTTTAGCCAACGAGAACTTGTGCCCTGTCACACCCGCAGCTGGTGGTCTCAGTGGAGGGTTTGCCCTTCCAGCCATTCAGCCTGGCGGTATCTACATGGACATGACCCGCATGGACAAGATGACAGTTGATACGGAAAACCGAGTCATGGTGGTCGAACCAGGTGTGAAATCAGGCGATGCCTGGAGGATCTTCAAGACTCAGTATCCTGACTGGGCACCACCAATTCCTGATGGTGCTCCCCCTGCAGCCACTGTATTAGGAGACGCGATCGAGCGAGGATTCAGCCTAGTGACTGGAGTTTATGGTCCTCAAGCTGATATGATCATGGGTTTGGAGGTAGTCCTGCCAACCGGGGAAATTTTCCATACGGGTTCGTGGGCACTACCGGGTGCAAAGCCATTCTATCGCTGGGGTGTCGGTCCTAATCCAGATGGTCTCTTCTTAGGATCACAAGGCTCAATGGGTATTATCACCAAGTGTGCGATCAAGATGGTTCCCCATCCCCACTTCAAAACAGTCGTAGCATATGGTGGAGAAAGCTGGGATGATGTCGTCAAGCCTGCCTGGGAGATCTCGAAACACGAGATGGGTATTGGCGAGCGCACAGTAATGGTTCAAGGTGGTAACTACGAACTTGTCATGACTCGTTGGCCAAAGACAAATGTGCCAACAGATTATGAATTCTACAAGAAGATTGGCGTGGATAAGAAGTGGATGAACTACGAGGTATGGGCTTGGACTCAGGAGGAGCTTGACTTCACACTGAAGGGTATTGACAAGATCTACAAGGACTACGAGGTCAGAGAAAAACGCACCACTCCTCAACAACAACTTCATCCAAAACAAATTGCCTCACGGTTAAAGAAGCCCAACAAGATTGCCGTTCCTTACTCACTCTGGCAAGCCGGGTTCTTGTTCATTACTTGGTACTGTCCATGGCTCGAGTCCAGTGCTATGATGGAGGAGTACTGTGCAGCGATGGCAGAGTATGGCTTCCCCGAAACGATGTGGGTTGCTTCCATCGATCATGCAAGACAAGCAATCGTGATGCCAATCCTGTGCTTCGACAGCACCGCGCCTGGCATTTATGACAAGATTCGAGAGTTCAATCTGGAGACCACAAGGAGTTTCCTGAAGAAGGGCTGGCTCAACTATAGACCAGATCCGTTCGTTCACGCTCCAGAAACCTTCTCAAAAGCAAAGGAATACTACAAGATGCTGGTCAAGTTCCGCAAGGTCCTCGACCCGAATCTTATACTACACCCAGGTCGACTCGCCATCCCATGGGAGAGCGTTTCGGACCTTCCCAACCCCTGTAAGGAATGAAACTAGGGGGCTGGAAAAGTTACAAATAGTAACATCTTTAATGCTAAGAATGATAGGGAGGAAAGATTGACATGACTAGTCTAGAAGACCTTCGCAACATCAATGCACGCTGTATCCACTGTCGTGCCTGCCAGTATGCCTATTCTGGTGAGCCTGACCGTGAAGGAAAGGATAAAACATACACTGGTATGCTCCAAGGGTGCCCCGCTGGCATTTATTTTGGCTGGGAGGGCTATTTCAACTCTGGGAAGCAATGGATGGCACGTGCCTTTCTAAATGGAGAGCTTCCTGCAAGCCCGGAACTGCTTGAAATTGCAGAAGCTTGCACTACATGCGGAATGTGCGAAACTCAATGTCCTAACTACATTGACACAGTCCATGTGACTGAGGAACTCAGGGCTGCTGTTATTGAAGCTGGCGTAGAACCTTTGCCGAAGCATGCAAAGTTCCGCGATATGGTTAGCAATGATGATATGCGGAATCCCTATAACGAAGCACGGAGTGACCGCACAAAATGGGCTCAGGAGAAGCATGCAGAGCAGATTGACAAGGATGTCAAGATTGGATATTTTGTTGGCTGCACCGGTGCCTACCGCCAGCAGCATGTCGCTGACCGAACTGCATCCATACTAAAGAAGCTCGGTGTCGACTTTACCATCATTTCAGATGAGGTCTGTTGTGGTTCACCCATTTTGAGGACCGGTCAGAAACCAGTCTTCAAAGAGGTTATGGAGAAGAACTTGGAGACTTTCAAGGACTTCGACCTCTTACTCTTTTCATGTGCGGGGTGCTATAAGACTATCAGGAATGATTACCCCCGCGTCAGTGGTAAACCACTACCTTTCAAGACACGACACACCGTGGAGTACGTGTATGATCTTCTCCAAGAAGGTAAGCTAAAGATCAAGAATCCTTACAACAAGGAGGTAACATGGCACGATCCGTGTCACAGTATTCGCCATGTTGGTATCGCCATTGAGAAGGACATTCTTCACAATTCAAAGAACTGGCTTGTTGATAGCAGAGGTGCAGAGAAGGCAAAGGAAGCCCATTATGAGATTCCACGAGTGGTCTTGGGTGCAATTCCTGGTCTTGAGTTGAAAGAGATGTACCGAACTAGAGGCGACTCGTTCTGTTGTGGTGCTGGCGGTGGCGTGAAAGCACAATTCCCAGACATGGCTCTTTCGACAGCAAAGGAGCGTTTGAAGGAAGCGGCCTCCACAGGTGCTGATATCCTGATGACCTCGTGTCCCTTCTGTATCACCAACTTCAGTGATGGCATCAAGGCATTGAAGAAAGAGGAAGAGGAGACCGGTAAGGATCTATCAGATGTTGGCTCCAAGTTGAAGGTTGTCGAGCTTTTAGAAGTGATAGATGAACTACTATAGAGATTCTTTAGCTGCAGGGGAGCTGATTCCCTGCAGCTAATTTTTACTTATTTTTCAAGCGATATGCAGCATTCTAAATCGTGTAGGACTCTCCTTCCTTTAATGAAACAAATTTTGTCTTCGTACCTTCAATTCCTCTCTTGAAGTCGTCAATGCTTTTGTCCCAGGTATGCATTGGGATGACAACTTTTGGTTTGATAATCTTGGTAGCTTCTGCAGCATCCTTGTTATCCATCGTGTATGTGTCACCACAGGGAAGAAGTGCTACATCCACTGGTCCAATCCCTTTCATCTCTGGAATGACATCCGTGTCACCCGCAAAGTAGATTGTCTTGCCTTGTGCTTTTACGAGATACCCAACACCATATCCTTTTGGATGATAGGGATTTCCCGGAGACCGGAATCTCTTCACATTGTATGCATGGACGGCCCCAATGGTCATTCCTTCGATTGTTTCCTCCTCTCCGGGCTCAAGAGATAGGAATTCGTATTCTAGTTTCTCACTACAAGTTTCAGGAGCAATTACCCTAGTATCCTCATTTCTCACTTCATTGACTGCTTCTGGGAAACAATGGTCATTATGAGCGTGTGTCACGAGTACGATGGAGGCTGGTTCAAGAACATCGGGAACTCTTTCCCTCAGTTGCTTCGAACGGTATAAGTCAAGATAGATAATCTTCTCATCTACCTTTATTTGGAAGCTGGAATGTCCCAACCAACGAATGACAATTGTCAATGTTTTCACCATCGGGAATTACAAAAAAATCCACTTAACTGATTCGTTCTTTCTATCACAAAAAATGAATCTACATTTGTATAGTAGATTAGTTGTTTGTACACGGAATCATACTTATCTAGGTCTTTTTCTATACATGAAATGGTCTGTATTCTTTCATCGCTATCATCCGAGTAGAATAGAGTCTCTGTATCATTGATATGAGAGGTACTTAGAAATGGTTGAAGCTGCTATTCGCCCACCAACACTGGAGGAGAAATCATCGTTCTATCAAGTCTATCAAACTGGAGTGCCGTATGTGGATGCCTTAACCTATGATGGCTTCTCAAGATGGTGGAATCGAAGCAAAGTGCTTGGAGACCTTCTTGCTCTCTGGAAGGTTGCCACAGTAGAGGATGAAATTGTAGGTGTCGCGATTAATATGATCCTTGACAGTTATGGTTGGGGTGCAATCTGGGAGCTTGTAGTGGCTCCAGAGTGGCGTCGTAAGGGAATAGGAACACATCTTGTCCAGGAATCTGAAAATGCGCTGTTAGAGCGAAATCAAAATCTTACCCATTTTGCCATGGGTGTAAAGCTTCATAATCCGTTTGCTATTCCCTTCACTGAGCATCTAGGCTACGGTATCCAATCGCTTGTATTGCGTTTGGATGGAACTGTTGAAAATAAGACCTTCAGTAACAACCTTGATGTGAAGATACCACGACTTGATGACATTCCCCTGATAATGCATCTTACTCCAGACACCTATTGGGGTATGCGGGACTATCGCAAAATAGAGTTCTCACTACGTGGCGGAAACTGCTATCTCATGACCGAACCTGCAAGCAATATGATTGTAGGCTTCGTTCGATTCGAATATGACCATGATTTTCCTGATGCTACAGTTATCTCGTTCAGTTATCGACAAGGCTATGGAAGAGCTGTAGTTGATGCGGCACTCAATGAGGTGACTACTAGAAAAGCAATCCTTTGGGTGGAGGTCAAACACGAAATCATCCTAGATCATCTTTATGCTGAAGGATTCGAGCGAACTGAGGCAGAATTTCTCGCGAGGAAACGTGTTAAAGGAACAGTATGAAGTATTAATCAATCTAGAAATCGCTTGACAACAAAATGAAAGATGGATGGTCCTTCATGTGGTTGATAAAATAGAGATTCGTAGTCCCCATGACATTGAACGTGAGGAGTTCTTCCAAATCTACAAGTCTGGATTACCAAATGTTGATCCTATTTCCTATGACAGATTTCTCAACTGGTGGATTCGTAGTAAAGAGAACGGTACACTAGACTCACTCTGGCGAGTTGCCCGTATTGACAATGAACTTGTCGGAGTTGTCATCAACTCTATCTCAGAGAGTCTTAAGTGGGGATTGATATGGGAGCTTGCTGTAAAACCGGGGTGGAGAAACAAAGGTGTCGGAGAATCTCTAGTCCGCGAGTCTCAAAAATTACTACTCCAGAAAAATCCAGCTCTGACTCACTTTGCTTTGGGTGTGAAGGCACATAATCAGCGGGTCTTGCCATTCTATGAACGACTTGGGTATGGCGTTCGAACTCTCGTTGTATGCTGTAGGGGCCCATCATGCTTCGCAACCGTTGAAAACACCACTCTAAAATCTGCAACATCAAATGACATGCATCATCTAACTAAATTGAAACCTGATTCATATTGGAGTAGTCGAAACGCAGATGGCTGGTTGCGAGTTATTCAGGAACCTGAAGCGTACGCTGTTAGAATACAAAAGAAAAACACTCTCATTGGTTTCCTGAGATTCGAGCATGATGATGGATATGAAAACACTACTGCAGTGAACTTTGCATTCAAGACCGGTTATGGTGTGGAAGTAATCAAATCCGCCTCAAACCACGTTGGTGCGGGATATATCACTTTCTGGGTACAGGTTGACCATCAAGATATCCTAGAATACCTATATGATAATTCATTCCAGTATGTTGAATCTGAATATCTATTATTGAAGAAAATTAGTTTGCATAAGCAGTCTTAATTTTCAATGTTTGACTTAACAGCCTTTCCCATATTCTGGACCACCATCTCCGAAGTCCGTCTGTGGTTCTTCGTAGGTGTCCTCAGTAGTATAACGTGGTTTGCTGGTTCCGACACAAAATCCCCCAAGCAGCAGGAAGAAGCAACCAATATTCAGACCAAATTGTAAACTACTCCAACTCACCAGCTCTTGTATGAAGGATGATTTTACTGCTTGAGTGAGCGTGAAACGCTCCCAATGCGCAAGTGTATCATCAGGAATGCCATCTTCATAGAAAGTGTGATTGATTCTCACAATGTAGAGTCCTGGTTCCAGATCAAGAATTCTTTCTTCTGTGACCGTGTTTTCTACTCCTGCTGATGAGAGATTGATGTAAATCATATCGATTAGACTATCTCCGAGATAGAACTCAATTGTGTTATTGATGGTTTCACTAGGCATGAGGTAAGTATCCAGTCGCATCTCAATATTTTCAGAGTATGCAATATTCGATTCATACACATTGAAATGAAGTATTTCACCAGAAGTAACGTATCTGTTCAGCTGATTTGTACCCTTATACTCAGCTATAGGCAGTATTCCCAATTGTCCTATAATGATTATTGAGATTATGAATACGACAGCTGATAGAAGAACAGGTAGCCGTTGGAACACGCCACGTTTTCTTGGCTGGGTTCGTAGTCTTGTGATGAAACTCCAAATAAGAGCTAGAATCCCCAATGACCCTGCGATTTCAATTGCCATCACGAAACTATCGATTGCTGCTCCCATACTTCCTCAATCAAACTATGATGTGAAGGAATATCAACTCTTCCACATTTCAGCTAAGAAGAAGAAGAGCCTCAAGCCTCAGAGGCTCATTCTTTTACACTATAATATACCAATAATTCTACAAGTCATAGAAGGCGTTTTTCTCCCTCTAGTTTTTGTATCTCAGTGATATTTTGGGTCACTTCCAAGCATCCAAGATATTTGCCCTCCGAATCCCTGACAGGAAAATATCTGATGTAGATGAGTGCTTCGCCCATTCGAATCCAGAACTCTGCCTTATCACGTGTGCCTGCTCTAAAGTCGTTTAAGATTTGCTCAACCTTCTCAACACTTTTTTGTGGATGGCAATTTCGTACTTCTCTGCCAATCACTGACTTTGACCGAACGAAGATTCTTTCTGAGGATTGACTGAAATATCGAACCTGATCTTTCTCATCTACAAAGGTGATATCTACAGGTAATGTATTGAGCACTGCTTCAAGGACTTCTCTTGTCATCGCTCCGCTCTCGAATTTGATCAAACCTTTCTTCTCGCTGTATTCAAGCGATTGCGAATCTACTGTCTGAACTTTCATACCCTTTGGTTTGAATATACCATATCCTATATCATCGAAGTCAGCTCGGGCTTTCTGCCACTCTTCCTTACTAAACAATTTCAATGATGTTTGAAACAAGATGTTATTTTCTTTGAAGAAATGACTTGAGAGAGTTTCTGTTAGGGAAAGCGCAGAGCTTCTGAGTTGTTTTATTGTATGGGAATCTAGTTTTGGTCCAGTTTCAAACATGCTGAAAAGAGTCTTCTCAATACTCCTCACCGTATCATGTTCCGACCACATAATTGCTGGCGGTTGTACAATACCGTGAGCTTCCAACATTGGGAAAAGAACATTTTCCTCTCTTTGATAGTGATTTGCAGACTCCCTCAGAGTTTCAATGGATTTCATAATTCCTGAAATGATTTCTGGGGATGGCCTCTGTGCCGCATCTTCCGCACAGACCTGTGCAAGCTCAGCAAGTCTGATTGCTGTACTAAGAATGATCTTGTGTTCTTGCATCAGTATGTATATGGGGTGTGTTTCAGGAAGATCCGGACTTGGCTCTTGAAGTGAATCCTTGAAGAGCTCGAGATGAACATCACATAGGCTCTGAATCTTCTCTCTTGGTATCCCTTCCTCAATCAATTCCTCCTCTATCTTTGAGATCTCCAGAGGGGATGCATCTTTGAGAATATCCTTGAATTCTTCCTTAACATCTGAAACTGAGGCTCCCTTGTGGAGCTTCTCCACTGCGTGCTTCAGCTTCGCTTTTCGTTCTTTCATATCTGCAGGACTCTTACTCATTTTCAATCACTCCAACAGTGAACATAGTTGTCAATTGTTATTTATATCCAATACATACTATAATAAGTATAGTAGTTACCAAAAAGTAAGTATCAGTGGTGAATGGCAATGCGCTCAGATACAATTCGAACAAGAGCGTCTGCAGAGAACTGCCCCATCTTCCTAGTAACACGAATTCTTGGTAAAAGATGGGCTATTCTAGTACTACAGGAGCTCCTTGCTTCTCAGAATCCTGCTGGCGCTCAATTTGGTGAACTACATCGGGCGATTAGCTGGGTCAGTCCTAAAGTACTGACACAGCGCCTGCGTGAGCTTGAGAAGGAAGGCATTGTCACTCGAGTCGTTGATGCATCCATTATTCCTGCGCGAGTCCATTATGAACTCACTCAGAAAGGACTAGATTTCGGACCAATCTTAGATCACATGCAGAAATGGGGAATCAAGCATGGTGGTGAGAAGACCCTTGGTTGCCTCGGTGATGGAACATCTAGCTGCAGCGAATGCAAGTACTAGCAAAATCGATTTCCACTGCTATAATTACACGGAATCGGTATTATTCATGATAGAAAGTCAGCTTTGAGTTTTACGGCTCATGGGATGGTTTAGCAATCAGAATGCTTCTCATTCTTCCTGTTAAGTGAACATAGTTGATTCCGTACAAGCTGGCCATCAAAACGATTGCCTCAAGAGTTTCAAACACAGCTAGGCTTAGACTGAACCAAGGTCGAAATAATATGACTAGACTTGTCAATGACAAGATAATCAGGATGATTGCATACATTCTCATCTCTGATACCCTAATCCAAACAAGTCCAGTCAGCCCCAACACAACAGGTATCGATAAGAAGAACGGTACTGCAGTCCAGAAATGAAAGAAACTGAAATCCTCAGAAAACACACCTATGCCTGTAAGAAGAACTGCGGAACCTGCAAAGAAGAGAAATGCAATCTTGGAGGGTAAGTCGCTTGTCTGCATCATGAGCCAGATGACGAAGTAGAGAATCATCAATCCGGTCACGATGAGCCCGCCATTGAACAGGATGGCGCTCACAATCTGAAGGTCTCCGAGGTCTGTTCTGAACCAGCTTCCTAGGTCACTTAGTGCATTGGATGTCCAATCAAATCCCGAGAGAATTAATGTTGCGACCAGGATGCAACTGAATGAAATAAGTGGTCCAATGAATCCAATCATGTTTCCCCTGGGCATTTTTCGCAATGTGTCTGCGAAGCTCACCTATTATGTAGCCTCCCTCAATGGCAAGATACCTGTGAGTTTTCCCTTATGATAAAGCAGGTTGATGATCCATAACCAGACAATTGCCGAAAATGCTGTCACAATCTCAGGAATAGCTTGTTGCCAGATTGATGTTCCATTCAGATAGTCTGCCCACATAAAGACTGAGATGAATGGTATGATCAACGAAGCAATGCAGAACCATCTAAGGTTCTTGAATCTAAACCATCCAATTCCGACAAGCCACATTGAGATTGGAAAAGTGAAAAAGAATCCCACAGAGACCCAGTAGTGCAATTCTCCAAAATTCTCCGAGAAGATTCCTATACTGATTAAGAACAGGAGTGAAATGATTAGGGGGATTACGCCAATCTTGGTGATTGTATCAGTCGTTCCTCTGAGAAACCAGATCGCATAATAGAGCATGAGAAGTCCAGTGATGATAAGTCCACTATTGAACACAATGGCTCCAACAAGCTTGTATGGTCCCAAATCTGTCCTAGTATAGTGACCGAGATCACTGAGGGCATTCACAAACCAATCAAATCCTGGTGACAGAATGATGGCTACTATAATGCAAATTATCGCTATCAGAGGTCCATAAAATCCAATCTTTACTGGCCTCTCAATTGCAGATATCTTTTCACTGACCGACATACCCATCGCTGAAACAACCGCACGTATAAGATTGCTGGGTCTCTTCTCATCAGACTTAAAACCTCTCCAGATAAAGATGCATACAGTAAAACAAGTGAGCGATACTATATGTCCGAAAATCCAACTTGTCCCTATTGTGGTTCTATTGTACCTGCAGACAGCAGGCAATTAGATTATGATGAAAAGGTACCGATGCGTTGCAGAAACTGTGGAGGGCTCTTTGAATATCTCCCTGGTTTTGGAGCATTCTCATTACCTGACCAAGGTCGCCCCCAGCCATCAAGATCATATGATGATGGTTCATTTCCTGGTACAGTATACGAAAGTGATGCGCCATATACAATTGAGCGCCCGCCTCAGCAACAGTCTGCGTGTGGAACATGCTGTACAATCATTTGCTGTATAATCGCCATCATGTTCATCTTGCCTCTGATATTCTTCGGTGGATTTTTCTTCTGGCTCTTCGGTTAGGGTATTGCGTCGAATCGTGATGTATTTAGGTGGGGGGTTGAATGCGTGGGCGAAGAACCTACATGTCCCTATTGTGGAACAATCTTCAAAGAATCGATTCCTGAGGCTCTACAAGGGTCCATTCAGATACGGTGCCCAGAGTGTGATTCCATATTTGCATTCACCTCTGGAGCCGGCTCGTTTCCAATCGAGGATGACCTTGGGCTTCATATTACTAGGAGCCGTTTAGGAGCAAGAGTATCAATTGGAGACGACATGGATTCTTTCGGCACATCAAGTGACACTCTTTCAAGAACTTTCTTCTGTACCTGCATGATAATTATAGGCGTGCTCATAATCGCAACAGTATTGCTGATGATATTTGTTGGTGGATCTTAAGATCTGAGAGGGATTCTCTCTAGTACGGAGAAACATAAAAGGCATCATGTTTTCCTCGCGATGCGTTAATAGAAAGCATTCTCATCAAGGTGAGTAAATTTGACTGAAGCAGAGATTGAAGACAAACGTATCACACTCGAAGAAGCAGTAAAGCTAGTATCTGATGGTGATGGTCTCTTCTGGGGTGGTTTTGGTTATCAAAGACCCCCAATAGCTTTCGCTCATGAACTCGTGCGGCAGAAGAAGAGGAACCTTACAATCTATACATGTGGATCCGAAGTCGATCTTGAAATTATGGCGGGGGCTGGTGTGGCTTCTAGATTTGAAATCGCATTCTCTGCCATAGAAGCTTTAGGGCTCTCAAACAACATACGCCGCAGAGTTTCTGAAGGCGCTCTACAAGTTGAGGATTATACAAATTTGGCTATGGCTATGCGCTTTCTTGGTGGGGCTCTGAATGTACCATTTATGCCCATTCGAAGCATGATGGGAACTGATATGGTGAATCTCGCTCGTTATCGCGGAGAAAACAAGCTCAAGGTCATAGATTGTCCCTTTACTGGTCAAAAGATTTGTCTTGTGCCATCACTTCAACCTGAATTCAGTATTGTGCATGTACAGCGAGTTGATAAATCTGGCAATGCTCAGATAGATGGGATTGTTGGTGAGGATATCGAAGGATCAAGATGCGGCAAGAAATTGATTATTTTGGCTGAGGAACTAATTGATGAAACCGAAATAAGGACACATCCAGACCAGACCAAAATACCTGCAACTTATGTTGATCATATTGTGGTGCTACCATACATTGCTCATCCTATGATGTGTCATGACTACTATGACTATGATTTGGAGCATCTTATGATGTTCCATAAACTGACAAAGACCGAAGAGGGTTGGCGAGAATATCTCGATAATCATATTCTCGGTGTTGAGGATCACTTTGGATATCTTGATCTTGTAGGTTGGGAGCGTCTGAATAAATTGCGTGCAACACGACCTTGGGGGTATTGAGAATGGTGCAATATACAAAGATAGAATTCTTGATCGCATGTGCTTCTAGTCATGTTAGAGATGGTGAAAATGTGTTTGGAGGGACAGGAATGCCTCTTCTGGCGGCTCTTTTGGCAAAAGAAACTCATGCTCCAAGATCTAATCTCATTTCAGAGGCTGGTTTTATTGATGCTCGTCCTCGAAACGTACCTCTATCAGTGGCGGATACGAGATATTACTTCGGCTGTGCAGCGTCTCTGGGACTCATCGAAACCCTTGGCTTTCTTTTGCAGGGAGGTCGAATCGATGTGGGCTTTTTGGGCGCTGCTCAACTGGATGAGTATGGAAACATAAACACTAGCTACATTGGTCCCTATGATGCGCCCAAAGTTAAGCTACCTGGAAGTGGTGGAGGAAATGATATAGCATCATCAGCAAAGCGGCTCATCATTATGATGTCACACGATAAAAGGAAATTTCTGAAGAAATTAGATTATATGACTTCTCCTGGTCATCTTGAGGGCCCAGGTTCCCGCGAGAAATGGTCAATGGTTGGCAAGGGTCCAGAAGTGGTTATCACAGACATGTGCCAGATGGACTTTGACCCTGAAACGAAGAAAATAAGACTCATGTCTGTTCATCCTGGTTATTCAGTCCAAGACATCCTTGACAATGTGATGTTCGACTTGATAGTTCCTGATGATGTGCCTACAACTCCCGAACCAACACAAGAACAGATTGATATCATGCATAAATTGGATCCAAATGGCATCTATCTAGCTAAAGGCGAGTAACCAGCTGGAGACATCGCACTTGATTAAACTGGACATAAAAGAGTTTGAGGCAATCGTGTTTGACCTTGACTCAACACTGTTGGACACTCACCACTATCCACTAGTTGCAAGTAGGTGGCTACTAGAGAAATCCAATGTTGTTTCCGAGGAAAAATCAGCCGCCTTTCTAAAGAATCTGGTCATGAGATACTTCAGGGGCATCCAAGACATCGTTGATGGCGCCCCATTCCGTACCCCTTTTGAAATTGTACGTACCGCAATGAGCAACAGTCTTCGTGATATAGACCACGAGGTGAATCCTTCGCTTGTAGAGGAAGCTACTCAACGATTCAAAGCACTTCATATCGAACTCTCCGAACCATACCCTGGCGTAGTCGAAATGCTTGATGCATTAAAATCACAGGGGATTAAAATGGGTGTACTTTCGAATAGCTTTGAAGGACATGCTGTTTTGCTCTTGAAAAAACTAAAGCTTCACTTCTATTTTCAAGCAGTTGTAGATTGTGGTACTGTAAAAGCTTTCAAACCCATGAGTTCCATCTTTCAAAGAATTCTTGATGACCTCGGTGTCAATGCATCTAACACCCTCTTTGTCGGTGACGAGTACTATGCAGATATGGTTGGTGCAAAGCAGGTCAGGCTCAAGACGGTCTGGATTAATAGCCGCAATTATTCTATGGTAGATATGATTGCTAAATATGGACCTTCGTCAGCTCCTGACTATGTAACAAGCTCTATTGCGGAATTTGCTGAGTTGTTGTGAAGAATTCGACAAGTACTCAAAAATCTCGAAAAGAAAACGAATACCCACGCAACAAACATATTAGCGACTTGAAAGTGTTCTTGCCTGCTAGCAGTGCTACACAAGATAGAGTGGTGATTCCCTTGAGTAAAGATGACAAACTTGGACCACTACGAGCACGGTCCGATCTAATTGATCTCTTGAGTAATGATCCTGAGAACTCAGAAGCTATCGTCACTCTAATCCAAGCTGAACTCAAGGATCTCAAGGACAGTGACATCATCTCAGAACTCTCCGACACTTTAACTGAGGTTGCAGCACAATCCAATGTTGATGTTGAAACCAGAAAGAACGTCTTGTATTGGTTGACTCAAACAACACCTGATGTACGACAAATGATTCTTGTCCAGACTCTCGAGGAGCTCCTTGGACTTGAACAATGTAGGAATGCAACACTAAATGCACTCACCAGAGTGTCCTCTAAAGAAAATGTAGATATGGTTATGGAGTGGGTTGATAGAAAAATACTCACTCTCAATCAAGCTGTGTATGTGCTTCTCTATCCTGACTCATCCTCAGCAATTCTATAGGTTCGAATTAAAGGCCAGGCAGATATTTTTTGATGTAGCTCTCCCAATCTGGCTCTAGCTCTAAAACATGCTTGACACAGTCCCTGGCGAGATCCATCTGATCTAATCTATAGTGAAGCTTTGCTTTATGAAACCAAGCTTTCGCATAGCGTGGATCTAACCTGATTGACTCCTCATATGCCTGCAATGCCTTTTCATCATTTCCCATTGTTTCATAAATCCTGGCTTGTGAGAACCAGTCATATTGTGTCATATTCTCTGGATCCGCTGACATCTGCAGTGCCTTCCTTTTTCTCCAACATTTATTATCATGAGTCCTAATAACTGTGCGGTGGAAACCTCAATCAGTTTCTTTTCAGTGCATCTCTAATTCCTACTTTAATGCTTAAAAGTGTCCATAAAGTTTTTTTGAGGAAAATACACCTTCATAAGTCCTTATAATATCCGGAATTCATCGTACCTGAAATAGTGGTTATAAATGCAAACTTCAGCAGCACATGTAGGTGACTATTACTGAAAAATTTGCATAGACTAATCATGAGCACGCTCCTCCTGTTTATTCTCTTTGGAACGATATCAGTGAGTGTTAGTGCACAGAATACAGAAATGGGACAACATGGTCCGGGAGGACCACCAGAACACATGCGACAGTCAGATGGATCTGTTTGGATTAATACAGACATCATCACAATTATGGCTAATGGTGAGTTTCCTCAGTTTCACTTTTGGTACACTGTTGATGATGATGGCGCACATGCCAGATTCATGACCTCTTTTGTCATGATTGCAGAGTTTGAGGATGCAAATGACGATGGAGCATTCCAAACAGGCGAGGAAATCCATTTTGCCCCGCTCGCAGCATATGAGTGGACCCTGACCACTGGAACAGTTCAAGATGGTGGAGTAACTACCGAGGTGTGGTTAAAGTACACAAAATCTGGCGTGAAGAGTTCTATGATGCCCGGTGTCGCACCTGCTGCTCTTGATGGAATGGGTAGTGTTCAAAGATATGAAGATACTACAATTCAGATCTGGGGACATATCTACCTTGATGACTACGTCGGAGAAGTCACCGATGATCATGGCTCTCATGCCAACTACAGTGTAGCTGGAGGATCCGAGTTAAAGATTGATATTGAGATTGGCAACTTTCCATTCAGTAGTGAAGACTCGATGGTCGCTATTCAGACCCTTCAAAGAGAACGTGTCGTTACTGGGAATCAAGATCCACAACTCAACCGTCACAGGATACAGACCTGTGAGAGAATCCGCAATACAACCATTGATTCCAATATGAACTGGACAACAACCGGAGGCAATGAAACCAGATTTGAAGCGATGAATGGTACGGATATCCAAAGGATTGATTTCATTGATTATGAACTTGGTCTGGCTCAAGGATTCTTTAGCTGGCTTGACACAGCGCTGATTACTTGGCCTGGAGGTGCTACAGAAGCTGTTCCAGTGAATGTTTCTTACGTACCTACTGGAATCGGACTTGCAGTCTATCTTGCTTATCCTTACTTCGATAATGGAAGTATCTTGCATGATCCTTCCATTGGCCTTTATCCAGATGGTGTACCAAACATCAGCTCCTCAATTGATATTGTCCTTATATCTGGAATTGGCGCGGTCTCTCTCCTAGCAATACTCATCGTTTTAATACGAAAGAGATAACAATACAACAACTAGGGCGGCGACTATTGGCGCCGCCCTCCCTATGCTTTCTAAAACAAGGATAATCTTAAACATTAAACAGCGCGAACGGATAACATTGAATTGGAATGGTGCTGGACTGTGCAAAGAATAAGTTTCTTCTTACTATCATTTGTTGTTCTCTCTTTGATAATCATTCCTACAAATTGTGTGTCTGAACCTGCACAGACCAGTGATATTTTACTGGATCCAATCGATATTATTGCTGTAATGGACAACGATGGCTTAACAACAGTTTCCATTAGAGCCCGAATGGTGAATCTTGGAGGAACTTCAGTCACAGAATTGAACTTCAGAATAGATTCACTTGCAGCAATCCTGACTTTGGCACGAGTGAATCAGACATCTGCAAGTACATTGATAGTAGAACGTGATCGTTATACCGAGGTTGTAATTGACCTGGGCTTGACACTGGATCCGAATGAATCCGTCTGGATTGATTTAGGATTTCTTGCATCTGATTTCCAATCAGAATCAGTTGTTGGAGCTGACATCACAAAGTTGGTTGGTGACTTCATCTACTATATCCGTCCTCTCACAGGATTGGCAAATCTGACCTTCACAGCAGTGCTACCAACTGGAGCCATGCTATCCCAGGAGTCCCTTGACCCATTATTTCCCAATACAGACCTGAACTATACAGATGGGTCTTCTCTCTCCTTTATGTGGTATACAGCATCCCTTCAGCCTGGCCAGGAGAAGGCGTTCATAATCATGTATCAGACACCCAACTATGAAGCTAATCAGATAGAATCTTTTGTCGTCGAGTCAATTATTATTGCATTTTTGGGAATCGCTGTTGGAATTGGTATTGCTGTGTTTGGTCCCCGAATTCTTTACAGGCTCAGACAGATAGGCAAAATCCGGTTCATCGGAGTTACATCTGAGGAGGAAGAGGTCCTAGAGGTAATTCGAAGAAAGGGTGGTTCGTGTCCACAAAAAGACCTCTATACCGAATTTGAGATGTCTCAGGCAAAGGTTTCTCTTCTCTTAAACAATCTCGAGGAACGTGGACTTGTCAGACGTTTTCGTGAGGGTAGAGAGAACGTTGTACATATTATGGAAGACTAGGCACTGTTTTTCCTATAATCGAAAGCCTTTATATCATGACCAAGGTTTCTCGGCATGTGTCAACAACCTGAGGTGGGTTTGTGAGTTCATCTAAAAAGATACGTGTGCTTGTTGCAAAACCTGGGCTTGACGGACATGATCGTGGCGCCAAGATAGTTGCTCGTGCGCTTCGTGATGCGGGCATGGAGGTCATCTATACAGGTCTTAGACAGACGCCTGAAATGGTGGTCCGTGCAGCCTTAGATGAAGGGGTTCATTGTATCGGTCTGAGTATTCTTAGTGGAGCCCATAATGCACTCTTTCCGAGAATCATGGAGCTTCTCAAGGCTGAGGGTGCGGATGACATCCTTGTAGTTGGTGGTGGCATCATTCCTGAAGATGATATACCTGATTTGAAAGAGGCCGGAATCTCTGAGATTTTCGGTCCAGGAACAACCTTGCAAGAAATTATTGAGTACATCCGTTCAAATGTCAAACTATAGCTCCGATATGTGAGGAACCTATGTTGTCAGTTACTGAACTTGTGAAGGGTGTGTTGAGCGGCAACCGAAGGCATCTCGCTCGTCTCATTTCTCTCATTGAGAATGAGGACAGCCAGGCACAAGAGGCGCTCGTAAAGCTCTACAAACATACGGGCAAAGCTCATGTGATTGGAGTCACAGGACCTCCTGGTTCAGGAAAGAGTTCTCTAGTGACCAAACTGACTGCAGAGTTTCGAAAAAGATCGAAGACTATTGGTGTCCTCTGTGTTGATCCATCAAGTCCCTTCACTGGCGGTGCACTTCTGGGCGATCGTATTCGCATGCAGGAACACAGTCTTGATGATAATGTCTATGTGAGAAGTATGGGTACGCGCGGTCACCTTGGTGGCTTATCCCGTGCAGCCTCAGATGCAATTCGAGTGATTGATGCTTTTGGGAAGGATATTATCTTTGTAGAGACTGTTGGCACAGGTCAATCCGAGGTTGAGATAATCGAGGTTGCTCATACAGTGATAGTGACTGATGTGCCGGGGAGTGGTGATGATATACAAGCAATCAAAGCAGGCATCATGGAGATTGCAGATATCTTTGTCGTGAACAAGAGCGATTATCCCGGAGCTGATAAAAAAGTCACTGAGATTAACACAATGCTGGATCTCGACCCGCGTGAACGAGTATGGCGACCACCAGTTTTGCTTACAAACTCCCGAACTGGTGAAGGTATTGCTGAATTAGCTGACAAGTTAATGGAGCACTTCAACTATCTCAAAGAATCTGGTTTGCTCGAGCAAAAAGGTCTCCAGCGTAGCCGCGAAGAGCTTCAAAGCATCATGAAGTATAAACTAACACAAGAATTGTCTCATAAACTTCAAGGCAAGCCAGAATATGAAAAGGCAATCCGAATGATAGCCGAAAGGAAAAAGGACCCATACACAGTGGCTGAACAGCTTATTGCTGAGTTCTTATTAAGTGAGATTAGGTGATTTGTCATGAAGGAGAGGACAAAACTTTCGGACGCAATAAAGAACTGGGAGGATACTGAAGTCAAAAGCACAGTCGAACGGTTTCCTGAGAGACAAACTAATTTCAAGACTGTATCTGGACTTCCAGTTAAGCGGCTCTACACACCTTATGATGTGGCAGATATTGACTATCACCAGAAACTTGGCTTTCCAGGAGTATATCCATTCACTCGAGGAGTGCAGCCAACTGGATATAGGGGGCGTTTATGGACTATGCGGCAATACAGCGGATTTGCCACAGCATCTGAAACGAATAGACGGTTTCGATTTCTCTTGGAACAAGGACAGACTGGTCTCTCAGTTGCATTCGACTTGCCGACTCAGATAGGGTATGACTCTGATCATGAATTAGCAAGGGGTGAAGTAGGCAAAGTCGGCGTGGCTATTGATACGCTTGAGGATATGGAGCTCTTGTTCAATGAAATTCCCCTCGATAAAGTCAGCACCTCTATGACGATTAATGCACCAGCAGCTGTTTTACTAGCAATGTACATCGCAGTAGGGGAAAAGCAGGGGGTATCGATGGAAAAGCTGCGTGGTACTATTCAGAACGATCTCCTCAAGGAATTTGCCGCTCGAGGAACATACATATTTCCTCCTGCTCCATCAATGCGGTTAATCACTGATATCTTCAGGTTCTGCTCTGAAAAGATGCCACTGTTCAATACTATTTCAATTAGTGGATACCATATTCGGGAGGCCGGATCCACTGCAATACAGGAGGTCGCTTTCACTCTTGCCAATGGAATTGCGTATGTGACAGCAGCTATTAAGGCTGGTCTTGATGTTGATTCTTTTGCATCACGCCTATCTTTCTTTTTTGGGGCCACTAGCGAATTCTTTGAAGAGATTGCCAAATTCAGAGCGGCTCGACGTTTGTGGGCTCGAATCATGCGCGAGAGGTTCAACGCAAAGGATGATAGGTCCTGTATGATGCGATTTCATACGCAGACTGCTGGCTATACATTAACCGCACAGCAACCTGACAACAATATTGTTCGTGTGACCCTTCAAGCATTGCAGGCTGTTTTGGGTGGAACGCAGTCATTGCACACCAATTCAAGAGATGAAGCGCTTTCGCTCCCTACAGAGCAATCTGTTCAAATCGCTCTGCGAACACAGCAAATAATCGCCCATGAAACAGGAGTAACTGATACTCTGGATCCAATTGCTGGATCATACTTTGTAGAGTCATTGACAGATGAGATCGAGAGGAAGTCACTTGAATATATTGAGAAGATAGATCAAATGGGCGGGGCGACCGTAGCGATAGAGAATGGATTCATCCAACGTGAAATTCATAATAGCGCCTATGACTATCAGACATCAGTTGACATGAAGAGCAGGATTGTCGTTGGTATGAATGAGTTTGTTGTGGATGAAGAACAGCAATTCGCCTATCTAAGAGTTAATCCACTTGCAGAACAAGAACAGATTCAACGATTAAAGGAAATTCGATCTCATCGTAAGAATGATGTAGTTAAGAGAGCTCTCTCAGCTCTTAGAATTGCAGCTAAGAGCGATGACAACCTGATGCCCCTCATTCTGGATGCTGTAAGAGTGTACGCAACACTAGGTGAAATCTGTAGTGTCCTACGTGATGTTTTTGGCGAGTATAAAGCTCCTGACATTCTATAAGGTGTGTACTTATGAAAGTAGAGAAAATTGACCACATTGGAATAGCTGTGGAGAGTATTGATGACTGGATTGGTTTCTATAGAGACATCCTAGGTCTAGATTATACAGGTTCCGAAGAGGTAGCCGAACAAAAGGTTCGTGTTGCTTTTCTGACAATAGGGGAAAGTCGAATCGAGCTTCTTGAACCTACTTCTCCGGATAGTCCTATCGCTGGATTTTTGGAGAAGCGGGGGGGAGGAATGCATCATATTGCATTAAAGGTGGATGATATTGAAGAAGCACTTATACGACATAAGAAATCTGGTGCACGGCTTATTGATGAAACTCCCCGTATTGGTGCCCACGGTACAAGAATCGCCTTTATTCATCCAAAAGCCTCTGGTGGTGTCCTTCTTGAACTTTGTCAGAAGCTATGATCGCACCCATCCACCAGCATGTTATTCGCCTAATGGGGATGCACAATTGCAAGCAATTGCTTGAATGTAGTGGAAGAAATAAGCATCGTACGTTTTGCGGGTGAAAGTGTTAAAGTTTATCAGAATATTTTCCCATACATAGTGTATTCGGAGGTGTGTTAGATTGTCCGAGGCTTCGACGACTCGGTATGAATTCTATAGAGAAGCCAAAAGCCATGAGGCTAATGGTCGTTATGATGAAGCGCTTGCTGCATATGCAAGAGCCATTGAAGTGAGTAGTGATTATGCGCATGCATGGTTCTATAAGAGCCGTCTTCATTATAAGCTCCAACAATATGTGGAAGCAAAGTGCTGTGCAGAGCGAGCTTTAGAGCTTGCCCCCAGCTGGGGAAAACATATCAAAGAAATTCTTGAGGATTGCAAGACCAAAGTGTAGATTCATCATATTATAATCTCGATAATATTCTGTGCACTGCGTCGCTAACCCTGGCGACATCATCACGATTAACCATCCTGTTCAGCACGAATCTAGAGCGGTCACCATATCCCCCATAAATGAGAATGTTTTCTTTTGCTAGCTCCTTAGAGAGTTTCATAGCATCGATGTTCAGTTTGTCAAGCCCCAGGAAGATAATATTGGTATCTGGTTCCTCAATGATTAGGTCCGGGATTGTCGACAAGTTCTGATATAGCAACTTGGCATTATCGTGATCATCCTTCAGTCTATCGACCATCTTTTCTAGAGCTACAATCATCGGAGCTGCAATTATTCCTGCTTGTCTCATCCCCCCACCCAATTTCTTTCGCATTCTATGGGCCTCATGAATGAACTCCTCAGTTCCAGCGATAATGGAACCAACAGGCGCTGAAAGCCCTTTACTCAGGCATATCTGCACTGTGTCTACATCCTCGATTAGTTTCTTTGCAGGAAGATTAAGAGCGACTGAGGCATTGAATAACCGAGCACCATCACAATGTACTTTCAGTCCATGGTCTCTAGCTACAGAAGTGAGTGCTTTGACTTGTTTTGGTCTTATGATTGTGCCACCTGCGTAGTTATGAGTATTCTCAATCACAACCATGGCGGTTCTAGCAAGATGTGCATCATCTGTGTTGATGGCTGCTTCTAACGTTTCAGGACGAATATAACCTCTGACTCCTTTGACAGGTTTCGGAAAAAGGCCTCCGAGGGACGACATCGAACCGGCTTCGAAGAGATAAGTATGTGACTTCTCTTCGACAACTACTTCATCACCTCTAGATGTTTGAGAGAGTAGAGAGATGACATTACCCTGAGTTCCAGATGTCACCATGAGGGCGGCCTCTTTGCCTAGTATACGCGCCGCCTTTTCCTGAAGCTCGTTGACGACTTTATCCTCTCCAATGACATCATCCCCAAAACGATTCTGTCGATGAGCAGTAACAATTGCTTCAATCATCTCATCAGTTGGTAGTGTGACTGTGTCACTCCGGAGATCAATAGTCTTCATACTTCTAGAATTTCAACCCCCTCAATTAAGCCTTAGCCTTTTGTTCATTCAGAAATGCATAAAGGTAACACATAATCGATTCGTGTTTCGAATCGATTTTTTGGAGAAATAACATTTGAGTGAGACCCTAAAGCTAGGATATGTGGATAAGTTACGTTTGTTCAAACGTGATGCCCGGCTTTACATTCTCATTATGTCAACTAGTGCTTTTGCTAATGGTATCAATAGTGTAATCTTCAATCTGTATCTGGAAGGCGATGGCATCCATTCAGCTGATTTCATTGGTTTCTTCCTATCAATATCGATGTTTGCGACTGCTGGTATTTCTTTCATTGCAGGTCTTGTAACGGACAGGCAGAGTAGGAAAAGAATCATCTTAGTTGCCAATGCTATTTCTTTCCTCTGTGTTGCAATACAGTATCTTACACTTGACAGTCTTGCATTGATTTCTTCTGCTGTCTTAATTGGCATCTCAGGAGCATTCTCACAGGTTGCTTGGTCTCCTTACATAACCGATTTATCCACAGATGATGAGCGTGCTCATTTATTCGGATTCAGTCAAGGTGTTGCTTTACTTGCTTTATTTGCAGGAAATCTTTTCGGTGGATTCTTGCCCGGTGTGTTCTCATCTCTATTTGGCTTGCTTGCAGAGAGTGTACCAACCTATCGTTTGACCCTACTGGTGACACTCATCCCCTCCGCGATTTCTATGATTCTAATACTTCTCATGTCGAATGATACACCAACTTACTCTATACATCAACTTGGACTCAAGAATGTCACAAATTGGAGCTTTATTGGAAAATACGCGACGACTGTCACCACGGTAGGCATGGGTGCTGGTGTAATTGTGATGTTTTTTAATCTCTTCTTCAAGTATCAGTTCTCAGCTAGCTCTGAAATGATAGGAATCATCTTTGGAATCAACACGATTGTCCTATCTACTGGAAATTTCATTGCTCCTGCTCTTTCGGATAGGATTGGTAAAGTCAAAACTGTGGTATTTACAGAAGCTCTCTCTATCCCATTCCTATTGATGATCGGGCTTGCAGAGAGTCTTCCAATTGCAGTAACAGGATATGTCGCCCGAAGCGTCCTCATGAATATGGCTGGACCGGTTTCAAATGCACTATTCATGGAAGGTCTCACCAAGGAGGAACGTGCGACTGCTGTTGGTGTTGTACGCACTGGAGACTCATTGGTTCGTGGCATTGCTGCAAATATCGGTGGCTGGTTCCTTGCAATGGGAATGTATCAGACTCCCTATTTTGTCGTAGCAGGATTGTATGTTTTAGCAATCATCATGTTCTATCTGTTTTTCAGAACCAAAGAAAGAGAACTTGAACTACGTAAGAGTATCGAATTGGTCAAAAAGAAGAAACCTGACCATGCACCAGATATAACGTGAAATTGTCTTTGAAGATTGATTATCTTCTCCTAAGTACCCACACAATTACCATGACAACTGCAAGAGCAAAGATAGCAACCAATATCATCAAAGTTGTTGGTAACCAAGAATCGGTGGTTGTGGTTGTAGTAGTGGTTGTAGTAGTGGCCGTAATATCCGATACTGTCATTTGTTGTGAGGTTTGGCCTGAAACACTGCATTTTGCGGTTGCTCTTAAGATATCTCCATTCGAAGCAGGAACACTGAATGTATCTGACATGCCCGATGCGCTACTTTGAGATGTATAGCTCTCAGTTGTAAATACGACAGAGTTCTTCTCGATAACGATTTCATAGACATAATGTGTGTTGACATCAGCCGTGACGTGAGTCACGGTGACCGTCAATATTTCTGTATCAATATCATAAGCAAGTGTTATAGGACCTGGCGGATGAGCTGCAACATTTGCTGGCTGGTATGCTACAGCTATTAGTAAAATCAATCCAAGTAGGGCATACGATTTTGATTTGTTCATATCTATCACCGAGCTTTTCTTCTTTATTGCATTTGATGCTAATAGTCTTTCTTCTTTATTGATGCGGTACTCTGCGACCGTTTGTTTCTTATGGATGACATGCAGAACAAAAATCAATGCTGAAAGAAATATTCCTCATCAACCGAAGTGTTTTGCAATTTCATTATAGTAGTGAGCAATCTTCTAGTGAAGATGATAAAGCAGTTTTATCGTCAGGCTTTCTCTCAGCAATTCAAGATTTCAGTACACATGCCCGGTCTGATGTACTAGACTCATTCTCTACAGAAAGTGAGTATTTCTTGTACTCACGATTTCCGCAGTCTGAAGAAGTTCTAATAGGAGTATTCGACAGGAAGGCTCCCGAGAAGTTTGCTCGGGAAGCTATCCAAAAAATCATGGAAATCTTCCGTGAAATACCCCTACCTGAGATTGAGGGATTACAATGGTCCCCTGAAGTAAAGAATAAAATCCGTGAGAAGCTAAGCAGAATTAATGTCCAATTCTTTAGTAATGAAAAGTTGTCTTCTGTGGTTTTAGAGTCTCTTGAAGAACGAACAGACATACCCCTCGCTTTCTTGATAGATTCTGGTAGTAACTCTTTGATTGCGAGTTTCTCTAGGCCCAAGCCTCTCTTCAAAGAAGATCAGGTTCGTGAATTCCTTCTTGTGCACTCTTCCTTACAGCGAACACTCGAGACTCTTGGTATCGATGCACCATATTCCTATCTTGTTATCGAATCAGAGGATTACGCAGTAGTTGCCTGCAACGGGGGAAGACTTCTCAGTGTGGCAAGTGGATCCATGCGGATTCCTGTTGAGAATGTTTACAATGCAGCAACAAACATCTGTTACGCGGATACTCTAAAAGTTGAATTCGAATTATCTGCCAAACAGAATCCTATTGGCAGATTGATGCTTGGAGAGAATGGACGTATTTTGATTTCGTCTGGCAGGCAATTTCCTATGAAATCTCACATCTTCATTTCAACGCTCGCCAAGAATGTAGAATCCATGTTCAAATTGATTACAAGACGCCCCTACACTCGGTTTTTCGCAAGAACAAAAGGTGATAATGCACAGACTCTATTCCTACGCAAAACATCATCTGGTATCGAATTCGAAATGTATCAGCTCTAGTATTCAGAAAACGATTTTAGACGAATGAGAATATGGTTATGACGCTAGATTATGGAAGTTCGTGACATGGAATCGAATCTCCCTCAGAAAACTGATGAACAAAAGCTTGAGGCGGTCTTCCTCTATAGAGGAATTCTTGATGCCTATGATGCGGTTGGGACAGAACTTATCGGTCCAAATGTTTTGGAGGAACACGTCCTACCACGTATGGTTTATTTCGTGAAAGAGTTTCTCCCCGAGATCTTTTCTCAGAGAGCTGATTCCTCAACCTTGGTTGACGAACTTAGGACTTTTCTAACATATTTCCACAAGAAAGTTGATGACGCCCAAGAGAAAGGGACGGTTCGCGAGCTTACGATGAACGAGATTTGGCAGCTTCGTGCTGCAATCTTTGGCTATGAGAGCGTCTTCATAAACATCCTTGGTGAAGCTGCAATCAAAGATTATGTCTTTGTACGCATGGCAGATATTCTAGCATCCTATCTTCCAGAAGCACTTCTCAATCCTAGTGTGTCCCTCTTAGATAAGCTACAGGAGTATGCGAAGTACATCCGTGATCACGAGTTCGTGAGCTATGCTCGTGTAAAGGCTGAAGGCTCGGAGGTGACTGTCGCTGCGAATGGTTGTGCGTTTGCGAGAATTCATGACTCGGAAGCTTATCAGAATTTAAATGTACGATTTTGCCCTTGGGGAATGATCGGCTCTGCCATTGTTGCGGCTCACGAAGGCAGAGGTACGGTGCTAAAGTCTAGTATTTTTACTACTCGTGGTAGTGTTAGTCATATAGAAACAAAATAGAGTGAGGTCTTTATGATGCAATCAATTTTAGGAATTCCAATACCCTTTCTTGTCTTGGGTATCGAGATCATTATACTCCTTGTGCTAATCCTTGGCTGGATATATGGCGCTCGAAGGATGGATTTTAAGCTCCATCACAAAGCAGTGTGGTTTGTTGTCTTTCTCCATATTCTCACTGTGGGATTGTGGATGATCCCCATAGCCATTGCCAGACTAACACTCGCACTCTCAAATCCACTTCTCTACTGGTATCAAATAGTTCATGATACTGTTGGCCTTCTGGCAATTGGCTTGGGCGCTATTCTTGTTGTAATGTTCCTCGTGAAGGGTGGTATGCCATTGAAGCTTCTTAAAAAGACCAGACCGTTCATGTTTCTCACAATCGGTACTTGGATTATTGCGTTTTTCCTTGGATTCTATTGGTTCCTACTTGGCTGGTTTCCATAATAGTTTCAGACGGATCAGAATCAAAGTTTACTATGATAGATGTCTGTAGCCCTCTTCATTGTATCTTCATCAGCTGGAAAGACGATGGGCATCGTAGCATAAACTGCTCTACATGGATTTCCTTTGGCAAAATGAAAAATCACCTTCGGGCGACCTGCTCCATGATTCTGGTCAATCTCGATGACATAGCTCATGATAGTAGCAACACTATCATCGCCTTCTGGGTGTCTACAGAGACTTGATCTTCCTTCACTGTCACCATGGTCCTTCAGCAGTAAGAAAACATCTTGCACCTTTGATATATGGCGAATAAGTTCGTAACCTCTCTCGACTCGTTTGACCGAACTCTCATAGTCTATCCCCTCATTTCGAAGTACATCTTCAGTATCTAACATTATATGATGACTAGTTCGCAGAACGCGTCGCTCTGACCATTCGAGTGAATGATCACTGCCTGCCAATTCAATGACAAGCATACTATCTAAGTCCGCAAGGACCAGATTTCCCCACTGGTAGCCCTTTGCAGTCTTTAGTTGGTCTACCGTCATTCCAACACAATCCTCAGCGTCTTTTGCGAACATCAGCAGTTGTTCTGTCAACTTGTGGAATGATGGATCTGGAGTGCTCTTCACGTGAGTATTCGCTATTGCAAGACCATGCCTATTGATGCCAATTGTGATTCCTTCTACTTTCCCAGTGGCATTATTTATGCCCCGAATCCCAAAACAATCAACATCATAGAATATCTCGTCACGATGATTCTGTGAGATCATGTCTCGGTTCTTGAATAACAGCGTCTTATTCAGTTCTGGAAGGATTACCGCACCTGCAAGACTTGGCATGGAACCTCACACCAGTGCACCGCTAATATGCGTACAATATAAGTTATCTTTGTAGATTGATTATAGATAAATGGAGTGCAATTACTGGAGATTGTGGTTTCCTTGGTAAATCCTGAGTTAATACATCGGTGTGTAGAGAAACTCACTTTAAATCCTCAAATAGTATGCCTACCAACAGTCGACTCCACAAATGATGAGGCAAAAAGACTCATTGCTTCAGGTAGACGTGCTGAACTACTTATACTTGCAGACACACAAACTCATGGCAGGGGGCGATATAATAGAACATGGCATTCACCAGAGGGAGGTCTCTATCTATCCCTTACTCTCAGACCTATCTTGCACTTTGATTCCATACCGCTCCATAGCATTCTCTGTGCTTGTGCAATTGCAAAAGCGCTTCAAAATATGGGAGTCGATGAGGTAGAACTGAAATGGCCAAATGATGTATTGATAGCGGAGCGAAAGGTTGCTGGCATTCTTAGTGAGCTTATTTCAATTGGTCCGGATGAACATCTTATTGTCCTTGGGATTGGTATCAATCAAAACACTCCGCTTAATCTTCTTCCTGAGGACATCAGATATTCAACTACTTCAATACTTGAACATCTTGGACGTACCACCTCGCGAGAGAAATTATTATGTGACCTACTCACCTTGATTGATTTCCGGCTTCAAGCAACTCGCTCAAGTAGCTCCTTCGATATGGTGCTTGATGAATGGAGGCAAAAGAATGCTACTCTTGGATCAAAGATCCGTGTCGATGACGGCTCTATGACGTATATTGGTATCGCAAAAGAGATTCTTCCTGATGGGTCTCTCCTAGTTCATACAGACGATGGTGATATCACACTATGTACCGGAGATCTAACCCACCTATGTCAAGACTAAAATCCAAATTTCTGTGAGTGTGATTAAATATCATGGAATTTCTTGTACTCTCTGACATCCACGATAACTGGTTGCATCTAGATACAATTCTCGATATCGTACATGAGGTCAATGGTGTGATATTTCTGGGTGATTTGATGCAACATAGTGAACATAGCGATGTATCCCCAGAATCGCAAAAGAATTTCAAAAAAATATATGATGCAGCTAAATGGATGGTAGCTATTCCTGGAAATGGTGCAGTACCCAAAGTTGTTCATTTTATGGACCGCCTCGGCATTAACGTGCACGGTGCCTCTAAACAGATTGGAGAGATTGGTTTTTTCGGCGTTGGAAGAGCAACAGACACAGTAGGTGTGGTTCTCAATCTCAGGGAATTCTTTCAATCAGAACGATACGCTGCAATAGAGCTAGATTCCAAGTCCATTGAGACCCTGAATGTATTTGGCGTGTTCATTCGAAATGGTTTCTTCGAGGTTGAAGATTGGTCTCCAGAGAAGTTTGATGAGATTGAGAAATATCGAAGTCCCATTGAACATACAGAGGATGAAGTGTTCGAAATTCTACTCCGCGGTTATGAAACAATACGCAACTCACCGGTCAAAGTCCTTATCTCTCATGTTCCTCCGTACGAAACTGGACTGAACCCGGTCTTACCAGAAGGTGTATCCACTGGAAGTAAAGCTATCACCAGATTTATTCTTGAATTCCAACCCACTCTCGTACTCTCTGGGCATTATCATAGAGATTACAAGTTCACAATAGGGTCCGTACCTTGCGCAATCGTTCCTGCTGTGAAAGATGGATTCTGTTCAATTCTTCACTTTGAATCCAAGGATAAGCAGTTTAGAATTAAGTCGAGAAGGTTCTAGACTTAAGAGCGAATGAGGTATTACCATGTACGACAGTGAGGTCATCTAGAATGAGCCAAGCAGTCGTAAAAGTAACGCCCAAAGATCTACCCCGAATTGAAAGTTTCATTCTTAAAAATCGACAAGCAAGCCCCTTAAAGGTTAGAAGCGAGTATGAGGCTTTTAGAATAAGATTCGAGGGGGATTCTATAGTTGGATACACAAGTGGAAAAATTGTCTGTAGTGGTTCCCATGCTGAAGCAATTGTACAAGCTGCAGTTAGAAATCTTGTTGAGGGAATAAAACGAAAGGAACTCGTTATTGGTTCCGATGAGGCTGGTAAAGGTGAATGGCTTGGCCCACTTGTTGTCGCTGCCGTTGCAACAACTGAAAATCAATCCCGAACGCTTCAAAGTCTTGGCGTCATGGATAGTAAGGATGTTCCACTTAGTCGTTTGAGTAAAATTGCCCATCAGATTGAGTTGGAGTGCACGGACAAGAAAGTCCTTCTTATACCTCCTGAGACCTTCAATGTTCGATTCCAGGAGCTCCATGACGAAGGCAAGAATCTGAATGATTTACTAGCTTGGGGGCATGCTAAAGTGATTTCTGAGATATATAATGGAATTACTTCAGCAGATACTGTTCGTGTCGTCATTGATGAGTTTGCTAGAGCCAAAACACAACAGC
>Ga0224495_10000299_pt1 | contig 40383 bp, 40 predicted proteins | sample SF_Jul11_sed_USG_FD_168128 | JGI IMG/M metagenome (GOLD analysis project Ga0224495, IMG submission 168128) | Sediment microbial communities from San Francisco Bay, California, United States - SF_Jul11_sed_USGS_4_1 | ecosystem: Environmental > Aquatic > Marine > Sediment | place: USA: California... | reverse complement strand
CGCCGGGCTCGTGGGGATCGCCGCCACTGCAAACGCGGTCATCGTGTATGTGAGCGGCAACCGGATCATTTCGGACTATCTCAAGATCCACTATATTCCCGGCAGCGGCGAACTGGCGGTCTTCTGCGGCGCCCTGGGCGGGGCATGCCTCGGGTTCCTGTGGTATAACTCACACCCGGCCGATGTGTTCATGGGCGACGTGGGGGCCCTGTCCCTCGGCGGCGCGCTGGGCGCCATGGCAGTGGTGACCAAGCACGAACTGATCCTGGTCGTGACCGGAGGCATCTTTGTGGCCGAGGTTGTCTCGGTCATGCTGCAGGTCGCGTCATACAAGCTCACGGGCAAGCGGATATTCAGGATGGCGCCGCTGCACCACCATTTCGAGCAGCTGGGATGGCCGGAGTCAAAGGTCATCAACCGGTTCTGGATCATCGGCATCCTGCTGGCGCTGATCTCGCTCAGCTCGCTGAAGTTGAGGTGAGTGAGTCTCGACCGAGCAGCTGTCAAGATCCTGCTAACCACAGGTCCGCTTCGCGGACACACGGATAGAAGACAAAGGCGCGGTATCGCTGTCATCTGTGTGTCCCGCCGGCAGGCGGGACCCGTGGTTTCAATAGGAATTATCGTTTGAATGGCTCCTGGAGGTTGTGTGCAGCCTGATTTTACGGGAAAACGGGTGACGGTCGTGGGCATGGCCCGGAGCGGTATTGCCGCGGCGCGGGCACTTCATGCTCTCGGCGCGATCGTGACCATCACGGACAATAAACCGCTGGACCAGCTTGCGGAGCAGGTGCGTCGTCTCGGCACCGCGGAGATCGTCGTGGAGGCCGGCGGACATCCGGAGCGGATCTTCATCGAAACGGACCTGGTGGTCCTTTCGCCCGGCGTTCCGAAGATCGCGCCGGTGCTGAAGGCCCAGCGGCATGGCGTGAAGGTCATCGGCGAACTTGAACTGGGGTGGCTCCTGTCCGATGCGGCCTTCGCCGGCATCACGGGCACCAATGGAAAATCAACGGTCACCACGCTGGTCGGGCTCATGCTCCTGAAGGCAGGAAAGCGGACGCTCGTTGCCGGCAACATCGGGAATGCGCTGACCGAGGACGTCCCGGCGCTCAAGCACAAGGATTGGATCGTCGTGGAACTGTCGAGCTTTCAGCTGGAGGACATCGAGACCTTCCGGCCCGCGGTTGCCGCGATCCTGAACGTGACGCAGGATCACCTGGACCGCTACGCCACGATCGAGGAGTACAGCGAAGCCAAGGCACGGATATTCATGAACCAGCATCAGGACGATGTGCTGGTGCTGAATTACGATGATCCGCTGGTGCGGGCCATGGCGGTCAGGACGCGCTCCCGGGTGGTCGGTTTTTCCCGGCTCGAGAAACCCGCGGGCGGCGCTTATGTGGATGCCGACCAGCTGGTGGTCATGGACCAGCGGATCTGCGGTGTTGACGAGATACGCATCAAGGGCGTGCACAACCTGGAGAATGCCATGGCGGCTTCGGCAATGGCCATGGCCGCCGGCTGTCCGCCCGAGCACATCGCGGCCGTGCTCAGGGAATTCCCGGGCCTGGAGCACCGTCTGGAGTTCGTGCGGGAAATGAACGGCGTATCATACATCAACGACTCCAAGGGAACGAATGTCGGCGCTGTGGTGAAGTCGGTCGAGGGATTCGACCGGCCGGTCATCGTGATCGCGGGAGGTTATGATAAGGGAAGCGACTTCACGCCTCTCGCCGGCCTGTTCCGCGAGAAGGTGAAGCTCCTGGTCCTGATCGGGAAAGCGGCGGACAAGATGGCAAAAGCGCTGGGCAGCTCGACGGAGACGGTCTTTGCCAAGACGCTGCAGGACGCGGTGCAGCTTGCCCATGACCGGGCGAGTGCCGGCGATGTCGTTCTTCTGTCTCCTGCCTGTGCGAGCTTTGACATGTTCAGGGATTTCGAGGACCGGGGCCGGCAATTCAAGGAAGCAGTCGGGAAGCTGACGGAAACGACGGCGATGAGCCGTAAACAATAAGGAAGACGGCATTAGTAAAAATGTCGACCGCTGACCGATTAGTACGAATGGTTCATGACCGTCCGGTGCGGGGTTTGAAGATATGGCAATAATGGAATCACGGGGACATTACGACAGAATGCTGTTCACGGCGGTGATGCTGCTGCTTGTCTGCGGCGTGGTCATGGTCTACAGCTCGAGCAGCGTGGTGGCGCTCACGACCTATCACGACGCTTCGCATTTCATGAAGCGTCAGATCGTCTGGGCGGCGATCGGTCTTGCGGCGATGGCGATCCTGATGCAGGTCGACCACGAGAAGCTCGCGGACAAACGGGTGGTCGGCGGTCTCCTGATCCTGACCCTGCTGCTGCTTATCGCCACGTTCCTGCCGGGTATCGGCCGGACGGTCAACGGCGCGCGGCGGTGGATCAGCGCCGGCGGCGCGCGGTTCCAGCCCGCGGAACTTCTCAAGTTCACGCTGGTGGTCTATCTGAGCTCGTACATCGCGTCCAAGGGAACGCGCATACGTGATCTCATGAACGGACTGGTCCCGGCGTACGTGGTCACCGGGACCTTCCTGCTCATGGTGCTCCTGCAACCCGATTTCGGCACGGTCATGACCATGTCCGTGATCATGTTCATCATGCTCTTTGCGGGCGGCGCGAACCTGATGCATCTCGGCGGCGTGCTCGCGCTGCTCGTGCCGTTCGCTGCCGCCGCGGTCATGTTCAAGACCTACCGGCTCAAGAGGATCATGAGCTTTCTGGATCCCTGGGCGGACCCCCAGGGCGCCGGCCACCAGATCATCCAGTCCTTTCTGGCCTTTGGCAGCGGCGGCGTGTTCGGCCGCGGTCTTGGCGAGGGACGGCAGAAGCTTCTGTTCCTGCCCGAGCGGCATTCCGATTTCATCTACGCGGTGATCGGCGAGGAGCTCGGGCTTGTCGGCGCCCTTGGCGTGCTCGTGTTGTTCTGCATCGTGTTGTGGCGCGGTCTCCGCATCGCTCGCCTTGCGGCAGATCCCTTCAGCCGCATGTTGGCGCTGGGGATAACGCTCCTGATATGCATCCAGGCCCTGATCAACATGGCGGTCGTGACCGGCCTGCTGCCGACCAAGGGCATCGCCCTTCCGCTGGTGAGCTATGGCGGTTCAGCGCTCCTGGTCACGCTTGCGTCGGTGGGCGTGCTGTTGAACATATCAAAGAGCACGGCATGAGGAATCAAGTGCGGAGCGCAGAGTGCGGAGTGCGGAATGATAATGAAAGGTTTGCGACCGCGTGAAGGTCGTGATCGCGGCCGGCGGAACCGGCGGGCATCTCTACCCGGGGATAGCCATTGCCCGCGAGCTGCTCAGGCAGGGCGATGAGGTCGTTTTCGCGGGGACCGCGCAGGGCATCGAGGCGCGGGTCCTTCCAGCGGAGAAGCTTCCGGTGCGGTTCATCACCGTGGGCAAGCTCAAGGGCATGGGGCTGACCGCGCGGTTCAAGACGCTTATGGCCCTTCCCCGCAGCGTTCTGCAGGCGGTCAGCCTGCTCCGGCAGGAGCGGCCCGGAGCGGTCGTGGGAGTCGGCGGATACGCGTCAGGCCCGGTGGCCCTGGCGGCATGGCTGCATCGCTTGCCGTTGATCATTGTGGAACCGAATTCCTACGCGGGACTCGCGAACCGCGTGGCCGGGAGGTTCGCGAAAAAAATATTCCTCTGCTTCCCGGGCAGGGACAGCCAGGGGTTCTTTGCTGCCGGGAAAAAGGTCCTGACCGGACCGCTCGTGCGAAAAGGCATTGAGCAGGGCAATGGGGAGTCGGCAAAAAAGGTCTTTGGACTGGCGGCGGAAAAGTACACGGTCCTGGTCATGGGCGGCAGCGGCGGCGCCCACGCGATCAACATGGCGATGAAGGACGCGGCAAAGGAGCTGGCGACCGTGCCGCGTCTCCAGGTCCTCCACCAGACCGGTGAAAAGGATGCTGCCGAGGTGGGACAGGGATACCGGGAGGCGGGACTGGCAGGTGTCGTGCTTCCCTACATCAATGACATGGCCGGGGCCTACGCCGCGGCGGACCTGGTGGTCTGCCGGTCAGGCGCAACGACCGTGGCGGAGCTTGCGGTATGCGGGAAACAGGCGGTGCTGATCCCCTTCCCCTTTGCCGCGGACAACCATCAGGAGCACAATGCGCGGGCGCTTGCCGATCGGGGCGGCGCGACCGTGATCGTTCAGAAGGACCTGACGCCGGCGGGGCTGGCGCAGACGATCAAGACCTGCGCGGCACAGGCACGGCGGGGCGCGGAGCCCCTGGCGTCCACTGCCGCGGAAGAGATCGCGAGGGCCTGCAAAGAGCATGTTTAAGAAGATCCAGCATATCCATTTTGTCGGCATCGGCGGCATCGGCATGAGCGGCATCGCCGAGGTGCTCCTGAACCTGGGTTACCGGGTATCGGGCTCGGACCTCCGGGAGTCGGACACCACCGAGCGGCTGAAGAGCCTGGGCGGAGAGATCATGATCGGACACCGCGCCGAGAACATCACCGAGCCCCACGTGGTCGTGATCTCCTCGGCCGTGAAAAAGGACAATGTGGAGGTCGTTGCAGCGCGGGAGAAGCAGGTCCCGGTGATCCCCCGTGCCGAGATGCTGGCGGAGCTCATGCGGCTCAAGTACGGCGTGGCCATCGCCGGAGCCCACGGCAAGACCACCACGACATCCATGGTGGCCACGGTGCTCGCGGCCGGCGGCATCGACCCGACCGTGGTGATCGGCGGGAAGCTGAACAGCCTGGGATCCAACGCCAAGCTGGGTCAGGGCGACTTCCTCGTGGCCGAGGCCGATGAGAGCGACGGCAGCTTCCTCAAGCTCACGCCCGCCATTGCCGTGGTGACGAACATCGACGAGGAGCACCTGGACTACTACAAGGACATCAACGAGATCAAGGACGCTTTCATCGCCTTCATCAACAAAGTGCCTTTTTACGGCGTCTCGATCCTCTGCCTGGACCAGAAGCACATCCAATCGCTCATTCCGAAGATCGAGAAGCGGTATCTTACCTACGGCATGAGCGCCCAGGCCGATTACCAGGTGAAGGACGCGACCCTGCTGCCTCTGGGCGCGAAGTTCCGGGTCATGAACCACAAGGACGACCTGGGATGGTTCGAGCTGTCGGTCCCGGGCATGCACAACGTGAGCAACAGCGTTGCGGCCATTGCCGTGGCGCGGGAGCTGAACATCGAACTTGAGGTGATCCGCAGGGCGCTCAGGGAGTTCAGCGGCGTCCAGCGCCGCTTCCAGATCAAGGGAGAGGCGCGGGGCGTGCTGGTGGTCGACGATTACGGCCACCATCCCACCGAGGTGCGGGCGACACTTGCCGCTGCCAAGGCCGCCCTGGGACGTCGTGTCGTGTGCGTGTTCCAGCCGCACCGCTATACGAGGACCAAACATCTGCTTGAGGAGTTCTTCAGCGCTTTCAATCAGGCGGACCGGGTGATCATCACGGATATCTATGCGGCCGGCGAACAGCCGATCCCCGGGGTGTCGGGGCAGGCGGTGGAGGCGGGTGTGAAGGGATATGGCCACAAGGACGCCGCGTACATCGGCGACCGGGAAAAACTGATCGCGCACCTCGCGGAGACGCTCAGGCAGGGTGATCTGCTGCTGACCCTCGGAGCGGGCGATGTGTGGAAACTCGGAGAAGCGGTACTGGAGAAACTGAAACAATGAACTTCACGAACCTACGGGGGGAAGTGCGGCTGCAGGAGCCCATGAGCCGTCATACGTCCTACCAGATCGGAGGACCGGCGGATGCCTTTGTCGTTCCCGCGGACCGCGGCGACCTGCTCGCCCTGATGGCAGAGATCCGCGAGCGGAACCTGCGCTTCCTGGTGCTGGGCGGGGGCACGAACCTGCTGGTCCGGGACGGCGGCTTTCGCGGCGTGGTCGTAAGTCTCAGGAACATGGCCGCGATCTCGATCACCCGGGAATACCGGTCCGTGGGCGGATCCTACGCCGTGCTTTCCGCCGAGGCCGGCGCTTCGCTGGCCAGGCTCATGAACTTCAGCGTGGAGCACGAGCTCACCGGCCTCGAATTCGCGGCCGGCATCCCCGGCACCGTGGGCGGCGCCTTATGCATGAACGCCGGCACCTCCCGGGGAGAGATAGGCGATGTTACCGACGCGGTGACGCTCCTGACACCGTCGGGTGACCTGGTGCTCCGTCACCACGATGAGATGGGATTCGGCTACCGCACGGCGAACGTGCCGCCGGGACAAGTGATCGTGGAGGCAAAGCTCATCCTCAGGAAAGGCGAGCGGGAACGGATCAAGGAGCGGATCAGCGAGCTGATGGCCGGCAGAAAGGAACGCCAGCCCTGGGGCCTTCCGAACGCGGGTTCGGTGTTCAAGAACCCGCTGGATGAAGCGGCCGGAAAGCTGATCGAGCAGGCGGGGCTCAAGGGGTTTGCCGTGGGACGTGCGCAGATCTCGGAAAAGCACGGGAACTTCATTGTGAATCTGGGCGGCGCGACCGCTGCCGACGTGCTCAAGCTCATGGAGGTTGTGAAGGAGCGGGTGCTTGAGATGCATCAGGTGCGGCTGGAACCGGAGATCAAGATCATTGGAGAGGATTAGCTGAACAAGGGATTAGGAAGCAAACAAGGGCTAAAGGGCTAGAGGGAAAAAGAAAAATGGCATTGGTGAGTAAGAAGAAGATCGGCGTGCTGATGGGCGGGATGTCCTCGGAGCGTGAGGTGTCGCTCAGCTCAGGCAAGGCCATCCTGAAAGCGCTGACCGGCAAAGGCTATGATGCCGTGGGCATAGATGTGGGGCCGGATGTGGTCGAACAGATAAAGGCCTCAGGCATCGGCATTGCGTTCAACGGTCTTCACGGCAAATTCGGTGAGGATGGCGCGATCCAGGGTCTGCTCGAGGTCCTGGGAATTCCCTATACGGGATCGGGGATCCTGGCATCTGCCATGGGCATGAACAAGATAGTGTCCAAGACGCTGTTCCGCGCGGCCGGTCTGCGCGTCGGTCCCTTTCGGGTCGTGAACCGGGGCGACCGGCCCGGGCTTGTCTCGGCACAGAGCGAGATCGGATATCCCCTCGTGGTCAAACCGAGCGCGGAAGGGTCCAGTGTGGGTGTCAGCGTGGTCCGGACCGCGGAAAGGTTCGACGAGGCCGCTGAACTCGCATTCCGGTACGATGCTGAGATCCTCGTGGAGGCGTATATCAGCGGCATGGAGGTACAGGTCGGGATCCTGGGCAACCGCGCCCTCGGCGCGATCGAGATCGTGCCGCAGCGGGACGGGTTCTACAGCTACCAGGCAAAATATGAGGCGGGCGGGTCTCAGCACTATTTTCCGGCCCGGGTCCCGGAATCGGTGTATAAACGAGCGCTCGATGCAGGCTTGCACGCCCACCAGGTGCTCGGATGCCGCGGCTACAGCAGGGTCGACTTCATCATCGACGGCAACGGCGAACCCTTCATCCTCGAAGTGAATACCCTGCCGGGCATGACCGCCACGAGCCTTCTTCCCGAGATAGCCCAGGGGTCGGGTATCGGGTTTCCCGAACTGGTGGAGGAGATCGTGCGGCTGGCAGTGATAAAGAGCGAGAAGTGACGGGCGACAAGAGACGAGGAACAGGTGCGCGACTATAAGAACGTCAGGGTGCCGGGCAAATACCGCAGGACGCCGGTCCGCACGACGGTCCGCAGGGTAGATGCCGGGATGGGGAGGGGGAAAAGAAATTCCCCTGCAGCCGGCGCTCTTGGCACGATCATCGCCCTGATCCTGACCGTCGCGCTTTGCTATGGCGCCTGGGAGGGATACGCCTGGCTTACCCACGCCGAGATGTTCCTCGTCGCCGGGGTGGACGTGAAAGGCGTTCACCGGGTGCGGGAGGAAGAGGTCCGCGCCATGGCCGATCTCTTTACGGGCCAGAACATATTTCGCGTTGATCCGGCAGCAGCAGTCAAACGGGCCCGGGCCAATCCCTGGGTGGAGGACGTTCGCATCGAGCGGAAGCTGCCTAACCGCATCAGCATGGAATTCACCGAGCGGTCTCCCCGCGCGGTGCTATTGGCAGTGAACGGGCGGTATCTGGTGGACAGCGGCGGCACGGTGATCACCGCGGTCGCGCAGGGCGACCCGGTCCTGGCAGCGATGCCGGTAGTTTCGATCCGCGACTGGCGCGCAGTTCCCGGCGAGCCGGTGACCGGCGGCGTTCTGAACGATGCGTTCACCCTGCTCGACGCGCTCGCTGCGCGCGGCGGCTGGGAACCGGGAGCAGTGACCGTGAAAGCGGACAGCGCGGAAACCGTGGCGATCATCTACGCGAACCGCGAGTTCCGGATCGGCTGCGGGAACTACGAGGAAAAGCTCAGAAGGCTGGGCGAGATCGTGTCGGACATGAACCGTCAGGGGATCGAGTATACGGCCGTGGAACTTCGGCCGGAGCGGCAGGCCGCGGTCATGGTGGTAAAAGACCGGAATACGGGGCACGGGGTACGGGGCAAGGGGAAGAAGCAGAGGGGCTAAGGGTGGCTCCCAGCTTCTTGCTGCCGGACCCCGGTTTCCTCCGAGGGGGTGGCATGGCGAAAAAACCGGAGAACATCATTGTCGGTCTCGATCTGGGGACGACGAAGGTCTGCGCCATCGTCGGCGAGGTAAAGGACGACGGCCGCGTGGACATCATCGGCATCGGCATCAGTCCGTCGCACGGCCTGAAGAAGGGCGTGGTGGTGAACATCGACAGCACGGTGGAATCCATCAAGAAGGCAGTAAAAGAAGCTGAACTCATGGCCGGGGTCGAGATCAACTCGGTCTACGTCGGGATCTCGGGGGACCACATCAAGGGGCTCAAGTCCCAGGGCGTCGCATCCATCAAGAACCGTGAAGTGGGGCAGGCGGACATCGCCCGCGCGATCGACACGGCGCGTTCCATCGACATCCCCGGGACCCAGCAGATCCTTCATGTGCTGCCCCAGGAGTTCATCATCGACGACCAGGACGGGATCAAGGAGCCGCTGGGCATGTCCGGGACGCGGCTGGACGTCAAGGTCCATATCATCACCGGCGCGGTCACGGCGATCCAGAATATCGTCAAGAGCTGCTCGCGCGCGGGGCTCGATGTGAGCGACGTGGTGCTGCAGCCGCTGGCGTCGTCACGGGCGGTCCTGACGAGCGAGGAGCAGGAGATCGGCGTTGCCGTGGTGGACATCGGCGGCGGGACCACGGACATGGCGCTGTTCCGCGAAGGCAGCCTTTTCTACACCGGCGTGCTGCCGGTCGGCGGGAACCATGTGACGAACGACATCATGATCGGTCTGCGCACGCCCTCGTCCGAGGCCGAGAAGATCAAGATCAGGCACGGGTGCGCGCTCGCGGCCATGGTCAAGCACGAGGACTCGATCGAGGTCGCAAGCGTGGGCGGCAGGCCGCCGCGGCTCCTGTCGCGGCAGATCCTGTGCGAGATCATCGAGCCCCGGGTGGCCGAACTGTTCGAACTGGTGCTGCAGAGGCTCAAGAGCACCGGTTCCGAGGACATGATCGCGTCGGGCATCGTGCTGACGGGCGGTACGGCGCTCATGGAAGGGATGCAGGATGCCGCGGAGAAGTATCTGGGCATGCCGATCCGGCGGGGCGGACCCAAGAACATCGGCGGGCTCATGGATGTGGTGAACAGTCCGATCTACGCGACCGGCGTCGGGCTGGTGCTCTACGGCGCCGAGAACCACCAGCCGGTGCAGGGGCGGTTCCTGCACGGCGGGATAATGAACCGGCTCTGGAAATGGCTTGGCGAGTATCTGTGATCTGCGCGGGAGCAATGCGCGGTGAAGACGATAAGCAAGGAAAGGACGGTGCGCAATGACGACTGAGGCCCACGTTCCGCCGGGAGACCGGCACAAGGATGAGACCCTGGAGTTCCCCTTCGAGGACATCATGAACCTGCATGCCGCGGAGCATGCGAGCGCGGGCGGGGCAGGTGTCGCACCGCTCCGGTTCGAGGACCCCTTGCCCCTGCCGACTGGAAGCACGGACAGCGTCAGCGACGACGCCGTGGCGCTCCAGTTCGCTGACGAGGAAAAGCTGCCGGCCCGGATCAAGGTGATCGGAGTCGGCGGCGGCGGCGGCAACGCAGTGAACACCATGGTGCAGGCCAACATCGAGGGTGTTGAGTTCATCTCGGCGAACACCGACCGGCAGGCGCTTGACCGGGTCAATGCAACGAACAAGCTCCAGATCGGGTCCAAGCTCACCCGGGGACGGGGCGCGGGGGCGAATCCCGAGACGGGCAGGAACGCCGCTCTCGAGGACGGTGACAAGATCCGCGGCGTGCTGGAAGGGGCCGAAATGGTGTTTATCACCGCGGGCATGGGCGGCGGCACCGGGACCGGCGCCGCGCCGGTGATCGCGAAACTGGCGCGCGAGGTCGGCGCCCTGGCCGTCGGCGTGGTAACGAAACCCTTCGGATTTGAGGGAGTGCGGCGCATGCGCCACGCCGAAGAAGGGATCGCCGAGCTGAAGAAGAACGTGGACGCGCTCATCGTCATCCCCAACGACCGGCTTATCAACCTGTCGGAAAAGAACACCCTGGCCCAGGAGGCCTTCAAGATGTCCGACGACGTGCTGATGCAGGCGGTCAAGGGGATCTCCGATGTCGTCCTGGTCTCGGGCCACGTGAACGTGGACTTCGCCGACGTCAAGACCGTGATGGCCAACCGCGGACGCGCCGTGATGGGCATGGGCATGGCCAAGGGCCCCGGCAGGGCAGTGGATGCGGCGCACAAAGCGATCTCAAGCCCGCTGATCGAGGACGGATCCATCAAGGGAGCCCGCGCGGTGCTGATCAATATAACCGGCGGAAGCGACCTGGGTATCCTGGAGCTTGAGGAAGCGACCGGCGTGATCAAGGCGGAAGTGGACCCTGACGCGAATATCATCTTCGGCATGGTGATCAACAAGAACATGAGCGAGGAACTGATGGTGACCGTGATCGCCACGGGATTCGACGAGGAAGGCATCAAAAGCCGGGTGAAGCAGCCGTCGAGCCTCAGGGAGTTCATCCAGAAGGAGCAGCGCGCGGTGATCGAGAAACCCGCGGTGAAGCGGCGGCAGGAAGTGCAGGACACGACCTTCGATCTCTTCGGGGGCACGAAGTCGGACCTGGACAAGCCGGCGTATTTGCGGAGAGCGGCGGATTAGAAAGGCTGCAGACGACAAACAGGAGATTACGAGATAGCCAAAGGTATACCTGATGCAATATGACGAGATAGGCTATTGGTCCGAGGTAAAGCTCGACATTGTCAGGGAGTATGCCGCTGCTTACTCGCGTATACTAGCTGCGCAGAAGAGCCCCTCTCTCAATTACATCTATATTGACGCATTTGCCGGCGCAGGCATACATTTATCGAAAAGCACCGGCGAGTTCATTCAGGGTAGTCCGCTGAACGCTCTTCTTATCGACCCGCCCTTCAAGGAATATCATCTCATCGACTGGGATAGTGACAAAATTGATTCATTGCGGGGTTTGACCGCGAGTCACCGGAATGTATTTATATATGAAGGAGATTGCAACAGTCTCCTTCTTGATAAGGTATTTCCCCGCGCTCGTTATGAAGACTACAAAAGAGCGTTGTGTCTCCTCGACCCATATGGCTTGCACCTTAATTGGGAGGTTATGCATAGGGCGGGCCAGATGAAAAGCGTCGAGATATTTTTGAACTTTCCCGTTATGGATATGAATATGAACGTTCTTTGGGACAATCCGGACAAGGTCGCACCTGAACAGGCGGCGCGCATGACCGCGTTCTGGGGGGATGAATCCTGGTTCAAAGCGGCGTATAATACCACGGGGAACCTTTTTGGTTGGCCGGAAAAGACCGGCAACGAAGCCGTTGCGGAGGCATTCAGGCAGCGTTTGAAGAAGACCGCAGGATTCGCCTACGTCCCCGAGCCGATACCTATGAGAAACACGAAAGGTGCAACAGTCTATTATCTTTTCTTTGCTTCACCGAATCGAACCGGAGAAGATATTGTGAAGCATATATTCGGCAAATATCGAGATAGAGGAAAGTCATAATGGGTCAGAAATCCGCCATCGAATGGACAGGGTCCACTTGGAATCCGGTTACCGGCTGCGTCAAGATCAGCCCGGGATGCGTGCACTGTTACGCCGAACGGATGGCGAAGCGGCTGCAGGCCATGGGCCAGCCGAATTACGCCAATGGGTTCAAACTTGCCATGCATGAGCGCGCCTTGGAACTGCCTCTCAAGTGGAAAAAGCCGCAGACGATCTTTGTGAATTCTATGAGCGACTTGTTCTTGAAGGACGTTCCCTTGTCTTTTATACAGAAAGTCTTTGACGTTATGAATCGCGCGCACTGGCATACCTTCCAGGTTCTTACAAAGCGGGCGGATAGATTGCTCGAACTGCATCGGGAGTTGCCATGGGCCTCGAACATCTGGATGGGCGTAACTGTTGAGAACGGCGATTATGCACATCGCATAGACTCTCTCCGAGAATCCGGTGCATTCGTGAAATTTCTTTCAATCGAGCCGCTGCTTGGGCCGATTCCGGATATGAATCTCGACGGCATTGATTGGGTCATTGTCGGCGGCGAATCCGGCCCTGGCGCGCGGTCTATGAACCCGGCATGGGTGACGGATATTCGCGATCAATGTAAAAAGGCAAGGGTGCCGTTTTTCTTCAAGCAGTGGGGCGGGGTGAGGAAGAAAACCGCAGGAAGAACGCTCGAAGGAAGAACGTGGGATGAGATGCCGGCGACTTCAGTGGGCGACGAGCATCGGATAGGGATCTGCGCCGCCGGGTAATCCTTGCCGGGCTTTTCGGAGTTGATCATGAACGAGGACATGGACCGGAAGCTGCAGGATGCTGTTAACAGCCAGGCGCCTTTGACTGGTGGCGATGCCCTGAGGCGCATGGCCGGGAAGACGATACGTGAAATCTGTTACAAGAAATCGAAGGATGGCTCGATTAATCGACTCGTTCTGATTACTGCTGATTATGAGGAATTTTTTTTCACTGTTCAAGGCGACAACGTTGAAATGATTTCGGCATCGATAATCCACGAAGCGATAGGGAAATTAGCCGGAGACAAGACTGTGGAAACAATCGATTCAGGACTTATGGATCCGGATTTTTCTGAAACCGACAGGGTTAATAATTTGTTTCATGCTTTATGGACAAAAGCAGCTGGTGCGGAAGATTATGTGAAAAAGGAATGGCAGCAGCTTGGTGATGTGCTGGACAAAGCGGGCTATAGGCGGGAGAAGTAGGAGGCAGCCATGAAACCCATGGACAGTGAAAAGGTGGCGAAATGCCTATCCTTCCTGATTGAAGAAGTAAAAGATAAGTGGAATGAACGCGCACTGCTGCGTAGCAAAGGAAAGGACGACCTCGCATATCATTGCAAGATGAAAGCCTCTCGAACTGAGCTTATCAGGGCCGTATTTCTCAAATTGGTTAATGATGAACTGATGGAAATAACAGAACAGGATCTTGTGAGAACGAGTTAAAGGCCAACCTATTTTATGCCCACTCTGAACTGGATAGGAAGAAAAGCGGTTGAAAACCATCACAAGCAGGTGCCGTTTCATCTGCTGAAGGAGGAGCCATCGCTGTCCGTTGGCGATCCCGGCAGCGGCAATCTGCTAGTCGAAGGGGACAACCTTCTCGCGCTCAAAGCCCTGCTTCCGTACTACTCGGGGCAGGTGAAGTGCATCTATATCGATCCGCCGTACAATACGGGCAATGAAAACTGGATTTACAACGATAATGTGAACAGCCCGGAGATGCGGGAGTGGCTCAGCAAGACTGTCGGGGGTGAAGGTGAAGACTTAACTCGGCATGATAAGTGGCTTTGCATGATGTATCCACGCCTTGCCCTGCTCTGGCATTTTCTCCGCGACGATGGTGCGATTTTTATCAGCATTGACGATAACGAAGTCCAGAATCTGCGGGCTGTCATGGATGAGATATTCGGAAAGAATAACTTCGTGGCGACGATTATATGGCAAAAGATATTTTCACCCAAGAATTCGGCAAGACATCTTTCAGAAAGCCATGATTATGTCGTGCTCTATGCAAAGAATGCGGCAATCTGGAAGCCCAAATTGATCATGAGAACGGCCGAGCAGGATTCGAGATACAAGAATCCTGATGGTGATCCAAGAGGGCAGTGGACTTCGAGTGACTTGTCAGCAAGGAACTATTACAGTCTTGGAACTTATTCTGTTACATGCCCATCTGGCCGTGTGATAGCGGCTCCGCCAAAGGGGCGTTATTGGGGCGTGTCAGAGGACAACTTCAAGTCACTGGATAAAGATAATCGTATTTGGTGGGGCGAAACGGGTAATAATATGCCTCGACTAAAAAGATTTCTCAGTGAGGTCAAAGAAGGAGTCGTCCCAGAAACGATCTGGTTTCATACTGAAGTTGGTAATACGCAGGAAGCTAAGAAGGAATTGCTGTCAGTTTGTGATTTTGAAGACTCGGCTGCTGTCTTTATTACACCAAAACCAACAAGACTCTTACAGCGAATATTATCTATATCAACTGATAAAGATTCTCTCATCCTCGATTCTTTTGCAGGATCGGGTTCTACGGGACACGCTGTATTCAAGATGAACCAAGATGATGGCGGTAGCCGGCGGTCAATTCTCGTCGAGCTCGATTCATCTATATGCAGAAAGATTACGGCAATGCGTATGACGCGTGTTGCTGAAGGGTACAAGAATGCCAAAGGTGAAAAGGTTGCTGGGCTTGGCGGCGGATTCAGGTTCGCCACTCTTGGCGAGCCGTTGTTCGACGAGCGCGGGAATATCCGGAACACTGTTCGCTTTGCCGACCTTGCCCGTCATGTCTTCTTCACCGAAACCGGCGAGCCGCTTCCGAAGCAGGCCAAGTCGAACAATCCCTTGATCGGCGTGTACAACGGCCTCGGCGTCTATCTCCTCTATAACGGTATTCTGAAGGACAAGGCGCCGGACGGCGGGAATGTGCTGACCACGGCGATTCTTGCTCACCTGCCGAAGCACGATGGGCCGAAGGTGATCTACGGCACTGCCTGCCGGATTGGGCAGGAGCGGCTACGGCGGGAGAAGATTGTCTTTAAGCAGCTACCCTACAAACTACGGGTCGACGCACTATGATTCTCAAAGCATACCAATCCGAGGCGCTGGACAGACTTGAAGCGTTTTTCAAGCGCTGCAAACTGAGCAACGACCCACGCAAAGCCTACGAAGATACCACGGAGGAATGGCGGGGTGTCAGGCTGACCTATCGCGCTCTGTCGACGCTGTCGCAAGTCCCCTATGTCTGCCTGCGCATCCCCACCGGCGGCGGCAAGACGCTGATCGGCGGCTTGGCGATTGAGCGTGCGAACAAGAGCCTGCTGTTCACCCGTTACAGCGTGACGCTTTGGTTGGTTCCTTCCGAGCCCATCCGCGAACAGACCCTGCGGGCGCTCCGTACACCGACCAACCTTCTGCACCAAGTCGTCTTCTCCGCGCTGGGTGAAGTAACGGTCATGGACCTGGATGAGGCCCTGCGGGTCAAGCCACATGTGCTGAATGCAACGAACGCAATTATTGTTGCAACCATGCAGGCATTCAAGCAGGAGGACATGGCGCGGCTGAACGTCTACAAGCAGAACAGCGACATGCAATCGCATTTTGAGGGGATCACGGACCCGCGCATTGTGGGGAATCAGTCGTTCGTGGACGCTATCCGGATGCGGCGGCCCTTCGTAATCGTTGACGAGGCGCACAACCAAGGTACACTGCTTGCTTTCGAGACGCTTGCCCGGTTCGAGCCGAGCGCGATCCTCGAACTGACGGCAACACCAGACCGCATTCGCCAACCGAGCAATGTGCTCTACAGCGTCGGCGCGTCGTCGCTTCAGGCCGCTGAGATGATCAAGATGCCGCTGGAGCTAGTACGGCGGGAGAACTGGCAGGACGCCTTGCGGGACGCAATCGCCTGTCTTAACAAACTTCAGGCGGCGGCTGACGCGGAAAAGGCGGCAACCGGGGAATATTTGCGGCCTATTATGCTGCTCCAGGCCGAGCGTCACAGCGCTGAACATGAAACCCTGACTCCGGAGAAGGTTAAACAGGCTCTGATCGACGACTTCAGCGTTCCTGAAGGCGAGATTGCGATCGCAACCGGGGCCGTGGACGACCTTGCGGGCGAGGATGTGTTGTCCGACAAATCGAGCAAACGGTTCATTATCACGATCGACAAACTGCGCGAAGGCTGGGACTGCCCTTTTGCGTACGTGCTTTGCTCATTCCGAAACACCGAGTCCGCGACAGCGGCTGAACAGATTCTCGGCCGCATTCTCCGCATGCCAAAAGCCAGCCGTAAGACGCGCACGGAATTGAACGAAGCATACGCATTCATCACCTCGACCAATTTCCAGGCGACCGTGGCAAGTCTTCGCGATGGCCTTGTGCGGAACGGGTTCGAACGGCAGGAAACAAATGACCTCATCCATGCAGTGGATGAACCGGGAACGGAAGATCTCTTCACGCTGTCGGCAGGTCTTACCTTCAGCGCGCCGGAGCTGCCCGCGCCCGAGGCAATTCCTGCTGGACTGACCAATAAGATCGAAATAGCCCCTGAAATGGGAACCATCACGATCAAAGGCAGCTTTTCCGCAAAACAAGCTGAAGCACTGGAAGGCGTATTTCAGACGCCGGAAGGAAAAGAGTCAATCCGTCTTGCGCTGGTCAGGTTGAAGACGCCCGCGGCTCCCCGCCAGAAAACGCCGTCCGAACAGGGCGAATTGTTCCGCGTGCCGCTTCTTGCGCTGCGTCAAGGTGATCTGTGGGAACCTTTTGAGGAAACCCACCTTCTGCAGGGCGAATGGCGTTTGCTGGATTTTCCTTGCGAAGTGACCGAGACGGAGTTTAAGAAACCGCAACTCGCGGCGCAAGGCGGCCGGTTCTTTATTCGCGAGGAGAGTATCAAGTTCGAATATATCGACAATATCGAAGCGCAGCTGGCTTTGCTTGATATTGCAATAGGATGGGATCAGGTGCAGCTTGTTTCCTGGCTTGAGCGGAATATTCCTGACGAAAGCATTCTACCGGACGAGAAAGCCGCATTTCTCGACAAGGCGGTGTCCTGGCTGATCACCACTCGGGGGTTTTCGTTAGAGGAATTGAGCTACGCCAAGTTCCGCCTGCGCGCGGTGCTCGAAAACAAGATCACAGAAGCAAAACAACAAGCAATGGCCGGTATACACCAGCAGATGCTGCTTGTGCCCGAGCAATTCATCGCAGACGGCAGCTGCGAGATGGTTTTTCAACATGGCCGGTATGCATTCGATGATTCCTACCAGGGTTTCGTGGAACTGCCGAAGCACTTCTTCCCGGAGATCGGGAACCTGAAAGCCTCGGGCGAGGAGTTTGAGTGCGCCCTGTTTCTTTCAACGCAGCTTCCGGGATTGAAATATTGGGTGCGCAATGTGGAGCGCAAGCCGACTTCTTTTTCCCTGCAGACCGCGACCGACCGCTTCTATCCGGACTTCGTCTGCAAACTGGATGATGGCCGTATTCTCGTCGTGGAGTATAAGAACAGCCGTGATTGGGACCTGCCGGATAACGCCGAAAAGCGCAGGCTTGGCGAGCTGTGGGAAGCGCGAAGCAGCGGCAAGGGGCTGTTCATCATGCCGAAGGGGAAAGATTTTGAGGGAATACGCTCCAAGCTCATGTAGCTACGCTGTATAAGAACCGTAGTTGCTGCTTCCAGGAATCGAGAACATTATCAGCTCTCCCAAAACGACAAAACCCCCGGAGATTCTCTCCGGGGGTTTTTAGTTGCGTGAGCTGATGATATATCTCAGTGGTCCGAATTGATCCGCGCCGCCTGCGCTGACGGCGTCACCGGAACCATCCGCTGCTTTTCAATGGCCCGCTCCATGCCCAGCTTCGTTGCCGAGAATCCGTGGGCCGTGGGCTCCTCCTCTTTCTTTACCATGTTCATGAAATCGCAACGCCAGCAGTTCGAGAGCTTCTGCGCGTAAGAGCCCCGGATCCTTCCGCTCATGCAAAAGGGATGGTGTATCTCGCAAGACCGGCCTGCGCAGGCCGTGGATCACTTCTTTGTCTTCCGAACCTTGTCCAGCGCGCTTTCCATTCCGAGCTTCGTGGCTGAAAAACCAAACTCCGCCGACTCCTCTTCCTTTTTTACGGCGTTCATGAAATCGCAGCGCCAGCAGTTCGTAAGTTTCTGCGCATAGGTCCCCTGGATCTTGCCGCCGCAGAGCGAACCCGCGATGGCCCAGCAGGCCCTGCCGCCGTTCTTGCCCTCATGGGCGCCGTCAAGATCGCCGTGGACCGTGACCGGACAGACGCCGAGCTCTTTTTCCTTGTGGCCGCCCGGCTGTCTGCCGCACTTTTTGTGCTCCCAGCAGTTCAGCTTGGTTACTTTGAGCGATTCTGTTTTTGACATGGCCACCGCCTGGTAATGATCTCTCTGCTGAATACCGGCGCCCGGATCTGGTCTTGATGCCTGTAAAGGGCAAACAATCCTATTCAGATCTCAGAAGAGAATTTCAGTGTACAATCCTGCTTTGCGAACAGGATACTGAAATATACTGCGGCGAAAAAAACAAAGTCAAACCCATTGTATGGGTATATGAAATCTAAAGTTGTAGTTTTACGGCGTTTTCTTTGAAATGATGGTCCTGCCGATGCTGGTCAGGATGCCGCGCAGGATGTTGATATCCCGGTTATCAGGCTGAGCGCGGCTGAAGAGGCTGCGCAAGGTCGCCATCATCCGCTCCGGCTGCTTCTGGTCGAGAAATCCGATATCCTGCAGCGTTGATTGAAGATGTTCATAGAAGTGCTCCTGGTCCCGGGCTGTCGCCAGCCGGCGGACAGGTCGCTCGCGGGAAGCGTCGCCGAAAGCCCGTGAAGCAATGAACAGTTCGTAGGCCACGATCGCCACGGCATGGGAAAGGTTCAGCGAGGGAAAAGCATCTGATGAAGGGATCGCGATGAGTTCGCGGCAGAGCGCAAGATCGGCCCGGCTCAGGCCGTTGACCTCCCGTCCAAATACAACGGCAACACGGTTCTCCGCGAGAAGTGGGACAACTTGATCGGCCAAAAGGCGGGGCGTGTGGATGTTCTTGCGCAGTTTTCCCCGGTGGCGGGTCGTGCCGATAACGAGTTCGTACCCTGCCACCGCTTCGCGCAGGGTGGCATGGCGCTCGGCCTTCGCAATGATGTCCGCGGCGCCCGCGGCCAGGCGCACGGCGTCGCCGTCGCGGTCAGCAGGCGGCCGCACCAGCACGAGCCGTGACAGGCCCATGTTCATCATGCATCGTGCGACCGCGCCGATATTGCCCGGTGTTTTGGTGCGGACGAGGACGATGCTGATCTGATCGAGAAGCGGAGAAGGTCGCATGGCGATGGGGCCATTATAGCGGAACAGCGGGCCGTGCCGCAAGGCAGAAGATGTTCCCAAGCAGTTACGGCCATCAGCTCTGCGAGAACAAAAGAATTCTGTGGACCCCCTGCGACATGACCGGAAGCCTGATCCGGAACCGATCGCCTTCGGCCCCGAAGTCCTCAGGGCCATTGCAGAGGGGAATCGGGAACAGGGAGAATGGAAGAGGCCCTGCAGGAAAAGGCGGACTCCGGTATAATGAGGATATGAGCACGGTCGGATTTCTGTACGACGATGTCTTCCTGCTTCACGAGCCGCCGTCGTGGCACCCGGACTCCCCTGACCGTCTGGTGAACATCATTGCGACACTCAAGGCGGCCGGGCTCTGGGCCCGGTTGACACCCATCAAGCCGAGAATGGCTGGGGATAACGAACTTCTTCGGGTCCATACGCGAGATCATATCGAACGGATGCGGCATCTCGCACCTGGTGAGGCGGATCCCGACACCTATCTTTCCGCAGGGACCTTTGACGCGGCGCTCCATGCCGCCGGAGCTGTGATCGAGGCAGTGGACCAGAGCCGGCAGGGCATGCGGTGTCTGTTTTGCGCGGTCAGGCCGCCGGGCCATCACGCCGAGGCTGATAAGGCGATGGGATTCTGCATCTTCAATAACGTGGCGGTCGGCGCTGCGCACGCGCGTGCCACGGGGTACGGCAAGGTCTTTATCATCGATTTCGACGCCCACCACGGGAACGGTACGCAGCACATATTCGAGGAGGACGACTCGGTTTTCTATTTCAGCACCCACCAGTATCCCTACTATCCGGACACCGGCAAGGACATGGAGCGGGGCCGCGGCCCCGGAGAAGGATATACTTACAATGTCCCGATCCTCGCAGGCTCGGGAAACAAGGAATATCTTGCCGTGTATCAGGATATCCTCCCCGGCGTGGTGGAGCGGTTCGGGCCGGACCTCATCCTGGTCTCGGCGGGGTATGATATTCACGCCAATGATCCCCATGCGAACATCCGTGTGACCCATGAAGGCATTCATGCCATTATCCGGAGCATCCTGGCCTGCGCTGATGTCCCGGTCATCTTCGTGCTGGAAGGAGGATATGATCATCCTTCTTTGTGCGATTCGGTGAGGATCACGATCGAGGAAATGCTGAAGGGGTAATTCCTCGCTTTTGCTCATGCCTGCGAGAGCGATATCCCGCCACATTTTCCTGGAGATTCAAGTGCAGTGTGCGGCAGAGGGCAGCTGAACGGTGAAGGAGACCGCATGCAGTTCAAGATCTCGGCTGTTGTGACCGCTCATGCTTCTTTCGAAGCAGCTGGTTCGTCCGGACTATTTTTTCCGGTTCCTGACCGCCCTGCGGTCCGACGGTGCGTCGAGTCACTCCTTGAAGCGAAGGTCTCCGAGGTCATTGTGACTGTCGACGAGACCGTGCGGGACAGGGTCGTCGAGGCGCTTGCCGGACTGTCCGTGCGGGTGATCGCTGCCGACGGGTCGTTGCGCGCCGGGCTCCGGGATATCGATCCGGCCTCGACCGCGGTCATTGTGTTTCCCGCGGACCATCCGCTGGTCTGCCCGACAACGATCGAGGATTTGCTGGAGGAGCATCCGTTCTGCCGGGACAATATCCTCGTTCTGCTCTTTGATGGCAAGCAGGGGCAGCCCTCCCTTTTCCCTCGCAAGGTCATGGAGGAGGTCCTGTCCGGACTTTCGCTGCCCGAGGTGATCAGCCGATACTCCGGCACCATACGATATCTGGTGACCGATGACGACGGGACGGTGCTCGCCACGGGCGAGGCCGAGGCGCGTGAACGGCTGCGACAGATCCTTCTGTCAGACAAGAAGTGAAAACGACAGGCGATCACGCTGCAAGGCCCAGGAATAAAAGCATTGCATCTTTAAAAAAAAGCTGTATAATGCCGTACCTATCAGTATGAGGCTGTGCCTTGGATGCGGCCGGCTCTCATCATCGATCACTGACTTCTCCTGCTCTCCCCTTTTCTCCGGTAAAAGAAGCGACAGCATGCTCAGTTGGCGAACGATGTGTACCAAGTTTGTCATCGTGGTGCTGTTGCCGTAATCGTTTCAGGGACGCGGTGCGTTCCTGCGGCATGCGCCTTTACCCGCACCGCGCGCGGACCCATCCCCCCTCTGCGGCGCTTTCTAAGGAGAACCATGTCTTTTACCTCGCTTGAACTCTCAGCACCTATTCTCAAGGCCATCGAAATGTGCGGATACACGCAACCCACGGAGATCCAGTCGCAGGCCATCCCCCGTGCGCTGGCGGGCCGCGATCTTATCGCCACGGCCCAGACCGGCACCGGCAAGACCGCAGCATTTGTGCTTCCGGCGCTTCAGCGTATCGGTATTCCCCCCTCACGACGGGGCAAGGGACCCCGCGTGCTAGTGCTCACACCGACGCGGGAACTCGCAAACCAGGTGAGCGATGCCGTACGTACCTACGGACGGTTCATGCGCATCAGGAGCGGAGCGATCCTCGGCGGTGTTCCGTATTACGAGCAGCAGCGCCTTCTGTCCCAGCCTGTTGATCTTGTGGTCGCAACACCGGGCCGGCTGATCGACCACCTGGAACGCGGACGTGTGGATTTCTCGCGCCTCGAACTGCTGGTCCTGGACGAAGCGGACCGTATGCTTGATATGGGATTCAGCGAGGCGGTCCAGACCATCACGGCGGCTACGCCTGCTGATCGTCAGACCCTGCTGTTCACTGCGACGTGGGACCGGGCAATGGAAACACTGGCAAAGCGGCTTCTCAAGGAGCCGGAGCGGATCGCCATTGCCGGCAAGCAGCGGACCCTCGAGACCATCGAACAGCGGCTTCACACCGCCGACGACATGCAGCATAAAAGCAAGATGCTGCACCGGCTCATCGCGGATACGGCCATGACCAAGGCCATCATCTTTTCGAGCACAAAACGCCATGCCGACCAGCTCGCGCGCGAACTGGCGGAGCAGGGACATGCAGCCGAAGCGCTGCACGGCGACATGACGCAGGGCGCGCGGAACCGTGCGATCACGAAGATGCGGAGGGGCAACGTTCGCCTCCTGGTCGCAACCGATGTCGCGGCACGGGGACTCGATGTCTCCGGGATCACCCATGTCATCAATTATGATCTGCCGAAGAATGCCGAGGACTACGTGCACCGGATCGGACGTACCGGTCGGGCCGGCGCGTCGGGGATCGCCATTTCCTTCGTTTCCGGCCGGGAGATCGATTCGCTCCAGCGGATCGAACGGTACATCGGGAAGAGCCTGCCCCGTCACGTTCTGCCCGGCCTCGAGCCGCAGAGCGGACGTCGCCGGCAATCCTCCTATCGCGGAGCGGGAACAGGCATGCAGGGGCGTCGCGAGGCATGGCGCAGGTAGCTTAGGGTGATATGAGGACCATCTTCCGGCCCGCAGGGGCCGGTGCAGCAAGCGTCGGAGGATCTGGCTGACGCCCACTACAGGCAGTACAGGGAGGCACCATGGCAAAAAAGCTTTATGTCGGAAATCTGTCGTACAGCACTACCGAAGATGACCTGCGCGAGGCCTTCGCCAAGATCGGCGAGGTCCAGTCGGCAACATTGATCATCGACCAGACCAACGGCAGGTCCAAGGGATTTGGATTCGTAGAAATGGCGAACAATGAAGATGCGGAAAAGGCCATCAGCACGATGAACGGAACGACATTGTTCGATCGGACGATCACGGTGAACGAGGCCCGTCCGAAGACCGACCGGCCCCGATCGGGCGGATACGGTGGTGGTGGATACGGTGGCGGAGACAGGGACCGGGGCGGATACGGCGGCGGTGGCGGCGGCGGAAAGAAGCGATCGTGGAGGTAAGGGTACTTTCCCGGGACATCGAGAAGGCGCTCAGGACGCTGAAGAAGAAGCTGCAGCTCGACGGCTTGTTTGGCGAGCTGAAAGCGCGGCGTCATTACGAGAAGCCCTCGGTGAAAAAGAAGCGGAAGCAGCTGGAGGCAGAGAAACGCAAGCGGAAACTGCTCCGGCGTTCGCGCTCGTTCGGTTCGGCTCCGCGCCCGAAGCCGCAATCGTCCTGAGCGGAACAGCGGGACCTCCGGTTCCAGCTTGCGGAGAGATCAAACGGGTCCGTTCCGGCCATGAGCAGGGCGGACTTGTTGTTTTTTTTCGGAGCATAGCAGGAAATGGCTGGCGAGCAGCAGGGGATCCGGTTTCTCGCGCCAATAACGGGCAACGTGTCTTGACGCGCAATTTTTTCTTGACTTTTCCCGTTGAATCATAGATATTTATACTTCCGTTTAGGGCGGCAACGGGCGGATAGCTCAGCTGGGAGAGCACAGCCCTTACAAGGCTGGGGTCACAGGTTCGATCCCTGTTCCGCCTACCATAGCAGTTCAGTGCGGAGTGCGAAGTTTTCTATGCACGTTTCTCATTCCGCGTTACGCACTTCTCGTTGGGGTGGTAGTTCAGCTGGTTAGAACGCCGGCCTGTCACGCCGGAGGTCGCGGGTTCGAGCCCCGTCCGCCCCGCCATTCTTTATACTCAGCAAGTGCTGTGAATTCCCTGTTGCGCCGGACTCGGCGATAACGCCGCTGCTTTCCCTCCTCGAAAAAATACACTGCAGAAATTCCCCCTTTTATTCAGTACAATGCTATAATTGTGCCCGGCTGTCCAAAAGGATGAAAAAGACGCCTCCTCCAAAGTCAGCAAGGGAGGCTCGTAAGCGGAACCCGCAAGAAGATTATGCGATTTTGTGTCCGACGACAGATCGAGTTTTCCAACAGCAACGCCCGGCTGAAGAAGCTCGAGGGCGTCCCGATCGAACTGGCGTTCCCTTCGGACGTTGATGAGTTCCAGCACGGCCGCGATCGTCTAGCCGAGGTCGAAAAGCAGGTGCGTTCCTACCGGGTTCCCGTATTCTCTGTCCACGCTGCTGACGGCAATCTTGCTGACGATGCTTTTCTTGACTGGGCGGGGAGGACGGTTCAGTTTGCGGAAGCGGTCAACGCGGGCATTGTCGTGCTCCACCCCGAGATCGCGGCAGCCGGAAGGAAGAAGGAAGAACACCAGCCGGTGCTGGACAATATCCAACACCTGCAGGACCGTACCAAGGTGACCATTGCCGTGGAGACCTTCTGGGACAAAAAGCGGGTGCTGCCTCCGGACCTGATCATGAGCCATCAGTTGCCGATGGTGCTTGATACGTCGCGGCTGCCGAAGTCCGAGATCACCTGGGTCATTGAGACCTACCACACCCACATCGTGAACCTACACCTGTCAGCGGTAATCCGCGACCGGGAGCTGAAGGGCATTGCCCGCAAACATCAGCCCATCGATCGCGACGGATTCTGCATGGACATCCTTGATCGTCTGCAGGAACTGAACTGGGGCGGGGTGGTGACCCTGGAGTATATGCCCTGGCTCCATGACAAGGTCCTTGACGACCGGAAGCTCCTTGAGAGGATCTACAGTCCTGGCAAGCTGTAAATGCCGTGATGAAAAAGGCCGAAGCGATATGACGCTTCGGCCTTTTCAGTTGTTTACAATAACCTGCGCTTTGCTTTATCTGCCCAAGAGCGTGGTAAACTGGTCGTGGTGCTCTTCTTCGTCTGACAGGATCTGCTCGAACAGCAGCCGCGTCGTGCTGTCCCCCTCCGAATCAGCCTGCTTGACGATCGCTTTGTAGAGTTCGATAGCCTCTTCTTCCGCAAGAGCATCGGCTTCCAGCATTTCCTTGAGCGAGCCGCCTACCTTGATCGGCGACGGCTTGGTCGTGGGAACCACATCGAAATAGAAGAGCCGTTCGGCGATCTTCTCCGCGTGCTTCATCTCGGCCACGGCGACTTCCTCGAACACGTCGGCGATCTCGGCCGACTCCAGCCCCTTGGCCATGATATGCTGCCACATATACTGAACGCTCACCTGGATCTCCCGGGCGATCGCCTGCTGCATCATGTCGGTCAGTGCAGTACTTGCCTTCTGAACCATATGGTCGATCTCCTTTCAGTTAAGAAATATCGAAATATTGTACAGCTATTGTAGCAGAGAAAGCCTGTTCTGAGAAGCGGTTTATCACCGGAAGTAACGCTTGCCAGGATAAGCGAATGTAAGCGATTCTAGCGCTATAGCAGAAGCAAAATTAGAATTTTACGTTGACTTAGTAGTTGAGGCTGTTCTAAAATGCCGCACCCTGAAGACAATAACGATGTTTGTTTTTTCAAGAAAATTGTTGCGCCTTTCATTATATTATTATGTCTAAAAATTATTCGTTGCATCTATCAGCATTCAGGAACGGGAGCCTGTTCCTGGCGGTGGGTATACTTATTTTCAGCCTGGTAACTCTTGCGGGGTCGGGGTGTACGTCGCAGCCTCCGCAGATCACCGTTGAAGGACAGTACGCGAATCTGTCGCCAATGTTCTTTGGAGTCGGCTCCCTCTTCATGAAGATCAAGAATGCCGGGGGCCGGGACACGTTGCTGGCGGCGTCTGTGAACATTCCCGCTGCGACGGTCGAACTGCACGACATCAAGGACGGCAAGATGGTAAAGGTAGACCGGATGAAGGTGCCGTCCCGCGATACCCTGGAGCTGAAGCCGAGAAGCCTCCATATCATGGTGTTCAATATGCCGAAGACCGTGCAGGACGGTTCGGACATGCTGCTCACCCTGACCTTTGAGCGGTCCGGTCAGTTGCAGGTGCCTGTCCGATTCGAGAAGCCGAAAGAAATCCCGATGCACGGGGGAAATTGATCCGGTCCTTGTGCGGTCATAATGCTTAACTGGTTACACTGAAAGATGAACCCGACGTTCCCAAAGGAGGTGAGAGGGGCAGTTACTAGCAACCAACGGATTGAACATGCATTATCGTTGTTTGGACGGTGAGCCTGATCGACCGGCTCGCTCAAGAAAAACCATAGACAAGGAAAGGGGAGACGTTGATATGAAAAAGTATGCGGTGTTGGCAGGAATCGTAGCAGTGATCGTGGTGGCCTATCTGGGCCTTACCACCGTGGCGCCCGTTTCGGCGCCGGTGGCGGTGGCCGCAGGCCCGACCTATTCGGCAATGATATATGTCGCTGGCATGGGCGGACATTTCGCCGCCGCTGATGTGACCGTGGATCCCAGCAATGCAGCGGAACCCGTGAAGATCAAGAACCTGGACCGCGTGGTGATCGGCGACAAGCAGTATGCAACCCACGACGCCCGGATCGACACGAACGATTCGAACGTCATGTTCTGGTCCACCTACGTGCTGGACGCCAACGGTAAGATTCATGTCGGCAAGACCGACCTCAAGACCGGCAAGGTGATCAAGGACCTGGCGGTCGATCCAGATGCGCGTGCAGTGGGCAAGGGCCCGAAGTACTGCGCCTCCGGCCAGAGCAAGGAATACTTCATGCCGGTGTTCATGGGTGTCGAGGGTTATGTGGACGTGTTCGACAAGAAGGACCTGGCGCACAAGCATCGTGTGTTCGTGAGCGACATCGGCTATGCAAAGGGTTCCTATAAGTTCGTGCACGGCATCAATTCGCCGGACATGAAGTCCTTCCTCCTGACCATGAACGTGGTGAAGGACGGCAATGCGACCGGCGAGATCGATTTCGTTCTTGTGGACATGGCATCGCTCGAGAAGGGCAAGTTCAAGGTCCTTGCCAAGAACACCCTGAAGGGCGACCCGAAGAACAGCATTACCTTCCGGATGTACTTCACGCCAGATGGCAAGTACATCACGCAGTCCGTGGCCGACCGTCTTTGGGTCCTCGATGCCAAGAAGCTGACGCTCGTGGACGAAAAGATGATGCCTGAGGGCTCGCAGCTTCATGATGCCATGCCGACTCCGGATAGCAAGTACGCGCTCCTGACGATCCGCTCGGTGACCGAGGGTTGCGATACGGATGGAAAGGCGATCGTAAAGGACGGCAAGCCCGTGGACATCACCGATGGTACGGTCATGGTCTATGATGCCGCCAATAAAAAGGTCCTTGATAAACAGATCTCGGTTTGTCTCGGCTGCCACAAGGGCATGGGTCTTGGCGACAAGAATGCCGTGCTTTGCGGCATCGACGCGAATTACAAGTAGTCGTCGTTCGTTGTTTTTCGAAGGAACGACCTCTCCCCGCGCTGTGCGGGGAGAGGTTTTTTTTGCCCATGCACTGCCAACGGACGCTTGCTACTTGCGTGCTGAGGGCTCTTCGGGTATTATAGAACCAAGCCTTGCGAAAGCGGGATACACTACTGATCTGACAGGCGAACTTTATGACACGACTCCTTTCTTTTTCGGTCAAGAATATCAAGCGTAAACCGACGCGGACGGCTATCCTTGTTTTTGCCATCGGGCTACTGGTCTCAGCGCTTGTCTTCTCGCTTTCCTTCGTGCAGCGCGTGAACGGCAGCATCAGGAAGGCTTCGGAGAGGCTGGGCGCCGATCTGATCGTTGTGCCCACCGGAGCCCGGGGCGCCACGGAGGAAATCCTGCTCGAGAACAAGACCAAGTCCTTTTATATGGACAGGAGCATCATGGACCGCGTTGCCGCGATCAACGGCGTTGCCGCGGTCACTGAGCAGGTCTATCTCGTGACGCTGGCAACCCTGTGCTGTTCCGTGCCTGAAGCGATGGTCGTGGCGTACAATCAGGATACGGATTTCATCGTCGGTCCCTGGCTGATCGAGAAATTGAAACGGAAGCTCAAGAAGGGCGAAGCCGTGGCCGGGTCCGAATCATCGTTCAATATCCGCCTGGGCCTCGTGGATGTGGACAGCAAGCTCTTCGGCAGCATGTTCAAGATCGTAGGGACCATGGACAAGACCGGCACGGGCCTGGACAACGCGGTCTTTATCACCACAGACAACCTCAATGACATCATCAAGAGCGGCAAGGTCACGGTGAAGCCAGGCCAGATATCGCTTGTCTTTGTCAAGGTGAATCCCGGCGTCAACCCGGCTACGGTTGCCGCGGAGGTTGAGAACACGATCATTGACGCCGATGCCATGGCGCGAAAGGACATCGGCAAGAACATCATTGCGACGCTCAAGGACATGAGCCGGATCTTCACCATGACGATCATCCTCGCAGCGATCATGTCTTTCTTCCTCGTCTGGGCGATCTTTACGGCGATCGCGAACGAACGGGCCAAGGAAGTAGGCATCATGCGGTCCATCGGGGCGAAGGAATCCCACATCATGAACCTCTATCTGGCGGAGGTGGTCGTCATCGGCGTTTTGGGGAGCGTCCTCGGGATCCTGTTCGGATCGTTCTTGTCAGTTGTGCTCGCTAAGGGGTTCACGATCGTGAAACAGCTGTCCACAGACCTGTCGATGACCGAACGGTCGCTCATTGCATTGGCCAGCTTTGTCGGAGGGATGCTCATCTGCGTCCTTGGTGCGCTGGGGCCGATCCAGCGGCTGAAAAAACTGGAACCTCTCACGGTGATCAAGGCGGAGTGACGATATGGGCCAGATCGTATTGACCAATGTTTCGAAGGAGTACGCGGTGGGAAGCGAGTCCCTTGCCGCGGTCAGGGGCGCTTCCGCAGACATCGCGAAGGGCGAGTTCGTGTCCATTGTGGGGCATTCGGGATCAGGCAAAACGACCCTGCTTTCCCTCATCGGGGGCATGGTGAACCCGACGCAGGGGAACATACTGTTCAACGGCGAGAACATCTATACGTGGACCAGCGACCAGCTTTCCGAGTACCGTTGCGAAAAGATAGGATTCATGTTCCAGTCCGCCAGCCTGCTTCCCATTTTGACGGCGAAGGAGAACCTGCTTCTCCCTGTTGCCTTCCGGTCGGTTCAACCCTCCAACGGTATGGATGCGCGCGCCGAGGAGTTGCTGCGGGCTGTGGGTCTGGGGGACAAGATCAATGCCTATCCAGCGCAACTTTCCGGCGGCCAGCAGCGCCGGGTAGCGATCGCTCGTGCCTTCATGAACGGACCGGAGCTGATCCTGGCTGATGAACCGACCGGAGACCTGGACGAGGAAACCGAAGCGGAAATGATGGACTTTTTCCTGCGCATGAACGAGCAGCAGGGGACCACGTTCATGATGGTGACCCATAATACCGATCTGGCAGCACGGGCCAAGACGCGCCTGCGTATGCATCAGGGTGTGCTCGCAAAAGCCTAGCCTCTCCCCCCCCCTTATTCCAAGCGAAGAAGTCGACAGCAACAGGATTCCCAGTGCGGGATCTCGCGGGAGGGATCTGACGATGCGATCCTGAAAGGACCGCGCTCTCTCACGAGCCGCTCTCGATGAGATCGTACGGACCTGCTGCGCCGGATCTTATGTGTCCGGACCTGCGGGCGGTTTCCGAATGCCCCGGTGGGAGGATATTTCCTGCTCCGCCCGTGCGATATCTCCGGCGTTGTTCAGGATCAGCTGGGTCAGGTGGGTATAACTGTCGAGGTCGATCTCGCTTACATGCACAGCGAGCGTGCCCGGATCCGATCGGACGATGATCCCGCGTGCTTCAATGATGACCGGTTCGCCGGTCTCCGAGAGAACGATCTCGATCTCACAGGGAGTGTCAAGGGGCGGCGGCGGCTCGCTGATATAGACGCGCAATCCTGTCAAACTGATATCTGCGGTATTGCTGTGCCAGATCGTCCGGTCAGGAGTGCGAACCGTGATGTTGGTCTTGAACGGGACCCTGATGAACTCTCTGCGTTCTGCCGGTGTATCCGCCATTTCGAGCCACCTCGCTGTCATTCTCTGGGTGAAGTATAGCAATGGCACCTGTGCAGCGTCAATGGATTCCTGCGCAGGTCCAGGCTGCTAAGTCCATGCTTTTATTTGACTTCCCAGCGTGTTTCTGGTAAAAGATACTATCTTTTCACTCTGAAGCGACGGAAATGATCATACGAGGAGGGTTGGTGCATGAGATTCAGTCGGATCGCGGTGATGATGGTTATGCTCGGATCGTTCGCAGCCACTGGCGCGTTCGCCCAGTTCGGGATGCCTTCGATGAAAACCATTACGGTGAAGAAAGAGGAGATAAAAAAAATGGAATCCACAACAGCGGTCATTGAAACGAAATTCGGGAACATCACGCTCAAGTTCTTTCCTGATGTGGCGCCGGGTCACGTGAAGAACTTCATCGATCTGGCAAAGAACGGGACTTATGACAATACGGTCTTCCACCGGGTGATCCCCGGGTTCATGATCCAGGGCGGGGACCCGACGTCCAAGGACCCTGCGCGGCGGCGGGCTTACGGTACCGGCGGCCCAGGCTATTCCATCAAGGCCGAGTTCAGCAATAAGCCGCACAAGCGCGGCACCCTTTCCATGGCGCGTTCGTCCAACCCCGACAGCGCCGGCTCACAGTTCTTCATCTGCGTGAAGGATTCCAGCTTCCTGGACGGTCAATATACGGTGTTCGGCGAGGTGGTCAGCGGCATCGAGGCGGTGGACAAGATCGTGTCTCAGCCGAGGGATGCCAATGACAATCCGAACGAGCGGATCGAGATGAAGGTCAAGATCGTGGAATCAAAATAAACGGCATTCTCTTGCAAAGCCGCTAAGACGCTGAGAAAGACAGCTGTCGAATAAAATGCTGTCGTGCAGTTCTTCGCGGGTTTTGTGTCTTTGCGCGAGACTGGTTTGAGGTTTGAAGCTTTGAAAAAGGACATTAAGAAAGTCGTTGTCGCTTACTCCGGGGGCCTGGACACTTCGGTGATCATCACCTGGCTCAAGGAGACCCATGGATGCGAGGTTGTGGCGTTCACTGCGGATATCGGCCAGGGCGAGGAGCTCGAACCGCTGCGGGAGAAAGCGATAAGGACCGGCGCCTCCAAGATCTATATTGACGATCTCCGCGAGGAGTTCGTCCGGGATTTCGTGTTCCCCATGCTTCGGGCGAATGCGCTTTACGAGGGCAAGTACCTCCTCGGAACCTCGATTGCCCGGCCGCTCATCGCCAAGCGGCAGATCGAGATCGCTCAACAGGAAGGCGCCGACGCGGTATGCCATGGCGCGACCGGCAAAGGGAACGATCAGGTCCGGTTCGAGCTCACCTACTTCGCGCTCAAGCCGGAAGTGAAGATCGTCGCGCCCTGGCGCGAGTGGACCATGAAGGGCCGTGAGGAGCTGATCGACTATGCGGCAAAGCACAGGATCCCGGTGACCGCGACCAAGTCCAAGCCTTTTTCCACGGACCGGAACCTGCTGCACATCAGCTATGAGGGGGGTGTGCTCGAGGACCCCTGGGCGGAATCGACCAGCGACATGTACACGCTCGCCGTGCCTGTGGAGCAGGCCCCGGACCGCGCGGAGTACGTTGAGGTGGAGTATCGGTCGGGCGATCCCGTGGCGATCAACGGAAAGCAGTACGGCCCCGTCGCGCTCCTGGCCGAGGCGAACCGGATCGCCGGCATACACGGTATCGGCAGGGTGGACCTCGTCGAGAACCGGTATGTAGGCATGAAATCACGGGGTGTGTATGAGACCCCGGGCGGCACGCTGCTCCATGCCGCGCATCGGGCCGTGGAGTCCATTACCATGGACCGCGAAGTCATGCATCTCCGCGACAGTCTGGTCCCGCGCTATGCCGAACTGGTCTATTACGGGTACTGGTTCGCGCCGGAGCGCACGATGCTGCAGACGATGATCGATGATTCCCAAAAGAACGTGAGCGGCACTGCGCGGGTAAAATTGTACAAGGGGAACTGCGACGTCGTCGGCAGGAGATCGCCGCTCTCTCTGTATCGTCCGGACCTTGCGACCTTTGAAGCTGACCGGGTGTACAACCAGAAGGACGCCGAGGGATTCATCCGGCTGAATGCACTCCGCCTGCGGGTGGGAGCGAAGGCAAAGGACGGAAACGCGGGAAGATGACAGATTAAGTCCAGGCAAGGTCCCCCTGGCCTCCCGTACTTGTCCAGAGAATCGATCATGGCTCGAAAAACAACAGCAAAAAAGCGGCACAGCACAAAACAAACGGCCAAGTCCTCCAAGCCCTGGGGCGGAAGGTTCACCGAAGCGACCAGTTCGCTGGTCGAGGAGTTCACCGCTTCGATACCTTACGACTGGCGGCTCTACCCCTACGACATCGCCGGCAGCATGGCGCACGCGATGATGCTGGCAAAACAGCGCATCATTTCCGAGCGGGAGTCCCGGCGAATTATTTCCGGGCTGCGGGAAATCCTGAAGGAGATCGCGACCGGCAAGATGCAGTTCCAGCTCGAGCTGGAAGACATCCACATGAATATCGAGAGCCGCTTGATCAGGAAGATCGGACCGGTGGGCGGCAAGCTGCACACTGCGCGAAGCCGGAACGACCAGGTCGCGCTTGATATCCGGATGTACCTCCGCGACGAGATCGTCGAGATCAGGCGCCTGCTGCGCGAGCTCCAGCGGACGATCGTCGATCTGGCAGAGCGGAACCAGGATACGGTCATGCCCGGTTACACCCACCTTCAACGGGCGCAGCCGGTATTGTTCGGCCACCATCTGCTCGCGTACTATGAGATGTTCGAGCGGGACCGGGAGCGGTTGACCGACTGTTTCAAACGGGTGAACATCCTGCCGCTCGGTGCGGGCGCGCTTGCAGGCACGGTGTTGCCCATCGACCGGAAGCTGGTCGCCGAGCTGCTCCGCTTCGACGGCATCGCCGAGAACAGCATGGACGCCGTGTCGGACCGGGACTTCGCCGTCGAGTTCCTTTCCGCCTGCGCCCAGATCATGGTCCACGTCTCTCGTCTGGCCGAGGAGATGGTGCTGTGGTCGTCATCGGAATTCGGATTCATAACGATCTCCGATGCGTTCACGACCGGATCGTCCATCATGCCGCAGAAGAAGAACCCGGATGTCGCTGAACTTTCCCGGGGAAAGACCGGCCGGGTATTCGGCAACCTGACGGCGTTGCTGACGCTGCTGAAGGGGCTGCCGCTCGCCTACAATCGCGACATGCAGGAGGACAAGGAGCCGCTGTTCGACAGTGCCGATACGGTGACCTCGACCCTTTCGGTCATGAGCGCCATGCTCGGAGGGATCACGGTCCACCGCGATACCATGCGGCACGCGGCCGAGGACGGATTCATTACGGCAACGGACCTGGCCGACTACCTGGTCAGGAAGGGGTTGCCCTTCCGTCAGGCGCATGAGGTCGTGGGCACGGCGGTATTGCGCGCACTCGAGAAGGGGTGCGGACTGAAGGAACTCTCCCTGTCCGAGTATCGGGAGCTGTCCAAGCTGATCGGCAAGGACGTTTACCAGGCGATCTCTGTTGAGGCTTCGGTCAACAGAAGGACCTCGGCCGGCGGAACAGCACCGGCAAATCTGAAGAAGCGCCTGGCGGTGCTCAAGAAAGCGCTCAAGAAATAGGATGGCTCCGGCGTGGAAGCACATCGGGTCTGCGCAGCGGCGTTCAGGTGAGGGAGCGGCAACGGTGCTGGGGAAATGACGATTCGAAGGTTATTCGCGGTCGGTTCCTGTGCGGTCCTGCTCGCGGTGATCTGCTCCTGCGGTCGCAAGACCGATCCTCTGGTCCCGGACAGTCCGAGGCCGGAAGCTGTCAGGGACCTGGCGGTAACAACGCGTGACACGGAAGCCTACCTGTCCTGGAGCGTGCCTGGCCGGAACATCGAAGGCAAGCCGCTTCTTCCCGGAGAACTAGCACTTTTTCGTGTCTTTCGCGCCGAGATCGATCGTGAGAACAGGCGCCCGCGATACAAACAGGTCGCCGAGATCGAGACCCGGGAACCGGCGCCGGCCGTGATCCGGGACGGTACCGTCCTCTGGACGGACCGGGAGATACAATATAACCGTGTGTACGCCTACCGCGTGAGAGCTTTCACGGCGAACGGCGGAACGAGTGAGTATTCCAACGATGTTCGCGCGGTACCGCTGCCGGCCCTGGCGATCCCCGGGAATCCGGCGGTGCGGGCCGGCGACGGCGCCATCGAGATCGCCTGGGACGTGGTGAACACCAGAACGAACGGCGCTCCCTATCACGGATTCGTCGGCTATAACATCTATCGGGGAACCGAGGCCGGCCATCCGGGTGACGTTCCGCTGAACCGGGAGCCGGTATCGACCAACAGTTACCGGGATACGGCCGTGGAGAACGGCAGGACCTATTATTACCGGGTCCGTGCCGTGGACAGCCCGGTGCATCCCTGGAGGGAGAGTCAGGACTCCGAAGAAGCATCCGCTGCCCCGCGTGATATGACTCCTCCGGAACAGCCGATGGGGCTGACCGTGGTGCCGGGGATCGGCCGGGTCTTTCTGACCTGGAACGAGAACAAAGAGCGGGACCTGGCGGGGTACAACGTATACCGCACGGTGAAGAGCGGCGCCGAAGCGATCCCCCTGACCGATAAGCCGGTGAACCGGACGACCTATTCCGACGACACCGTGCAGCCGGCGATGACCTATTATTACAGGATAACGGCGGTTGATAGGAGCGGGAACGAAAGTGTTCCGAGCCGTGAGTTCAAGACCTATACGGAAAAGATCAGGTAACGGACATGCATGATTTTCAGTACAAGAACGGAGAGCTCTGCTGCGAGGATGTGCCGGTGCGGACCATCGCCCAGCGCGTGGGGACGCCTTTTTATGTCTATAGCGCTACGACGCTGGCGAGCCATTTCCGGGCCTTTGACCGGGCGTTCGGCGGAGTTCCTCACCTCATTTGTTTTGCCGTGAAGTCGAATCCTTCCAGCGCGCTTCTGCATCTGCTCGGGAAAGAGGGATCGGGCGCGGACATCGTCTCGGGAGGTGAGCTGTTCCGGGCGCTCCGCGCGGGGATCGATCCAAAGAAGATCGTCTACGCCGGCGTGGGCAAGCGCCGCGACGAGATCGAATATGCATTGAAGATGGACATCCTGATGTTCAATGTCGAGTCCGGCGAGGAACTCCAGGCCATAGACCGCGCCGCCGGCGATATGCGGACCCGCGCGAGGGTGGCGCTGCGTATCAATCCCAACATCGATGCGAAGACGCATCCGTACATCTCGACAGGGCTCAAGCAGAACAAGTTCGGCATCGCCATCGAGCAGGCGCTGGAATACTACCAGATGGCGAAGGGCCTGCCGCACGTGGACGTCGTGGGGATCCACCAGCATATCGGATCGCAGATCACCGAGGTCCAGCCCTTTGTCGACGCGCTCGTGAAGACAACGGCGTTCGTGAAGGAACTTCGCGCCGCGAAGATCAACATCCAATACATCAATATCGGCGGCGGCCTGGGCATTACCTACAAGGACGAGACGCCGCCGCTTCCCCAGGAACTGGCAGCGTCGGTCCGTCCGATCCTTGCTGACTGCGGCTGCACGATCGTGATGGAGCCGGGGCGGGCAATCGTGGGGAACGCCGGCATCCTGGTGACCAGCGTCCTCTATCACAAGGAAGCGGAGCAGAAGAAGTTCCTGATCGTCGATGCGGGCATGAACGATCTTATCCGGCCCAGCCTCTATGAGGCCTATCACGACATCAGGCCCGTGGTGCAGCAGCCGGCCGCGGAGACCGCGGTGGCTGATGTGGTGGGGCCGATCTGCGAGTCCGGGGATTTTCTCGCCAAGGACCGGGAGATGCCCATGGTCAAGCAGGGCGAGCTGCTCGCGGTCATGGGCGCGGGCGCCTATGGATATTCCATGTCATCGAACTATAATTCCCGTCCACGGGTCCCCGAGATCCTTGTGCGGGGAGGCGAGTATTTCGTCATCCATGAGCGGGAAACGTACAACGATCTGGTCAAGGGCGAGAAGCTTCCGAGGTGGCTCGATTAGTCAATTATGAAGAAGATCCCTTTTTATAAGATCCACGGCAACGGCAACGACTTCATCGTGATCGACAACCGCCGGAACATCCTGAAGGGCATCGGTCTGTCCGGTCTGGCCAAGAAGGTGTGCCACCGGAACCGCTCCGTTGGCGCCGACGGCCTGATCGTGATCGTTCCACCGGCCGACCGGAAGACCGCGAACTTCAAGTGGCGTTTCTTTAATGCCGACGGGACCGAGGCAGAGATGTGCGGGAACGGTTCCCGTTGCGCTGCGCTGTTCGCCCACCTTAAGAAGATCGCGCCGCGCAGGATGGCCTTCGAGACCCTGGCCGGCATCATCCACGCCGAGGTGAAGAAGGATTCGGTCCGGGTCCAGCTCACCGGCGCGAGCGGGCTCCGCATGAACGTGCCGGTGCCGCTTGCCGGCTCCACGCGTATGGGCTACTTCATCAATACCGGAGTGCCGCACCTCGTGTACTTTTCCGAGAACCTGGATTCCGAGGATGTGCAGGCTGTGGGCAGCGCAAGCCGGTGGCACGACGTGTTCAAACCCGCAGGGACGAATGTGAACTTTATCCAGATCGACGGGCCCCGCCGCCTCCGTATCAGGACCTATGAGCGGGGCGTGGAGGGCGAGACGCTGGCCTGCGGCACCGGCTCGGTAGCCGCGGCGCTCATAGCCGCGGCGCTGGGAAAGGTCAAGTCGCCTGCTACCGTGAAGACCAGAGGCGGGGATGTGCTTGTTGTGTCGTTCAGCAGGAGCGGGGAGGATTTCTCGGACCTGCACCTCGAAGGCAAGGTCGTTATCGCATGTGAAGGCATGCTGCATCTTTAATATCGTTCCAGGTCGACGAAGATGTCAAGGAGGAAGCAATGTTCAAAGGTTCCATGGTAGCAATCGTAACGCCGTTCAAGAATGGTAATGTTGATGAGAAGGCCCTCGGGGATCTGATCGAGTTCCACATCAAAAGCGGTACGGACGTGATCGTTCCCTGCGGAACCACGGGCGAGTCCGCCACGCTCTCCCATGAGGAGCATCATCGCGTGGTGGAGTTCACGGTCAAGACCGTGAACAAACGGGTCCCGGTAGTTGCCGGCGCGGGTTCGAACTCGACCTCCGAGACCATCGATCTTACGAACTACGCCAAGAAGGCGGGCGCTGACGGCGTGCTGCTGATCACGCCCTATTACAACAAGCCTACCCAGGAAGGGCTGTACCAGCATTTCAAGAAAGTGACAGACTCGGTGGACATCCCGGTCATCCTGTACAATGTGCCGGGCAGGACCAGCGTGAACATGCTGCCGTCGACGGTGGCCCGGCTCAGGACGATCAGGAACATCGTGGGCATCAAGGAAGCCACGGGCGATCTGAAGCAGATCAGCGAGCTCATACGGCTTTGCGGCCGCGATTTCGACGTGATTTCGGGCGACGATTTCACCACGCTCCCGATGCTGGCCATCGGCGGCGTGGGCGCCATCTCGGTCACGGCGAATATCGTACCGGGTGACGCGGCCGCCATGTTCGACGCGTTCTTCGCAGGAAAGATGGAAGAGGCGCTCAAGTTCCACTACAAGATGGAGCCGCTCCACAGTCTCATGTTCATCGAAACGAACCCGATCCCGGTGAAGACCGCGCTCGCGCTGATGGGAAAGATCAACGAGGAGTTCCGCCTGCCGCTCTGCTCCATGGTCGACGCGAACAAGGATAAACTGAAGAATGCGATGAAGGACTACGGATTAATCTAACAATTTATTTACCACGGAGACACTGAGGACACGGAGAAAGACCGGAAAAAACATTTCCTTGTGCCTCCCTGGTGGAATCGAGGTTCCTTTATGATCAAAACAGTTGTTACCGGCGCTGCCGGCAGAATGGGCTCCCGGATCATCAATGTGCTTTCCACGTCCGAGGGATTTGGTCTCTCCGGCGCCGTTGAAAAGAGCGGCCACGTCATGACGGGCCAGGACGCCGGCGGTCCGGCGGGGGTTGCGGCAACGGGCGTGAAGATCTCCGGCGATCTCAAAGCGGCGCTTACGGCCGGAGATGTGCTGATCGACTTCACGTTTCCGGAGACGAGCCTGGAAAATCTGAAGGTCTGCGCGGAGCTCGGAAAGCCCGCGGTCATCGGCTCCACGGGATTCACCAAGGAGGATCTGGCCGTTGTGGCTAAATACGTGGAGAAGATCCCCTGCGTGCTTTCGCCGAACATGAGCGTCGGCGTCAATGTCTGTTTCAAGGTCCTTGCTGACCTGGCGAAGATCCTGGGGCCGGATTTTGACGCCGAGATCGTCGAGTGGCATCATCGTCTGAAAAAGGACGCGCCTTCGGGCACGGCCGTGCGCATGGGCGAGGTGGTTGCCAAGGCGCTTGGACGGGACTATCAGAAGACAGCAAAATACCACCGCGAGGGCATGACCGGCGCGCGGACGAACGAAGAGATCGGCATGCAAACGGTCCGCGGCGGAGACATCGTCGGAGAGCACACGGTCTTCTTTATCGGCATGGGAGAGCGGATCGAGCTTACCCACCGAGCTCACACGCGCGATATGTTCGCCCGCGGTGCGGTGCGCGCCGCGAAGTGGGTTGTCGGCAAGAAGCCCGGCTTATATGACATGCAGGATGTGCTGGGATTGAAATAACGTGAAACGCCGCGTGTCGCGGAAGAAGGAGTCTATTGTGAAAAAAGTTCTTGTTCTGGTGTGGTCGTTCCTGTTGATCGCCGTTTCGTCGGCATTCGCTTTTCCTCCGGACAAAACCGGGAATTGCCTTGATTGCCACAAGCTCGACAAGAAAGAGGCCGAAGAGATATTCAAGAAGATCGCGCCCAACGGCACGGTGCTGGACGTGAAAGCGGCCCCGGTCAAGTCCTTCTGGCTGATCGAGGTCGAGGCCAACGGCCGCCGCGGCGGGATCATGCTGGATTTCAGCAGGAAATACCTTGCCCAGCTGACGCCGCTGGAGGCGCTGATACCGAAAAAAGTCGATTTCTCGAAGATCTCGCTGAAGGATGCCGTCGTTCTTGGCGCGAAGAATGCCAAGAAGAAGGTCGTGGTCTTCTCCGATCCCGACTGCCCCTATTGCCGGAAACTGCATGAGGAGATGAAGCAGGTGATCGCGAAACGCAAGGATATCGCGTTCCAGGTGATCATGTTCCCGCTTCCGATGCATAAGGAGGCCTATCCCAAGGCGCAGGCGGTACTGTGCGAGAAGTCCGGCGCACTGCTTGACGAGGCATTCTCCGGCAAGTCCGTGCCTGAACCCAAATGCTCGAACGAGGCTCTCGAGCGAAGCATTGCCCATGGCAAGGAGCTTGGGATCACCGGTACGCCGTCGCTGGTCCGGGAGGACGGGACCATGATGAGCGGCACCATGCCGGCGGAGAAATTGATCGAGTGGATCGACGGTAAGTAAGAGGCTCCTGATGCGTCTTGTCCGTTTCCAGGCACAGGGACGACCCGCCTGCGGCGTGATCGAAGGCAGCGAGGTCATTGAACTGGAAGGCGATGGGCTCGTACCATCTGCCAGGAAAAAGACAAGGCATGTTCTTTCTGCCCTGCGGTTGCTCCCGCCCTGCGTTCCGACCAAGGTGGTCGCTGTGGGTCTGAACTACCGCGACCACGCCCGGGAGCTGGGCATGGCGGTTCCCGAAGAGCCGATCATCTTCCTGAAGCCGCCGACAACCGTGATCGGGCCGGGGGAGCAGATCCGGTACCCGGCGATGAGCCGGCAGGTGGACTATGAGGCCGAGCTCGGCGTGGTGATCGGAAGGACCGCACGCGATTGTTCCCCCGATGCGGCAGCAGAACATATACGGGGATACACCTGCGCAAATGATGTGACCGCCCGGGACCTGCAAAGAAAAGATGGCCAGTGGACGCGGGCAAAGTCTTTTGACACCTTCTGCCCGATCGGACCGTGGATCGAAACCGATCTGGATCCGTCCGACCTCCTGGTCGAATCCTATTTGAACGGCGTGCGCAGGCAGTCTTCACGCACTTCGCAGTTCCTGTTCAACGTTCCGCATCTCGTGAGCTTCATATCCCGGATCATGACGCTCCATCCCGGGGACCTGATCATCACCGGTACACCGTCGGGCATCGGACCGATGCAAGCGGGAGACGAGATCGAGGTGAGGATCGAGGGGATCGGAAGCTTGAAAAACAACGTCATTGCGGATTGCGGATCTCGGATTGCGGAATAACAGCAGGTCACGATTCTTTACTGCCGCACGTCAAACATATTACGATACACGTATTGTAATAT